>OHPW01000503.1_pt1 | contig 29707 bp, 28 predicted proteins | sample 1577771 | NCBI WGS metagenome assembly OHPW01 (sample SAMEA3879608, study PRJEB24766) | human gut metagenome | biome: human-associated habitat; feature: feces | place: USA | collected 1985/1987
TTGTAAAAGTAAAGCTGTAAAAAGTAATAATATAAGCAGATCTGCCCGCCGCCGGAATCCCGGCAGCGAGGATCTGTAAGCCTGGTTTTGCATGGCTCTGAATAGTTACAAGATATTAAAATACCTGTTCGCACTCTTCACACATCAGCAGGAAGGCGCCGACCCCGTGCAGGTCGTTGGCGGATACGGGACGGTGGATATAGTGGTCATAATCACCGACACCGGTTCCGATGCAGACATTACCGATAATGAGGTCATCACCTTCCCAGGTCAGGGAGCGGATCACACCCTCATAACCCTTGCGGGCATATTCCAGATAAGATGCATCCAGCAGACCTTTGCGGATTGCTTTGCACAGGGCGGCAACATACAGGCAGCTGCAGGAATTCTCCAGCCAGTTGGCAGGATCATCGCCCCGGTTGACTACCTGATACCATCTGCCATCCTCAGACTGGAATGCAAGCAGAGATTTTAACAGATCTACCGCCATTTTTTCCGATTTTGCTCTGTCCGGATGATCAGCGGGAATGAAATCCAGTTCGTCCAGGAGGGCTACAGGCACCCATCCCATGGCTCTGCCCCAGAATTCGGGGGAGCAGCCGGTCTCTTTGTCAGCCCATTCTACTTTCCTGTCATAGGACCAGGCATGATACAGCAGACCGGTCTTGGGGTCACGGGTATGTTTCTGCATGGTCAGAGCCTGGAAGATAACCTCATCAAAATATTCGGGGTGATGGAATTCTGCGCCATACTGCGCGCGCAGCGGACCTTCCATGTACAGACCGTCCAGCCACATTTCTTCCGGCAGATCGGCCTTGTGGAAATAGCCGCCCTCGGGAGTGGTGGGATAACAATCAATGGCAGCCATCAGAGAGTCCAGGGCTTTCTTATATCTGGCATCACCGGTACAATGATAGAGGGGATATAACAGAATACCCGGCTGCATATCGTCGAACTGCCCCATATCAGCCTGTTTGATCACACCGTCTTCGGTGATGACGGCATCCACCCAGGACTTGATGTAATCAAAATATTTTTCCTCTTTGCAAAGTTCATAGCTTTTGTACATTCCGGACAGGAATACTCCCTGATGATAATGGAATCTTCCTTCGGGCGGAAGCTTGGGGGCTTCCCATTTGCGCATCATGGTATCCATGGATGCTTTTGCATAGTCTAAAGGTCTTTTCTCCATAAGTTATCTCCTTCCAATATACTTCACATGGCACAAGATTTATTATATAATTCCATTATAATCTTTTATTTTTAAGATTGTTTAACATATCTTGCGGTAATAAAAAGCAATCGAATGAATCTTGCCGGAATGATTCCGGGAAAGGAAAACTATGCTTCGTACGATTTTTGACCCTTATTCCGATCTGTTTCTGGAATACATAGAGACAACCAAAAAAAATGATATGCAGACCAATCATTATCACGATACTTACGAACTTTTTTTTGTGGTGAAGGGGATACGATACATCTTCCTGGATGGTGTCTGTCATGTGCTGAATCCGGGAGACATTATCCTGATCAAACCCTACCAGACGCATTATATGCAGAGTCTGTCCTCGGATTTCTATGCCCGGTATGTCTTGAATTTTGCACCGGATTATCTGGATGGAATGTTGAAACCTGCGGAGAAGCAGCGGTTCCTGGAGGTTCTGCAGAATGATATTCTGCATCTGACAACGGAACAGTCCGGAGAACTGGTAGAGGTCTTCGAACGGCTGCGGAAATATTATAACCGCCACGATGCTGTGGCCGAGAAATTAAAGCAAAACTATTGTCTGGAACTGCTGCTACTGTGCAGAGACTACTATACGAGGCAGGAGCGGACACAGATGCCGGAGCTCTCCGCAGCTCCCAGACAGGAGATTCTGGATGCCATCGCCTATATCAATGCCCATTATGCGGAAAAAATAGATCTGGAGACCATCGCATCCCAGATCCATTTAAGTAAATACTATTTTTGCCGTATTTTCCGCGAGGTGACCGGAGCCACCGTTCTGGAATACCTTACCAATGTCCGGCTGACCAGAGCCGGAAGACTTCTGGTGGAATCTTCTCTGGCGATCCAGGAGATCGCGCAGAAGACCGGATTTGCGTCATTGGTGCATTTTTCCAGAACCTACCGAAATGCTTATGGTGTCAGTCCCAGTGATACCAGACGCCGGCGAAAGGCGTAGAAGCTACTGAATCCCACAGGCGAGACATGCTGACATTTGTGACGCAAAAAGTCAAATCATCCACAAATTGATTTCTCGTTGAGAGTCTTATATAATAAAGTCGAGGTCAAAGGCCCCCGGCTTTGATGCCTACGTGCTACGCACTCCCACAATCCTACCCTCTATTCGCATATCGGGGTGGGTCATATAACAGAAATGGTTTATACCGTAAAAAATGTATGGTAAGAATACGAAAGAGAGAAGAAAATGGTACTACAGATATTAACATATACACATCATATAACGACAATGCTGTTTGGAATCTTCCTGTCGGCATTTTTTCTGGGAGTGAAGCAGGATAAGAAAAATATATTGCAATTGTTGTCATTGGCGGTTGTTTCAGGAATTCTATATGTTCTGTGTGTACTTCTCTTTGGAACAGAAACAGTAGATCAGATTTATCCACTGATCGTGCATGCCCCATTGTTATTTGTACTGGTTTTGCATTATAAATTCCGTATTCTTCCTTCCCTGATTTCTATTTTCACGGCATATCTATGTTGTCAGTGCAGTAACTGGATGGGACTTTTCGCATTATTTGTGACAGGGCAGGAGTGGTGTTATTATGTCTGCAGAATCCTGGTGACCATTGGCGTTTTTGTCATTTTGTGCAGGTATGTCTGTCAGACGACAGCAATGCTGTTTGCCAAGACAGACAGGGAACTTCTTATTATCGGAAGTCTGCCCATGGTATATTATATTTTTGATTATGCCACCACGAAATTTTCCAGTCTGCTGTATACGGGAAATAAGGCGGTTCCGGAATTCCTTGGGTTTGCCATGTGTCTGACGTATCTGCTCTTTTTACTGGTATATTTCCGGGAGTACGAGATGAAGAACAAGGCAGAGCAGTACAATGAACTGATCCGGATGCAGCTGAATTCATTCCAGACAGAAATGACCAATACGAGAAAAAGCGAGAAAAAGATGTCCATTTTACGGCATGATACGAGGCATCATCTGTCGGTGCTGCGAACACTGATCCAACAGGGAGAAACCGACAAGGCGCTGGAATATTTGAATGAGGTCAGCCAGACTTATGATGATACAGTGATCAAGACCTATTGTAGAAATGAGATGGTGAATTCCGTACTGTCCATCTATAATATGCGGTTTGAGGAGCAGAGGATCCGATGGGAGATACAGGTCAGCATTGGAGAGAAACTTCCCTGTTCGGAAATGATGTTCTGTGCGATTCTGTCCAATGTGCTGGAAAATGCCATGCATGCCGTACAGGAGCTGCCGCAGGATAAACGATACATAGAATTGTCTCTGTCGGAAAAGGTGGGGCATCTTCTTCTGATGGAGAAAAATACAGTGCGTAGTGTTCCCACATTTGCGGATGGCGTTCCGGTGACAGAACGTTCGGGACACGGGCTGGGAGCCAGAAGCATCGTATATTATGTAGAAAAACTTAGCGGACAATATCAGTTTTTTATGGAGGATGGGGATTTTGTGGTTCGGATCATCTTGTAAAATCAATAAAATGTTTTTAAGGCTCTTTCTGTCAGAGAAAGAGCTTTTCTTGTGGATGTATTGGGAAATTAATGCTATTATTAGGATAAAAGATACAGAAATATAGATATAACAGGAAGGGAGCAAACAGATATATGAAATATACATTGGATTATGAGAAATATGCGGAACTGGCAAGACGTGTGGCGGCGGAGGGAAGCGTACTGCTTCGAAATGAAGACGGTGTGCTGCCTCTGCAAAAAGGGCAGAGGGTGTCGATCTTCGGCAGAACCCAGTTCGAGCATTATAAGAGCGGTACGGGTTCCGGAGGTATGGTCAATGCTCCATATGTGACCAATATTACAGACAGTCTCAAGGAAGACGGCACCGTACAGGTGAATGAGGTACTGGAGGCACAGTACCGGGAATGGCTGAAGGATCATCCTTTTGATATAGGAGAGGGATGGGCTATGGAGCCCTGGAACCAGGAAGAAATGCCCGTCAGCGAAGAACTGGCGAGACAGGCGGCGGAACAGTCGGATCTGGCGATTGTGGTTCTCGGCCGAACCGCAGGAGAAGACAAGGATAATAGTGCTGCGGAAGGCAGTTATCTGCTGACAGCTGCGGAGGAAGAAATTCTTCGTAATGTCTGCAATGCATTTGCCAGGACGATCGTTGTGCTGAATGTGGGTAATATCATGGATATGAAGTGGGTCGACCGGTATCAGCCACAGGCTGTGCTCTATGTATGGCAGGGCGGCCAGGAGGGCGGCAGAGCTACAGTAGATGTCCTGACAGGAAAAGTGAATCCCGGTGGTAAGCTCAGCGATACTATTGCGGAAGATATTGAGGATTATCCTTCCACGGAGAATTTCGGGGATCCGGTGGAGAATTTTTATACCGAGGACATCTATGTAGGTTATCGCTATTTTGAGACCTTTGCCAGAGACAAGGTAAAATATCCCTTTGGCTTTGGACTGTCCTATACCCGGTTCCAGACAGAGAGCATGGGACTGGCAGTGCAGGGTACCGAGGTAACTGTCATTGAGAAAGTGACAAATGTTGGCGGTATGTCCGGCAGAGAGACCATACAGGTCTATGTGGAGGCTCCTCAGGGAAAGCTGGGAAAGCCGCTGCGTCAGCTGGCAGCTTATGCCAAGACGGAAGAACTGAAGCCCGGAGCAAGTGAAGAACTGATCCTGAAAGCAGAACTGACGGAGCTTGCGTCCTATGATGACAGTGGTGTCACTGGACATAAATCCTGCTATGTATTGGAAGCAGGAGACTATATCTTCTATGTCGGTACCGATGTGCGGAGTGCAAGAGAAGTCGGAAGAGTGACATTAGCGGAGCTGCAGGTCGTACAAACCGTTACGGAAGCACTGGCTCCGGTGCAGGCATTTAAACGCTTACGACCGTTCTTCTTCGGAGAAAACAAGCATGCCATCGCCAACTGGGAGGATGTGCCCTTACGGACCATAGATCTGGCGGAACGTATTTTGCGGGAAAGACCCACCCAGAGCGAATATATGGGAGATCAGGGATGGAAGCTGGCAGATGTCTATGACAAAAAGATTACGTTGGAACAGTTCCTGACACAGCTGTCAGACGAAGATCTGATCTGCATGACCAGAGGAGAAGGCATGTGTTCCCCGAAAGTTACCCCCGGAACAGCAGCAGCTTTCGGCGGTGTGACGGATGGACTGCAGCAATTCGGTATTCCGGTGGCCTGCTGTTCCGATGGTCCTTCCGGCATTCGTATGGACTGCGGTACCATGGCCTATGCACTGCCGAATGGTACGTTGCTGGCATGTACCTTTGATCCGGAGTTGGTGGAAGAACTGTATGAGATGGAGGGCATGGAGCTTCGCAAGAACAAGATTGATTCCCTCTTAGGCCCCGGCATCAATATTCACAGGAATCCGTTGAACGGACGTAATTTTGAGTATTTTTCCGAAGATCCGTACCTCACCGGCACCATGGCGGCAGCACAGCTGAAAGGTATGGGAAAATACGGAGTTACCGGTACCATCAAGCATTTTGCATGTAATAATCAGGAATTCAAACGGCATGATGCCAATGCTATTGTATCCGAGAGGGCGTTGCGGGAGATTTATCTGAAAGGATTTGAGATCGCCGTAAAACAGGGCGGAGCCTACAGCATCATGTCCACCTATGGCCCGGTGAACGGACTGTGGACCGCAGGCAGCTATGATCTTCTGACAACCATTCTCCGTAAGGAATGGGGCTATCAGGGTATTGTCATGACCGACTGGTGGGCAAAGATCAATGAGGAAGGTGAGCCGGGCTCCGGGAAACAGACGATTCCCATGGTACGGGCGCAGAATGATATTTACATGGTGACCGCAGACGCAGCATCCAATTCTAATAAGGACAACACTGCGGAAGGACTGGCAGACGGCAGGCTGACCAGAGCGCAGCTTATGCGGAATGCTGCAAACATCTGCTGCTTCCTGTTACGTTCTGTTGCCATGGAGAGGCTGCTTGGCAGAGAGGAAGAGGAGTGTACGGAGCTTCACAGTCCGATAAGCACCGAAGGAGCAGGAGACAGTGGACAGGTGCTGGCCCGGCTGGAACTGCCGGAGCCGAAGACCGGCGAGGAGATTGAACTTCCGCTGGAGAAGCTGTCCACGAAGAAAGGTACCGGTGCGGTATACCAGCTGCGTTTCACGAAGATCGGACGGTACGAACTGGTATTCCGGATGAGTTCCACGTTGGGCCCGCTGGCGCAGCTGCCTATTTCCGTGTTCTTGAACAACACGTTGCAGCAAACTGTGACGATTAACGGCACGGAGGGCAAAGTGGTGGAACAGTCCGTCACGCTGGCAATCCGGCAAGACGGTGAGAAGTACATGAAATTGTATTTCGGAGAAAGCGGTATTGATATGCACCGGATGTTCTTGCGGTATGTGGGAAAGAACGATATCGAAAGCTTCCGGAATGAATAAATAACAGGATATGAAAAGGCTCTTGAAAGTGAGTACGCATGATACAAACTTTCGGGAGTCTTTTGTATTTTCAGCTGAGAAAACTTTAACGGAATATTTATGCATAGAAGCCAAAAGAAGAATTGACTTATGCCGATATTTCGGATAGAATCAAATCTTAAGCGTTCTAAATCGTGAGGTGCGAAATCCACTTAATTTCTCATAAAAAGGGGAAAATAAAAGGTGAAAGCAAGATTAAAAAACGCTTAACGAGATAAAATGATAAATTTACAAGGAGGCAGGGAAAGTGGTAGCACAAATACTTGCAGTAATCATATTTCTGGCGATGTTTGTACTGATCGTCCTGGAAGTATGGGAGAGACACATTATCACATTAGGCTGCGGCCTGCTGACACTGGTACTGGTATTCGGACTGGGAATGCACAGTATGAGCGCAGTGTTGGAGACTTTGAACTTAGGCAGCTTTTTCACAAGTCATTTCTGGTACACGGCGGGACAGTCCGCAGAGGCTTCCAGTGGTATCAACTGGGAGACCATCGTGTTCGTAGCAGGAATGATGATCATGGTAGAGGGAATGGCCCGGGTGGGATTCTTCCGCTGGCTGTGCATGCGCCTTGCCAAGATGGTCAAGTATAAGGTTGTACCGCTGTTTGTCACCTTTATGGTATTATCCGGTATTCTGGCAATGTTCATTGACAGTATTACCGTAATCCTGTTCCTGGCAGCCGTTACCATTGAATTGTCACAACTGTTGAAATTCAATCCGGTGCCTATGATTCTGGCAGAAGTGTTCTGTGCGAATCTGGGAGGATCCGCTACCATGTGCGGAGATCCCCCCAATATCATCATCGGTACTTCCCTGGGATATTCCTTCACGGATTTCCTGACCAATACCGGTGTGATCGCAGGCGTTTCCCTGGTTGTGGTCGTACTGTATTTCTATCTGGTATTCCACAAGGAACTGCGTGCCAGTGAGGCAGCTGCAGCAGGCAGCAACCAGACCTACCCAGATCCTTCCGAAGCCATTACCGATAAAAAAGGATTTATTATCAGCACTATTATTTTCCTGTGTGCGGTAGTTCTGCTGGTGACCCACGCACAAACCGGTCTGACCGTATCCTGTATTGGTGTATTCATTTCTATCGTGACTTTAATTGCAGCAGGCAAGGACGCACTGAAACTGATCAAACAGATCGATTACAAGACCCTGTTGTTCTTCATCGGACTGTTCATGGTAGTGGGCGGCCTGGAGCAGACCGGCATCCTGAAAGTTATGGCGAATTTCATCGGAGACATCAGCAACGGCAATCTGATGCTGATGATCGCTATTATCCTGTGGATCTCTGCGATTGCCAGCGCCTTCGTGGATAATATTCCTTTTGCGGCTACCATGATCCCTATTATCAGCAGTCTGTCCGCTACCCAGGGTGTGGACCTGTCCATTCTGGCATGGGCACTGGCTATGGGAACCGATATTGGAGGAAGCGCAACTCCCATCGGAGCTTCTGCCAACGTAGTAGGTATCGCCACCGCAGCGAAAGCCGGTCATATGATTAAGTGGGGAAAATATTGCAAAGTTATGGCACCTGCGACTATAATAGTAGTAGGGATCTCTATGCTGATGATCTATGCAAGATATCTGTAAGATGTATTTGCAGAATACGAGTTTAAAAAATTTTGGAAATACATCCAGCCATAAGGAGGGCAGACCCATGAGTGAACAACTGATTATCTCCGTCAGCCGTGAATACGGCAGCGGCGGACATGAGATCGCACAGAAGCTGGCAGAGTATTACAAACTGCCGATGTACGATCACAACCTGTTAGATGAGGTGGCTGCAAGCATGAATGTAAGCAGCAAGGAGCTGGCTGAGTTCGACGAAAAGAGACGTAATAAATTCCTGTACCGCAGTGTAATGGGAATGAACAGCTCTCCGGCAGACAATGTGGCCAGAATGCAGTTCGATTACATTAAGAAAAAAGCAGAGGCAGGAGAATCCTTCGTGATCGTAGGACGTTGTTCCGAAATCGTGCTGAAGGACAATCCGCACCTGATCTCTATCTTCGTATTGGGAGACAGAGAGGCCAAGATCGAACGTGTTATGCGGATCTATGAGTTGGATGCCCGTCATGCGGAAGAGCGTATGATCGAGAAGGACCGTCGCAGAAAGTCTTACCACAATAGTCATTGTAAGGTAAAATGGGGCGATTCCCGTAATTACGATCTGTCTATCAACAGCAGCAAGCTGGGTGTAGAAGAGACGGTGGAATCTCTGAAAAATTACATAGACGCAAGGCTTGCTCATAAATAAAGCAGACATAAGTCAACAAAAATGCAGAGACCATCTGAGGAAAGCATACGAAAGAAAATCGTGTAGCTGCCGCAGATGGTCTTTCTTGTTGGCGTTTCTTAAGAAATACCGGATAACATTTAAACAAATTTTAAGGATTTCTGTCGTGACGAATACAGCAGATTATGGTATTATCCTAGAAGATGAATAGGAATAAAAGAGTGCAAAATCAGGTATGTGGAAGTGAGGTACAGGATGAGCGATAAGGAAAGAGACTCCATTCAGGAGATGGAAGATATACAAAAGGGTCTGGAAGCCTTTTTACAACAGGAGATGCAGGAAATGCAGGCATCCGGAGCGGGAGCCCGCCGCAGTACGGGGCGCCCGGCGGCGAATGCGGGGACACACTCTGCGGAGCGTGAGGCAGCCCGCCCGGCTCCGCAGATGTATGATATGAGGGAAGATGACGAGGAAGAGGAGGAACTGGATGTGATCGGATCCGACAGAAGAGCAGGATCCCGTGAGGACTATGCAGAGGACTGGGATGATCCCACATACCGCAGGAGACAGGCAGCCCGCAGAGAGACGGCACGTAAGACTTCAGAGAGTCGTAACGGTGGCGGCCGTAGCAGTAACGCTGATCACCGCAGACAGGAGACCTCAGGCAGAACCCGCCGCAGCAGACGGGATGACTATGTAGAGGACTATGAGGACGATTATAACGATAGAAAACGCTCCGGAAGAAGATCCGGGAAGCGTGAGGAGATAGACACGAAAGCGGATAAAAGGAACAGAAAAGGAAATAAAAAGGGAGCCGGGAGCGGCAGAAAGAAGAAAAAGTCAGGACTCAAGCGTTTCCTGATCGCAGTGGCGCTGATCCTTGTATTCCTGGCAGCAGGATTGTATGTGCTGGTAGGAAAGGTCTACGGAGAGATGAACTATGAGAAGATCGAGTCGGTAGCGTCCTCTCCCATGAAGGAAGAAGGCGTGACCAATATTCTGCTGATCGGTAACGATTCCCGTGAAAACGGTGAAGACGGCAGATCAGATGCCATGATCCTGCTGTCCATCAGCAACAAGACGAAGAAGATCTACATGACATCCCTGCTCCGTGATATGTATGTGGACATTCCGGGACATAAGGGGAATCGTCTGAATGCGGCATATTCCTATGGCGGCGCAGAACTGCTGATGGAGACTATTGAGCAGAATTTCGATATTCATATCAGCCGCTATGTACTGGTGAACTTTGAAGCATTTGCCAATCTGGTGGATGCAGTGGGCGGTGTGGATCTTGAGCTGACCAGCAAGGAAGTGGAATATGTCAATGGTTATCTGGTGGAATACAACATTCTGCTGGGAAGACCGGAAGGTACCGACTATTTTGAAGATACTTCCGGCGGTATGGTACACCTGAACGGACCGCAGGCACTGGCGTATTGCAGAAACCGTTATATCGGTACGGATTTCGGCAGAACCGAGAGGCAGAGAAAGGTATTGGCAGAGGTGATCCACAAGCTTCCGCAGGGAATGCTGACCAATCCCCAGGAGCTGATCGATGGTCTGATGCCGAATCTGACCACGAATCTGACCCAGACAGAATGCTATCGGCTGAGCCTTATGGCACCTAAGGCCGTGACTTACGATATTATCCAGAACAGCATTCCACTGGAGGGCACCTATAAGGATGCGACCATCCGTAAGATGGCAGTGCTGGAAGTGGATTTCGAAGCCAACAAGAAATTCCTGCAGGAGAATCTGTACGGAGACGGAGACATTACTTCCACATCGGAGGCTTCTGCGGAATGATATTATAATTGACGTATGAGAGTCAATGTGCTTGCAGGATTGACGAACGGCGAATGGGATCATGATAGTTGCGAAGCAACGGTAAGCACCAAAGATGCGGATCATGCTACGATAATGAGGGAGCAGCTTATGGGGTATCGAAAACAAAGGTTTGCAGCACTGTTCTGTGCAGCGGCAGTCATAATGCTTGGTGGATGTGGCGATGATCTGACCCAGCAGGTCTACATTCCGGGAAGGGAAGATCTGGCGCAGCCTATCGGCGGTTACAATGCAACTACGCAGGCTGGGCAGACGGCAGAAGATTCTGCTACGGGGGCACAGACAGGGACGGCTTCCGGTGGAGAGAACGCAACAACATCGGGATCTTGCCATGACTCCGGTGATTTGACGGGTGAACGTTATACGATCACCATCTCCGCAGCAGGGGATGTAACGTTGGGAAATCATCAGGAACAAGACTACAGTGCCTCCTTCCGTCAGGCCTATGATCAGGCGGAGGACGAAGGTTATTTCTTTGAAAATGTGAGAGACATCTTTGCGGCGGACGATATGACCATCGTGAATCTGGAAGGGCCTCTGACTACATCGGAACAGATGCGGGAGGGACAGACCTACTGCATCAAAGGGGATCCAGCCTATGCTCATCTGCTGACGCTGGGGAGCATTGAGGCCGTCAGCTTCGCCAACAATCACCGCCTGGATTATGGCGAACAGGGAAGCCGGGATACTGTGGTGGCATTAGAGCAGGAAGGGATCATTTATGCTTATGATAAAAATGTGGGTATCTATGAGATCCCGGACAGTGCGGCAGCCCACGGCGGAGAGCGGAACCTGAAAATAGGAATAATCTCTGTCAATGAGGTAGAGTGGGGCGCACAGGCAGAAAAGCTGATCCAGAACAATATCGAGACCCTGCGGGAACAGAATGTGGATCTGATCCTGGCCTGTTGTCACTGGGGGATCGAGAAAGATACTTATCCGGAGAATTACCAACAGGTACTTGGCAGAAAATGCATTGACTGGGGTGTGGATCTGGTCATTGGTCATCATCCCCACGTCCTTCAGGGAATCGAAGAATATAAGGGCAGATATATCATCTATAGCCTGGCGAATTTCTGCTTCGGAGCGAACCGGAACCCGGCAGATAAGGATACCATGATCTTCCAGCAGACCTTTACATTCGAAAACGGACAGAAGGTGGAGGACCGGAATGCCAGGATCATTCCCTGCATGGTGAGTTCTGTGTCCACCCGGAATGATTTTAAGCCTACTCCGGCAGCAGGTGAGGATAAGAAGAGAATTTTGCAGCGTATGAATGAATACAGCCGGGATTTCGGTGTCGAATTTGATGAAAACGGCGGGATTCTCGTGAATTAGATGAGAGAGCGGCAACGCAGAAGGGAAACGGTCCGATCATGGAAAAAGCATTTAAACTGGATTTTGTCAATGATAAAACAGGAAGTCTGTATGTGAACTGCTGCGGATGCTCCCAGACGGCACCGCTGCACAGCTTCGGACCGGCCTCCAAGCCACATTACCTGATCCACTATGTCCTGAGCGGCAAGGGACATTTCCGGTTTCACGACAAGGAATACCGGCTGGAGGCGGGCTACGGTTTTTTGATCCAGCCCAATGAACTGGCTTTTTATCAGGCGGATGCGAAGGATCCCTGGAGTTATCTGTGGGTGGGATTTGCCGGAAGCCGGGCAGAAGAATATTTACACAGCATGGGACTGTCAGACAGACATCCTATTTTTTCATGTGATAAATCAGAGGAACTATATTCCATTGTCCGGGATATGATGGAGCATAATACCTTTGGCATTGCGGATGATCTGCGGCGGAACGGACTGCTGGGAGTATTTCTGTCGGTGATCGCCGACAGCGCCGGTGTGGTGGCAAGAGAGGAAGAGGATAAGGGGAACCAGTATGTGAAAAAAGCGGTTTCCTTTATCCAGAGCAACTACTGTAACCCCATCAAGGTCACGGATGTGGCGGACTATGTGTGTATCAACCGCAGCTATTTATATACGCTGTTCCAGAACTATCTGGGGATGTCTCCCCAGCAGTTCCTTACTACCTTCCGTATTACCAAGGCGAGAGAGCTTCTGGACTCCACGAATTATCCTATCGAGAGTATTGCATTGTCCTGCGGATACAGCGATGCCCTGGTATTTACCAAGGCCTTTCACGCTATGAAGGGAATGTCCCCTTCGAAGTACCGCAAGGAAAGCCACAAGGAGAGCACAAAAGAACAGCTCCAGGAGGTCGAGGGCCTGATCGCCCGGCTCCTGAAGCCATAGATGAAACTATAAAACCAAACAAGAAAGGGTGTCGCACAGCGGCACCCTTTTGTATTTGACTATTTCTTACTTTCCAGATTTTTCTCTACATACTCCAGAATATAGAAATTATCCTCCGGCATCTGGCAGCCTACGATGAACAGACCGTTATCATCGGAGCAGCGGATGATACGTCCTTCCAGCACATTGTGATCCGGGAGGGCGAAATCATGGATAGTGACAGTGATCGAGGCATTCTTGCTCTGGGTGAAGATATTGTCTGTCGCCAGGAAAGCAAAGCCGTTGGCACTGATATTATCCATGGTGGCCGCATATTCCGTATCAGAATTTTTGAACTTGATGGTGCAGGCATTGTTCAGATCCATACGGGGGTATTTACGGCGGTTATTGATCCTGGGTCTGGTATTAATGATGATTTTGAAGGCATGAGCACCCTTTTCAGGAGCGGGAGAGATGACTGCCTTGTCCCAACAATACAGGATGTTGCCTGCGGTGATCTGTAAGGTACAGGAAGCGGTATCTGTGAGTGCTAGCTCCTTCTGACAGGATACCAGCAGACCCTCCGGAATCTGTTCGATCAGTTCTCCAAGGTATTCCGTATCTCCCTGGCCGGCTACTTTCAGATCGATCTTCATACCTGGCTGAATATCTTCGATACCCATGAAGCCGCCGATACCCAGATCACACATCATGTTCTCCATGACATCCTCGATGGTGTTGATATTGGAAGCGGTTTCTTCGTATTTACTGAGCATACGCTCACTGGTCTGGCTGGAGTGTGCAATACAGCCGGTGATAGTCTCCACGATGTTGGATACCTGTTCCATATTGGATACCAGCTGGGTATTGGAGCTTTCGACTTCTTTAATTGCGTTATCAACTACCTGAATATGTCTGCCGAGCTGTGCGGAATCAGATGCGATCTGATTTACATTTTCACCGGTATGTGTTACCTTTTCCAGGGTAACCTGGATCAGCTTCAAGGTCTCTTCAATGGAAGCGGTCATCTTAGCGGAAGTAGCATCCAGACGGGACAGAGCTTCTCTGATCTGTCCGGAGGAAGCGTGGGTTTCAGTACTTAAGGTACGGATCTGATCAGCTACCACTGCGAAGCCCTTGCCTGCTTCACCGGCTCTGGCAGCTTCAATGGAAGCGTTTAAGGCCAGCAGGTTCGTCTGATTTGTAATTTTTTCGATGGTACCGGTCTCCTGCTTCACCATGCCAAATTCCTGCTGGAAATTCTGCAGGACATTTTCCAGCTCCGTAGAAAGCTCTGACATCGTGGTGGCAGTGCTTACCAAACTTTGCAGATCTTTTGCACTGACACTGGAATGGGATTCGGTTTTCCCGACCAGAGATACCATTTCGCTGATGAGTGCCACAACATTTTCCACCTGGGCACGGATGTCGGAAGTCATCTGTGTGGAAGAGGTCGTCCGATCCTGCAGCATATGGTTATTATCCGTCAATTCATTCATACCCAGCATGACCATATCGGAACCGTGCTTGTTCTCAGAAGCCAGTTCTCTGACAACGGTAATGCCGTCCAGAATGGTATTGCTGGATGTCTTGACCTGTTCTACGGTGGTCACCACTCTGTGAAGGTCGGCTTTGATACTGTCGGTCATGGCACCGTCGGACTCGTTCAGATGGCGGATGGACATGACATAGCAGATGTAACACAGGATGATACAGGACAGCTGCAGCTGGTAATTCTTCATATCGGAAGCACTGTTAAAGCCCAGCATGTAGCGGTAGACGGCAGCGCCCACAATGATCAGAGAGTTGACGATACCGCAGTTGATCATGAATTTCCGGTTCTTATACAGGACCAGTAAGCTTGTCACCGGAAGGATGTAAGTGAATGCGATGGGTGACGCTGTGGTACAGATTACAAAGGTATAGAAGATGCCGTAACCGATGACCAGATCGTAGCGGTAGAGCTCCGTTGCCCAGCCCTTTACACGTAACAGCACTTCGCCGAAGATCAGAGGCAGCCAGCACAATGCCAGGAAAATAAGGTAAGAAGTGGTGGGATATAATCCCCCGGACGCATCGGAGCCATAGTTGGCACTCAGTAAAACAGCAAAAACGATCCAGATCTTACGGGCTTTCCGATTAGCTTTTTCTTTGAAAACATTTTCGTCGTATGTCATGATACGTATCCTCCTTTACAGTCCTCTCTGGTATGTTCAAAAAAATGAATCAAATGGTGGATCACTTCCCTGCTTTCCGGAAGATCCGGGTAAAAAGCGCTGAACGCATGGGTCAGGCGGGGATCCTTCGGGTAGTTGATCAGTTTATGGGGCATCTGATGTCTGCGCAGAGCCTTTTCAAAATTCAGAGTATAGCTCTGAAGATTATCGTTGTCACTGGTGATCAGGAGACTGGGTGGCAGGCTGGTCACGATGTCCGGGTGCTCCGGAGATACATAGGGGGCAAAAGCACTTTTTTTATAATGCCGGCCGTAGAGATATCTGGGGAGGAAAAGTCCGATCTGATCCAGGCGGTTCGTATAGAACATACCGCTGACCAGGCCAAGTGCCCGGACTGGCAGGTCAGAAGGGGTTACTCCGGCAGCCTGTGCCAGTGCAGTGCTTCGCTGCATGGCGATTCCGTAAGTCAGCAGACAGGCACCGCCGCTGTCACCGCAGGCATATATGTGGGAAATGTCACCGCCGTATTCCGTCAGATGATCCCGGATAAAATCCAGTGCCAGATGCAGGTCAGTTAGTTGGTCATAGAAGAGACAGTCCGGTATCAGCCGGTACTCAATGCTGAATACCAGATACCCCGCCTCACAAAGGGAGGCACAAAAGGGACGGTTGAATTCCTTGTTCCCTATGAGGAGGCCTCCGCCATGTACGTTGACGATGACCGGGAGAATCTCTCCGTCCCGTCCCCTGGGACGGTAGACATCCAGACGATGTGCCGGAACATGTTTCTCGTCATAGAAAATATCCGATTGTAGGAAAACGTCTTCCGGAAGAGGATACGCCTTACTCCTGGAAGCGCAGCTTTGCTCGAATGCCGCCCGCTGCTTATAGAACATTTGACATATAAAGCTTTTCATGTGTACTCCTGATTCTGACTGTATATGTTTCAAAAAAGGAAAGTATTTGTCGAAAAATAGCGATATGCAGTCTTTAAAAGAATACCACAGAAATGAAAGGATTAAAATAGAAAAATGCAACATTCTATTATGGAATGTTGCATTTCCCAAATTCATTTATCATTTCAAGGAGGCCACTATGAGCACAACACAACCTATCCGCAGCAAACAGCTTTTACATGATTTCAAAAACTACTATCTTACCGAACAGCCGGAATTCCGGAATTACACCATTATCCTGATCGGTCTGAACACCGCACTGCGCATCAACGACATCCTTCATATCACCTGGGGTGACGTCTATTGTGGAGAACGCAGACGTTTTTACACTCATCTTCTGATCACAGAAAAGAAAACAGGAAAAGAGACCCGAATCCTGATCAACAAAGAACTTCAGGAAACATTACTGTCCTACCGGACAACACAGCCTTCCATAGCCGACACAGACTACCTCTTCCCAAGCCCCAGAAAAACCGGTTCCCCACTCTCCCGATACCAGGCCTACCGCATTGTCCGTAAGGCTGCTGAAGCCGTAGGGATCGAAGACGTGATCCGGTGCCATTCCCTGCGGAAGACCTTCGGCTACCATGCATGGAAAATGGGAACTCCGCCCGCATTGTTAATGGAAATTTACAATCATTCTTCTTTTCAGATCACCAAGCATTATCTGGGGATTGAACAGGATGACAAAGATGCCGTATTTCGTGACATACAGCTATGACATACGGCTTGCATAATTGCTATGATGATATGAAAGTAACGCATTAACGATTTTTACAAAAAAGGCTAAAGTTTTCCCATGGTCAGCCGAAATATGTAGTGCAAGACAAAATGCAACATTCCATAATAGAATGTTGCATCAGTGAGAAACAGCAGGCAAGGAAGGCTGAACAGAGCAAGGAGGTTATTATATGCTGCGTCTGACCGTTAGTCCGGAAGAATACCTGATGATCAATGATAATATCAAGATCGTGTTCCTGGGAGGAACCAAGAATCATCTCCGTATCATGATCGATGCACCGAGAGAGGTGAACATCGTGCGAAGCACGGTATTAGAAAACCAGATCACAGATCCGGAGGAGAGAGCGAAGCTTCCTAAATATTATGCGGAAGAAGAGCACCCGGAGAAGTACCGCAAAAAATCCAACGTGATCATCACAAAGGGAAATGCGGACAAATAATTTCATATGGTAATAACCGGAGGAAGAGCGGCTCTGTCAGGGCCCGACAGGGAAGCTCCTACTCTGGTTACTATAAAAACTAAAAACAAGTATCTGGGAGAAAAGGATTTCTCAATAACAATACAGATACGCACACTGCCGCAAAAGGAATTGGGCAGTAATACAAGGAGGTAAATTATTATGGTAGTACAACACAATCTTACAGCTATGAACTCTAACAGAATGTTAGGTCTGACCACCGCTTCTCAGGCAAAGTCCACCGAGAAACTGTCTTCCGGTTACAAGATCAACCGTGCAGCTGATGATGCAGCAGGCCTGTCCATCAGTGAAAAGATGAGAAAGCAGATCAGAGGTCTGACACAGGCATCCCTGAACGCACAGGATGGTATCAGTGCAGTACAGACCGCTGAAGGCGCCCTGACCGAAGTACATGATATGCTGCAGAGAATGAACGAGCTGGCAGTTAAGTCTGCAAACGGAACTAATTCCGAGGACGATCGTGGATATATTCAGGATGAGATTGATCAGCTGGTAAAGGAAATTGATCGTGTATCTGAGACCACCAAGTTCAATGAGACCTATCTGCTGAAAGGTGTAAAAACAGACGAAGATGTAACTTCTCTTGATAGTGTTTCCATTAAGGCTGGTAAGGAATTTAAGGAAGCGTTTACCATTAAAGCCGGAAGTAAATTTTATGCAGTAGATGCAGCTGGAACTCAAAAAACTCTGGACGAGAACACAGCAAAAGAAGAGCTCGCAAAGATTATTGATGCAGAAGGAAATGTCAAGGCGGGATACAAGATTTATAAAACAAAGGCTTCCACAGATGAATGGGGAGTTCAGCTGCCCGGTGATATTGCAACTGCAACTGAGATTAAGAATGCGTTAGACGTTACAGCCGAAGGATTGATGGATAGTACTGGTAAGGAAATCAAAGCAGCAGATTTGAAAACCTACTTTGATCAGAATGGTGTATATAAAGGTGGTTTATATTCCAAATTATCTGCAGATGGTGCAGCTGGCAAAAAGGGAGACCTTAAAGAAATCGGTGCGGATAGAATTGATGATTTTGTAACTGTCACAACCAAGACTGGCAAGAAAATTGATGCGCTGAACCTGTCTTTGCACGTCGGCGCAGACGGAGAAGCTAGCAATAAGATAGATCTTTCTATCAAATCTATGAGCGCACAGGGAATTGGAGTATCTGATCTGAAAGTAAATACTGCTGATAGTGCTACAGCAGCTATCGAAACCCTTAAGAATGCCATTCAGACTGTATCTACCCAGCGTTCCGCACTTGGTGCTGTTCAGAACAGACTTGAGCACACCATCAACAACCTGGATAACGTTGTAGAGAATACCACCAGCGCAGAGAGCCAGATCCGTGATACCGATATGGCTACTGAGATGGTTAAGTACTCCAACAACAACATCCTGGCTCAGGCAGGTCAGGCTATGCTGGCTCAGTCCAATCAGGCTAACCAGGGCGTACTGTCTCTGTTACAGTAAGCTTAAGCTGAGATCAGGTTGTTTCCTAAGAGGAACGAACCATATCTGTAAGAGTTATGTAAGAACCAAAGGGCAGTCCATGATGGGCTGCCCTTTTTGGGTTCTTATAAGGCCTTTTGATCATCCAAAGATTTCCTTTCCAATTCCTTCGAAAAATTATCATAGTAATCCATGGCTGCCTGTGTAGAAATAGAAAGCTCAGCATCATATTCGAAAAAGTTCATATCAATGTGCCCCTTTTACATAATTTTTTGTGCTTTTGAGAATTCATTTTCAAATTCCTTTGAAAATTTTTCGTAATAGTCAATGGCAGATTGTGTAGGGATTGATAGTAGAGTCTCTAACTTGTGGATTGCATCCTCTTTTGACAAGTTAAAGTCCTTACATGACCGAACAATTTCTTTTGCTCTGCCTTCCTCTACGCCATCCTTATAAATAACTCTCTTTTCCGCCTCAGCATCATACTCAAAAAACACCATATCAATAACCTCCTTCTTATTCTCAAGCAAAAATTCCTTCAAAATATCCCTCCTGATACATACGTCCACGGCCTGAACGATGGCCTGCCGGTTTGGATACACCTTTGCCTGCTCACGGACTTCTGCGACAAACTGGGCGTACTCCTTTAAAATCTGGCAGGCATCCATCAGCTCGGAGTTGAACCCGAGATTGATATTGATTACCTGTACCTGTAATTCAAGCTGAGGAGTCTCTTCCTTATTCCGGTAGGCGCTGGACAGCTTCAGGGTGCTGTATTCCGGGAGAGGATCCGTCCCGTTATAAAACATTACAAAATGTGGAGTATCCAGCATCTGTAACTTGTTGGAGTAAAGCAGGTCATCCGTGTTCAGCTTCGAATATTCACTTGCAAGATACAATAAAAAACGATACGGCATATTGGGATTCAATGTGGACTGGTGCTCAAAAAACCATAGATCAAAATCCACCACAAACGACAGGTCGTTCTGCAAGCTTAGGTAAACCGCATTTTCCAAAGTTGTAATATGCAGTAGCTCCGGATCTTCATAATGCGAGTGATTCAGCGCATTGTACAGCGAGAGCAGCTTCTCCTTGTCATGAAATATTTTCCGGAACACCAGATCCTTATAATTCCGCTTTCCGGAAGCCGGTATTGCCACAGCCACATTCCCCGGCGCAGTAGCTATCGCATTCCCATACGAAATTTCTTCCGCAACAAAATTTTTCCAGAATCTCGACACAGTATTCATTAAATACTCCTCCGAAAAATAGTTGCTGGTCATATTATTTTGTTTTAACTCCATAAAACTCCTTTCTATAATTTCAAACCCTAAATCAATAAAAAAACGAAATAAATGATGCAATAAAACAAATATTTTCCATATAAAATAAATAATAAGGGAAAACTTTGACCACTGACGGGTCTATAAGAATTTTTGAAAGAAGAAAAATTACTTCCAATACCACCATATCATAAGGTCCTTATAATGACAAGCAGAAAAATGTTACAGAACGCTTCTAAAGTTTTACTTTCCCGGCATTTTGGGGTAAGATAAGCAGTATAGATTCCTAAGGACACAGAAAGAGAGGGTTACTATAATTATGAGATTTGAGGACATGCCTTACGAGAGAATAGATTTTGCCAAAGTGCAGGAAGAGATGGGAGAGCTGATCCGGGAGCTGGATGCGGCGAAGAGCGGTGAGGAGCAGTTCGAGGTGCATAAAAAATATTACGCGATGACCGATCGTGTCATGACGCTGATGACCATTGCGAACATCCGCTTTGACATTGATACTTCCGACAAGTTTTATGAGGAAGAGCATAAATACTACGACGAGCAGGGGCCGGTATTCAGTAATCTGGTGCTGGCTTATCAGAAGAAGTTATTTGCATCCCCTTACAGAGCTTATCTGGAAGAAAAGATCGGCCCTGTAGCTTTCAAGAATATGGAGCTGGCGCAGAAGTCCATGAGCGAGGCACTGATCCCGCTGATGCAGGAGGAGAATGCTCTGACCATGGAGTATGATAAACTCATTGCCAGTGCGAAGATCGACTTCGATGGCAAGGAACTGAACCTGTCCTTGTTACGGCCCTATCTGGTAAACTCTGACCGCAGCGTCCGCAGACAGGCCTGGGAGAAGATGAGCGCGTTTTTCCTGGAAAATGAGGAAAAGTTGGACAGTATCTACGACAAACTGGTGAAGAACCGTACCGCACAGGCCAGAGCCATGGGTTACGAGAATTACCTGGAGCTGGGATATTACCGCATGAACCGCAACTGCTACGGCAAGGACGAGGTAGAAGCTTTCCGCAGGCAGATCAAAGAGTATTTTGTACCCTTCGCAGAAAAACTGCATGACAGCAGAAGACAGCGTCTGGAACTGGAAAAGCTCAGCTATATCGACGAGCAGGTATACTTTAAGAACGGCAATCCGGCGCCCACCGGCACCCCGGAAGAGATCATGGCAGCAGGCCAGAAGATGTACCGTGAGCTGTCCCCGGAGACTGCGGAATTCTTTGATTTCATGATGGAGAACCAACTGTTTGACGTATTGGGCCGCAAGACCAAGAAAGCTGGCGGTTACATGACTTATCTGCCTCTGTACCATGCACCGTTTATCTTCGCTAACTTTAACGGTACCAGCGGTGATGTGGACGTCATCACGCATGAGTGTGGTCATGCGTTTCAGGGGTATCTCGCTGCACAGGATCCTATCAGAGAGCATGCGGATATCGGCATGGAGACTGCAGAGATCCATTCCATGTCCATGGAATTTTTCACGGAAAAGTGGATGAACCTGTTCTTCGGCGACAGAGCGCAGGATTACGTGGAAATGCATCTGGAGGATGCGGCTGCGTTTATTCCTTACGGCTGTATGGTGGATGAGTTCCAGCATATCGTCTATGAGCACCCGGAGCTGACCCCGGCCGAGAGAAAGCAGGCATGGAGCCGTCTGGAGCGGGAGTACAAGCCCCACCTGGATTACGAGGGAGATCCTTTCTTCGGACAGGGAGGCTTCTGGCAGAAGCAACTGCACATTTACGACTACCCTCTGTATTATATCGATTATTGTCTGGCACAGACCTGCGCACTACAGTACAAGGTGAAGATGGATGCCGATTTTACAGAGGCGTGGAAGAGCTATCTGAAGCTGTGCAGGCTGTCCGCCAGTGATTTTTACACTAATATGATCAAAGAAGTCGGACTGGACAGTCCTTTTGAGCCCGGATGTGTGAAAAATATCGTGGAAAAACTTGAAAAATATGTGAAATAGCTTTCTTTTTCCGCTAAAATACGGTAAAATAAGGAGTCATTGGACTTAAGACGCTAGGAAGGAGACATGTAAGCGATGTCTAAGAATGAAAAAGTTACAGAAAATAAGGAACAAAAAGAACAAACTGAACAGAAGGTCATGACAAAATATGACCGTAAGGTACAGAAGCGTAAAGAAGAGAAGGAAAAGGAGAAAAAGGAAGAGCGCATCAGCACAACAGTCGGGATCGTATTCCTCGTTGCTTTGGTATGCCTGGTGGCATCTTTCCCGATCCGGACCTATCTGGCAACCCATGAGACTTATGTAGTGATCAATGGGGAAGAGGTGAATAAGGTAGAATTTGATTATGTCTACAACACCTCCAAGAACAACTACATTACACAGTACGGAAGTTATTTAAGCTATTTCGGACTGGATACCAGCAAGGATCTGTCCACCCAGATGTATTCCGAGACTCTGACCTGGAAGGACTATTTTGAGCAGAATGCAGTAGAGAGCCTGAAGCAGAATAAGGCGCTGATGGCAGAAGCCAAAGCAGCCGGCTTCACCTACGATACCACGGATGAGTACAATACTTTCAAGGAGACCATCAAAACCTCCGCTGCATCCGCAGGCATCTCCGAGAAGGAATATGTACGTTCCATCTACGGAAGCTATGCAACCATGGGCCGTATCGAAGAATATGTGAAGAACGACATGGTAATGAACGCTTATTATCAGAAGCTGCAGGAGGACAATGCTCCCAGTGATGATGAGATCCAGAGCTATTATGAGGAAAATAAGGCAACCTACGATTCCGTAGACTACCGCCTGACCACGATCGAAGCTGATCTGCCCACCGAACCTACCGAACTGGCAGATCCCGTAGAGGAGACTGCTGCAACCACCGATACCACTGCAACAGACGGAACGGCAGCTACAGATGCAACAGCTTCCGACAGCACCGATACCGCTTACCAGCCTTCCGATGCTGAGATCGCAAAGGCAATGGAAGATGCCAAGGTACTGGCTGACGATGCGGAGCAGACCGTGGCAAAAGACGGCGAAGCACACGAGAATGAGAAGAAGTCTTCCGTGAACTACCTGATCTCCGACTGGCTGTTTGATGATGCCAGAAAGGCAGGAGACACCACCGTCATTACTAACGACAACAGCCATTGCTACTATGTCGTGGCATTTGAGAAGAGATATCTGGATGAGACTCCTTCCGCAGATGTACGTGTGATCATTCCCACCGAGGATAAGACCGGTGAAGAGATCCTGGAGGAGTGGAAGAGCGGTGCAGCTACCGAGGACAGCTTCGCAGAATTGTGCAAGAAGTATACACAGGATACTTCCGCAGTAGAGAACGGCGGTCTGTTCGAGCAGGTGACCAAGACCGGTATGACAGAGGAGCTGAGCAACTGGATCTTCGACAACAGCCGTCAGGCAGGAGATACCGTAGCCATCACTGTCAGTGACACCACCTATGTACTTTACTACATCGGACAGGATCAGCCCGAGTGGAAGATCAACATCAAGAATACGCTGGTATCCGATACAATGAGTCAGCATATGCAGGATATTACCGCAGATGTAACAGTAGAGGATCCCAAGGGTAAACTGAATTACCTGAAGGTGCAGGCAGAGGAATCCGCAGCCGCTGAGACCGCGACCGCAGAGACCCAGGAGATCACCGAGGAGCAGACTGCTGCTACCGAAGAGACCGCAACACAGGCACAGTAAAGCTTGCTCAGGAACAGAACATAGACAACAGACAAGTACCTGTTTCACTGCACAAGCAGAAGAGACAGGTACTGTTAGGTTATGAGCAAAAATAGTCGCAAAAGGGCGGGAAACATGATAATGTGACTCTGCCAGTTACGTGAGCTGAACAGAGAATAACTTTGAGAAAGGTATGAATAAACATGCAGGAAAAAGTTCTGGTACTGGATATTGACGGAACATTGACCAATTCAAAAAAAGAGATCACGGAAGCTACCAAACAGGGAATCTGGAATATTTTACAGCATGGTCACAAGGTGATCCTGGCTTCGGGTCGTCCCACCCCCGGCATGCGGAAATGCGAAGAGGAGCTGGAACTGAAAAAATACGGCGGATACCTACTGTCATTTAACGGAGCCCGTATCGTGGAGTGTAAGACAGGAGAAGTGGTCTATCAGAGAACACTGCCCCTGTCCATTGTGCCCGGATTGTACGAATTCGCCAAAGCGAATGGCTGCGGACTGATCACTTATCAGGGTCCCGGCGTCATCTCTGCGTTCGAGCCGGATGACTATGTGCAGCTGGAAGCCAGAATCAACGGAATTCCTATAAAGGTCGTTGACAATTTCGTCGAATATGTGAATTTCGATATTAATAAATGCCTGATGACAGCACCGGAAGAGATCGCACCGGAGCTGGAGAAACAGCTGCAGGAAAAATACAGCGATGTGGCAAGCATCTACCGTTCCGAACCCTATTTCATCGAGATCATGCCGAAAGATGTGAACAAAGCCACTTCTTTGGATCATATGCTGGAAGGCATGGGACTGACCAGAGAGAATGCGATCTGCTGCGGGGACGGTTACAACGACATCTCCATGATCGAATATGCGGGAACCGGCGTAGCAATGGGGAATGCCCAGCCGGCGGTCAAGGATGCGGCGGACTATATCACCGGCACCAACGATGAAGACGGACTGGTGGAAGTCATCGATAAGTTCATCATGAACCCGGAGCAGGCATAGCCTTTCTTAGAAACAAACAATAGACACAAAGCAGTAACAAGCGAAAACTCACAGAGCAATGAGCGTATGTGATTTTTGCAAAAGAGGATATATATGATTCAGATACAAATACCTGAAAAAGCGAAATATATCATAGAAACCATACAGAATGCCGGATTTGAAGCCTATGTGGTAGGCGGCTGCGTGCGGGATTCCATTCTGGGCAGATGCCCGGAGGACTGGGACATTACCACCTCGGCGAGACCGGAGCAGGTGAAAACGCTGTTCCGTCGCACCATCGACACCGGAATCCAGCATGGCACCGTAACCGTCATGCTGGACAAGGAAGGCTTTGAGGTTACGACCTACCGTGTGGATGGAAAATACGAAGACAGCCGACATCCCAAAGAAGTGACGTTTACTCCGAACCTGGAGGAGGACCTGAAACGCCGGGATTTTACCATCAATGCCATGGCTTATAATGAAACGGAAGGCCTGATCGACATTTTCGGCGGATTAAAAGACATCGAGGCGAAGCTGATCCGATGCGTAGGCAACCCGGAGGAACGTTTTGGAGAAGATGCGCTGCGGATCATGCGGGCAATTCGTTTTTCAGCCCAGCTGGGCTACGAGATCCACGAAGATACTGAGGCGGCAATCCGGAAGCTGGCACCGACCCTGCAGAAGATCAGTGCGGAGCGGATTCAGGTGGAACTGACCAAGCTGCTGATATCCCCTCATCCTGACACCCTCAGAGAAGCTTATGACATGGGTGTCACCAAGGTGATCCTACCGGAATTCGATGCCATGATGGAGACACCGCAGAAGCATAAGCACCATAAATACAACGTAGGGGAGCATACATTACATGCACTTATGGAGATCGGGCCGGACAAGAATCTGCGTTATGCCATGCTGCTCCATGACATCGGCAAGCCGGCCACACTTACTGTGGATGAAGACGGAATCACTCATTTCTACGGACATCCGGCGGTGGGAGAAGAGATGGCGCGGAAGATTCTGCGGAGACTGCGATTTGATAATGATACCGTTGCGGTGGTCACCCGTCTGGTGAGATACCATGATTATGGCAATGATGTGATACCGGATCTGCGGATTGTCCGCCGGGCGGTGAATAAGATTGGGGAAGATATTTTCCCACTGTTGTTCCCGGTGAAACGGGCAGATATTCTGGCACAGAGCGATTACCTGAGAACAGAAAAACTGGAGAATCTCGAACTCTGGAAGAAACTGTATCAGGAAATGCTGGAAAAGAAGCAGTGCGTCTCCCTGAAAACACTGGCGGTCACCGGCAGGGATCTGATCGACACCGGTATGAAACCGGGCAGAGAGCTGGGAGAGATGCTGCAACAGCTGCTGGAACTGGTATTGGAACATCCCGAGCAGAATACCAGAGAACAGCTGCTGGAAAAGGTAAAGGAACTGTCGGCAGACAAAGATTGAGCATACTTTACAGGCTTTCCTCATAAGATAGCGTAGGAACCGGAAAACGGTTAAGGACGTATCTTAGGAGGGATTGTAAGTGAATGACAGAGCAGTGGCACTGCTGGAGCAGTATGAGATAGAAGTATTGCGTACCCGAAAAGGAAGGGGAGCGATTCTGTGCGATACACAGCAGGGCTGCCTGATCTTCAAGGAATATACAGGACGCGAGGAACAGCTGCGTCTGCAGGAGCAGGTCCTGAAGCACCTGGAGGAACGGGGAACCGTTCCTGCGGAGCGATTGCTTGCCACAAAGGAAGGTGCGTTATCGGTGACAGACCGGGACGGTGTCAGATATATTCTGAAGACCTGGTGGGAAGGCCGAGAATGTAATATCCGTGACAGGGAAGAATGTATGGAAGCCATGCGGCTTCTGGCGAGACTGCACGGTGATCTGGAATTTACACCGGTATTTCCGGAGACGGAGGAGACTTCGGCACCGGTCATAGAGAGATATCTCCCCAGCCGGGACTATGAGAAGCATAACCGGGAGCTCAAGAGAGCCCGCAGGTTCTTGAAACAGCGCAGCCAGAAGACCTGGTTCGAGATCCGGTTGTCTGCAGTGATTGATCCTTTTTTAGAGGAAGCAAGACAACTGTGTGAAGAATGGAAAGAGATCGAGCTGGCTGCCTCCGACAGCGGAGATAAAGTACCGCTGTGTTTCTGCCACGGAGATTACCAATATCATAATATTCTGCGGCAGGACCGTGGATTTTTCCTGGTAAACTTCGAAAAATGTCAGGCAGACGGGCCTGTGAGAGACCTGTATCTGCTGTTGCGAAAGCTTTTGGAAAAAAGTGAATGGGATGCCGAATGGGGCAGAGTGCTTCTGGCGGCTTATGAAAGTGTCAGACCGTTAAAGCCCTATGAGAGACAGGATCTGTTCTACCGCCTGTCCTATCCTGAGAAATTGTGGAAGATCGTAAACTTTTATTATAATTCCGGCAAGGCCTGGATCCCGGAGAAGAATCAGGAGAAACTGGACCGCCTGTTGGAACAGGAAGCGGCCAGAAAGAAATTCCTGAAACTGCTGCAAAGATAAAAGCCGGGCAATGAACGGCAGACAACGGAAGAGACGTTGCGGCAGGATCGCAGCGTCAGGAGACAAAGGAGAAGCAAAACGTTGAAAAGATTCGAAGACAAAAAGTATTCGAAAACGAAACAGACAGTGGTAATCCTTTTGCTTGTGACAGCAATGTCATTTGCTGGATGCGGGCAGACAGCATCCTCCGGGACGGCGGCAACACCTGCGCCAACGGCACAGGCAGAGCGGATAGATACCGGCTTTGTTGTCACCAATCCGGACAGCTATGATTCCGCAGATACGGCGGTACTGGTGGATATCAATAATGTTGACAACACTGTCACACTGTTAAATCTGGATCTAGGCAAACGTTACACGCTGTCCATGGACGGAACAACGCGGTTCGCAGATAAATATGGAAAGGCAATTTCCCTGAGTCAGCTGCAGGAGGGGGACATCGTGGATGTGACTTTTTTGAAAAGTCAGAAGCATCTGACCTCCATGCAGCTGGCGCAGACAGCATGGCAGTATGAAGATGTGGAGCACTACGAGATGAATACCGTGCGAAATGAGGTGGCCATCGGGGAAGAGGTGTTCCAGTTGTCCAGGGATACCCAGTATTTTTCCCAGGGACACAGCATTGAAAAAATGGATCTGAATCCGGCGGATATCCTGACATTTCACGGCATTGACAGCACAGTGCTCAGCGTAACGGTGGAAAAAGGCCATGGATACCTCAGACTGGTCAATGATGAGAACTTTGTGGGCGGCTGGCTGGAAATCGGCCAGACACAGATCGTACGGATCACAGAGGACATGCTGGTGACTGTGCCGGAGGGAAGCTATCAGGTAGATATCAGCTATAATGGAGGTGGCGGCACGAAAAATGTCGTAATCAACCGCAACGAGGAAACAACACTGGATATCGGTGATCTGGAAGTGGCAGAGGCACAGTACGGTATGGTGCTGTTTTCCCTGAATCCTTCCGATGCAGAATTGTATATCGATGGAAGTCAGGTGGATGCTTCCCAGCCGGTCACGCTGGAATACGGTATTCATCAGATCATAGCGAAGGCGGACGGCTATAAGTCGCTTACACAGTATCTCAGGGTGGGGCAGGAATCCGCGGGAGTGGATGTCCAGCTGGATAAGGCGGACTCCGACAGTGAAGACAGTACGGAAAGCAGCAGTTCTTCCAGCTCTTCTGCAACGGAATCTACCTCCACCGCAGATACGACTACGACCTATTACCGCGTGCATATTGATGCTCCGGAAAATGTGGAGGTATATCTGGACGGCAACTATGTGGGAATTTCCCCCTGCAGTTTTAAGAAGACCTCAGGAAGTCATGTGATCACCCTGCGAAAATCCGATTATGAAACCAGAAGTTATACGGTACAGGTGGATGAAGAAGAAAAGGATGTATCCTACTCATTTGTAGACCTGACGGCCAGCTCTTCATCGACAGAATGATCCTTTCCGGGAGGGGAAGAAATGCCGTAAATATGCGGAAAAACCTTGACAAAAGGGATAAAAACAGATATATATATGTATAGACGTTTCAAAAGAACTATTTTCGAGCGTAAAATTAATAACGAAAACTCATTACAGGAGGAGTTCAATATGAACAAAACAGAATTAGTTGCAGCTATGGCTGAGCAGACAAATTTATCCAAAAAAGATGCAGAGGCTGCTTTAAAAGCATTTATCGATGTAGTATCTGAAGAATTAAAGAAAGGTGAGAAAGTTCAGCTGGTAGGCTTTGGTACCTTCGAAGTATCCGAAAGAGCAGCAAGAGAAGGAAGAAATCCGCAGACTGGCGAGACCATGGAAATCAAAGCTTCCAAAACTCCGAAATTCAAAGCAGGAAAAGCTTTAAAAGATATTGTAAACGAATAGAATGTTCATTTGATATTACATTAACTGCCGGTTTCTATGGATCCGGCAGTTTTTCTATATCTATTTCAGCAATATAACATAGAAGAAAGAAGGAGACATAATCATGCGTTTAGACAAGTTTTTAAAAGTATCCAGACTGATCAAGAGAAGAACTGTTGCGAATGAAGCCTGTAGTGCAGGAAGAGTTCTAGTGAACGGCAAAGCAGCGAAAGCTGGAACGAATGTGAAACCAGGAGACAGAATAGATATCCAGTTTGGAAATAGAGAGACAGCAGTAGAAGTAGTTTCTATAGCAGAGACAGTGAAGAAAGATGAGGCAGCAGATCTGTACAAGTTTTTATAGGTATGTTTTATAAGCTTTGTTCATAAGATGTATAAAACATTTTGGGAGGAAGTTTAGTATGATAGAAGAGAGACAACCTTTAAGAGCACATAAGATCAGCTTATCAAACCGATCTCTTGGC
>OHPW01000530.1_pt1 | contig 28534 bp, 26 predicted proteins | sample 1577771 | NCBI WGS metagenome assembly OHPW01 (sample SAMEA3879608, study PRJEB24766) | human gut metagenome | biome: human-associated habitat; feature: feces | place: USA | collected 1985/1987
CATCTGCCGCACCTCACTCGCCGTATCGGCACTTAGAATTATGCGGTATTGCCTTAAAAATAATCTCGTTGAGGTATAGGATCCATGAGTATTCGATTTGATTCCGAGGCACGCATTTTTGTATTGGAGACTGCCCATACCAGCTACCACATGAAGGTGGATGCGCTGGGACACCTGCTGCATCTGTACTATGGCAAAACCATCGGCACCGGGGACCTGATGCAGCTGTATCCTCGCACAGACCGGGGATTCTCGCCGGATTACTACGCTTACCGCACCCACCGGGGCGTTTCCCCGGATCTGCTCCCGCAGGAGTATACCGGCTGCAATGTGGGCGATTTCCGTCTGTCCTGCCTGACGGTGGCCGACAGCCGTGGCGCCTTTGGCGCAGACTTTACCTATGTGAGCCATACGGTGGAGGCGGGCAAATATCAGCTGACCGGTCTGCCCTGTGCCCACGCAGAGGAAAACGATGCCGAGACCCTGATCGTCCGAATGCAGGACGAGACAACCGGTCTGACGCTGGAGCTGCTGTACGGCGTGTTTGCACAGCAGGATGTCATCACCCGTGCGGCGCGGCTGACAAACCACGGAGATACCCCGCTGCGGCTGGACAAGGCGGCATCTGCCTGTCTGGATCTGCCCTTTGGCAGATGGGATCTGCTGCATTTCCATGGCAGACACGCTATGGAACGGCAGCTGGAGCGGGAAGCTGTGGGCACCAATATCCAGACCATTTCTTCGGTGCGGGGCAGCTCCAGCCACCACAATAACCCCTTCCTGATCCTCTGCCAGCAGGATGCAACGGAGACCAGCGGTGCCTGCTACGGGGTGATGATGGTCTATTCCGGCAGCTATCAGATGGACGTGGAGCGCTCTCAGACCGGGCTTGTCCGGGTAGTGAGCGGCATTCAGGAGGAACGTTTTGCGTGGAATCTGAAGCCGGGCGAGACCTTTGACACCCCGGAGGTGATCCTCTCCTTTGCGGCAGAGGGTCTGACCCCGCTTTCCCAGCAGTACCACCGCTTTTTGCGGCGCAACATCTGCCGCGGCCCGTGGAAAGACAAACGCCGCCCGGTGCTGATCAACAACTGGGAGGCCACCTATTTTGATTTCAACACCGAAAAGATCGTAAAGATCGCTGAAAAAGCGGCCTCTCTCGGCGTGGAGATGATGGTGCTGGACGATGGCTGGTTCGGCACCCGGAACGATGACAATCAGGGTCTGGGCGACTGGATCGTGAACTGCGAAAAGCTGCCCGGCGGACTGGATCCGCTGATCGGGCAGATCAATGCGCTGGGCATGAAATTCGGCCTGTGGATCGAACCGGAAATGGTCAACGAGAACTCCCAGCTGTACCGCACCCATCCGGACTGGGCGCTGACCCTGCCCGGACGCAAGCCTGCCATGGGGCGTAACCAGCTGGTGCTGGATCTCTCCCGCCCGGAGGTGGTGGACTATCTGGCAGAAGCCATCGGCAAGCTGCTGCGGGAGCACCACATCGAGTATATCAAGTGGGATATGAACCGCAGCATGAGCGATGTGTACAGCCGTGCTTTCCCTGCCGAGCAGCAGGGTGAGATCATGCACCGCTATATGCTGGGCGTTTATGCGCTGGCAGAGCGGCTGACGCAGGGCTTTCCGGAGGTGCTGTTCGAGGGCTGCGCAGGCGGCGGCGGACGCTTTGATGCCGGAATGCTGTGCTACTATCCCCAGATCTGGTGCAGTGATGATACCGATGCCATTGAACGGTTGACGATCCAGCACGGCACCTCCTTTGGCTATCCGGTCTGCACCATGGGTGCCCATGTTTCTGCCTGCCCCAACCACCAGACCGGCCGCACTACGCCCATCGACACCCGTGCTGTGGTGGCGATGAGCGGCACCTTTGGCTACGAGCTGGATCTGGGCAAATTAAAGCGCGCCGAGTGCACCGCAGTGAAAAACCAGATCAAGCGGTTCAAACGGCTGAACGACCTGATCCGTACCGGCGATTATTACCGGCTGACCGACCCGGCAGAAAACGCATATTTCACGGCATGGCAGTTTGCCGCAGAGGACGGCAGCGAGGCACTGCTGAATCTGGTGGTGACCCATCCGCAGGCGAATCCCTTGCCCATCCACCTGTGCTTCCGTGGGCTGGAAGAAGATGCTGTGTATGAACTGGATGGCATCGACTATTTCGGCTCCCGGTATGCCCACGACGTAGAGGACGGCATTCACAAGGGGATGCGGTTCAGCGGCAGCACTCTGCTGTATGCGGGACTTGTCCTGCCGCAGCTGTTTGGCGATTACCCCAGCGTGCAGCTTCATCTTACACGAAAAGGATAAAGAAAGATGACAAGGCAAGATAATTTTGCAGTCCGGTTCGCCAAGCACAAGGACGAGCTGGAATGGCTGTTCATGGAGCTGTACCACAACCCCGGCGTGCTGGCGCTGGTACGCAAGCGCGGCAAGGAAACGCTGGTGGGACTGTTCAACTTTACCGAGTACCCGGCAGGGGCAAGTCTGGACGCTCTGGGTGGCGCGTATCACACCTCGGAGGGTGCTTCTGTCTGGCTGGCAGATGTGGAGCTGGAACCGTATCAGGCGCTGCTGGTGCGCCGCTGAAAGGAGCAGCCATGGATATTGTAACGATTGGTGAAGTTTTGATCGACCTGACCCCTTCCGCACCGCTACGCTGGATGCTGCCGTCTGCGCCAAAAAGCTGAGCGCTGTCATTGCTTATGACCCGAATTACCGTCCAAACCTCTGGAAAAACAAAGAGGATATAGAAACTACAGACGCTCGCTATTCCGCCATACAGATTCATCAGTGACTTCGGCGCATCTGCCCCGGCATACCTCCCCATTACGCAGGGCTTTTTGTCCAACTACGCAATGGAAACGCCCAGTTGCGCAGGATGATTGCAACTCTTTCCTGAAATTGCTATTCTTTTGTCAATCGCCGTATACGAACGGAACAACATACCAAAAGGAGAAGATTTCATGGCAAACAAGGTTTCCAGAAGACAGTTCCTGCACACCGCATCCATTGGTGCGCTGGGGGCTGCTATGGCAGGGGCTCTGGTGGGCTGCTCCGGTTCCTCCGGCAGTTCCAGCACTGCTTCTGCCAGCGGTACTTACACTCCCGGCAGTTATTCTGCCACCTCCAAGGGCATCAGCTCAGACGTTACCGTCACCATGACCTTTGACGCTGAGAGCATCACGGATGTGACCATTGATGTTTCCGGTGAGACCGAGGGCTTTGGCAAGGACATTGGCGATGAGCTGAAGGAGCAGATCCTCAAGGCTCAGAGCGCCGAGATCGACGGTCATTCCGGTGCGACCATTACCTCGGATGCCGTTAAGGATGCTGTTGCAAACTGCGTGGCACAGGCCAAGGGCGAACCGGTGGTCAGCACCACTCCCGGCCAGAGCACCGCAGAAGGTGAGAGCTGGCGCACCGCTCCCGATGCGATCACCGAATTTGCAAAGGAGTACACCGCCGATGTTGTCATCGTGGGCGGCGGTCAGGCCGGTACGCCGGCTGCCCGTGCCGCTATTGAAGCCGGAGCCAGCGTGATCGTGATCGAGAGCCAGACCGAGGACGCCATGAGCTTCCGCGGCGGCGGGCAGATCGGCCATCTGAACAGCGAGTTTTTGGCCAGCAAGGGCATTCCCCAGATCGACATACAGGAGTTTGTTACCGACTGGCAGCTGCGCACCAACAATCGCAGCCGCTGCGGCCTGATCATGGCCTATGCCAAGAACAGCGGCAAGTGCTTTGACTGGATGACCGACAGCTTTACCGCAGAGGAAAAGGACAGCTGGAGTGTACGTCAGTGGCCGCTGAGCAGCAACTACACCCAGAAGAAGAGCGGCATCAGCACCTGGGTGGGCACCCCCACCCTGAACGGTGATGCTTCGCCGGTCAAGCGCTGCATGGAGATCGCCCGCGAGAAGGGCGCAGACTACCACTTTGGCACCAAGGCCTGCCAGCTGATCAAGGACGGCGATGCCGTTGTTGGCGTGGTGGGCAAGGAGGCCGATGGCAGCTACATCAAGTTCACCGCCAAGAAGGGCGTGATCCTTTGCGGCGGCGGCTTTGGCGGCAACGCTGAAATGTGCCGTGACCTGCTGATTGAGATCAGCGACTACTGCTCTGACGATACCGCTATTGGCGGCATGGACGACGATGGCTCCGGCATTCAGCTGGGCTACTGGGCTGGCGGCCGTCTGGAGAGCCGTCCGCTGTCCAGCATGGGCGGTAACTACGTCTACCCCTGCAACAGCCCCGGAGACCCTATTGGCACCACCGCTGCACTGTGGGTCAACTGCCACGGTAAGCGCTACTGCAATGAGGGCTTTGGCGATATCGTGCTTGCAGCAATGGCCGGTGCAAAGGAACCGCAGGGTAAGATCTTTACGGTATTCAACGATACCATCCGCACCGATCTTACCTATCAGGCACCCGGCCACATGGCTGTTGATTATGCCAACGGCGAGGACGAGAAGCTGGATGATATCATGCAGGGTGCCATTGACGGCGGCGATGCCGGCTACGAGGTGACCGGCATGAGCACTGTGACCGTGTATGCCGGCGAGGATGCCCAGCAGCTGGGTCAGCGTCTGGGCTTTACCGGCACCGATCTGGAAAATTTTGTTGCCACCGTAGCACGCTACAACGAGCTGTGCGAAAAGGGCGTGGACGAGGATTTTGCTAAGGAGCCGGTGCTGCTGCGTCCGCTGAACGGCAAGCATATCTTTGCCTACGGTGCTGAGAAATCCATGGGCAGTATGCTGGTGACCACCGGCGGCCTGTTGACCGATGATAACAGTCAGGTGCTGGGCGAGGACTTTGAGCCGATCAAGGGTCTGTTTACAGCTGGCAACAACTGCGGCGGCCGCTTTGGCTTCCAGTATTCTACCTCCATCCCCGGCGAGAGTCTGGGTCTGGCCAACACGCAGGGTATGATGGTTGGTCAGTACGTTGCTGCACTGTAAAAGCGGCATTTCTGAGCGTTTTTCTTTTTTCTTCTTTTTCAGGAGAGCTGCCCCGGTGTCGTTTACGCATCGGGGCAGCTTTCCCTGTCCGGCTGTCTTTGTGCGAAAGGAGTTTTTCCATGTCTGCCCCGCTGCATCTTTATCTGCACGTTCCGTTCTGCGTCCGGCGCTGCACCTTCTGCAACCAAAAAATCTATCCCGCCACGCCGGAGACCTGTAAGGCCTATGCAAATGCACTGCTGGCTGAGCTGGAAGCTACCGCACCGGATTTTTCCGGCGACCCGGTGCAGACGGTCTACTGGGGCGGCGGCAGCCCTACGGCGCTGTCGCAGGACGATTTTGCACGGATCATGCGCCGGATCAGGGAGCTGTTCTCTCTGGCTGCGGATACCGAGGTCACCGTGGAAGCATTGCCCAACCGTGTGGATGCCTCGTGGATGGTCGCCTTCCAGAACACCGGGGTCAACCGGCTGGTGCTGGGGCTGGCTACTGCTCGCATCCCGGAGCTGGAACGCATTGGCAGCGCAAACAATATGCCTAGTTCCGAGACCAGCCTGATCCTTCCGCAGCTGTTCCATTTGCCCGGGTATGAGGCAACGCTGCTGTATGGGATTCCGGGGCAGACGGCGGCAAATTTTGCCACCAGCCTGCGGTTCGCAGTCAAGTACAAGGTGTCTGCCTTGCGGCTGGACCCCTTGACCCTGCCGAAGGGCGTGGAAGAAACCGTGTGCAGGGACGAGGTTCCGGCGATGCTGGACTATGCTGCCCGCCACCTGACCGAGAAGGGCTACCATGAGTATCTGCCCGGACGCTGGGCAAAACCCGGGCAGGAATGCCGGGACCTGCTGGCGCGCCAAAGCACGGAAAACTACCTGAGTTTTGGCCCGGGCACTACCACCCGGGTAGACGGAGATCTGTCCCGCACCGCAGAGAATATTGCCGTGTACACCCTGCACCCTCAGGAGCCGGAACTGCTGTATAAGCCGGTGACCGGGGCATAAAAGGCACCAGAGGCCGCTGCACAAATGCGCAGCGACCTCTGGTTTTATTTTTTCTCCGGGAACAGCAGGGTGAGCACGAACTCTCCGTTCTCGCTCCGCAGACTCATCTGTCCGCCGTATTTTTCGGTGACCGAGCGGATACTGGTAAGGCCGAAGCCGTGATTCTCCGGGTCGTCCTTGGTGGTTTTGGGCAGGGCATCTACCGGCAGATGCTGCTGCAGGCAGGCGTTGCGGAAATTGAGCACCACAAACCCGCCCCGCTTCTGGCATCGCACACTCAGGGCGCGGCTGTCCGGATCCGGCAGCGCAGAGCAGGCTTCGATGGCGTTGTCCATGGCGTTGCCAAAAATGACGCAAAGGTCGATGGGCTGTATAAAATTCAGCAGCTTGCCGTCCACTGTAATGGTGCAGGCGATCTGTGCCTGTTGGCATCGTGCCAGCTTTTCACCCAGCAGGATGTCCACGGTCTCGTTGCCGGTGGCGGTCATCTGCTCATAGGGCTGCACCTCCTGCAAGATCTGCCGGATGTGCGCCTGCACGGTTGCCTGATCGCTGCTCTGCTCCAGATAGAGCAGAATATTTTTCAGGTCGTGGTACTTGCATCGTACCGAGTCCACCGCTGTTTTGCGCAGCAGGTATTGCTGCTGTTGCTGCTCTGCGGCGATGCGCAGCTGCAGCATGGTGCGCTTTTCCTCCTCGGCGATGGCATAGCTCAGAAAGCTGATGTTTACCAGCAGCGCCAGCACACAGCACCCGGTCAGAAGCACCGGCACGGCGGTGGTCAGTTCTTCATTGGTCAACGGCAGCCAATAGGTGAGCCGACAGACAAACAGATAGGGAACAGCGGCCAGAACATACAATGCAAGTGCAGCGCTGCGAAGGATGCGCAGCTTTTCAGCCGGGCAGAAACTGCGCAGCAGCCACAGCAGCGTTCCCTGCACGGTTGTCAGTGGCAGATACGCCAGCAGCGCTGCCCAGAATGTGCCGGAGCGTAGAGGGTCGTATCCCAGCAGCCGCATATTAGCAAACCGCATGATGGTGTCGGTGCAGTCGGTGAGCAGAAAAAAGCACAGTGCCTGCTGTAGGGCCAGCCCGATGCTACGGCGCAGCAGGGCATAGGCAGTAATGGCATAAAGGGCGATGGAGCAGACGATGCCGACATACTGTCCACCGAGGGTGGCAAAGGTCTGCTCCCACTGCAATATCACCGTCAGTGCCAGCACCAGCACCACCGGCTGCAAGCCCTGACGTTGCAGACTGCGTCGCAGCTCGGTGCCGCAGACGTAAAAGGGGAGCAGCAGTCCATAGCTGACTGCCCGCAAAAAAGTACACAGGCTGATGGTCATCACAGTGCCTCCCCCCAACAGGCTGCCAGCGCGGCAAGCAGCATCTTGCGGCGGTATTTGCTTACCGGCAATCGCTCACTGCCCAGCACAACATCAGCACCGTCCAGCCGGGTCACCTGCTCCAGATTGATCAGAAAGGAGCTGTGGCAACGGAAAAATCCGTTTCCTAAATCCTTTTCCAGTGCGGCAAGGGTGCCGCTGTAGCTCACCACACCCGCTGTGGTATGCAGTACCAGCCGGTGGCTGAACACCTCCACATAGACAAGGTCCTTTGCACGCAGACGGAATACCCCATCGTTGTTTTTAATGGTCAGGATGTGCTCTGCCTGTTGGCAGATCCGGCGGCAGGCACGCTCAAGGCTGCGGCAAAACCGCGGATAGCTGACCGGTTTGACCAGATAATCCAGTGCAGCGACCTCGTAGCTTTCCAGCGCATAGCCGGTAAGGCTGGTGATAAACACGATCTCCAACTCCGGCAGCGTTCCCCGCAGGCGGTGGGCAGTCTCCATGCCGGAAAGCCCTGGCATCTGGATGTCCAGCAATGCCAGCTGCAACCCTTGGGGAATGTTTTCCAGCAGCTGAGAGCCGCTTTCAAAAAACACCGCCTGCACCGGCTGGCCGTTTTCTGCTTGCCAGCGGTCAAGATATTCCTTTAATGCAGTCTGCGCGCTGGTCTCATCCTCTGCGATTGCAATCTTCAGCATTAATCTTCACCGTTACCCATATCCATAGCGTTTTTTCTATTCTACCATATTTATGCTTGCAGGAAAAGCGCTAAAAACATCCTTATAGAATAGAAAACCGAACCCTAAGAAAGCAGGTAGAGTAAACCGAAAATAGGGTGCGCATCAAGAGATGCACTCTGCCGTAGACAAGCTCTGGCTCATTTCAAACGGCTGTGTGTCCAAAACCTTATAGTCATCCTCTTTGCTATAATTGTTGCTATGATCGTACTGGCCGATTTGCTCCATCTTGTTTATTAAAAACAAAAAACAGGGTGCGCCCTGCCCTTGCCTTTCTCTTTTTTATGCCGTTTATCGTGAATGAAATTCATTTGACAAAACAATTTTTGTAACTTATACTGAATGACATCACGAAAAAATAAAGGAAGTATCTGTCATGCTGACTCTGGATAAGATCTACCACGCCGCCTTTGTGCTGAAGGACGTTGCCCGCAAGACCGACCTCATCGAAGCCCCCAAGCTGTCCAAGGACTGCCAGCTGTACCTCAAGACTGAGAACCTGCAGGCCACCGGCAGCTTTAAGGTGCGGGGCGCTTATTATAAGATCAGCCAGCTTTCCGAGGAGGAGAGCGCCAAGGGCGTCATTGCCTGCTCTGCGGGCAACCATGCGCAGGGCGTGGCGCTGGCGGCTACCCGGCGCGGCATCCGCAGCATCGTCTGTATGCCGGACGGCGCACCCCTGATGAAGGTGGAAAACACCAAAAATCTGGGCGCGGAGGTCTGCCTTGTGCCCGGCACCTACGACGAAGCCCACGACAAGGCCGTGCAGCTGCAAAAGGAGTACGACATGACCTTTATCCACCCCTACGATGACGAGCAGGTCATCGCCGGGCAGGGAACCATTGGCTTGGAGATCCTCGACCAGCTGCCGGATGTGGACGCTGTGGTGGTGCCGGTGGGCGGCGGCGGACTGATCTCCGGCATCGCCTTTGCCATCAAGACCCTGCGGCCGGAGGTCAAGGTGTACGGCGTACAGGCCGAGGGTGCCCCCAGTATGTACCGCAGCCTGCACGAGCACAAGTACCAGACCCTGAAATCTTCTTCCACCTTTGCGGACGGCATTCAGGTCAAGACCCCGGGCGAGCTGACCTACCAGCTGTGCGAGCAGTATGTGGACGATATCGTTACCGTGACCGAGGACGAGACGGCAGCGGCTATCCTCTCCCTGATGGAGAACCAGAAGCTGGTGGCCGAGGGTGCAGGCGCTGTGCCGGTGGCGGCGGTGCTGTTCCACAAGCTGCCGGTGGAGGGCAAAAAGGTGGCCTGCGTCATCTCCGGCGGCAACATTGATGTGAACATCCTGAACCGCGTCATCACCCGCGGCCTTGTGATGAGCGGCCGCAAGGCAAACCTGACCATCGCACTGGAGGACAAACCCGGCCAGTTGAAAAAGGTGGCCGAGGTGGTGTCCCGCTGCGGAAGCAATGTGGTGTCGGTGCAGCATGACGGCTCCGACCCCAATATGCCCATTTCCAGCTGCTTCCTCAAGCTGACGCTGGAGACCCGCGATGCTGCCCAGATCGAGCAGATCCGCACCGAGCTGACCAAGGCCGGTTTCCAGCTGGTCACCGAAAGAGTATAATAGAGATAATTGGACGATTTAGAATAGCCGACGCGTTCGCTCTGGCTATATTCAGCGGAAATTTTATTTTTATATTTGCAATCCAGAAAAGCCTGCGGGCTTTTCTGGATTGCCTTTTCACGAGAAAGGCCATGGTTGAAATGGCAGCGATTGAGATGCCGCTTCATGTGCCGACCCCTTCGGTGAAAAATGCGTTTGTCGTGCCCCGCAGGGCACGACAAACGCAAAATAAAAAAGAATGATTCCGCTATTTATGGCCAGAGCGAAGCGGAGGCCATTCTAAATTGTGATTTTATAACAAAGGAGAACTGCTACTATGAAAGTCGTATCTACCACCAACGCACCTGCCGCCATCGGCCCTTACAGTCAGGCACTGGATCTGGGCAATATGGTGTTTGTGTCCGGGCAGATCCCGGTAGACCCCGCCACCGGCACCATGGCCGATACCGTGGAGCAGCAGGCCGCACAGAGCCTTGCCAACCTGAAGGCGATTCTGGCCGAGGCGGGGCTTTCCATGAACAACGTGGTCAAGACGGTGATCTTTCTGGCTGACATCAACGATTTTGCCGCAGTGAACGCAGAGTATGCCAAGGCTTTTGCCGAGCCGTTCCCCGCCCGCAGCTGCGTGCAGGTGGCAGCCATCCCCAAGGGTGCAAAGCTGGAGATCGAGTGCATCGCCGTGCGGGACTGAGCGAAAAATAAGACAAGAAAAACGGGACATCGGAGCATCTGCGGATGCTTCGGTGTCCCGTTTTTTGGCATTACGTTCGGAAAACCGGTTTTTACTTCTGCACACCGGCTTCGCATTGCTCGATGAACTGCTTGGCTACCCGGGGGCTGCGGCCACCGGCACGCAGGGCGAAGGCCTCGGCCTTGAGCAGCAGCTGCTCGATGGGCATCTGGATGTTGTGCTGCTTGGCAAGCTCTTCCAGAATGGTCTCGAACCGGGCTTTTTCCGGCCGCTGGAAGGTGACCGTCAGGCCAAACCGGGCGGAAAGGCTCATCAGCTCCTGCCGGGTGTCGGCTTCGTGGATGTCGTCGCCGGTGCGGTCCGAGAGGGTCTCTTTGATGAGGTGGCGGCGGTTGGAGGTGGCGTACACCGCAATGTTCTGGGCGCGTCCGCCTACACTGCCCTCCAAGATGGCTTTCAGGGCGGCAAAGTTGTCGTCGTTGGCGGTAAAGCTCAGGTCGTCGATGAACAGGATGAACTTGAGCGGGTTTGCCGCCAGCTTGTCCATCAGGTCGGGGATCTGGTACAGCTGGTTCTTTTTTACCTCTACCAGCCGCAGCCCCTCGGGCGCAAACTCGTTGGCAATGGCCTTTACTGCGCTGGATTTGCCGGTACCGGCATCGCCGTACAGCAGCACATTGTTGGCGGGCATCCCGGCCAGCAGCGCCTTTGTGTTGGCAATCACCTTTTCCCGCTCCTTCTCGTAGCCGGGCAGCTCCGAAAGGCGCTGCGGGTCGGGGTATTTTACCGGCACAAGCTGGCCGTTTTCCACCGTGAATACATGGTGCTTTGCAAACATACCGTAGCCCTTTTTGCCCACCTCGCTCATGCGCTGGGCGTAGGCGGCGGCAAGGTCGAGCTCGCAGGTCTGCCACCGGGGCAGGAAAGCCAGTTCCGGCCGCTGCGCCTGCTCCGAGTAGGCGGTCTGGAACAGCTCGTCCAGCGTCAGCCCGCACAGCTGCTGCAAAAACTGCAGCTCACTGTCCAGGGCGCTTTGCAGCAGCGCGTCCAGCTGTCCGGCAGCGGCCTGCCGCACGCAGATGGTCTCGGCCTCCAGCACAGCATTGCTCAGGTAGCTGCCCCAGTTGGTGGTGTACTCGAACAGCGCAGCCTCAAAGGCGGCTACGGCATCGCACACCGGGCCGTAGGAAGAGCAGCCCGCCTCCATGCGGTCGGTCAGGTCTAAAAGCCTTGCCACAACAGGGTCGTTCAGCAGGGTACGGAACACAACAAGCCCATGCAGATGGGCATTCCATTCTCTTAATTTCATAGGCAGATCCCTTTTCCTCTCCATTGGCACATACCCTACAAAACGCAGGTACGCGGATATCAAAAGTATACAGCGGTTCAGGTGTGGATGCAAGGGGTGTTAAAAATGCTTCATCTTTGGGCTGATTCAGGTTACAAATTGTCGATTGACAAAAGCCCGGTTTATAGTATAATTTACATCAACAAATGCGCAGATGGGAAAAAGTACCACACGATCCCCACTGTTCAGAGAGCTGCCGTCTGGTGCAAGGCAGTCAGCGTTTCGTGCGGAAAATCATCCCGGAGCAGCCTGCCCAACGGGTGCAAAACCCTTGTAAGCAGCGCCGGTTGCAGCCGTTACCGTGCAGGGCTTTGTTGGAAGCCCGTGAGAGGGTGTGCACAGCACGCCAACGAGAGTGGTACCGCAGAGAGCTTGATGTTACAAGGTCTTTGTCTCTTGAAAGGAACAGGGGACAAGGACTTTTTCTTTTTCAAAAGCTCTCCCCGAGGGAATGGATAAGAAGTGGAACAGGAATAGGAGCGACACCATGCAGTTGAATGGTTCTCAGATCTTTGTAGAGGTTCTGTGCGAGCAGGGAGTGGACACTCTTTTTGGCTACCCCGGCGGCGCTGTGCTGAACCTTTACGACGAGCTGTATAAAAATGCCGACCGCATCACCCATGTGCTTACCGCCCACGAGCAGGGCGCAGCCCATGCAGCGGACGGCTACGCCCGCGCCACCGGCCGCACCGGCGTGGTGCTGGCCACCAGCGGCCCGGGTGCCACCAATCTGGTCACCGGCATTGCCACCGCCTATATGGACTCGGTGCCCATGGTGGCCTTTACCGGCAACGTGCCCACCAGCAGCATTGGCAAGGACGGCTTTCAGGAAGCGTACATCGAGGGCATCACAGTGCCCATCACAAAGCATAACTTCACGGTGCGCCGGGTAGAGGACTTGGCTGACACCATGCGGGCAGCTTTCCGCATTGCACAGAGCGGCCGCAAGGGCCCGGTGCTGGTGGATATCCCCAAGGACGTGACCGCAGCGGTGTGCGAGTTCACCCCCAAGCAGCCGGAGCCTATCCGCACCGTGACTACCTATAATGAGGAGCAGGTGCACTGGGCGGCCGATCTCATCAACGCCGCACAGCGTCCGCTGGTGTACTTTGGCGGCGGCGTGCGCAGCGCAGCCAGCTGCCAGCCGTTGCGGGATCTGCTGCACAAGGCAGAGATCCCCGCCACCTACACCCTGATGGCCGCAGGCGTTGTGCCCTACGGCGACCCGATGAATCTGGGAATGCTGGGGATGCACGGCTGCTACACCTCCAACCGGGCGGTGGCAGAGTGCGATGTGCTCATCGCGGTGGGTACCCGCTTTTCCGACCGTGTGGCGCTGAACCCCAAGACCTTTGCCAAGAACGCCACCATCATCCAGATCGACATTGACGCCAGCGAGCTGGGCAAGAACGTGGACGTGGATCTTTCCATCGTGGGCGATGCAGCCTATGTGCTGAACGCCATGCTGCCCCAGATCAAGCCCGCCAAGCACCCGGACTGGATGACGATGATCCAGAGCTGGCAGGCACAGGATTACCACCCTGTGTCCGACCCCACCCGGCTGATGCCCCATCAGGTCATCGGCGAGGTGTGCAACCAGTGCGGCCCCGACGCCGTGTATGTTACCGATGTGGGTCAGCACCAGATGTGGGCGGCGCAGTACCTGCGCCACACCAATAGCCGCGGCTTTATCACCAGCGGCGGCCTTGGCACCATGGGCTTTGGCTACGGCGCCGCCATTGGCGCCCAGATGGCACTGGGACGCCAGCAGCGTGTGGTGATGTTTACCGGTGACGCCTCCTTCCACATGAACCTGAACGAAGCCTGCACCGCCGTCAGCTACGAGCTGCCCATCATCACGGTCATCTTCAACAACTCGGTGCTGGGCATGGTGCGCCAGTGGCAGACCAGCTTTTACGGCAAGCGTTACAGCCAGACCGACCCCCACCGCAAGACCGATTTTGTCAAGCTGGCAGACGGCTTTGGCCTGAAGGGCTACCGCTGCACCAATCTGCCGGAGTTTCAGGAAGCCTTTGCAGATGCCTTGCAGCAGAAAGGCCCCACCTGGATCGAGTGCATCATTGACAAGGACGAAAAGGTGCTGCCCATGATCCCCGGCGGCGGCGATATCAACGACATCATCATGGAATAAGGAGGACACAGCATCATGGAATCTGATCAGCGCAGGGTCATCAGCCTGCTGGTGGACAACCAGAGCGGCGTTCTGGCCCGGGTGTCCAGCCTGTTCTGCCGCCGCGGCTTCAATATCGACAGCCTTACGGTGTCCGCCACCAACGACCCGGCAGTCAGCCGCATCACAGTGACCATTACCAGCGACGAAAAGGCGTTGCAGCAGCTGGTATTGCAGACCGAGCGGCTGGAAGTCACCCGGCAGGTGTTCGTGCTGGACAGCGAAAAAGCGCTGGAGCGGGAGCTGCTGCTGCTCAAGGTGGAATCGGACGTGCACAACCGCACAGAGCTGCGGGAGATCGCCTGCATCTACAAGGCAAAGATCATTGATCTTTCCCCGGACAGCATGGTGTTTGAACTCATCGGCCGGCCGGACAAGCTGGACGCATTCTTAAAAATGTTCGAGGGCTACAACATCCTTGAGCAGTGCCGCACCGGCGTTACCGCACTGGAGCGCGGCGGGATGCACCAGCATATCCAGAAGCCGCCGCAGGAGGTGCGCTCCGTCCAGCTGCCCCCGCCGGGCGCAAGACGGGCATAAATTATATTGCTTTTCCGCTCAGGGTGAGCGAAAGATAGAACAGAGCATACAAGACCGGAAGATAAACCAACCAGTTAATGTAAAAGGAGACTAACGATTATGGCTATCAAGAAATACTACGATTCCGACTGCAACCTCGGCGTGCTGGACGGCAAGACCGTCGCTGTCATCGGCTTCGGCAGCCAGGGTCATGCACACTCTGAGAATCTGGCCGAGAGCGGCGTCAACGTTGTGGTCGGCCTGCGCAAGGGCTCTGCCCACTGGGCAAAGGCTTCTGAGTTCGCTGCCACCCACGAAAACTTCAAGGTGATGGAAGTGGAAGAGGCTGCCAAGGCCGGTGACGTTGTCATGATGCTGGTGCCCGATGAACTGTGCGCCGATATCTACAACACCCAGGTCGCTCCCTACATGACCGAGGGCAAGGCACTGGCCTTTGCACACGGCTTCAACATCCACTTCAAGACCATCACCGCTCCCAAGAACGTGGACGTCATCATGATCGCTCCCAAGGGCCCCGGCCACATCGTGCGCCGCCTGTACACCGAGGGCGAGGGCTGCCCCTCTCTGATCTGCGTGGAGCAGGACTACACCGGTAAGGCCAAGGACATCGCTCTGGCTTATGCTTCCGGCATCGGCGCAGGCCGTGCAGGCATCCTGCAGACCACCTTCAAGGAGGAGACTGAGACCGATCTGTTCGGCGAGCAGGCCGTGCTGTGCGGCGGCGTTTCCGAGCTGATCCACGCCGGTTTCGACACGCTGGTGGAGGCCGGTTACGAGCCCGAGATGGCCTACTTTGAGACCTGCCACGAGATGAAGCTGATCGTTGACCTGATCAACGAGGGCGGCTTCTCCAAGATGCGCTACTCCATCTCCAACACCGCTGAGTACGGCGACTACCGCACCGGCAAGCGTCTGATCACCGAGGAGACCCGCAAGGAGATGAAGAAGGTCCTGACCGAGATCCAGGACGGCACCTTTGCTTCCGAGTTCCTGACCGAGATGAGCCCCAAGGGCGGCCGCAAGGTGCACTTCCTTGCCAAGCGCCGTATGGAGGCTGAGCTGCCCATTGAGAAGGTGGGTGCCGAGCTGCGCAGCATGATGAGCTGGCTGAAGAAGTAAGAGGAGAACCCTCTCAGGCCGCCTTTCGGCGGCAGCTCCCCCGAAAGGGGGAGCTTTTGTTGAAAAGGGAGCCTTATAGCTTCTCCGTGAAAACCTCTCCCCCTCGGGAGAGGTGGCACGGCGCAGCCGTGACGGAGAGGGTTTTATCAGAAAAGAGGATTTGCAATGAGAAGTGACAACGTGACCAAAGGCTCGGAGCGCGCGCCCAACCGCAGCCTGTTTTATGCGCTGGGCTATACCCCGGAGGAGCTGGAGCGCCCGCTCATCGGCGTAGTGAGCGCCCACAGCGAGATCGTGCCCGGGCACATGAATCTGGACAAGATCGCCGATGCCGTCAAGGCCGGTGTGCAGATGGCTGGTGGTACCCCCATCCTGATCCCCGCCATCGGCGTATGCGACGGCATCGCCATGGGTCATGTGGGCATGAAGTACTCTCTGGCCTCCCGCGAGCTGATCTGCGACAGCGTGGAAACCATGCTGATGGCACACCAGCTGGACGGCCTTGTGCTGGTGCCCAACTGCGATAAGATCGTGCCCGGCATGGTAATGGCAGCGGTGCGCATGGATGTGCCCGCTGTGGTCTGCTCCGGCGGCCCTATGCTGGCCGGTACTTACGGCGGCGAGGAAGTGAGCCTTTCCAAAATGTTCGAGGCCGTGGGTGCTTATAAGGCCGGTATGATCACCGACGAGCAGCTGGAGGACTGCACCTGCAACTGCTGCCCCAGCTGCGGCAGCTGCTCCGGTATGTACACTGCCAACAGCATGAACTGCCTGTGCGAGGCCATCGGTATCGCCCTGCCCGGCAACGGCACCATCCCGGCTGTGTACTCCAAGCGCCTGCAGCTGGCAAAGCATGCCGGTATGGCTGTGATGGAGATGGTGCGCAAGGGCATCACCGCACGCCAGATCATCAACGAGCGCTCCATCCGCAACGCGCTGACCTGTGATATGGCGCTGGGCTGCTCCACCAACACGGTGCTGCACCTGCTGGCTATCGCCTACGAGGCCGGTGTGCCCATCGACCTGAAGCTGTTCAACGAGATCAGCGCCAAGACCCCCAACCTGTGCCATCTGGCACCGGCAGGCCCCACCCATATGCCGGATCTGTACGCAGCGGGCGGCATTCCGGCGGTGCAGGCAGAGCTGGCCAAGAAGGGCTTACTGGACTTGGATGTGCCCACCGTCACCGGCAAGACCCTTGGCGAGAACATCAAGGGTGCCCATATCCTGAACGAAAAGGCCATTCGTCCCATCGAGAACCCCTACTCCCAGACCGGCGGTCTGCAGATCCTGTGGGGCAACATTGCCCCGGACGGGTGCGTTGTCAAGCGCAGCGCCGTCGCCCCGGAGATGCAGCAGCATTCCGGCCCGGCGCGGGTGTTCAACAGCGAAGAGGAAGCCATTGCCGCTATCTACGCGGGCAAGATCGTCCCGGGCGATGTGGTGGTCATCCGCTACGAAGGCCCCAAGGGCGGCCCAGGTATGCGGGAGATGCTCAACCCCACCTCTGCGCTGGCAGGCATGAAGCTGGATAAGACGGTTGCTCTTATCACGGACGGCCGCTTCTCCGGTGCATCCCGCGGCGCTGCCATCGGCCACGTCAGCCCGGAAGCAGCTTCCGGCGGCCCTATCGGCCTGATCGAGGAAGGGGATACCATTACCATCGACATCCCCAATGCTTCCATCACACTGGAGGTCAGCGATGCAGTGCTGGCTGAGCGCAAGGCAAAGTACGTTGCGCCCGAGCCCAACATCAAGACTGGCTGGCTGAGCCGCTATGCCCGCATGGTCACCAGTGCAAATCTGGGTGCGGTGCTGAAATAAGCTGAAGGAAACACAAACAACAAGACCGCTGCACGGTATGGCACTGTGCAGCGGCCTTGTTTTGCTGTGCGCTCCCGGAAGCGCACAGCAAAAACGCCGTCTCCGGGCGGGAGACGGCGGGGAAGAAGCTTTATGCTGTTTTTACTTGGTGCCGTAGATACGGTCGCCGGCATCGCCCAGACCGGGTACGATGTAGCCGTTCTCGTTCAGGCGGTCGTCCTGTGCGCCCAGATAGATGTCCACATCGGGGTGTGCTTCGTGCAGAGCTTTGATGCCCTCCGGTGCACCCAGCAGACCGATGAACTTGATGCGCTTTGCGCCGTGCTTCTTGATCTGGGTGATGGCGTCGATGGCGCTGCCGCCGGTAGCCAGCATGGGATCCAGCACCAGAACGTCACGCTCGGCGATATCCTGCGGCAGCTTGCAGAAGTACTCCACGGGCTGCAGGGTCTTTTCGTCGCGGTACAGACCGATGAAGCCAACCTTAGCAGCGGGCAGCAGGGTCAGCATACCGTCCAGCATACCCATGCCTGCGCGCAGGATGGGCACCAGAGCCAGCTTGCGGCCTGCCAGCACCTTGGTCTTTGCCATGGTGATGGGAGTCTCGATCTCCACCTCTTCCAGCGGCAGATCGCGGGTAGCTTCGTAGCACAGCAGGGTCGCGATCTCGCCAACGAGGTCACGGAACTCCTTGGTGCCGGTCTGTTTGTTGCGCAGCAGGCTGATCTTGTGCTGCAGCAGCGGATGTTCAACGATCATCGGGGTCATAAAAACACGCTCCTTAATTTATATAGAACATTCTATCGGGTACTTGTCTGTAGCCTTGCCCGCCCGGTGGGCGCACAAAAGCTCGATTTCCACTTCAGGGGAAATCAGCGATTTTCCAGTGCGGTCAGCTTGTCGATGCGGCGCTGATGACGGCCGCCCTCAAACTGGGTGTTCAGGAAAATGTCCACCAGCTGGCAGGCAAGTCCTGCGCCCACCACGCGGCCGCCCATGCACAGGGCGTTGGCGTCGTTGTGGCGGCGGGTATACTCACAGCTGAAGCTGTCGGAACAGCAGCAGGCGCGGATGCCCTTGATCTTGTTGGCTGCCATGCTGATGCCCACACCGGTGCCGCAGAACAGCAGTGCCTTCTCGCACTGGCCGCTCACCACTGCGTCACAGGCGGGCACAGCCATATCGGGGTAGTCCACGCTGTCGGTGCTGTGGGTGCCAAAGTCGATATACTCCAGACCAAGCTCCTCCAGATGTGCCTTGACAGCCTCTTTCAGTTCAAATCCGCCGTGATCGGCGGCAAGTGCGATGGGTTTTGCCATGGAAAAACGTCCTTTCCCTGTGAGTGGTCACAGCTCCGTTTTTATTGTTTGTTTGCTGCGGCTTCGGCAGCCAGACGCTCCGCCCGTTCCCGCTCCGCCTGACTCAGGCGGTGGTAGTCCGGCAGCAGCGCCTCCGGCAGCACAGCCTGCCCGGCTGCGGCCATCTGCTTTGCCACAAGTGCTACGGCAGCGGCACGGCCGCCCCGCAGCGCCGGGGGTGTTTGCAGCACACCCGGCACATCGCTGTATTTATTATAGCACAGACCCGCGCCATCACCAACAAAAAACAGGGGCTTTTTGCAATTTTCTACAAAATCAGCCAGATCTGTCACCGCCCGGGCGTCATCGTCCAGCAGGCGGGCGTGGGTGGCAAGGTCGAAAGCCGCACTGTATACCTGTGCGCGGCGGGCGTCCAGTGCGCAGAGCACCGTACCCTCGCCGGTGTGGGCAGCGGCCAGCGCTTCCAAGGTAGACACCGGGGCGCACAGGGTCTCGCGCGGGAAGGCCAGCCCCTTGACGGCAGCCAGCCCGATGCGCAGGCCGGTAAAGCTGCCAGGGCCTGCATTGACGGCATACAGATCAATGTCCGCGCAGGTCAGCCCGCACATCTTTAAACAGGTGTCGATCATGGGCATCAGCGTTTCGCTGTGGGTCATGCCGCCGTCCAGATACACCTCGTACAGCAGGCGGTCGTCCTGCAGCAGCGCCACACCGGCGGTCTTGCCCGCCGTATCCACGGCCAGAATATTCATACCGTCACCCCCTCAATGGTGATCCTGCGGGTGGTATCGTCCAGACGTTCGATGTTCACCCGGATGGGGTTTTCCAGCGCCAGCAGGTCGGCAAAGTTTTCGCTCCACTCTGCCGCCACCACAGCGCCCTGATCCAGATAATCGTAGAAGCCTGCCGCACACAGATCGTTCTCGGTGGAGATGCGGTACAGGTCAAAGTGCGCCAGCGGGCGCGGGCCCCGGTAGTAGTTCACGATGGCAAAGGTTGGGCTGGACACCGGGTCGGTGCAGCCCAGACCCTCGGCAAGACCCTCGGTAAAGGCGGTCTTGCCAGCGCCCAGACCGCCGGTAAAGGCAATCAGCGCCCCGGGGGCCAGCACAGCGGCCATCCGCTTGCCCAGCGCCACCGTCTCGGCGCGGGAATGGGTGATATATTCTGACATGAAGGTTACCTCATCGTTTCAAAAAAGGGATGGCAGACGCTCTGCCATCCCTAAGTATAATATAAAACGTACAAAAGTGCAATGGTCAGGCGGCGGCAGGGGTCTGCTGCTCTGCAGCACTGTTCGTTGCCGTGCCGGGCGCGGTGAGCCGGGCGGTGCCGTCGCCCTGAATGATGGGATAGGACGCCGCCGGGTGGGGACGCCGTCCGGTGTTCTGGTTGAGGTACCATACGATGTCGTTTTCGCCGTAGACCTCAAGGCCGTAATCAATGGCCTGCTGCAAGGTCTCGCCCTCGATCAGGCGGTTCACGGTCGCCCACAGCATACTGCGGGAGTACACGCTGTACACGTTGTTCACAAAGCCCGCCACAGCTGCTGCCCCGCCGGAGAGCAGCCCGTCCGAAAGGGCGGTGTCCACATGGCCGCTGCGGCCGTAGAACTCGCAGGTCTCCGAGAGCACGATGGTGCCGTTCAGCTTGCCGCCCCGGTAGGCATTGCGGAAAAAGTCTCCGGTGACGGCGTAGCAGCCGTTCACCTTGATGACCCGGTGGCTGAGCAGATCCATGCCGTAGCGCAGGTCGTTCCAGAAATCCGATTTTTCCAACAGCAGGAGGATGGGCGCAGTGGCCTGCTTTTTCCACAGCCAGCCGTACTCATAGGTATAGTACGCGCCGTGGGCACTGAGGATGGCAAGGTCGTAGTCTGCCATCCGCTTCAGGTCGGAGACGGTCACCATCATGTCCAGATGGGTGTCCAGCCCGAAACCGTTCCAGTAGTCCTTCATATAAGAATAGTAGGGGTAGCGGTTGCTGTTGACCCCGTTATCAAAGGCATAGTAGATGACCGCATTGCCCACGGTGCCGTTCTCGGCGGCGAGCAGGGCGGGCGCATCCTCCAGCTCCGGCCCGGGCAGGGCGGCGTCCGCCTCGCTCTCGGTGTCGGTGAGCAGAATGCCGCCCAGCGCGCCGCAGCGGTAAGCAAAGCTTACCATGCCGTTTTCCGCATCCACATAGATACTGCCCTTTTCCACAAGCCCCTGCGCCGCTAGCACGTCCAGCTGCGCCAGCGCAGCAGCCTGACGCTCTTCCTCCGACATTCCGGCGTAAGCGGCACTGTCGGTCAGGGCGGTGACGGCGGCATCCGTCTGCTGCATCTCCTGCACCTCGGAGACAGTCAGGGTCTGAGGGGTGCCGGTGGTGTCCTCCGGTGCGGCGGCTACTGCCGGGCACACTGCCGTGAAGGCCAGCGCAATGGCACACACTGCACTGAGCAGGCGGCGATAAAATGTATGCTCCATTTCTTCTTTTCCGTTCCTCTCCCCCGGCACGCTGCCGGGGCTGTTGTACGCAAGACTGCGTCTACAGGTTCATTGTAGAATGCAGCCGGTGCTTTGTCAAGCTTCCCGGCAATGTTTTACCATTCCGTCACACCCGGCGCATTGCATTGGCGCAGGGATTTGTGTATAATAGCGATATGCTGGGTTTTTATCGCCTGTACGCAGGCACGCCCCGGCAGACTGTTCTGACGAAAGGCGGTGCTTTCCTTGGATAGCATTCGACAATATTTTAAGCGCACCGATAAGATGTATCTGCTGCTGTGCATTTTCAGCAGCGTGATGGCGGTGCTGGCGCTGTCCTCGTGGTCAGCCAAGCAGGGCAGCGGCTTTGCTACTGACGAGGTGACCGGAGCTATCATCGGCATTGGCGACTACCGCCGCGCAATGGTGCAGGCGGGCGCTGCCGCCATTGGCATCGTGATCGCGCTGCTGCTCTCCTGCGTGGACTACCGCAGCCTTGTAAAGGTGTGGCCGGTGCACGTTGTGCTGACGTGGGGTCTGGTGCTGCCCACGCTGGTCATCCGCAACGTATCCATCGGCCCGCTGACCATCGGCTACAATGCCGGCGACACCGACAACTACTCGTGGTACAAGCTGGGCGGCTTTACCTTTCAGCCCACAGAGCTGGCAAAGATCAGCTTTATCCTGACCTTTGCCATGCACCTGAACAATGTGCGCAGCCGCATCAACGAGCCAAAGGAGCTGGCAAAGCTGTTGCTGCACCTGCTGGTGCCCATTGCCATCATTCATGTGCAGGGCGATGACGGCACGGCCATCATCTACGGCATCATCGGTTGCTGCATGATGTTTGCGGCGGGGCTGAGCTGGAAGTATATCTTTGCGGCCTTTGCGGCGGCGGGCGCTGCCGTAGCGGTGGCCTTTGCCTTTTTCAGTGATAAGATCGGCAAGGAGTATCAGTGGTACCGCATTCTGGCGGTGCTGGACCCGGAAAACACCACCGGCTGGGCACCCAGCGAGACGGTGTGGAAGAACATCATCTACCAGCAGCAGCGCGGCGAGATCGCGCTGGGCTCCGGCGGCATCTTTGGCAACGGCTTATTCAGCGGCCGGTATTACAGCGTGCCCAACGCCCACAACGACTTCATCCTCAGCTGGATCGGCAACGTGGCGGGCTTTGTGGGCTGCTGTGTGGTGCTGGGCGTTCTGCTGGCGCTGGTGATCAAAACCTTTACCACCGGTGCCCGCAGCGAGGATCTGCTGGGCAGCTACATCTGCGCCGGTATCGGCGGTGCTCTGATGGCGCAGATCGCGGTGAACGTAGGCATGAACCTGCGGGTGCTGCCAGTCATCGGCGTCACCCTGCCTTTCTACTCTGCCGGCGGCAGTTCAGTGCTTATGCTGTATATCTGTGTTGGCTTAGTACTGTCTGTATACTCTCACAACACAAAAAGCCTGTTCGGATAACAGAATAAAGAGCTTGTTCGGAGGGCGCTGCACCGTGCTGGGTGCAGCGCCCTCTTTTGCCGTTACACCCTTCCGCGAAAATACTAATGCCGGAGTGTCCGCAGACGCTCCGGCATTGCTCTTTATATTCTTACATCTCGCTGCTGCGCAGAAAACGCACCAGCATAGGCAGCTCGTACAGCAGCATCAGCAGCCAGCCCACGGCGTAGCTGAAGGGCAGGGCTTCAATATCCATCTTCATCACCAGCACAAACAGCGCAGCGGCGGCGACGCGGCCGCCCATGTTCAGCATACTGCTGTTCAGGGTGACCTTCAAATCGCCCATGCCGCGGAAAAAGCCTTGTATTCCGTTGGTGGCGGCGGGCAGCATATAGAACAGGGCGCTGGTGCGCAAGAACCGCACGCCCAAGTCCACCACAGCCGGGTCGGTGGCAAACAGCCGGATGATGGGCTGGGCAAACAGCAGGCAGATGGCGGTAAGCAGGATGCCGTAGGCAAACTCGATGCGCATACCGCAGTGGTAGCCCTGCCGTACCCGGTCGGTCTTGCCCGCGCCACGGTTCTGCGCCATCAGGGTGGTCATGGCGTGGCCGATGTTCTGCTGCGGGGTATAGGCGAAGTCGTCGATGCGGGAGGCGGCGGTAAAAGCTGCCATGGCGTTGACGCCCATGGTGTTCACGATGGCCTGCACCGCAATTTTGCCCAGCTGCACCGTGGCCTGCTGCATGGCGCTGGCCCAGCCGTAGCTTACGGTCTTGCGCAGCAGCTTGCCGTCATACACCAGCCACCGTCTGCCCAGCTGCAGGACCGGCACTTTGTAACGGATGTACACCACGCACAGCAGGCAGCAGGCGGCTTCGCTGAGCACGGTGGAAAAGGCACAGCCCTCGCTGCCCCAGCCCAGTGCTTCCACAAAAAACAGGTCGCCGCCAATGTTCAGCACGGCGCTGATCATCAAAAAATACAGCGCGCTCTTGCTGTCGCCCAGCGCACGCATGGTGGCAGCAAGAAAATTATAGAAGAAGGTGAAGATCAGCCCCGCAAACACGATGCGCAGGTAGTTCACCGCAATGGGCAGAATGGCGGTGGGCACTTGCAGCAGCCGCAGCAGCGGGTCTGCCAGCAGCACGCACAAGGCAGAAAAGGTCAAAGAGAACACCGTGCCCGCAATGGCGGTGGTGGAGACCTGACGCTCCACCAGCTTGGTATCTCCCGCGCCAAAGGCGGTGCTGACCAGAATGCCCGCGCCCAGACACATTCCGTTGATGAACAGGATGGCAAGGGTCATCAGGGGGTTGGAGGTGCCCACGGCAGCCAGTGCGTCCTCGCCCACAAACTTGCCCACGATGATGCTGTCGGCGGCGTTGTAGGTAAGCTGGAACAGGTTGCCCAGCACCAGCGGAATGGTAAATTTGATCAGCAGCGGCGTAATAGCACCGCTGGTCATGTCCTTGGTCATGAAAGACGTCCTTCTTTCCTATTTATGGAAGCAGCCGCTTACACGATGCTGGCGCGTCCGCTGAAAATGGCCAGCGCAGCGCGGCTGTTGCAGTTGGCCAGCAGCTGGGCTGCGGCGTGCAGGGCAGCACCGGCGCTGACCGAAGCAGGGATGGCATCGGTGCGCAGCACCTGCTGGGCAGCACGCTGGGCGTCCCGGCTTGCCACGGCGGAAACATTATCCACCACATAGCTGTTGTAGTTTTCCGGCACGATGCCGTAGCCGATATCCGGGATGCCGTGGGGGCCGGTAAGCCCGCCGCCCAGCACCTGATTTTCGTACGGCTCTACCGCCACGATGCGCACATCGTTCGTCCATGCCTTGATGGTCTCGCCCACGCCGGTCACCGTGCCGGCGCTGCCCACCCCGATGGTAATGGCGTCCACAAGGCTCTGGTTCTGCCGGGCAATGCTTTGCACAATGGCAGGGCCGGTGACCCGGCGGTGGTACTCCGGGTTGTCATCGTTGGCCAGCCAGTTCATATAGTACCAGCCGTTTGCGGCGGCGGTCTGCGCCGCCAACGCCCGCGCCCCGGCCAGACCGCTGCGGGCGGGGCTGTGCCGGATCTGTGCACCCAGCCGCAGCAGGTACTCCTGCCGCAGGGCAGGGGCGTCCTCCGGCATCACCAGCACGATGGGGTGCCCGGCGGTCAGGCTGGCCAGCGTCAGGGCGGTGGCAAAGGGGCCGGAGGCCGCTTCAATGATGGGCTGCCCCGGGGCAAGCTGCTTTTTTTCAATGGCAAGCGCCAGCATCCCCTCGGCAAGGCCGTCCCGGGCGGTGCCGGTGGGGCCGTAAAAATCCAGATACGCGTACAGATGTCCCTTCAGCCCGCAGGCGGCGGCATAGCCCCGCAGCTCCACAATGGGACAGGCGGTGGTAAGGGTCTGGTAAAAATTAGAGTAGATCGGCACAAGGGCACTCCTTTCTCTTGGGATACAACACTATTATCCTAACGCAAAGCCCCCGGCTGCGTCAAGATGCCTTTTGGCAAAAACAGCGAATTTTGGGCAGATATTTCAGAAAAAACTCCAAAATCCCCTTGACAAGGGGCAGGGGTTCTGGTATACTCCATCCGTAAAGCAAAAAAACTTTACAACACAGCAAGTACAGACAGCAGAGCACCGGGGGTCAACAGCAATGGCAAAAGATCTGGAAATGGGGTATCTGCTGGATTTTTATGGCGAGGTGCTTACCCAGAAGCAGCGCGAGATGCTGCGCCAGTATTACAACGATGATCTTTCGCTGAGCGAGATCGGCGAGAACTTCGGCATCACCCGGCAGGGCGCACGGGACGCCATCAAGCATGGCGAGACCACCCTGAAGGAACTGGAAGAAAAGGTAGGCTTTGCAGCCCGCTACCGGCGGGTGCAGCAGAAGCTGGAGCAGCTGGAACAGCTGGTCATCGACACCCGGTTCGAGTGCACCGGCCCCCGCGCCAATATCACCACCACGGAATATGTGGAAACGCTGACAAAAATGCTGGAGCTCATCCGCTCGATGGATGAAGCGAACGAAAGCTGATCGAATTTTGAAAGGAGCACCGCACAATGGCATTTGAATCCCTGACCGACCGCCTTGCCGGTGTATTCAAAAAGCTGCGCGGTCACGGTAAACTGACCGAGGCAGATATCAAAGCCGCTATGCGCGAGGTGCGGATGGCTTTGTTGGAAGCCGATGTCAACTACAAGGTTGCCAAGGACTTCTGCGCAAAGGTATCTGAGCGCGCCATGGGTCAGGAGGTCATGGAGAGCCTGACCCCCGCCCAGCAGGTGGTCAAGATCGTCAATGAGGAGCTGGTAGCCCTCATGGGCGGCAGCGAAGCCGCCCGCCTGAACATCAAGAACAAGGGGCAGACGGTCATTATGCTCTGCGGCCTGCAGGGCAATGGTAAAACCACCCACGCGGCAAAGCTTGCCAAGTTTTATATCAAGCAGGGACGCCGCCCCATGCTGGTGGCCTGCGATATCTACCGCCCTGCGGCTATTGACCAGCTGCAGGTGGTGGGCAAGCAGGCCGGTGCGCCGGTGTTCACCCTGCCCGGCGCAAAGCCGCCGGAGATCGCCCGCAAGGCGCTGGCGCACGCCAAGGACTACGGCAACGACATCGTCATTCTGGATACGGCAGGCCGTTTGCAGATCGACGAAGTGCTGATGCAGGAGCTGGTGGACATCAAGGCTGCCGTTCCCGTGGACGAGACGCTGCTGGTGGTGGATGCCATGGCCGGTCAGGATGCCGTCAATGTGGCTAAGACCTTCAACGAGACGGTGGGCGTGGATGGCATCATCCTTACCAAGACCGACGGCGATACCCGCGGCGGTGCAGCGCTTTCCGTGCTGGCCGTTACCGGCAAGCCCATCAAGTTTCAGGGCACCGGCGAAAAGCTGGATGATCTGGATGTGTTCCACCCGGACCGCATGGCCTCCCGCATTCTGGGCATGGGCGACATGCTCACCTTCATCGAAAAGGCCGAGCAGCAGTACGACGAGGAGCAGGCCCGGAAGCTGGAGGAAAAGCTCAAGAAAAACCGCCTGACCCTGACGGACTACATGGAGCAGATGGACCAGCTGCAAAAAATGGGCAACCTGGGCCAGCTGGCCGGGATGCTGCCCGGTGACATGGGCAAGCAGCTGGACGCCGCTAACCTGGACGAAAAGCAGCTGGGCCGCACCCGGGCCATCATCCAGTCCATGACCCCTCTGGAGCGGGAAAATCCCTCCATCCTCAACGCCAGCCGCAAAAAGCGCATTGCCGCCGGCTGCGGCTTGCAGGTGTCGGATGTGAACCGGCTGCTGAAGTCCTTCGAGATGCTCCAGCAGCTCACCAAGTCCATTTCCAAGGGCCGCTTCGGCGGCTTCGGAGGTCCCGGCGGCATGCCTACCCTGGGCAAGGCCAAAAAGGGCAAGCTCCAGGGCTTCGGTCGGAAAAAACGTTTGAAATAAGTGCACAGGCATTTATATAATCTGAAATTACATTACAATTTGGAGGAAAAACATCATGGTTAAGATTCGTCTGAGAAGAATGGGCGCCAAGAAGGCTCCTTACTATCGCGTGGTCGTGGCTGATTCCCGCTATCCCCGCGACGGCCGCTTTATCGAGGAGATCGGCACTTATAACCCCTGCGTCTCCCCTGCCGAGATCAAGATCGACGCTGACCGCGCCCGTGAGTGGATCAAGACCGGCGCTCAGCCCACCGACACCGTTCGCGCCCTGCTGAAGAAGGTCGACGTTCTGTAAGGCAGGGGCACCATGAAGGAACTGCTGCTCTACATCGCCAGGAGCCTTGTGGACCACCCGGACCAGGTCACGGTGACGGAGGTGGAAAACGGCGACGAGCTGACGCTGGAGCTGCGCGTGGCCCCCGAGGATATGGGTAAGGTCATCGGCCGCCAGGGCCGTATCGCCAAGGAGATCCGCACGGTCGTGCGCTCCTATGCCCAGCGCACAGGCGTCAAGGCATCCGTGGATATCGTGGACTGATCGTCCGATATCCCTGCAATGGCTGAAAAAAGAGACAGACACTTTCGTGTCTGTCTCTTTTTTACGCATTTTCGTCCAGGTTGCGGAATACCGGCCGCAGGCCGTCACATAGCTGAGGCTGCTGTATCCGATCAGCACCCACACGATGCTCAGGTAGAACCCCACCTCCGGGATAAACACGCTTACGCCCACCGGCACCGCCCAAACGGCCCAGATCAGCAGCATCCGGGGCAGGTGCCCCACCGCCACCAGCATGGCGTTTTTCAGGTGGTTGCGCCAGGTGTTTTCATACCGGGCCATCAGCGGGAAGGCGAAGGTCATCACCATGGCGGCCAGCTGCAAGGCGAACACCGCCAGCAGCTCCCACAAAAACGAGTCGTTCAGCCGGGCCATATACAGGTCGAAGCCGCACAGGGCCGCCACCGCCAGCAAAATCAGCCACACCGGCGTGGCTTTTTTCCAGTTTTCGCCCCAGGCCCGGAAGAATTGCCGGGCAACGTGGCCGTCCTCCCCGGCGATGAGCTTTCCCAGCACCTGGTACAGGGCGGCGCAGGAGGCCCCCATGGTCACCACCGGCAGCGAGCACACCAGCCACAGCACATTCAGAACGATCAGGCTCCAAACCCGCTCCATGCCCCGGGCAAAGGCCCCGTTGGGGTCAAAAAACGACTTCAGCACCGCTTATTCCCCCTTCAGTAGGTCCCGGAACCGGTGGGGCGTCTCCTGTCCCGCCAGCACCCGGGAGGCTCCGGCGGCCAGGGCCTCCATCTCGAACTCACCGGCCATAACCTCCACCGGCGCGATAAATCCTACCTTTTGGGTCAGGTAATCCGTCACGTACCGGGAGTGGGCAATGCCGCCGGTGAGGATGATGCGGTCAATATCGCCGCCGGCAGCGGCGGCCAGGGCCCCGATGGACTTGGCCGCGGTATACA
>OHPW01000541.1_pt1 | contig 27977 bp, 23 predicted proteins | sample 1577771 | NCBI WGS metagenome assembly OHPW01 (sample SAMEA3879608, study PRJEB24766) | human gut metagenome | biome: human-associated habitat; feature: feces | place: USA | collected 1985/1987
TACGGTCATTTATGTAACTCATGATCAGACAGAGGCCATGACTTTGGGAACCAGAATTGTGGTAATGAAGGATGGTGTGGTGCAGCAGGTAGAAAGTCCTACTAACATTTATAATAATCCAAGAAATCAGTTTGTTGCAGGTTTTATTGGCTCTCCGTCCATGAACTTTTTTGACGCCTATATAGGAGAGGAAGAAGGCAGAACAACCCTCTATTTAGGGGGGACAGAGCTGGGGAAAAAGGTTTATGTAGATGGCAGCAAGGGACAGCTATTAAAAGAGCAGGAGAACGGAAAAAAGGTAGTGATTGGTATCCGTCCGGAGGACATCTGGGAATATGAAGATGCTGTACACAGAGGCTTTGATGAAGCAAGTGTGGATATTGTAGAGACTATTACTGCAAGAGAAATGCTGGGGGCAGAGGTGATTCTGTACTTTGATGCTCAGAATAAGAGTCATGCAGTGCGGTTAAGACCTGATAATCAGACCAGAACCGGGGAAAAGCTCCAGCTTTATTTTGACCCGGAGAAGCTTCATGTATTTGATAAAGAAACCGGAGAAAATTTATTTTACAGAGAGGAAGTTTCAGTATGAATCAAGGAAAGAAAAAATGGAGTGTAACACCTTACTGCTATCTGATTCCCAGTATGCTGGTGTTTGGTGTGTTTTTATTCTATCCCTTTTTTAAAACTGTTTATCTCAGCCTTTATAAGACAAATAAAATGGGACAGGCGAAACTGTTTGTAGGACTTGGAAATTATAAGGAACTGCTTAGCTCTCCGTCCTTTTTAAACAGTCTGAAAGTAACGTTGATTTTTGTATTGATTGTGGTAGCAGGCAGTATGCTTCTGGGGTTAATTGCAGCAGTTTTGTGTAATAAAGCATTTCCCGGCATCCGCTTTTTCAGCACTGCCTATGCGCTGCCAATGGCTATTGCATCCAGCTCAGCGGCAATGATTTTCCAGATTATGCTTCATCCGTCTGTGGGGATTGTAAATAAGCTTCTGGGGCTGGATATTAACTGGTTAAATGATCCCAAAACAGCTCTTTATTGTGTGGCAATCCTTACCGCGTGGCTGAACAGTGGAATCAACTTTCTGTACTTTTCCGCAGGACTTGGAAATATTGATGAGACTATTTATGAACGGGCGTCGGTAGACGGAGCCAGTGGTATACAGCAGTTTTTCAGCCTTACGCTGCCGGGACTTTCCCCTATTATGTTTTATACGCTGGTAGTAAATATTATTCAGGCGTTTCAGTCTTTTGGACAGATTAAAATTCTGACAGAGGGTGGACCAAATGAAAGCACCAATGTCATTGTGTATTCCATTTACAGAGATGCATTTTTTAACTATCGTTTCGGAAGTGCAGCGGCTCAGTCCGTTATTTTGTTTATTATTATTATGCTCATCACTCTGGTGATGTTCCGTATGGAAAAGAAAGGAGTTACTTACTAATGGCAGATACAAAGAATATGGCGCTTGAAGGTTTTCGGGAAAATACGGTAACCAGTGAGCAGCTTTTATCTCTTAAAAGACAGATGAATGCAAAAGCTCTGACAAAAAGGAGAACACGTACAGGGATTCGCCTTGCAGCTAATCTGGTAATGGCTTTTGTGATTTTACTCCCGCTGTTATATGCGCTTAGCATTGCATTTATGCCATCAGGGGAATTGTTTACCATGGAACTGAATTTGCTGCCAAAGAATCCAACACTTAGCAATTTTCGAGATGCTCTGGTGAATGTACCGTTGCTTCGATTTATTTTGAATTCTTTTATTATGGCAGGCTGCATTACCATTGGACAGATTATCACATGCTCACTTTCTGCTTTTGCATTTTCTTTTTTGGAATTTAAGGGAAAAGGAATCTTGTTTGCTATTGTTATGGCAACCATGATGGTGCCAGGGGAAGCAACGATTATTTCTAATTATCTGACAGTAGGAAATTTGGGAATGTTAGATACTTATGGGGTACTTATTGTGCCTTACCTGACTTCTGCAATGGGAATTTTCCTGTTTCGGCAGTTTTATATGACTTTTCCGATTTCATTATATGAATCTGCAAAATTAGATGGATGTAATAATTTAAAATTTATTATAAAAATCTTGCTTCCATTGACAAAATCAGCTATCGGGGCTATGGGAGTATATACCTTTATTAATGCATGGAACATGTACATGTGGCCTCTTCTGGTAACAGGTTCTGACAAAATGAGAACCGTACAGATTGGTATCAGTATGCTGGACAGCGTGGATTCCCAGTCCATTACCTTAATGATTGCAGGGGTGGTTATGGTTATCATTCCATCCATTTCAATTTTTATCCTGGGACAGAAACAGCTTATCCGTGGAATGTTTTCCGGAGCTGTAAAGGGGTAAAATTCAGCCGGAAGTGGCTTTTGCAAATAGATGAAAATGAAGAAAAATCTAAAGACATTAGGAGAAAAAACATGAAAAAAAGAGTAATAACAGTAGTTTTAGCAGCAACTATGGCCCTCAGTTCACTGGCAGGCTGTGGCAATGGGAAAACCCTGGAAGAACAGACAGCATCTACAGGAGAAAACAGTACGCAGGAGGGTACAGATGGTGAAGGATTTTCCATGGCAGATGCCAAAGACGTGGAGGGAACCGAGATTTCCTTCTGGCATTCCATGGGTGGCGTCAACGGACAGGCTATTGATGCTCTGGTGGAGAAGTTTAATACAGAAAATGAATTTGGGATTACAGTAAATGCCCAGTATCAGGGAGAATATGACGATTCCTTAAATAAACTGAAAAGCGCTCAGATTGGAAACATGGGAGCCGATTTGGTTCAGGTTTATGAAATTGGAAGCCGCTTTATGATTGAATCCGGATGGATTACTCCTATGCAGGAAATGATTGATGCAGATGGATATGATATGTCCTCCATTGAACCCAATCTGGCTGCATATTATACCATTGATGATAAGTTGTATTCTATGCCGTTTAACTCTTCTACACCGATTATGTATTACAACAAAGATATGTTTGAAAAAGCAGGGATTACAGAAGTTCCCGACAGTCTGGAAGCGATTGAAGAAGTAGGAGAACAGCTTCTTAGCAAAGGCGGTGCAGGAGAAGTGATTTCTCTTGGAATTTATGGATGGTTTTTCGAGCAGTTTATGGGAAAACAAGGACTGGATTATGCCAACAATGAAAATGGACGCAAGGAAGCAGCAACAGCAGTAGCATTTGATGAAAATGGCGGTGCAGCGAATATTCTCACAGCTTGGAAATCTCTTTATGATAAAGGTTATGCACCAAATGTCGGAAAGGGTGGAGATGCAGGTCTTGCAGATTTCTCAGCTGGAAAATCAGCCATTACATTAGGTTCAACAGCTTCCCTAAAACAGATTCTTCAGGATGTAAATGGAAAATTTGAAGTAGGTACTGCTTATTTTCCAAAAGTAAAATCATCCGATGAAGGCGGCGTTTCCATTGGCGGTGCATCTTTGTGGGCTTTGAATAACAATGATTCTAAAAAAGCAAGAGCTACCTGGGAGTTTATTAAATTCCTTGTATCTGCTGAGTCACAGGCTTATTGGAATGCGCAGACAGGATATTTTCCGGTAACAACGGATGCTCATGAAGAACAGGTATTTAAAGATAATATTGCAAAATATCCCCAGTTTCAGACTGCTATTGACCAGTTACACGATTCTTCACCGGAATATGTGGGAGCATTGTTAAGTGTATTCCCGGAAGCAAGAGCCACGGTGGAGTCTCAGATTGAGAGCCTTTTAAATGGAGACCAGAATGTAGAAGAAACAGTTTCCAGTATGGCTGAGGCTATTAATAAATCCATTGAGGAATATAATCTGGTGAATAACTGATATTTAAGAGGATAAATGCAGAGGGCTGCCTGATTTTGCAGCCCTTTTGTAGTGGTAAAGCTATTTTGTATAAAGTATAATAAGCATAGCATAAAATCAGGAGAATCAAAGGGAGGCAGAGATTGTATGACGAAAATTTTTGCACACAGAGGCGCCAGCGCTTATGCGCCGGAAAACACTATGGAAGCTTTTGCATTGGCAGTAAAACAGGGCGCAGATGGAATTGAGCTGGATGTTCAGATGACAAAAGACGGTGAGGTGGTAGTCATTCATGATGAAACCATTGACAGAGTAAGTGATGGAAAAGGCGCAGTGAGGGATTATACCCTGGAGGAACTTCGAAAATTTTCTTTTTCTAATCATATGGAAAGTTATAAGGATGCGGCAATTCCTACGTTAAGAGAGGTGCTGGAATTTCTGAAACCAACAAAGCTGGAGCTGAATATTGAGCTGAAGACAGGAATTTACTGGTATCCGGGACTGGAAGAGAGAACCATGGATCTGGTAAAAGAAGCTGGTATGGAGGACAGGGTGATTTATTCTTCCTTTAACCATTACAGTGTTCAGAAAATTTTAGAACTGGATGGTAAGGCACAGTGTGCATATCTCTACAGTGACGTATTCTTGAATGTGGATAAGTATGCCAGAGAAACGGGAGTGTGTGGATTACATCCCGCAGTGTATCATTTAAAAATGCCTGCTTTCCTGAAAGAGTATCAGGAAAGCGGCTTAAAGGTTCGTGTGTGGACAGTGAATAAAAAAGAAGATATGGAAACCTTCATAAAAGCAGACCTGGAAGCCATTATTACAAATTACCCGGATAAGGCTTTGGAAGTCAGGAAGCTTTTATCCTAATTTTTTCATTCGCCGCCTTCTTCGCATGGTCATTAGGATGCTGCTTTTTTGTTCCGGCAGGGTGTATTGGGTATTGTCTTCAAAATCTTGTTTTGGCAGTTTTCGCATACTTGCGTAATAAGCGGCAGCCAGTGGAATACATGCACCAATCCATGCAAGAGGATTGGATGCACAGGCTCCGGCAAATCCGAAAAGTCCGGTAAGAATTAAGGCGCCTATAGCCCGCATAATTAATTCCATGACGCCGGCCACTGTTGGAAACAGGCTTTTTCCAATGCCCTGCAAGGTAAAGCGGTAAATAAACAAAAGGGCAAGTACAGGGTACATACAGCCATTAATGGTAAGATAAGTCTGGGACAAAGCCAGGACCTCTGTTTCTCCTGCGCCTACAAACAGGCTGGTAAGCTGGCTTCCCGCAAATATATTTACAAATCCCATAAGAATACTGAAACTGCCGGAAATGAGAATACATTGAAATACACCTTTGCGAATACGGTTGAACTTGCCTGCACCATAGTTCTGTGCAGCATAGGTAGCCATGGCAGTACCAAAGGAATTCATAGGGAAGGTGGCAATGCTGTCAATTTTCTGAGAGGCTGTATAAGCTGCCACAGAAACAGAGCCAAGTCCGTTTAAGGCAAACTGCAGCATCAGGGAACCAATGGCAATGATGGACATCTGAAATGCCATTGGAAGAGCTACACCCAGGTGAGATAAAATAATTTCAGGATGGATACGGAAATCCTCTTTTTTTACCCAAAGCAGGGGAACCTTTTTCACAATAAACACGATACAAAGGATTCCGGATAAAAGCTGTGCCAGAATCGTAGCTACGCCTGCACCTGCCACGCCCATATGGAAATTCAGGATAAAAACAAAATCCAGAACAATATTTACCAGACAGGCAAAAATTAAAAAGTATAAAGGGGTTTTACTGTCGCCAAGAGCCCGCACAATATTAGAAAGCAGGTTAAAAAGAATGGTGGCAGGAATTCCCATGAAAATAATAACTAAATAGGAATAAGCATCCTCTATAATCTCATCTGGAGTTTGAAGCAATTCTAAAAGTGGCCGGGCAAGAAACACCGCTAAAATAGTAAAAATAATGGCTGCGGCAACACTGATAAGAATGCCGGCAGCAAAACTTTTCCGCACAGCATGTTCATTACCGGAGCCGAATTTCTGGGCTGTAATAATAGAAAGACCGGAAGTCAGACCATTGACAAAACCAAGAATAAAGAAGGTAATACTGCCAGTACAGCCTACGGCTGCAAGGGCATTTACACCAATGGTACGGCCTACGATTAAGGTGTCTGCCATACTGTAAAACTGCTGAAAAATATTTCCGATAATCAGCGGCATGGCAAAGAAAAAAATCAGTTTTGCAGGATTCCCCTGCGTCAATGTCTTAGTCATAGAAGAAAATCCTCCCTGAATTTGTTACTTGCTGATTGCTATTATAGGAGAACAAATGGAAAGTAGAATGTAATTTCTTGTGTTTTAGATGGACTATGTTGTATAGTTAAACCAGAGAAATGATTCAGAGGGAAGGAGATTTAATATGTGCGCGGAACAATATGAGTTTACCAATAAAGACCTGAATCCCAGATTTTTGTTTACCTGTTTCCAGAAGAGAACCGAAGAGGAGGAAAAATATCACGCTCACGATTTTATTGAAATCGCGGTGATTTTAAAAGGAAAGGGAAAGTTTTGTATAGATGGAAAAGAGCAGGAAGTAGAAGAGGGAACCATGCTGATTTTAAATCCTGGTACATATCATAAAAGTATTCCAAAAGAGGGAGGAACTACAGAATTTTATATGGCTTTTTCCGGTGTGGAATTTCAGAATTGCAGACCAGGATACATGCCGCTTTTCCCAGGAGAAAAAATGTTGCTGCAAATGCCGGAAAAAATGAAACGTGATATTTTTAAACTCTGTATGGATATGACAAAAGAATGGGAGAATCAGAATCCTGGACGCTATTTTATGCTAAAGGCATATCTTATTCAGGTTCTTTGCCTCATTGTCAGGGAAATTCACGAAGAGAAAAAAGGAATTTCCAGAGACGGATATGTGTTTCAATCTACAGGAAAGAAATATGTAGTGCAACAGATTATGAAATATATGGAGGAACACTATCCAGAGAAAATTTCCCTGGAACACATTGCAACCAACATGTATTTAAGCTCCTTCTATATTTCTAAAATCTTCAAAAGTGAGACGGGAGATACGCCCATTAATTATCTCATTAGCCTGCGTATGGAAAAGGCCAAAGAACTTCTGGACAAAAATCCAGAAGAAACCGTACAGAAGGTAGCGGCGGCAGTAGGGTACGAAGACGCCTATCATTTCAGTAAAGTGTTTAAGAAATATTATGGGATTTCTCCACTTTATTATAAGGGAAGAGCGAAGATATAAAAGGGACGGATGTTGCATGTGAAGTAATTATTTAGGAATTTCTGCAACATCCGTCTGTTTAAAATTTATTTCCAATATTTTTCAATGGAGGATTGGGCTTTTTCCTCCGGTAAAGAGAATTTATCTATAATGCGCGACATAGTTTCTTGCTTAGAGAGATTAAATTCCTTACAGGTTTCAATAAGAGACTGGATTCCCTTTTCTAACCCTCTCTCAATGCCCCGTTCAATTCCATCTTCTAAAATCATTTGTCCTAATTTGGTCATGGCAATCACCTCCCTGATTTCATTCATTTCCGTTGCGCTCAAAAGCTTATTTGCAAAAGCGTAGAGTACAGCCTGCATTTTTTGTATTTCATCGTTTGTGAAGAGATGTTCCCCGTCTTGAATCAGCTTTAAACCTGATAAAATTCTGTTTTTTACAGGCATGTTTCCACTCATTAAGGGGCTGAATAAAAGAGGAATTACATCTTTTCGCTGTATCTTTTGTGTCTTTAATAGTTTTTTAAACAGCTTGTCTGCATTTTTCCCTTTTAGAGAAATTACTTTTACCCGATAAGTATTAATACCTTCAGTGTATTCGCTAAGGGTGTTTTTGGATTTGCCGGAACAAATGACGCAGGTAATCACTGGTACCTGAAAGACCCGGCTGGTAGCTGCTTCGTATTCCCGAAAGCGCTTTAAATCTTTTATGGTTAGTGCATCGCTTTCAAATTCAAAGTGATACCAGCATCCGTTTGTGGTTTCATAGTTGAAATCCTGATAGAGAGCCATGGCTTCCAGATGAATGAGTTCTGTTGGCATAACTTGCTTCAGTTTTTCATGAATACCAGCCCATTGGAGCATTTCTTCACCAAAAAATTGAGCCGCAGATTTCATAGCTTTATCTTCCAGATGGGTATAGTCGTCTGAAAGTATGTAAGTGTTTGTTTTCGGCATATGCCTCCTTTCAGGCAATGCAGAACTAATCTATACAGCTTTATTATACACAATCAGTGACAGGTTTGCCTATGATTTTTTATTTAATATAGATTAATATGGATAAAAAGTTTTGAAAGTGTTTAAGAACATAAGATGGAATTGATAAAAGATAAAAAGAACTGTATTGAGTAGAACTGATTTTATCCTGTCACTGTTTATAGATAGTATAGTACAAGGCTGGAAAGAATACAAGAAAATTTTGGGATGAACAGAATTTAGACAGAAGCCCTCCTCCTGCCGGGAATGTACAGCAGGGGGCGGGCTTCTGTCTTATAATTATATTCTACAAATCCAATTTCAAATCGTTTTCCTTAATCCATCCTTTTTTCCTCATAGGAATGGCAATGAGCCAGGAAAGAACTGCTGGTAAAATGAAGCAAATCAATGCCATTCCAATCCAATCCATAGGAGTGATAGCAGCTTTGGTTCCGGCAGCAATATCATTGACCCATCCGGTGTATACACCAATCTGTCCTACAAATCCGCAGGTACCCATACCGGAGGCAACAGCGGCGCCATTCATTTCCATGTGGAACAGGCAGGTGGCAATGGGACCGGTAATGGCAGATGCCAGTGTTGGAGGAAGCCATATCTTCGGATTTCTCACAATATTTCCCATCTGAAGCATAGAGGTTCCGATACCCTGGGCAAACAAACCGCCCCATTTGTTTTCTTTAAAGCTCATAACTGCAAATCCAACCATCTGGGCACAGCATCCGGCAACCGCTGCGCCACCGGCAAGACCGGTAAGAGAAAGAGCGGCGCAGATAGCAGCGCTGCTGATAGGTAATGTTAATGCAATACCAACAATTACAGATACCAGAATTCCCATGAAGAATGGCTGGAGTTCGGTTGCCCACATAATGGCATTTCCAACTGTGCTGGCCGCATAGCCAATGGCAGGAGCCCACCACAGGGACAGAAGCACACCTACTGCAATGGTTACAAAAGGTGTAACAATAATATCAATCTTGGTTTCTTTGGAAACCAGTTTACCAAATTCTGCGGCAAAAATACTGACAATCAGTACAGCCAAAGGTCCTCCTGCAGCGCCCAGTTCGTTGGCCGCCATACCTACCGCGGTAAGGGAAAACAGAACCAGAGGGGGACATTGAAGGGCATAACCAATAGAAATAGCCATAGCTGCTCCGGTAGCGCCCTTTGCATATGTACCAACCGTTACCAGGATATCAATTCCAAGCTGTTCTCCCAGAGTACTGATAATAGTACCGATTAAGAGAGAAGCAAAGAGACCCTGAGCCATGGCGCCTAAAGCATCAATGCCGTATCTTTTCGCAGAAAAGATAATGTTTTTCTTTTTCAAAAATTCTTTCATGACATTCTCCTTATCATTACTACTGTTATATCATGTGTCTTGTCACATAGATTCTATTATCCACATTTTTAAAGATTCGTCAATAGAAAAATAAAAAGCAATATTCCTAAAAATGTACGCAATATCACTGTTGAAAAAAACAGGGTAAACAGGTAATGTAAAGGTATTACCAAGAAGTAAGAACAAGATTCTTAAAAACGTATGAGGAGGAAATTTTTATGGAGCAGAACAAAGGTCGTGTAACCATTCCTACGGACTTAGATGTTATTCCACAGACATTAGAGGTTATGGAAAAATGGGGGGCAGATGCTATCCGCGACTGCGATGGAACTGATTTTCCAAAGGAATTGTGCGATGTAGATGCGAAGATTTATTCTACCTATTACACTACACGTAAGGACAACAAATGGGCGCTGGAAAATCCAGAAGAAATTCAGCAGTTATATGTAATGACGCCATTCTATACTGCCCAGGGAACTACCCTGAAAGTTCATTTGATGAAAGGACTTTATCCTGATATGCTGAAACCAAACAGCAGGGATGATATTTATCGTTGGTGGGAAGTAGTAGACCGTACCACAGGAGAGCCGGTTCCGACAAGCAAATGGAGCTACTCTGAAGAAACAGGAGACGTGGAAATCGAGACAGAACCGTTCCATGATTATACTGTAAGCTTTCTGGCGTATATTATGTGGGACCCAGTACATATGTACAATGCAGTGACCAACGGATGGAAAGACGTAGAACATCAGATTACCTTTGATGTACGTCAGCCTAAGACTCATGAATTTACCATGAAACGTCTGCGTAAGTTTATTGAAGACCATCCATACGTTAATGTGCTTCGTTTTACAACCTTTTTCCATCAGTTCACCTTAATCTTTGATGAACTGGCAAGAGAAAAATATGTAGACTGGTACGGATATTCAGCTTCTGTAAGCCCATATATTCTGGAACAGTTCGAAAAAGAAGTGGGCTATAAATTCCGTCCGGAATACATTATTGACCAGGGATATTACAACAACCAGTACCGCATTCCTTCAAAAGAATTCCAGGATTTCCAGGCATTCCAGAGACGTGAAGTTGCAAAGATTGCCAAAGAAATGGTAGACATTACTCATGAATGTGGAAAAGAAGCCATGATGTTCTTAGGTGACCACTGGATTGGAACAGAACCTTTCATGGAAGAGTTTGCTTCTATTGGACTGGATGCAGTAGTAGGAAGTGTTGGAAACGGTTCTACTCTTCGTCTTATTAGTGACATTGAAGGTGTAAAATACACAGAAGGAAGACTTTTGCCATACTTCTTCCCGGATACCTTCTATGAAGGGGGAGATCCGGTAAAAGAAGCGAAAGTGAACTGGGTAACAGCCAGAAGAGCAATCCTTAGAAAACCAATCGACAGAATCGGATACGGCGGATACCTGAAGCTGGCTCTGGAATTCCCGGAATTTGTAGATTACGTTCAGGATGTTTGTCAGGAATTCCGTACCTTATATGACAACATGAAAGGCTGTGTGCCATACTGCATTAAGAAAGTAGCAGTATTAAACTGCTGGGGCAAGATGCGCGCATGGGGCTGCCACATGGTACATCACGCTATTTACTTCAAAGAAAATTATTTCTATGCAGGAGTCATTGAAGCACTGGCAGGCGCTCCATTTGATGTGAAATTTATTAATTTCCAGGATATTCTGGACAATCCGGCTATTCTGGATGACATCGACGTATTGATTAACGTAGGAGATGGAGATACTGCGCACACAGGAGGAAGCTGGTGGAGCAATCCGGTGATTTCTGCTGCTGTGAAAAAATTTGTTTATGAAGGCGGCGGTATCATTGGTATCGGAGAGCCTACAGGACACCAGGAAAATGGCCGTTATATCCAGCTTGCAAACGTATTCGGTGTAGAAAAAGAAACAGGATTCACACTGGGATATGACAAATATAACTGGGAATGTGCAGAGCATTTCATCACAGAAGACCAGACAGAGGACATTGATTTCGGAGAAAACCAGAAGAATATGTACGCTCTGGAAGGTACACAGGTATTAGTTCAGAAAGACCACAGAGTCAATCTGGCGGTTCATGAATTTGGAAAAGGTCGTGCAGTTTATATGAGCGGTCTGCCATACAGCTTTGCAAACAACCGTCTGCTTTACCGTTCTATTTTGTGGAGTACACATGATGAAGAAAATCTGCTGAAATGGTACAGCACCAACTACAATGTAGAAGTTCATGCATATGTAGAGAATGGAAAATACTGTGTAGTAAACAATACTTATGAGCCACAGGAGACTACAATCTACAGAGGAGATGGTTCCAGCTTTGATTTGCAGATGAAAGCAAACGAGATTATCTGGTACGAAATCTAAACGAAATAGCATAAAAATATAGAAAGCTGCTGTCTGGAACAGAAAAATTCTGTTGCAAACAGCAGTTTTTGTGTTATGATAGGGAGAAGCTGAAAAACAGCTTAGGTATAAGTCAGAACAGATTCTGGAAAGGAGAAGAAAGCCATGAGCAAAAAAGTATACAAAAATGTAGCTGAATTGATTGGAAATACTCCTCTTATGGAAATTACAGGTCTGGAAAAGGAGCTTCAGCTAGAGGCAACGGTACTGGTAAAATTGGAGTATCTGAATCCCACAGGAAGCGTAAAAGACAGAGCTGCAAAAAATATGATTGCAGATGCTGAGCAAAGAGGCGTTTTGAAACCAGGTGCAACCATTATTGAACCCACATCAGGAAACACTGGTATCGGCCTTGCGGCGCTTGCAGCTTCTAAGGGCTATTCGCTGATTTTGACCATGCCGGAAACCATGAGTGTGGAAAGAAGAAATATACTGAAAGCATACGGTGCTAAAATCGTGCTTACAGAAGGTGCAAAGGGAATGGCGGGAGCCATTGCAAAAGCAGAAGAACTGGCAAAAGAAATTCCGGATAGTTTTCTTACCGGACAGTTTGACAATCCTGCAAATCCAAAAGCACATATTCTTACAACAGGACCGGAAATCTGGGAAGACACAGATGGAGAGGTGGACATTTTAGTGGCATCTGTGGGAACAGGTGGAACTATTACAGGAACCGGAGAATATTTGAAATCAAAAAATCCGGATATCAAAGTAGTTGCTGTAGAACCCTCAGACTCCCCGGTACTTTCAGGAGGAAAACCAGGCCCCCATGGAATACAGGGAATAGGAGCCGGGTTTGTTCCGGTTGTATTAAATACAGAGATTTACGATGAAATCATACCAGTTGAGACCAGGACAGCTTTTGATACTGCAAAATTGCTGGCACACAAGGAAGGGATTCAGGTAGGGATTTCATCAGGGGCAGCGCTCTATGCAGCCATAGAAACTGCTAAAAAAGAAGAAAATAAAGGCAAGACCATTGTAGTGATTTTGCCGGATAGTGGAGACCGCTATTATTCTACTCCACTGTTTCAGGAATAAAAACCTTGTTTTTGTTCTGCTTTTGTTTGAAGAAGGAAAATATGGAAAGAATAAAGACAGGACAAAAAGGAGAAGTAAGCTATGAAGGAAATAAAAATTTGTTTTACAAATCCAGATGATGTAAAAGAATTTGTAAGAGCAGCCAGAAAATGTGAGTTTGATATTGATTTGACTTATCAAAGAGCAGTAGTGGATGCAAAATCCATACTGGGTGTTTTCGCATTGGGGCTGGAGAAACCACTGGTGGTAAACTGTCATGGAACAAACCAGGAGTTTGAAAACAGCATTCGTAGGTTTACGATGTAGGGAAAGCAGATGAGCATAAAAGAAAGATGGGAATGCGCTATGGAATGGTATTTCATGCTGCATTCCCATCTTTTTTAAGGCTCTGAACAATCAATTTTTCCGTCTTCTTTTCCCTCTACATCTTTCTTGGAGATTGTATTAGAGAGAAAAGCGGTATTATAGAGGTACCCGTCGTCCTGAGGGGTGAATTGATAAATAACCACTTCATCTTCAGCTTTCGTCCAGACCAGGACATTCAGGCTGCCATCTTGAGTTTCCTGCATTTTATAATAAATTTCCTGCTCAGGATAATCCTCACAGATTCGTGCAAGAATATCTTTTGTATAAAATTTTTGAGTATCAACAGAGGCATTGTCCTGTTGTTTTTGCGATATTTTATGGGGAACCGAGATTCTTGATTTTTGATCCCACTTTTCCTTAATCAGTCCACCGCCTATTCCTATGAGAAGAATTGCCAGAATAATAAGCGTTGGGAGAAGGTATGGAAGTATAGGCACATGTCTGCGTTGCTCTTTATAATATATATATTTTAAACCGAAATGACAGAGCATTAAAAGTGCAATGCTGACAATCAGGAGAATCGTAAGTATTTTTAACGGTTTGTTTCCAGAAATAAAGGTAAAAACAGAACAGAGGCCTTGCAAACTAAGCCATACCAGTGTTATGGCAGGCTCATATATCCGGCGGAAAGGCTGTTGCTGTATGGGAATTTCTTTTCGTTCCGGTAAAAAGACTGTCATAATCAGAAGCACTACGGTCATAAAAATGGCAGAAAAAGCGCCAATATAGATGATGAGGTTGGAGGATTCTGTTATGGGGCCAACAAATACAAAATGCAGGACAGCGGCAAGGGCACTGATTCCAAGTAGAAAAAGATTTAAAATTTTTAAGCAGGTTTTCATAGTAGAACGCCTTTCTTTAAATAAAAAATAGGGTGTTTTCAAAGTATCTTTATTTTACCATAGAAGGAAAGAAAAACACAGAAAAATAGTAAAAAATTCAGGTGTTATAAAATTTATGAAAGAATGAAAATTACCATTGTAAAAACTGGACAAATATGGTATAATATATAACGTTGGATCAGTAAAGAAAAAGGAGAGTAGAACCATGAAGATTACAAATGACATTCTTTATGTCGGAGTCAATGACCACCAGGTTGACCTTTTTGAAGGCCAGTATGTAGTGCCTAACGGAATGGCATATAATTCTTATGTTATTAAAGATGAAAAGATTGCAGTTATGGATACCGTAGACGCAAAGTTTACTCATGAATGGCTGGATAATATTGAGAAAGTGTTAGACGGTGCAAAACCAGATTACCTGATTGTGCAGCATATGGAACCAGACCATGCAGCAAATATCCATAACTTTATGAAGGTTTATCCAGACACCACAGTGGTAGCTAATGTGAAAACATTTGCTATGATGGAGAACTTCTTCCGTTCCATGAACCTGGAAGGAAAGAAACTGGAAGTAGAGAATGGACAGTCCTTATCCCTTGGAAAACACGTTCTGACTTTTGTATTTGCTCCAATGGTACACTGGCCGGAAGTTATGGTTACTTATGACAGCACAGACAAAGTTCTGTTTGCAGCAGACGGATTTGGAAAATTCGGCGCATTAGACGTAGAGGAAGACTGGGATGATGAATCCCGCCGTTACTTCATTGGTATTGTAGGAAAATACGGCAAACAGGTACAGAATCTGCTGAAAGTAGCTGCAACACTGGATATTCAGATTATTTGTCCTCTTCATGGACCTGTTCTTAAAGAAAATCTCGGACATTATCTTGAAAAATACAACATTTGGTCTTCTTATTCAGTAGAAGATGAAGGTGTTGTAATTGCCTATACATCTGTTTACGGAAATACAAAGAAAGCAGTAGAAGTGCTGGCAAACAAACTTCAGGAAAAAGGATGTCCAAAAGTAGTAGTGTATGACCTGGCTCGTGATGATATGTCTAAAGCAGTAGCAGATGCTTTCCGTTATGGAAAACTGGTGCTGGCTACTACTACTTATAATGCAGAGATTTTCCCATTTATGCATACCTTTATTGATCACTTAGTAGAACGTAATTATCAGAACCGTACTATCGGTTTAATTGAAAATGGTTCCTGGTCACCAACAGCAGCCAAAGTTATGAAGAACATGTTTGCAAAGAGCAAAAACATTACATGGCTTGATAACAAGGTAACAATCATGTCTTCTCTCAGCGATGAAAACGTAGAGCAGATGGATAAAATGGCTGAAGAACTGTGCAAGGAATATATTGCTCAGTCTCCGGAAAGAGCAAACAAAAATGACCTGACAGCTCTGTTTAAAATCGGCTATGGTTTATACGTGGTTACTTCTAACGACGGAACCAAAGACAATGGTTTAATCGTAAACACTGTAACACAGCTTACTGATAATCCAAACCGTATTGCTGTCAACATTAATAAAGCAAACTATTCTCACCATGTTATTAAGAAAACAGGTATTATGAATGTAAACTGTCTTTCTGTAGAAGCTCCATATGAAGTATTCCAGAACTTTGGCTTCCAGAGCGGACGTACTGTGGACAAGTTTGCAAACTGGCCGGCTTACCGTTCTGACAATGGTCTGATGTTCCTTCCGAAATATATTAACGCATTTATGTCTTTGAAGGTTGAACAGTATGTAGACCTGGATACACATGGTATGTTTATCTGTACAGTAACAGAGGCTCGTGTTATGAGTGATAAGGAAACTATGACTTATACTTACTACCATAACAATGTAAAACCGAAACCACAGACAGAAGGCAAGAAGGGATTTGTATGTAAAATTTGTGGATACATCTACGAAGGTGATGTACTTCCAGATGATTACATCTGCCCACTTTGCAAACATGGTGTTGCGGATTTTGAACCCATTGAGTAAAGAATAAGCAGAAGCTGCCGCATAAAGTATATCCAGATGTAGGATAGGGACTTTGTGCGGCAGTTTTTTCATTGTAAGGAGAAAAAACATGAAACTGGAAGGGTTAAAAGTAAATTTTCTAGGCGACAGTATTACGGAAGGACATGGACTGGAGAATCTGGAAGATACTTATTGGAATGTATTAAAACAGGAATGTAATCTGGCAGAGGCCAGAGGCTATGGCATTGGAGGTACCAGAATTGCAAGACAGTCTGTTCCTTCAGAATATCCGGCGCATGACCGGGATTTTCTTTCCAGAGTGGAAGAAATGGATAAAGATGCAGATTTGGTTGTGTTTTTCGGAGGAACCAATGATTTTGGACATGGAGATGCGCCTCTTGGGCAAATGAGTGACCGCTCACCTTATAGCTTTTATGGAGCCTGCCATTGTTTAATGAGAAGTCTGATTCAGAGATATCCAGATGCAGTGCTGGTAGGCATGACGCCTCTTCACAGAGAAGTTGAGGAGCGTGGAGGACGCAGATTATTGGATTTTGTAAGAGCAGAACGTGAGGTGGCAGAATATTACAGTATCCCACTGGTTGACTTGTATGCAGGAAGCGGGATTCAGCCTCAGGTGGAGATTTTAAAAGAAAGATATTGTCCAGACGGACTGCATCCTAACGCTGCAGGTCACCGATTGATTTATCAGAGATTAAGAGGAGTTCTGGAGCAACTGTAAAAAAAGAGGAGAATTTTCATACACATAGAAATGTGTTGAGATTCTCCTCTTTGTCATGAAACAGATATGATTTTATACGGTGATTTTTCTTGCTTCATGCTCAGCGGCCACTTCTGCCGGTGTTTTCTCCCGAAGTCTTGCGGCGCCTTTGTATTCTTTTGTAGGAATGAGGTTTCCTTTTGCTAGATTTTCTTTTGCCTGTGCAATACCCTCTGTGTACTGTGGAAGCCACTGTTCCTGTGCCACCAGCATTTCATCAATCATTTGCCAGATTTCAGGAGGGTTGCATACTGCTCCGGTGAGAGGGTCCATCATGGCAGCCTGTTTTAAAAGCTGGACATTGCCACTTACAGCAGCTTCCACAGCCAGTTTCTGTACCCAGATAGACTGGGAGCAGACAGCAGCGCATCCAAGAGGCAAATCACCCACTTTTGGCACGCTGATGCCATTTCCATCTACATAGCAGGGAACTTCTACTACAGATTCTGCAGGAAGGTTGGTGATGCAGCCCTCATTCATCATATTAAAGTGTCCCCGGTAGGTTCTGCCTGTTTCCAGGGATTCAATAATGTAAGAGCAGTGTTCCTTGCCACGCTCAGAACCGTCTAATTTTTTCGGTGGCTCCTGGAGAATCTTTGGATAGTCAGTTTCAAACCAGTTCCGTTCTTCTCTGGTGACTCTTAAATAGCCGCCTGTCTCTCCGTTAATCCAGTTATCCAGATTAATCCAGTTCATCACTTCATCCGGTCTTTTTCTGTACCAGGAAACATACTCAGATAAGTGCCCGTTGGATTCTGTAGAATAATAGCCAAAGCGTTTCAGCATATCAATGCGGACTTTTTCTTCTTCCCGGAATTTTTCGTGAGCTTCAAATCCCGGAAGAATTTTTGGAAGCATGTCTTCGCCATTGTGTTTTACGGAAATATACCAGGTCTGATGATTAATACCGGCACAGATAATATCCAGTTCCTCTCTTGGAATACCCAGAACTTCTGCAATCTGCATTTCTCCATGAATTTCTCCATGACACAGACCAATGGTTTTTACTTTTCCATATTTGTTGCATGCCCAGGTAGCCATGGCATTTGGGTTGGAATAATTCAACATGATGGCGTCCGGTTCTGCCACTTCCCGGATATCCTTACAGAAATCCAGCATAGCGGCAATGACACGCTGGCCATACATAATGCCGCCTGTGCAGAGGGTATCACCTACGCATTGGTCTACACCGTATTTTAATGGAATTTCAATATCAGTTTCAAAAGCCTCCAAACCGCCAATGCGGACACAGTTGACAATATATCGGGCATTTTTGAATGCTTCCCGTCTGTCAGTGGTAGCTTGAATGGTGACAGGAATCCCATTAGCATCCAAATCCCGCTGGCACAAGGCTCTGGTTTTTTCCAGATTGTCAGGATTAATATCTGTGAATGCTACTTCGATGTTGTGGAATTCCGGCACAGACAGAATATCTGTGAAAAGTGTGCGGGCAAAAACCAGGCTTCCCGCTCCGATAAATGCTATTTTAAAGCTCATAAATAAAACCTCCCTGTAAAAAAGTGTTGTTCCTTTTGTGAGTTTTAGTATAGCGGATGGAAACTTTGCATGTGCAAGGTTTTATCAGAGAAAGAAAATAATGCAATATATTGCCGCATTTAATTTTTTGTGCTACATTGAAACAAGAAGCAATGTTCGTGTGACAGGGAGGGGATTAAGTGAGCAGTATTTTTTTTACAGAAGATGCTTATGTGATGATTTCTGCATTTTATGCCATTTCCATACCAGAGTTTCATATGCATACCCATACCCATGGAAGCTGTGAAATCATGTATGTCACAGGGGGCTCCTGTGAAGTGCAGTGTCAGGGGGAAGATATTCATCTGAGGCAGAACCAGTTTATTTTTATAGATGCGCAGGTACCTCATAAGCTGGTTATTTTAGAGGGGCATCCCTGCGCTATTTTGAACATTGAGTTTCAAAGATGTACAGAGGAAGGGATGATAGATTTATCTCTTCTTCAAAAGAACAGCATGGATTTTCAAAAGTTTTGCAAACAAAACAGCCCTTTTCTGGTATCTCAGGATTTGAGAAATCTGGGATATGCTTTGAAGGATTTGATTACTTATTTACAAAAAGAAAACACACAAAAGGATTATCTTGCCAGTATTTTATTTCAGAGAATGCTTCTGGAACTGGCTTATTGCGTAAACGAAAATAAGCAGTGTACAGGCATGTATTACCTTAGAAAAGCCTGTAGCTACATTGAAGAAAACCTGTGCGAAACTTTGAAGGTTCCGGAAATTGCAGCCTATACAGGCATTAATAAGTCCTATCTGCAGCTTTTGTTCTCCAGGTTTCTTCACTGCACAATTATTGATTATGTAAACCAAAGGCGCATGGAGAGGGCGGTATTTTATCTGACAAACAGCACTTCAAGTATTACGGACATAGCCTTTGCTATTGGGTATAACAGCAGGCAGCATTTTGCTCATACTTTTGAGAAATATTACCAAATGAGCCCGTTAAAGTATCGGAAGCTTCATTCCAGGACGCTGGTGCCGGATACCAGGGAGACGCAGTATGTGCTGGAGAAGGAGAAGATGGTGAAGGAGATATATTTGGGAAGGGAACATTAAACAATCATGAAGGGAGCCTGCCATTTCTGACAGCTCCCTTCTCTCTTTAACGTTTAATATCATAATTCATGTTCATAAGATTTCGTATCGTAGATACATCGTCTGTGATGTTTCCGTCACCGCGGATGGTGTGCTTGATCACGCTGCTGGCTACCGCAAAGTTTACCATGTCCATAGGCTTGTAGTCATGCATCATAGCATAAATCAGACCACTGGCAAAGGCATCTCCGCCTCCTACCCGATCCAGAATATTAAAGGTAAACAGCTTACTTTCAAAGGTGTGATTTTCATACCACATAAACGCTTTCAGGCTGTTTTCGCTTCCGCTGTGAGCATATCGAACATGGCGGGCAATACATTTAAGATTTGGATAGCGTTCTACAAAAGCCTGGAAAATCTCATCCTGCTGTTCATAGCTTGGCTGTAGCGGAACGCCATCCTTTACATCTCCTTTGCTGTGATTGTCTTCATCTTTCCAAAGATGGTAAGGCTCAATGCCAAGAAGTACATCCACATAGGGGAGACATTCGGTACAGAAATCGCGGGCTTCTTCCCAGGTCCACAGTTTACTGCGGAAGTTTCCGTCAAAGCTTACGGTAATGCCTTTTTCCTTTGCTGTTTTCAGGCAATTCATAATGAAATCACGACAGTTCTGATTCAAAGCAGGGGTGATACCGCTTAAATGCAGCCAGGTAAATCCGTCTAACAAAGCTGCAAGGTCAACTGTGCTGAAGTCAAATTCCGTAAAAGCGCTGTGCTTGCGGTCATAGGTTACCTTGCTGGCGCGGATTCCGTATCCGGCTTCCAGATAATAAGTTCCAAGGCGGTGGCTGGGCGTCTGCTCCGGCGTAGTGAGAATCACAGGAGTACAGTGGACGTCATTGCTTCGGAGCATACGGACTGCACTTTTACCAAGACTGTTATTGGGAACAACGGTGAAAAAGGTACTGTCAACACCCAGGTTTGCCAAAGCCAGTGCAATGTTCGCTTCACTTCCGCCATAACTGGCTTCAAAATTTGTGGCAACCCGGATTTTATCATAGTTTGGAGGGGTCAGGCGGAGCATGATCTCACCAATGGTTATAAATTTGTGACTGCTGGTATTGTTTAGCAGGGGATTTGAATGCTGCATAGGAACCTCCTTTTGTGCAAATGCACGGTGAATATTTGATTATTTTTATTGTAGTTGATTCACTAAGGCATTGCAATGACAAATTTTCGGTAATCTTTGGGTGTACAGCCATTTAACTCTTTAAAAATACGGTTAAAGGTCTGCTGATTATGATAACCGCATTCTATAGCAATTGCAGTAATATTCATATCTGAATTATGTAGAAGATATTTTGCGTGATTAATTCTCAAGGCATTGAGATAGGCAGTGAAACTAATCCCCAGTATATTGGAAAAGATTCTGGATAGATGATATTTGCCAATACCAAATTCATTAGCAACGCTGGTAAGGCACAAATCTTCCTGAAAATGACTGGCAATATAAGCAATAATATTGCAGACAATATCTTGAGGTGGCTGATTTTGATAATCTGCCAAATGTAACTTGGGTAAAAGCCTACATAAAATCAAGGACAACAAAGAGGAAATTAGAGTACGATTTTCTTCCTCCATTTTTAAATCTAAAAGACGTTTTTCTGCAAAAAGGACATCTTCGTGCAAATTACTTTGTGCCAATACGGGAGTTCGTGGGAATTTGCTTAATAAAAGCTTTTTATGCAGGGGAAGCAAGTCCACGTAACAGTTAATAATATTAAGCTGAGTATTACCTCTTGTAGATAAGGTATGGTAATTATGAGTAACATTAGGAAAAATTATGGCAACTTCTCCTTCTTGAATCTGATAAATTTCTTTTGCAATCTGCATTTCAACAATTCCCTTTGCAACGCGGACATATTCAATATATTGATGAACATGGAGAGGGTACTGCAGTGGATTTAACTCACGGACAGCGAAAAAGTATTCTTCTTTATTTTCATAAAACATATTTTTTCTTCCTTTGCAATAAATGTGTGGTGTTTAAAATGAATTATGAAATATTATACTGTAATATCTGTTATAATGTCAATTATCAGAAGCAAAACATTATATTAATTATGCTAAACACACAAAAAATCTATGAGCGCTCAAAATAAAAGAAACAATAAACGTGTGGAAAAATAGCAAAAAAGGTTCATTGGAAAGGAGTAGACATATGAAAAAATGTAATTTAAAAGCAATTAGTACAATTTTATGTGCAACACTTTGTGTATCTATGACCGCCTGTGGAAAAGGAGATGAAAATTCTAAAGAGTCTGAAAAAGCAGAGTCTGAAAAAGCAGAATCTGGAAAAGGACTGGAAATAGCCTATAACCTTACTACAGAGGACTTTGCAGTTTTTGAAAATATCATTAAAGATTTTACGGAAGAAACAGGTATTGATGTGACGATTTACAATGGTGGTGATGATTATGAATCAGCCATGAAAACACGTATGTCTTCAGGGGATTTGCCAGATATGTGGGTTACCCATGGGTGGAGTTTAATTCGTTATAGTGAATATATGATGGATTTAAGCAGTGAAGCGTGGACAGATAAAATTGATGCTGGTTTAAAAGATGTTATTACAAATGAGAATGGAGAATTATTTATTCTTCCCATCACACAGGCAGTAGCAGCGATTATGTATAATAAAGATATCCTTACAGAAGCAGGAGTAGATGCTTCATCTATTCGTACATGGGATGATTTTAATGCGGCATGTCAGGCAATTGCAGATAAAACAGAGGCTGCACCTATAGAAATTTGTTTGGGAGATGGTTTCGACTCTTATTCTTTAGAAGCAATATGGCCCACATTATATTCAAATGATGATGTGAAAGAAAATATGGCAGAAGACTTAAAGGATGGAAGTTTTGATTGGAGTAAAGATGGTAAAGATGGTTTACAGATGCTTACAGACTGGCATAAGGCAGGATATTTCAACGATGACTATGTAAGCGGACAAAAGGATGATATTTGTAAGGCTATGGCAAATGGGGAAGGCGCTTTTGCCTTGTATTCTACAGAGATGATTCCATCTATTCTTGCATATAACGAAAATGCCAATATTGGAATTCTTCCCGTACCTGCAACGGAAGAATCAGGAAAGTCCTACTTTGGAACAGGGGAAGGAAACTTCAGTTGTTTTGGTATTTGGAAAGATACAGAATATGAAGACGAATGCAAGCAGCTTCTGGAATATTTAGCAAAACCTGAAGTAGCAGTGCAGATTGTAAAGATTGATGGAGGCATTCCGGCGCTTACGGATATTCAGTTAGCAGAAACAGATGACGCAGCTTATACAACTAATGCATTTAAAGAAGCCCAGACTTTATTTGAAGGAGATTTAACTTATGATAATTTCTTTGACCGTGAATATCTTCCAAGTGGAATGTGGAGTGTAATGGCAGATGCTGTTTCTACATTACTTGCAGATGGTGATCCGGAAGGAAGTATGGAAGAAGCAGTGACTATGATTGCAGATAATTATAATGACTTAATGGGGAATTAAGGAATTGGAGTGCTTATGACAAAGAAAAGGAAACGTAGACTAAATTGGTTTTATGTACCAGCAGTGATTCTTATGGTTGCATTCATTGCATATCCGTTGTGTAATGCGATTTATTTATCTTTCTTTCAGTGGAATGGTTATTCTGTTCAGAAAGAATTTATTGGTATTGACAATTTTAAAGCCATGTTTGAGGACAAGGTATTTATTTCTTCTTTGAAAAATACGTTGATTTATGGATTTGGCTCTACTATTTTTCAGCAGATATTAGGTCTTTCTCTGGCCTTGTTTTTGAACAGTAAGTTTAAAGGAAGAGGCATTGTGCGGACTGTGATTTATATGCCGGCTATGGTGTCTGGTCTGGTTATGGGCTATATTATGTATTTCTTCTTCCAATATAAGGGTGGAGTTGTGAATGACATTATGGCAATGCTGGGACTAAACGGTTATGACTGGCTTGGAAACGGAGGTTCGGCTATTGCTGTGATTGTATTTATTAATACATGGCAGTTTGTAGGCGTTAGCATGGTTATTTATCTGGCTGGAATCCAGGGAGTCTCCCAGTCCTATATTGAAGCTGCAACTATGGATGGCGCTACTGCGTGGGAAAGATTTCGATATGTTATTTTACCATTGCTGATTCCGGCATTGTCTTCTTCTGTTATTTATAATTTGATTGGTGGACTGAAACTTTATGATGTTATTATTGCATTGACTGATGGCGGCCCTGCCAAGAAAACACATTCTCTGGCAACTTACATAGCTAATCGGTATTTTGATGCAGAGCGTGCCGGATATGCAGCCGCTATTGGCGTATTCTCGTTCATTATGATTATGATAATATCCATGGTTATAAATGGATATTTCCGTAAGAAGGAGGTCGAGCTATGATAGAGAGACTAAAATGGCGATTGCGAAGAAAAAAAGAGCCCATGCCCTGGGATGAACGAGAAGAAAAAATGAAGTTTCAGGCAAAGGACTGGTGGAAATATCTTTTAAGTTTGTTTTTATTAGTAGTATATTTATTTCCATTTTATGTTATTATTAATGTATCATTGAAGCCCTTTAGTGATGCAACATCCAGGATGCAGTTTCCCAAAGAAATTTATTGGGAAAATTATGAAAAGGTAATTGAAAGTGGGGAAATTTTTACAGGTATTGTTAACTGTCTTATTATTACTGTATTTGTACTTTTACTTGAAATTGTCATTGGATGTATGGCCGCATATGCTTTGTCAAGGAATCAATCAAAATTAAATGAGATTGTCCGCAGTTTAATTATGTCAGTTATGATGATTACGCCGTTGACAATTTTAGTGGGCGTATATTCTACTATGTCAAAGATTCATGCAACCTCTACGTATTGGGGAATGGTATTAGTGCTTAGTGCTTTTGGCTTGCCATTGGTAATCTTTTTGTATACCAATTTTATATCATCTATTCCGGTAGAGTTAGATGAGGCAGCGGCTATTGATGGCGCAACAAATTTTCAGATTTTTTACAAAGTAATTTTGCCACAGCTAAAAACAGTAACAGTAACTGTTATTATTCTTCAAGGAGTTAGTGTATGGAATGAATATACGTATGCCTATTATTTTTTACAAAAAACATCTATGAGGACTATTACTCTGGTTATTAAAACGTTTTTCTCGGCTGTATCTAATGATTATGGTGCGGCAGCAGCCACAGCAGTTATTGGAATGCTTCCATTGATTATTGTATATTTGTGTCTGCAAAAATATTTTATTCAGGGACAAGTAGACAGTGCAATTAAAGGCTAAAAGGGAAGAGGTGGCAGCTTGAAAGCATCTTTAGATTCTCCTGTTTTTGGAAAAACAGACCAGATAGCAGATGTATTGATTTTGGGCTTTCTTTGGATTTTGGTATCTCTCCCTATCGTAACTATAGGTCCCGCAAGTGTGGCATTATATTATGCATTAGTAAAATCTGTGAGGAGGAAACGTGATACTGCTGCGAAAGCTTTCTTTTGGGCGTTGAAGAGAAATTTCAGACAAGGGTTTATAGCAGGAGTGGTTTATTTGCTCTGTGGAGTAATTATTTTGTACTATGTATTTCTTGCAAAGACACAGCCTGTTCTTCGGGAGAACATATATTTAACTGTGACAATTGGAATTATTTTGGCAGCACCATTTGTATTTACAGCATTGTATATTTTTCCAGTGATTTCCAGATTTGAAAATCCGCTGATAAAACAGATTTTCTATGCCCTTCATATGTCGGTAGGACACATGCCGAGTACGTTGATAATGCTTTTTATATTGTTACTGATAGCCTTTTTTGTATATCTTTTTCCGTTTTTTTTAATTATTTTGCCGGGAATTTATGGATATGTATCTTCATTTTTTATAGAGAGAATATTCAAGATTTATACAATACCAATGAGGACTTCTTATGATGAACAAGGAGAGATTCCCTGGTATCTGGAATAAAAGTGAGAAAACGAAGGAGTGTTGAACATGAACAAAAATACATTTGCACCCACACCTCCTATGGGGTGGAACAGTTGGGACTGCTATGGAGCTTCTGTGACAGAACAAGAGTTAAGACAAAACATAAACTACATGGCAGAACATTTAAAAGACCATGGATGGGAATATATTGTCTGCGACATTCAGTGGTATGAGCCAACAGCAGATTCCAGTCATTACCATAAGTTTGCAGATTTATGTATGGATGAATATGGAAGACTAATTCCTGCACCAAACCGTTTCCCCTCTGCTGCAAATGGGAAAGGATTTAAGGAGATTGCTGACTATACGCACAGCAAGGGATTGAAATTTGGTATTCATATCATGCGTGGTATTCCACGTCAGGCTGTAGCACAAAATATGAAGATTAAAGACAGTAGATATACAGCAAGAGAGGTTGCACATCCATCTTCTATTTGCTGCTGGAATACTGATATGTATGGTTTGGATACAACGAAACCGGGGGCACAGGAGTATTATGATTCAATTTTAGAGCTGTATGCTTCCTGGGGAGTGGATTTCATTAAGGTTGATGATATCTGTGTAAAATATGGAAGGCCCGGGGATGAGAGTACACTGGAATATGGCGGTGATGAAATCGAAATGTTGAGAAATGCCATTGACAAGTGTGGGCGTCCCATTGTCCTTAGTCTGTCACCGGGACCCGCTATGGTGGAAAAGGCAGAACATCTCTGCAAGCATGCAAATATGTGGCGTATTACCAATGATTTGTGGGATAGCTGGGAAAACATTATGGAAATGTTCAGACGCTGCAATAATTGGAGCCCCTATGTATCGCAGGGATGTTACCCTGACTGTGATATGCTGCCTGTTGGTCATATTTCCATACGGGGCTGTGAGCATGGATTGACAGACCGCCAGACCAGACTTTCAAAGGAAGAACAGAGAACCATGTTTACTCTGTGGTGTATTTTCCGTTCGCCTATGATGCTTGGATGTGAGCTGACGGATATGGATGAGTGGACGAAATCCTTGGTGACCAATGATGAAGTCCTGGGGCTTTTGAAGAAGAGCAGGAATGCTCATCAGGTACTTCGCACAGGTGATTTTATTCTATGGAAGGCAGAGGATGAAGAGGGAAATACCTATGCGGCATTTTTCAATATTACGAACTGGGAAGAGACTTTTAGGGTGAGCTTGAAGCAGCTTGGGATGGAAGACAAATGTCAGGTATATGATATGTGGAGTGGAGAAGCTTTGGGAGAGGCAGAAGAAAATATAGAAATCACTTTGAAATCTCATGATGCAAAGCTCTATCGGTTAAAATATGAAACACAGAAAACATATTTTTAAATTGCTATTTCCGGAAGAATAGTCTACTATAAAACTATATAGTTTAGCCACAAAACAAAGTATGCTGCATTTGCTTTCATGCAGCGGAAAGAGTGAGGTATTTCTATGAGCGAGATTCGAAATCCTATTCTTCCGGGTTTTCACCCGGATCCGTCCATTCTTCGTGTGGGGGAAGATTATTACATAGCCACATCTACATTTGAGTGGTTTCCCGGGGTGCAGATTCATCATTCCAGGGATTTAGTGAACTGGGAGTTAATTTCCTATCCACTAAGCAGGGTAAGCCAGTTAAATATGCTTGGTGAGGATAATTCCTGCGGCGTCTGGGCTCCATGTCTGTCTTATGACAAAGGCACTTATTATCTGATTTATACAGATGTGAAGTCCTTTCTGGGAATGTTTAAGGACACTCATAATTATCTGGTAACTGCAAAGGATATCCGCGGACCCTGGTCAGAACCGATTTATCTCAATTCCAGTGGTTTTGATCCGTCTTTGTTTCATGATGTAAACGGTAAAAAATATCTGGTCAATATGTTAATGGATTACCGCTCTTATCAGACCAAGTTTGCCGGAATTGTACTTCAGGAATATTCAGAGGAGAAGCAATGTCTGGTGGGAGAGTGTATGAATATTTTCAAAGGTACACCTGCAGGGCTGACAGAAGGACCGCATTTGTACCAGCATGATGGTTATTATTATCTTATGACAGCAGAAGGGGGAACCGGCTATCAGCATGGCGTTATGATGGCAAGAAGTAAAAAGATAGAGGGACCTTATGAGCCGGATCCGGCTGGACATATGCTCACTACCAGACATCTTCCTGCATGGGGACTGCAAAAGGCTGGGCATGCCAGTATTGTAAAAGGGACAAATGGAAAGTGGTATCTGGCGCATCTTTGCGGAAGACCGGTAGGGGAGAAGCGGCGGTGTATTCTTGGAAGAGAAACTGCTCTTCAGGAAGTAATTTGGAAAGATGGCTGGCTTAGAATGGCAGACAATACCAACAGACCGGCTTTGCAGGTTTCTATTCCTGATGTAAAAATCTGTGAGAAAGGCCACGATCTGAAGGAAGAATTTGACCAGGAGCAGTGGAGCCTTCATCTCCAGACCCTGCGTGTACCTCTGGGGGACAGAGCTTCCTTAACAGAACATCCTGGATATTTGCGGCTTT
>OHPW01000565.1_pt1 | contig 27133 bp, 24 predicted proteins | sample 1577771 | NCBI WGS metagenome assembly OHPW01 (sample SAMEA3879608, study PRJEB24766) | human gut metagenome | biome: human-associated habitat; feature: feces | place: USA | collected 1985/1987
CCGCCCGCGAGAACACCCGCATGACCAACCAAACGGCAAAATACCAGATACATGTGACAGCCAGTCAGCAGCCGCAGACCGAAGGTCTGTCTAAACTGATGGATATAATGGCATCATGTATCGAGCCTATAACAAACGAAAGTAACAGTAAGTAAATATATGAATTTGATTCAAGCATTAAGATTGCCAAACAGTCAAGCAGTAATGACAAATATTGCACGGTTTCATTATCAAAATATTTATAATGTAGGTTTGACCCCTCCGATTGTCACGCAAAGTAATTTGACATTTCAAATAAAAGGATATACCCGTAACTATCGTTTTCTTAGATTAGACTATGCCTGTGTCATATATATTGCGGATAGAATAGCAGTCGTTGCTTCAAATGGCATAGATACTTTAAGTTCAGGTTTTTCGGGGTGTTATATGGCCAGTTTTAGGCACAATGGCATTAGGTATGTTGCTCATATTCCAACGCCTAACAATAGTATTAAAACATCATGGAATCGGGCGGTTAAAAATCGAATAATAGATAATGTTGTTCTTTTTAAACCTACTGAAGGATTGGCGAGAATCCCAGGAACAATTGGTATTTGGGGAATTATAACATTTAACGATAGATGTTATCGGCTTGATGTAAATGAAAACGCTCCTCCAAGTCAAGCCATACGTGGCCAAAGAATTTTTAACTCAATCCCGAGAAATCCCATACTAACAGAAATTCCATCTATCGCCGGTGGTCAGATGCCTTAATAATTATAACAATTGTAAATAAGGGAAGAATGGTTGTTTCATTGAGGAGTAGAATTCTATTCGGATATATAATTCTGGTGGCGGTCATAGGCAGCATGGCCGCCATTCTCATCCATGAACCTGCGAAGTTCCACGACCTATATGCGTATTTTAAATAACGGTATTTACACAAACAGCAAATGAGCGAACAATTCGTTACCACTACCAAGCATTTCCGCAAGCTGCTTGCCGCAGGCTATCTGTTGATAGTCCTGCTGGTGGGCGGCATCATCTGCACGTGGCTCGGAGAATGGCGCGACTTGGAGTTGCTGGAACGGGAGAACCGTGAAATCAACCGCTTCCGCAAGGAAACACACGATGCGTATGTGGGTGTGGTGGAGTTGTCTCTTTTGGGCGAGTCGGTGCTGGAATGGGACGATAAGGATGTGGCGGCATACCGGCGGCAACGGATGACGGTGGATAGTATGCTTTGCCGCTTCAAGAGCCATTACGAATCGGTGCGCATAGACAGCGTGCGCCACTTGCTGGAGGACAAGGAAAAGCGGCTGTGCGCCATCATGGAGGCTCTGGAACAACAGGCGGACATCAACCGCCGGATAGCCAAGCAGGTGCCGGTGATAGTGCAAACGAGCAGGCAGGAAGAGCCGAAGAAACAGAGGAGGAAAGGTTTTCTCGGGTTGTTCGGCAAGAAACAGGAAGCACCTCCGACGACGACCACCACGATGCTCTACACACTGAACCGTGATATGATAGCGCAACAACGTGCCCAAAGCCATCGTCTGTCGGAATATGCCGACAGCCTTGCCAGCCGCAATGCGGAACTGAACCGCCAACTGCAAACCCTTATCCAGCAGATGGACCACAAGGTGCAGGCTGACTTGCAGGAACGTGAGGCGGAAATATCCGCTATGCGTGAAAAGTCGTTCTTGCAGGTAGGTATCATAACGGGTGTCATGCTGCTGTTGCTCATTATTTCATACATCATCATTCACCGCTATGCCACCCGCATCAAGCAGTACAAACGTAAGACAACAGATTTAATCGGGCAACTGCAAAAGTCAGTAAAACAAAACGAATCGTTGATAGCCTCACGCAAGAAAGCGATGCACACCATCACCCACGAGCTACGCACACCACTGACTGCCATACATGGATATGCGGAACTGATGCAGGACAACGAAGAAGAAAAGATAAGCGGTTATGCGGACAATATCCTGCAAGCCTCCAAGAGAATGACCGACATGCTCAACTCCCTGCTTGACTTCTTCCGCTTGGACAGCGGCAAGGAACAGGCGAATGTCCGTCCGTTTCGTTTGGAAAACATCGCGGAGCTGTTGCAAACGGAGTTTACGCAACAAGCAGAAGCAAAAGATCTTAAACTTACCATCGAGTGCCCGGAGGGTATTATCCTGAATGGCGACAAGGAGCGCATCATACAGATATGCGACAACCTGCTGGGCAATGCCGTCAAGTTCACGAATGCCGGAAGCGTTTCACTTGTCATAAGCTATGACGGCAATAGGCTGACCCTTGTAGTAGAGGACACCGGAACCGGCATGAGTGCGGAAGAACAACAGCGAGTGTTCGGAGCGTTCGAGCGGCTTTCCAACGCCGCCACGCAAGACGGTTTCGGATTGGGGTTAAGCATTGTGAAACAGATAGTCGGGATGCTTGGCGGCACTATACGCTTGGAAAGCGAAAAAGGAGAAGGCAGTCGTTTTACTGTGGAGTTGCCAATGAACACTGCCGATATTGGTATTGAAGAACAGACAGCCGCAGAAAGTCTGGCTCATATAGAAAGACCTTATTCTGTCATCGTATTGGACGACAATCCGATGGTATTATCCATGACAAAGGAAATGTATGCTGGTATAGGTGTGCATTGCGACACGTTCACCACTATTGGCGATGCAATGGAAGCCATGCGGCAGCACACATACGACCTCATGATAACCGATATGAAAATGCCGGAGATTAACGGCTATGAGGTGTTGGAGTTGTTACGCTCGTCAAGTGTCAGCAACTCGAAAGAGATTCCCATTGTCGTGGCGACCGCCTCCGGCAGTTGCAGCGAAGAGGAGCTGTTGGAAAATGGATTTACCGCCTGCCTGTTCAAGCCATTTTCCATTTCCGAACTGGTTGCTGTATCAGACAAATGCCTTTTGACAAGTACGGACAAGGATGAACTTCCCGACTTGTCCTCTCTGCTTGCATATGGTGACAAACGGGCGATGCTCGACCGTTTGATAACCGAAACAGAAAAGGATATGCAGGCTGTCCGGGAAATCATGGAGAGGAATGACCGCAAGGCGTTGGACGAATGGATGCACCGTCAGCGAAGTTCATGGGCTGTTATCCGTGCTGACAAACCCTTGTGGAACCTGTATGAACTGCTGCATCAAGAATCTGAATGTTCCGAAATGGAATTGCGGAAATGCGTGGATGCCATGCTTCGTATGGGAACAGTTATCATAGAACTTGCGCAAAAGGAAAGGAGGTTGTCGGATGAAAGTATTTGTGATTGAGGACAACCCCGTCTATAACGATTATGTCTGCAACCTGCTGAAGAAAGACAGCTTCGATACTATGTCGGCATATAATCTTGCCACTGCCAAGAAACTATTGGCAAAGTCAGAGGTGGATGATATTGTCGTTGCCGACCTACGCCTCCCCGACGGTGAAAGCATAGAGTTGTTACGGTGGATGCGTGCCAACGACAAACAGCAGGTGTTTATCGTTATGACCAATTACGGGGAGGTGCATACGGCAGTGGAAAGTATGAAGCTCGGCTCAAAGGATTACATACAGAAACAGTTGTTGGAGGATAAACTGATACCGCTTATCCGCACCCTGCAAAAAGAACATGAAAAGCGACTACAATGGAACATTCCGATATTCGTCCGGCAGGGCGAAGCCTATCAGAAAATCAAGAAACGTGTGCGCCTTGTAGCCACCACCCGGATGAGCGTGCTGATACTGGGCGAGAACGGTACGGGCAAGGAACATATCGCACAACATATACACCAACAAAGCAAACTTGCCGATAAACCTTTTGTGGCAGTGGACTGCGGAGCCTTGTCCCCGTCATTGATACAATCCGCCTTCTTCGGACACGTCAAGGGTGCGTTTACTGGTGCCGAAGCAAACAAGACGGGGTATTTTCTGGAAGCGGATGGCGGCACGCTGTTCCTTGACGAAGTGGGCAACCTAACAATGGAGATGCAACAGATGCTGCTCCGCGCCATACAGGAACGCCGTTACCGTCCCGTCGGTGCAAAGGAGGACAAAACAGCCAACGTGAGGATAGTGGCTGCAACCAACGAGGATTTGCAGAAAGCCGTAACGGAAAAGCGGTTCCGGCAGGATTTGCTCTATCGCTTGCAGGAGTATGTGATAACCATGCCGCCCTTGCGCGACTGCCCGGAAGACATCATGCCATTGGCCGAGTTCTTCCGTGAAATGGCAAACCGTGAGTTGGAACGTGAAGTAAAAGGGTTTGCCGCATCTGCCCGTAATGCCCTGCTCGCCCATGCGTGGCCGGGCAACGTGCGCGAGTTGAAACAGAAGATACAGACGGCAGTCCTGCAATCAGAAGGCGATATGATAACCGAAGCCGATTTGGAACTTGACAATGAACCGTCCGCTACTTCCGCTTGTTTTACATTGAAGAGCGGGGATGAAGAAAGAGGACGTATCCTGCGTGCTTTGAAACAAGCAGCCGGTAACAAGAAAATGGCTGCAAAGATACTGGGTATCGGCAGGACAACGCTGTATAATAAATTGGTAGAGTATGGATTGAATGAAGAAAACTGACCGGAGTATGGCTGTAAATGGCAATAATTGATTAACTTTGCAATTGTATTTCAGAAAATAGCAGGCGATCGGGTAACTTTTCGCCGATGATATAGACATAAGACCGCAAGGCGTTTCGAGCGAAAATCTGGTAAATTTCAAGCGATGAGAATAGGCGAACATCTTACCGCGTCATATCCTTTACGGATACGGCGTGGTGTTGTTGCTTATTTTATCGCAGGGCATACCAGAGCCTCTCTACAAAAGTAAGTTTTCAGCACCACGCTTGAACCGAAGTATGTTTTTTATCAATCTGATATACAGTTATAATCTATTATTTTCTTGTATATTTGATACCCAATAGTTCCCAGACGTATATTTGTTGAGAAGGACTACTAAAATTATATAGTAACAGAATACTGCTATTTCGAGGATAGTAATACATAGAATAAGTTTATGCTGATTTTGTTAATCTATGTATAACTAACCTAATGTCAGATATTGTTTTTCTAACTTTTGTTTCATGCTCTTTCAAAAATTGTTGGGATATTACAAAATTCGCTTCTTGCATGTCACCATCTGTAAGCCATTTCCAATATGACGTTGCTAAATTTTGTATTGAATTTTTATCGTTTAGAAATTTAGGAAAAGATTCTTTGATTTCTTCTAGTATCATATCAGAAATGACATCTCCTCTGTGAAATGTCATTCTAATATCGGTTTTTGCATCGTCTAGGGATATTTCACCTTTACTAAGCTGTTCTAAAATAGACATATTCCTACTATATACATCGCAAAGTTCCATTAAATCTTTGGATATTATATCGCGAGCCACATTCCTTTTATTTAGCGAATTACCTAAATATACAACAGCAATTGTTAATGCAGTTGTAATAATGAGCATTAACGCATCAATAATATTTATCTCATAGTTTATACATCCTCTAATAAAGGATAAAATTACTAGAGTTACAACTATTCCTATTGCAGCTCCACTAGCATATTTAAGTAGTTCTTTCATTACCTGTCTCTTTTGGTTGGATGTTCTATTTCCGTTATGATACGTTTTTTTCTAATTTCACTTTCATTAGAAATAAAATCAATTGTAGAAAGAACAACTTCACTTCCCATTTCTAGAGAAAGTTTACCAAAAGCCCCTGATACAAATGAAGATGGATATCCCCACACTCCATCCAAATTAATTATGAGTTTTACTTTATTTCTTACTGCTTCTTCAAATTTGGGTTTTAACAATACCTCAAAAAACTCTTCGCCAGAATGTGGTCCGTCTTTACGATATCGAGCTCCTGGAGAGTCAGAGAAATCAGCCTTTATGTCTATGATAATATCTTCCATATTACTTTTTCTATGTTCAACAATCAAACCAAATTAAATACAAAGATACCACATTTAATGGTCTAAACCGTTATTATGTTTATTAAAAATACTATATGTCTTTGTTTGTTGTATCTCCGTTTGTTAATTCCCAAAACAGCATAGTACCAGAAAAGTTGTGTTCGAGAGCTTCTGCTGTCTTATCTTTTAAGTTTATTTTCACATCATTGCTTATTATATAGGCTCGTGCAAAATATTGAGAATTGCTATTGACAGCTATTTGTGGAATCCCCTTTCCTCTAATTTTATTGTCTACTTTTTCTCGTGATTTAATTTTGCCGTCAAGAAGATCGGGCACTAAATCAGTATTATTTTCCAAGCCTATAACTCTCTTGATTTTTTTAAATACCTGTACAGGGATACTATCAAATATACCAACACCTAAATCTATAAATGTATACATCGTGTGCCCATTAGGGGCGTTATAAGTATATAACCACCATTTGAATTGATTTGCATTTGAATTATTGCTTGCGTGATTATTGGTATTTGACATTGCTTCTATTAGCATTTCATATAGATCTGGGAAAGGTTTATTACTTCCAAACACATGTTTTGTTCCTAGTATACATGCGTTTTTTGCTATATCTGATTGCACTTGATAATTGCTTTCTTGATGGAACAAATTAGTATCACTTTTGTGTGCAGATTTTAAAACCTTTGTTGCTTTTACATGATTATAAAAGCCAGACTCTGTAAATAATTTAAGAAGTTCTGGATCTGTAGGTGCATTTCCCCTAATGCGTCCTCTTTTTCCTAAAAACGACTCATCATTAGCACATGCGGCAAGTAATGCTATTGCATCTGAAGATAAAGCTGTTATATGTGACAAATCACATTGAACCTTTTCCTTATTATGCAATAACGATTTGCATTTTATGAAATATTCTAGAATTTCATTTGTATTATCTATGAATGAAAAGTTTTTAGGAACCTCTAGTTCTACATAAGCTTTACGTTCCCATTTCAGTTGTTCCACAAGTCCTCTTCGTCTATTTTCAAGACGATGCCTACGGCGCAACTTGTAACTTTTGCTTTGACGCTTCATTGTGCGCCTCATTCGTTTGAGTTGATAACGCCGTCTTTTAATCTCTTTTTTGGTTTTATAATTCACGAAATTACAATTTAACGATAATGTTATAATTTATTAAACGCTGTTCTATAAGTGCATTATTTTACCATATCCACTTTGGGGCATTTAGTTATTTATACTACAAAAGTATAAAAATAATCCGGACCATTGAATATAATTCACTATATTTGCATTATAAAATTGCATCTAAGAATGAAACTAAATAAGATAAAGGCAGTTTTGTCGGACAAAGGCATTTCTCAGACGTGGTTGGCAAAAAAACTGGATAAGAGTTTTAGTATGGTTAATGCCTATGCTTGCAACAGAATCCAACCTAACTTGGAGACACTGCAACAAATAGCAGAGATTCTTCAAGTTGACTTAAAAGATCTGATAACAGATAAGGATGAACGAGAATGATATTCTGTGGGCATGTGTTATCTTTTTGGCGTATAACTTCTGATAATGCAGAAATATAGGAACGACTATGACTCCGGAAGAAAAAGCTAGGCAAAAGATAGATCTGTGGTTTGCCGAAGCAGGTTGGAAGGTAATCAATAGAGAAGATTATGAACCGACTTGCACGGCTGTCGCAATAAGGGAAGGGTTGCTAAAAGGTAATCTTGAGGCAGATTATTTCCTTTTCATTAACGGAAAGGCTATTGGTGTGCTTGAAGCTAAAAGAGAAGAAATAGATCCTTTTTCCAACAATGTTTGCGAACAGGCTGTATTATATGCTAAAAGTGTTCCCCATATCTATCAGGCATATCAGAAGCCATTGCCGTTTATCTTTACTTCAAATGGCAAAGAACTGTTTTTCTGTGATTTTCGCGAACAAAAGCAAAGTTTTAAACAGATAATGGCTATCCCTACTCCTTATGAGTTGGTCAAGCAGTTAGGAATAAGTGATTATTTCGCAGGACTTCCCTCTTTGCAGAAAAAAGGATTACGTGATTGTCAGTATGAGGCAGTTACTGAACTGGAAAAAAGTTTCAGGAGTGGGCAGAATCGCGCCTTGATGGTTTTGGCTACAGGTGCAGGTAAAACATATACAGCATGTCTTGCTGCATATCGTCTTCTTTCATATACTCCAATGAGAAGAGTGTTATTTCTTGTGGACAGAAATAACCTCGGGAAACAGGCAGAGGGAGAATTTGGTACTTTTCGGCTAACAGAAAATGGAGATGCATTCAATACAATATTTACAGTGAATCGTCTTCGTTCCTCTTCTATACCATCTGATAGTAATGTCGTTATTTCAACAATACAGCGTCTTTTTTCTTTTCTGAGAGGAGATACTATTGAGGATAATGACAATGATGATGATAATGAGCCTACAGAAGAAGTTGTATTACCTCCTAATCCCAATTTACCACATGATTATTTTGATTTGATTATCATAGATGAGTGTCACCGCTCCATTTATGGGAATTGGCGTAAGGTATTGGAATATTTTGATACAGCCAGGCTTGTTGGATTGACAGCTACACCAATTCCTGAAACAATGGCATTCTTTAACAATAATCGCATAGTCAACTACACATTGGAGAAAAGTATCGTTGATGGTGTAAATGTAGATTGCCGTGTATATCGAATCAAAACTCAGGTTACAGAAAATGGCGGCGCTATATTAGAAGGAGAAAAAATCAAAGAAGAAACGCGATATACCGGAGATGTAAAAACCATTTCCAATAAAGAAACGAAGACATATACCAATAAAGAACTAAACAGAAGTGTCATTAACCCTGCGCAAATAAAACTTATTCTCTCCACTTATCGCGATGTCGTCTATACCGAGTTGTTCAATGATCCACAACGAGAAGCAAATTTTGACTATCTGCCAAAGACTTTGATCTTTGCTCTAAATGAGACTCATGCCAGCAATATCGTACAGATAGCTAAAGAGGTATTTGGACATACAGATGACCGTTTCGTGCAAAAAATAACTTATTCCGCGGGCGATAGTAATGAATTGATACGTCAGTTCCGGAATGATAAGGATTTCAGAATTGCCGTAACTTGCACATTGGTAGCAACTGGTACAGATGTTAAGCCTCTTGAAGTATTGATTTTCATGCGTGATGTAGAATCTTTACCGCTCTATATACAGATGAAAGGACGTGGTGTACGCACAATTGGAGATGAGCAGTTACGGAATGTTACCCCAAATGCGTTTAGTAAAGATTGTTTCTATTTGATAGATGCCGTAGGTGTTACTGAACACGAGAAAACAATACCTACGATAACTGATGAGCTGACTACAAAGATTATTACTCTTAAAGAGCTGTTGGAACAGATTACCCATGGTTACCTTCCTGACGAGCATCTGAAACGTCTTGCTGCAACACTTTCCAGAATATACAACAAAGCTGACAATTCACAGCGAACTGAGTTCATACGTTTAGCAAATGACGACATGAAAGAACTTGCTTCAAGGATTTACGAAGCATTTGAAAACAATATTCTGCCGCCATTCATAAGTACTAAAGAGCCTAATAACGAACGGAAAGGTTTAGTAGCTCCGCTTGCAAATCATGCAGATGCGCGTCGATATCTGCTTATTCTTGCTGCCGGGTTTGTCAACACACTAATGCCTGGTGAAGACACGCTTATATCTAAAGGTTTTTCAATAGAAGAAGCTAAAAGTACCACAGAAGCCTTTGAAGATTTTTGCAAAGAACATAGTGATGAAATAGAAGCTCTACGTATAATTTATAATAATGAAGGTGAGCCAATTACCTATTCAATGCTAAAAGATTTGGAAAACAAACTCAAGATGGCTAACAATCATTTTACTTCCAAGCAATTATGGAACTCATATGCCATTTTGAATCCAAATAGCGTTCGACGTTCTTCTACAAAAGAGGAGAGCGATGCTTTGACTAATATCATACAGCTTGTACGTTTTGCTTTACGCCAGATTGAGCGGTTAGATAGTGTTGTTTCCACTTCTAAACAGTATTTCAATCTATGGTTAGGACAAAACCAGCGCGAAATAACAGATAAACAACGTGAAGTTATCAGTCGTATTGTAGATTATATTGCTTCCAACGGAGCTTGTACAATCAAAGAGATTCGTGAAGATGATGCAACTCAGGCAGCACAGATGATCCGTGCCTTTGGCAATATGCAGAAAGCTAACGAAGCTTTACAGTCTCTATATACATTTGTAGTTTTAAGAAAAGCAGCATAATAATGACAACCATACAAATAATAGATAGGATAAGATTAAATCGAACTGGTTTGCAAACAAAAGATGCTGATGGGCGATGGGTCAATGTACATAAGCAACAAGGGGATTTAGATGGCGCATGTTCTATTTATTCCCTTGTGATGGCAATGCTATGCCAAGGGATGATTGAAGAGCAAGATATTCAACTATATAAATTCCCCGATAGGCGTACTCCTAAAGGCAAATTCTTATACTATTTTTTCTATGAACAAGGTTTTATTCAAAATGGTTATAACTATACAGCATTAGCACGTGAAATCAATGAACAGCCATTTGAAATTAGGGCAATACACAAAAGGCCAAGATCTAATGATGATAGGATTGAATTGATAAGGCAATTCGTAAGCCAGAATACTCCAGTTATAATCTCGACAGAATTCAATGATGGTGCACATGCTTTATTGGCTATAGGAATAGAAAGCGATGAAAATGACATCATAACTAAAATTTTCTGTCTTGACCCTGGAGCTACATCTCCAAAAGTATCCCCGTGGAATTGTTTTATTGATGTGTCAAAAGAAGGCAAATCGCAATATCCATTCTATTATGTAACTGAAATAAATACTTATAAAGTCACATTAGATGACATGCTTATAATAGAGCATAAAAATTTTGATTAAAATTATGGCAGCAAATAATACAACAGAGCAATCGCTCACCAAAAAAGTTTGGAATCTGGCAACAACCCTTGCCGGACAAGGTATCGGCTTTACTGACTATATCACACAGCTTACCTATCTTTTATTTTTGAAGATGGATGCTGAGAATGTAGAAATGTTTGGAGAAGAATCAGCAATACCATCTGGTTATCAATGGAGTGATTTAATATCTCTTGACGGTCTGGATTTAGTAAAGCAATACGAAGATACTCTGAAACAGCTGAGTGAACAGGAAAACCTTATCGGTACAATTTATACAAAAGCACAAAACAAGATTGACAAGCCAGTCTATTTAAAAAAAGTCATTACCATGATTGATGAGGAACAATGGCTGATCATGGATGGAGACGTGAAAGGTGCTATCTACGAAAGCATCCTTGAGAAGAATGGACAGGACAAGAAAAGTGGTGCCGGTCAGTATTTTACTCCACGCCCGCTCATCAAAGCAATGGTAGATTGCATAGCTCCACAAATTGGAGAAACAGTTTGTGACCCGGCCTGCGGCACCGGAGGTTTTCTCTTGACTGCATATGATTACATGAAAGAACAGTCTGCCAGTAAGGAAAAACGTGATTTCTTGCGTAACAAGGCACTGCATGGTGTAGATAACACACCATTGGTCGTAACGCTTGCTTCCATGAACCTATATTTGCATGGTGTGGGAACAGACCGAAGTCCGATTGTTTGTGAGGATTCATTGGAGAAGGAACCATCCACCCTTGTAGATGTAATACTTGCCAATCCTCCTTTCGGCACCAGACCGGCAGGTTCTGTGGATATTAACCGTCCGGATTTCTATGTAGAAACGAAGAACAATCAGTTGAACTTTCTTCAACACATGATGCTGATGCTCAAAACCGGAGGTCGTGCAGCCGTAGTATTACCAGACAATGTCCTTTTTGAAGGTGGTGCTGGAGAAACAATTCGCAAGAAGTTACTCTCAGACTTCAACTTACACACGATACTTCGTTTGCCTACAGGTATTTTCTATGCACAAGGTGTAAAAGCAAATGTATTGTTCTTTTCCAAAGGTCAACCAACAAAAGAGATTTGGTTCTATGATTATCGTACTGACATCAAACATACGCTTGCTACTAATAAATTAGAGAGACATCATTTGGATGATTTTGTCACATGCTATAATGCAGGAAACTTAAAAGGACGCAAAGAGATATATGATGCAGACAATAATCCTCAAGGGCGTTGGCGTAAATATCCTGTAGATGATATTCTCACTCGTGACAAGACAAGCCTTGATATAACCTGGATAAAACAAGGAGGAGAGTCTGATGACCGCTCCTTGGCAGAATTGATGGCTGACATAAAAGAGAAAAGTAAAACTATTAGCTCAGCAGTTGCAGAACTTGAGAAGCTGCTTGCAAACATAAATGAAGATTAAGCATATGAAGAATAATGACATCGCAAAATCAATAGAACAACAATTCGGAGAAATCATAGATATTATTCTCCAACATAAAAGTAATGCTTCAAGAGCCGTCAATGAAGAGTTGCTACTCACAGCATGGCATGTAGGTGGATATGTATCTGCTAAACTGAAGAGCGAAGAATGGGGAAGTAAGGTTGTTTCTCAATTGTCCGAATACATACGTTCGCAATATCCCGACATCAAAGGATATAGCAAAAGAAGCATATACAATATGGTAATGTTTTATGATGAGTATTCATCAGAAACGTTCATAGCAACAATAAGCCAATATTTGAATACTGAATTTGTGCAGCCAAAAACTGCACAAATTGAAGCAAGAAATCATACACAGGGAACCACTGTAATTGTGCAACCGTTGGCTGCACAATTTGTCCAGCCAGCAATTGGACAAATGCCTAAAATATTGGAGTTAACGACCTTGACTAATCATATAGAAATATTATGCCGATGTAAAAGCAACGAAGAACGGTTGTTTTATATACTCTATGCCAATAAAGAGCATTTAGTAAAACGAGAGCTCCAACGTTGCATTTCTAACCAAACTTATGCAGGATTATTAGGAAGCAAGGACAATATGTCAAAAGGATTACTGGAAAGATATCCTAATGCGCCAGTCATGTTCAAAGACACCCTGTTCGTAGATTTTCTCAACCTGCCGAAAAAGCATAGCGAATCAAAATTAAGAAACGGTTTAGTAGAACACATGAAACAGTTTATTCTTGAACTGGGAAAAGACTTTATATTCATGGATCAGGAATATCGCCTTAATATTGGTGCATCTACATTCAAGGCTGATTTACTGTTCTTTCATCGCGGCTTACAGGCATTGGTCGCTGTAGAATTAAAAAAGACAAAGTTTCATCCTCGCGACCTCGGACAGTTGGAGTTTTATCTGGAAGCACTCGACCGGGATGTAAAACGCTCCAACGAAAATCCGTCTATCGGTATTATTCTTTGCCCTGAAGCAGACCGGGTAGTAGTAGAGTACGCTATGAGCCGGAGCATGAGTCCTACGATGATTGCTGAATACAAACGCATACTCATTCCACAAGAACGCATGCAGCAGCAACTGAATGAGTTCTGCAATCTATTCTTAAACAAAGACTAACCCAAATGGATACAAAAAAATTACGTCAAAAAATATTAGACCTCGCCATTCGCGGTAAACTTGTTCCTCAAGATCCGAATGACGAACCGGCATCCGTATTACTTGAACGCATCAAAGCAGAGAAAGAACGTCTAATAAAAGAGGGGAAAATAAAGCGTAGTAAGAAAACAAATAATGCTTCTGATACTCCCCATTATGAGAACGTTCCGTTTGAGGTGCCAGATAATTGGGCGTGGACAACTCTTGGAGAAATATGTTTATTCTTATCTAGAGGTAAATCACCAAAGTATTCAGATTCAGATAAAACTTATCCTGTATTTGCTCAAAAATGTAATCTAAAAGAAGGTGGTATATCTTTAGAACAAGCACGTTTCTTAGATCCATCTACAATTTGTAAATGGAGTGAGGAATACAAACTAAAAACCGGAGATGTGCTTGTTAATTCAACAGGAACAGGGACAGTTGGGCGAACTCGACTTTTTCACGAAAGTTATTTGAAACATTATCCTTTTGTTGTGCCTGATTCTCATGTTTCTGTTATAAGGACAGCTAGCGAGATTAAATCTGAATTTGTTTTTGCTTATATCTCATCTAAACTTATACAAGAGTACTTGGAAGATAATCTTGCGGGAAGTACCAATCAAAAAGAATTATATATCGGAGTTTTGTCGGATTTATCATTTCCACTTCCTCCTCTTGCAGAACAACAACGCATTGTAACCGAAATAGAAAAATGGTTTTCTCTGATTGACCAAATAGAGCAAGGGAAAGATGATTTGCACAGTATTGTCAAGCAAACTAAAAGCAAAATCCTCGATCTCGCCATTCACGGGGAACTCGTGCCGCAAGATCCGAACGACGAACCAGCCATTGAGTTATTGAAACGCATAAATCCTAGCTTCACACCTTGTGATAACGGGCATTATCCGCAGTTGCCTGACGGGTGGTGCAAATGCCGATTAGAGGACATAGTTGAATACGAACAACCACAAGCCTATATAGTCAATTCAACTGATTATGACGACAGATATTTAACCCCTGTTTTAACGGCAGGGAAGTCTTTTGTAATAGGATATACCAACGAAACAGAAGGCATTTATCAGAATACGCCCTGTATCATTTTTGATGACTTCACCACAGATTCTAAACTCGTTGATTTTCCATTCAAGGTGAAATCATCTGCTATGAAAATCTTAAAAGTAGCAGATGATATAGAAATTGAATATGTTGCTATGTTTATGAACATAACACGGCTCATTGGTGACACTCATAAGCGTTATTGGATTTCAGAATACTCTAAACTTTGCATACCAATACCACCAAAAGAAGAACAAAAGCGTATAATCAATGCAGCAAACGCAATGTTTGAAAAACTTGATGCAATAATTGAGAGTTTATAAATTCTCCATTATTGCATCCAATTTACTATGCATTGAATTTATCACAGTTACAATTCTTACTTGTTCATCATAAGGAGGTACGGGTACTTCTATTGCCTTAAATAGCTTCTTATCCAGATGAGGTATTGCCGAACCTACTTTGTTTTCACGCAATGCTTTACGATGCAGGTTTATAACGTGTAAGATGTACTCTGCAAGCATATTTTCATTGATATGTAGTTGCTTGAATGTGCTGCCTTGATAACCTTCAATCGGCGTTCTGAACACTTCACCAGAGTTTTCTCCATCAACCAAAATCAATAGGCTATTGGCTGCTACATATCGCCCATTTGTCAGTGTCTTAAAGTCACGTTCTCCTCTTAGATATTTTACATCAAGATTTGGCATTCCCTTACCGTCAAGTTTCTCTCCATCCGTCAAAGAACATAGCATTTGCATGGGAACTATTGTCCAACTATCAGGCAACTGCGGATAATGCCCGTTAGGTTGCGCTTTATATTGTTATCGTATTCATCAAAAATAAATGTATATGATAACAAGATTCAAAGACTATCTTGCCAAAACGAATTTGGCAAAGAACACCGTAGCATCGTATGTGTGGACGGTGAACTACTTTCTCAGTCACTATGGAGAAGAGAACAAGAAAAACCTGTTGACCTATAAGGGCTATCTGGTGGAAAACTTCAAACCGCAGACCGTCAATCTCCGTTTGCAAGGCATCAACAAGTATCTGGAGTTTACCAAGCACGACAGGCTGAAAGTGAAGTTTGTCAAAGTGCAACAAAAGAACTTCTTAGAGAATGTCATCAGCGATGCCGATTACAAGTTTCTGAAAGCTCAGTTGAAGGCTGACGGTTACGAGGATTGGTATTTCGTAGTATGGTTCATGGCGGCGACAGGTGCACGGGTAAGCGAGTTGTTGCACATAAAGGTTGAACACGTGAAACTGGGTTATCTCGACCTTTACAGCAAAGGTGGCAAAGTGCGCCGTTTATACATTCCCAAAAACTTGCGGAGTGAAGCTTCATTATGGCTGAAAAGAAAAGGTATCACGAGCGGCTATCTCTTTCTCAACCGTTTTGGGCAGCGCATAACGACACGCGGTATTGCCCAACAGTTAAAGCATTTTGCCGATAAATATGGATTGAACCGTGATGTTGTTTATCCTCATTCTTTTCGTCACCGTTTCGCCAAGAATTTCCTTGACCGTTTCAACGACCTTGCTTTATTGGCCGACCTTATGGGACATGAAAGCATAGAAACCACTCGCATCTACCTGCGCCGCACCGCCAGCGAACAGCAGAAAATTGTCGATAAGGTAGTAAATTGGTAATAACGTAGCCTTAGAAGCGCATCTTATCACGCTTCTAAGGCATTTTGAATGTTATCAAGAACGGAAAACAGCTCTTCAATCTTTAACACTATTCTATCTTGTTCTTTTCGTGGCGGTAATGGCATTCCTATTTTATGCAATTCATTGGACGACAACCCTAGCAATCCAATGCCTTTACCTCCTATCCGATTATGTTTTTTCAAGAACCGTAAAACATAATAATAAAATGAGACATTCAAATCTCCTTTAGGACGCAATCTATGAATGTGATTCTGAATGCAGATATTGTAATCAAAATTCCATATTGCAGAACGGCCAACATCTCCGCCTTCACATACAAGTAAGTCACCCTTTTGAACAGTACATTTTTCTAACTCATTATCCCTAAAAGGCATTTGTTTAACAAGAGACAAGTCAAACTGATTCCAATACACATTGGATGTTGTAAGATAGTTTCTCAATACACCTTCTTTGTTTGATGAGTTAAGAGCCTTTCCCGTATTATGATAGAATATATCTCCTAGAATTACATCAATCCAACCAACGGGATAATGCCCGTTATCACAAGGTGTGAAGCTAGGATTTATGCGTTTCAATAACTCAATGGCTGGTTCGTCGTTCGGATCTTGCGGCACGAGTTCCCCGTGAATGGCGAGATCGAGGATTTTGCTTTTAGTTTGCTTGACAATACTGTGCAAATCATCTTTCCCTTGCTCTATTTGGTCAATCAGAGAAAACCATTTTTCTATTTCGGTTACAATGCGTTGTTGTTCTGCAAGAGGAGGAAGTGGTATCATTCCTTTACAAGCATCGTTTGTACTAAGTCTCGGCATTTTTACACCGTATCCGCATCGTAATGTATAATCAAGAAAATGATTAGAACGCAACACATGGCATATATATTCATTTGATAATACACCATAAGTTCCAAAAGGCATTATTTCCGTTGAACAAAATCCACCATTAGAAGCAACCAATACTTTATTGAGATATGTACGTAGTTTTGAATAAAGAATATCCCCTTTTTGGAATTTATGGCGAGTTCCATTTAGAAATCGTTCTTTTTTGCTAAGATGTTGAATTATCTTTGCCGTATCTTTTTCTATATCTTCAAGTTCTAAGATCCATTCATTACTATCAATGTCTCCAACTTGAACGTTTATACTTGTTCCATAGTTGCTAATACTTCCCAATGTTGTCCATACCCATCCCTTTGGTACCTCAAACGGAACGTTCTCATAATGGGGAGTATGTACAGATAATTCTGTTAAAGAGTGTGTTAAAACTATTACCATAACACACTTCGAATGAGCTATCATCATCTTCTATGCTTATTTTTCTGTTCACCCCACGGAAGGTCAGACGATGAGCCACCAGATCCAGTTCCAATGTGAACCTCCGCCGGTCCTCCGGCGGCAAGGGTAAAAGCTGTACCCAATAGCTCAGTCTGTTTTCCATTTACCTGCTCCTGCGGATCGAATACAGCATTGACAAACTCCTCGTCCGTGATCTGGCCGTTGAAATGTCTTTGGGCCACATCATAGTCTATCTGGAATTTGATGTTATCAAAAAGTTCATCACCGACCCGTGTCCAGATGTGAAGCGACGGATTCCGATAGTTTGAGACATTGACACGTACAAGCTCGGCACCGGACGAGAGGCTGTAACGCTGGGGATTGGCCTTGCGGTCGAGCAAACTTATCTGTTTCCTCTGTCTATCTATGATTGCATCCTTCTCCTTGAATTGCCGTTCTGCTGCTTCCGCCTGATGAATGGCCTTGTCTATTTCTTTTTGATAGCCGTTTCGTAACTTTCCGATTTCTGATTTATGTTGTTCCTGCAACCGTGCCTTTTCTGCCTGAAGTTCCTTAATCTGTTTATTGAGTTCGGCAATCAGTCCATCTTTGTCAGCCAGTTCCTTTTTCGCCTTGGAAAGGTCCCCCTTGCCGAACCACGCGAGGATGGTGTTCCTGCCTTCTTGCGCCTTCTCCACATCGGCCTGTAACTTGGCTATATCCTCTTCATATTGTATTACCTGCTGCCTGTAATATTCCGAGTTCGCCTGATGCTTGGCGGTAGATCCGACAATCCCACGCTGCAACCCGAACGGTTTCATGGCCTTAGCATAGTTGTTCTGGTATTCATGTAATTTGGTACGACGCATCACATCGTCTGCCGACAGGCGGGGTCCGGACTTCGTTTCATATTTCTTTTCGCCTTCCCGCTTCCTGCGGATACGCTCACCGGTTACAATGGGTACGACTGTGGCGTGCAGGTGTGGGGTCTTCTCGTCCATATGCAGCACGCAGGACACAAGGTTGTCATCACCAAAGGTTTCCTTTAGCCATTTGAGATTGGCATCGATCCAACTGTCCAGTTTGCCGCCATTGGTAATTTCCATCATCTGCTCATGCGTTCCGGTCAGCATTACACGTATTGCCTTTGTCTGGTTCTTGCTGACTTTGCGGCGCAGCCCGGCAGTCTCGATACGGTGCTGTATCGCCTCGGTGCGATTGGACACGCCATCGGGAAATCTGACCAACTCACGGTTGAGATGTGTCCGGTCCGCATCGGCATTAACCGGCACATAAATCTTTCCCTTGGCATCCTTTCTTTCTATATGGCATGACATTCCACTGTCATTGCCGCTGCCACGCTGCAGGTGGCAGACAGCGTATTGTGTATTACTCATATCTGTTCGTTATTTTATTGTTATTCTTGTTGTAAAATCCCGTCAGACTGCCGGAGGCATACCCGCGAGCCTGAGGAGTGCCCCGGCTTATGGGCTTTTTGACTGCCGGACGCGAAGCGGAGACGGTGAAAATGCCCTAATAAGCTACGGGATTTTACAACCCCATTTTCACGGGACAGCAAGCTGTCCATTGCTCCTCTTTCATTCCGTTTTTTCTGCATCCACCAGTTCGAGTCCGAAGGTGTCGATGAAGGTCTGCAACGCTGGATTGCGTTGTATCATCCTCGCGAGAATCATCTGTGGCGTATCCTCCATCAGCAGAAAGTCGGCGATGTCTAGTCCCCGACTACGCTGTTCATCGGTCGCCATCTTTTCCAGCAGGTCGGAACAGGTGACACGCCTGCAGATAGTCTCCAGCATCGGCAGCCGTTGCCGCCATTCTTCGGTTGCCTTGAGATCTGGGAAAAGAATCACTTCGCGTTCTTTCAACACCTGCATGGCCTCACTGTTGAAACAGCCGTGCATTCCCCCGGTGGCAAGCCATACAAAATCAGGGATGAACATGGCGGCAACCAGTGCCGTCTTCTCGCTTTCGACAATGGCTACAGGCTTGGCTGACATGGCAGCGGAAGTGTCCGAAAGCAGATGCTCACCGAACAGGCACTGCTTCATGTGGAAGTCCGGCACTTTTCTTACAGAATGGACCCAGTTGACTTGATTGAAAGGTTCTTTAATCCGGTGCCCGGTTACGGCATCGTAGCCCATAATCTTGCCTGCACGCACGTTACCCCTGACATCTATCTGCCAAAACACGGTCGAACCGTTCCACATCCTTGACGTGCCGACTTTGTAAACATGGAACAACCTGCCGGCTTCCTCCTTTCCCGCCACTTTGGTGAAGTAACGGTACAAAGGGTTGATGCCGTACCCGCGCATGGATTGCTCCACCCAATCATAGGGAAGATAAGAAATCTCCGGTTCTTGTTCTGTTGGCGGTTGTTTGGTAGCATACCTTACTGCCGTAAATGCTCTGCTGTTCATTTTATGGCCAGCCGATGTTTCCCTTGCTGACGGATTGTCCCGGAAGTATTCTTTCGGGGAATAGTGATAGCCACAACTGTTGATGTGGTCACATTTACCCACGTACCCTGGGAAAGAAATCTCTCCCACCTCGTCGATATAACGGGTAAAGCAGGACTTCCTTCCGCACCCCGGACAGACGGTCTTGCTGCCCGGTTTGTATTTCTGTAGATGGAATCTATATTCGTTCATAATGTTGTCGGTTATGTGTTTCTGCAAATGAATACCACCATTTGCAGTTTGCAGTTCTTGCAGTCCTGCAGGAATTTCCCCTTTTCAGTCCTCGAAACTGCAAAACTGCAAAGACTGCAGGCTGCAACAAGAGATCATCCGTTGCAGTTTCGTGGGGATGATTCATTATTGCTTTCATTGGATTTGTCAGATTTATCATACATGATTTTCTCGTAATGCCCGGCTTTTGATTTCCGGAGAAGCCTGCTGCGGCATAACTCCTTCAGGTAATTCATGACAGTTCGCTCACTGACGCACTGCCGTTCCTTTCCAACGGTTATTGCTGTTTTTGTATCAAAGGTATCAGGTAACATCGACAGTAACATCTTTGGAGGATCTTCACAGGTGTCATTCGCCACGAAAGAACGGATACGCATGTATGATTCCTCAAAATAGTCGTTCAGCCGTATGGCGGCTTTCACCGATGATACATCTATAAACTGCAGGTGACTTTCACCGGACGCGTGGCGCAAAACCTGAATTATCAATGCCAGACGGGCTACATGGGCCGGATGTTTCATTTCCCGGCTGTCCACCTCGGCATCATCCTCTATCCGGTTGATACGCTCCACCTTCCTGTTCCACCAGGAGAAGAAGTATTCCCTGGCCTCCCTGTCCATGGACAGCACGTGGGGTATTTTTTCTTCCGCTTCGGTGTCATAGTCCAACGCAAGGACCTTGTTCAATATATTCTCCCAACGGACTGCAGCGAGGGATGTCCTTTCCCCATCGTCGTCCCGGTTTTTCCAGGATGAAAGCTTGGGGGATTTGGGCATCACGAACAGGATACGGTCAAGCAGCCCGTTTTCCTCGAAACCTTTTTTCAGAAGCTCGTGTACACGCTTAGTTTGCGTGGTTCCGATGATGTTTATGCATGGATGCTCGATGTGTACAGGAACAGGGGAGTTTACCCTGGTAACATCCAAAGCCCCGCCACTCCATGCAGTCAGAAGCTGTTCTATGAGCTGCCCGTTCGTGTAACGGTTGGCGGAATTGAACATGCCCATGATCTCGTCCACCAGAATGACCACGCTTCTCGGGTTATTGTGGTGGGTCAGTAAAAGCGACTCGGGAGTGAAATCCGAGACTACAGTGCGTTTCAGGACAGGTTTCTTCCCGTTTTCTCCCGCGGCTTTCCATGCCTCCATTTCTGTCTCGTACACCTTGAAAAGGGCATAGTCACGTTTTCGGATCGGGCGATATGCGGCCTCCAGCGGTGGGGTCTTGCCCAGTCCGGGTCTGCCTACCAGAATGACGTACAACGCTCCGCTGCTCTGCCAGTCTCCTTTGATGCGGATACGGTATGCGCCTCCCAGGGCCGCGGATACAGCCGACAACATGGCCGTAGCGATAAACTCGATCTTGTAGTTCTCGTATGTGGCCATATCGAGTATGACAGACTGCACGGCCTGGGGCAGGACCTCCAGCGGGAATCCCGTTCTTTCAATATCCTCCGCCTCCATGCGGATTCTGTTACACAGTTCTAGCCTGCCGGTTGCCATATCACACATTTTTTCTCTTGCAATAGGATGTTACACTCTCGGACTTGTTGCCTGTCTGTACCCGGCGTACATCAGATTTGGCATACATGTTCTTGTTACCGACCTTGACCGGTACGAGATAGCCTCGTTTCGCCCACAGGTTGAGCGTGCCCTCGCACACGTTCAGCAACTCACGGACCTGTTTTGTATTGAGATAAGTCTCCTCCGCTTCACGCAGTATCGCGGCTCTCTGTTCTTCCTGTTGCGCCATGATGGTACGCTGCACGATGGATTCAGCGAACATTTTAAGGTCAGCGGGAGTAACTTCCAGTTTCACGTTCGCTCCTTGCTCGACCAGACTCTCTATGGTAATCATAAATATCAGTTTTGAAGTTTGTGATGACCATCTTCAAAAGTTCCCTGGTGCCCCGCTTCCGATGGCTTATAAAAGAGAAGCACCGCCAGCCCTCGGGAAAGGATTGACGGTGCAAATGTATGTGTAAATTAAAAGTGGTTGATATATAATGATTTGTCTTAAATTGTCATGACAATATAAGTCCGTGTGACAACGTGAAAAGGTTATAATTAGCCTTATTTCTCTGCAATGGCCATCGTGCCTGTACCTGGGATATTACTGATAGCCTGTGCCAATTTCTGGAACAGTTCCCGGTTCTCGTCACTCTCTATCAGGGGTGCCATCTGGTCTTTGCCGTCCTTGATCACATGTTTTGCCGTTCTCAGGAACCCGACCGACTGCCGTATGGCGCTCTCGCTTTTCAATGACGGCAAATCCGTGAACTGCAATGTCAGCCCCATGCTGTACTCCTTGGCTGTATGCATACCGGCAACCAGACCGAGCTCCTTCAATACATAGAACGGTAATGCCTGATGAATGGCACTTGTATTGACGGAAATAAAGTCGCGGATATGATGTAATACAACTTTCTTGTTCTCGTGATCAAGATAATCGGCGAGTGGCCGTTCCTGGATTTTTTTCTTTCCGGCCACGCGTTGTACAACAGGCCCCCTGACGCTGTCTTCGGTCCGGGTTGTAATCGTATCCCTGCTTTCTTCATCGGTTTCCATGTCAGCCGTGATGGCCTGCAAGGCCCATTCGCCGACATGGCCTTTTTCAATGGCGTTGTTCATGGCAAAATACCTGTCCCAGTCTGCCCGGGTTCGGAAACCGTTCTTGATGGATACGTTTATTATCTGCTTGACTACAAGGGAACAGCCCAGCCTGTCAGCATTGTCAGCTTTCGGATTCTTCATCTGTTTCTCTATCATGGAAACCATCGCTTCGAAGCTCTTTCCATAATACAGCCAGCTCAACACGAGCGGTGCCGAAAGGGTGACACCCGGCTTGGAAGATTTGCCGCTAAAAAAGGACTTTATCCTGCCCCATAATGTGACCGGTGGAATGTTGTCGGGCAGAGGATTGTTTTCCTCCCTCTGTTTCGTGTACAGCTCCACGATCTGCCCGGGTACCGCGTTCTCCGCGAACTGCATGTTTATATTTGCAAGGCCATCCGTGCTGTCATCGTTCCAGGACAATTCCCATTCCCGCCTGATACTGGGAAGTTGCCTGAATATGGCTTTGCAGATGGCAAGATACTGCCTCTCGTCACCGTTTGTCATCAGGCGCGAGAAGCGGTTGTATTCTTCACGGTGCGTGTTCTTCCACTGGAGAATATCCTCCTTGAATTGTTCGTATGTCAACTTCTGCTCGTCCATATTCATATTGCATTATCGGTGGATATAAAAGGATAAAAGGATAGATGGAAAATAGAAACGGTCAATCCAGAAGGTTTACCAGCTCCTTCTTCATTTCATCGTCTATCTTACGGTACCGGGCAAAGGCACGGCTACCCTCAGAGTGCCCGGACATGGAGGCAATCAGGTTCGGGTCCTTGACCTGCTTGTACAGGTTCCCGATGAAAGTCTTCCTCGCCGTGTGGGTGGTGGCCACCTCGTACAATGGTCTTGCCACATCCTCGCGCGTCTTCGGGTCGAGCACCCTGACCATACGGTCGATTCCCACGTATTTGAGAATCTCCTTTATTTTCTTGTTGTAGCCGAAATGCGAGAATCTCGGAAGCAGCGCTTCTTCCAGGTCTTTGTACCTTTCCAGTATATCCAAGGCCTTTTGGTTAAGCGGGACCCGTACCGTGCCCGCATGTTCCAGCTTGGTCTTTTGGGGAATGTACTCCACGCAACCGTCCACGATATTCGCCTTGGTCAGCCGGTTCAAGTCACTGACACGGCAACCGATCAGGCACTGGAACATGAAGATGTCACGATAGACCGGATAGTTGGCACCCATGCCGTTTAAGTCGGCATAGTACACCTTGTCCCGTTCTTCAAGCGTCAGGTAGAACGGGTCACCGTACATGGGCTGCGCGATCTGGTACTGGTCGAAAGGATTATTTCGTGTAAGGCCACGTTTGATGCACCATTTGATGACGGTGCGAATGCGGTACAGGCTTCCTGACATGCTGTTCTCGGAACGTACCTGCTCGACATTGCGGCGGACCTCGTTCTGGTAAAACACGGGATACATGTCAACATACTTGTGCTCCTCCTGCAACCAGAATTTGAAATCTCTTATGTCATCTGCCGTGATGGAGTCAATGCAAAGATGGAAGCCCCTCTGGTGCATGACCTCATGGCGGAAACGCTCGTAACGGAGTACCTTGTTGAGATTGTCAAGATGATGTTTCCGGCTCTCGAACGCGAGCGGGGTCTCGTCAACATATTTTTGTATCTGGTATGACAACAGGTATTCCTCTACCTTGTTGCCGCCCCTTGCATTGATGTTGGGGTGATGGTATTCTTCTATCAGCCCCTTGAGCCAGTTCCCGTCAACTCCACGGCTGTATTCCCTGGTGATCAGGTGGGTGATTTGCTGGATATCCCTGTCGAAAGCGTTCTTCTTCTCTTCCGAGACAAGAGCCACACGTGGTTTGTAGCCTTGCCTCTCCGGACTCCAATGGTTCGGGTTGATGGACAGCTCGCTCGCGGCCTTTATGTCCACACCACCGATATCCCGGACACGGAAATAGACCCGGGCAAGATCTGTCACGTTGTTTTTCGCCGATGTCTTTCTGATAAATGCTGTTACTTTCATGTATATATCCTCCTTAGTTTATCATTTCAACAAGTTTTCGTTTCATGTCATCATCTATCGTCCGGTAACGCCGGAAGGCCCTGCTGCCTTCCACGTGGCCTGACATGGAGGCTATCAGGTTGGGGTCCGGAACCTGCCGGTACAGGTTACCTACAAAGGTCTTGCGTGCCGTGTGGCTGCTGGCCACCTCGTACAAGGGCTTCTGTACGGTGTTGTAGCCGTGCGTGTCAAGAATAGTGACCATGCGGTCAATGCCACAATGTTTCAGCAGTTCCCGTATACCCAGATTGTAAGTGTTGATGGGCTTGAAGGGAAGCAGCTTGCCGGTATTCCCGCTATAGCGTTCCAGTATTCTGACTGCCTTTTCATGCAATGGGACCCTGATGGTTTTCGCCTGACACTTCTTGGTCTTTTGAGGCATATACTCCAGAAAACCGTCCTTGATGTTCTCCTTGGTCATCCTGTAGAGATCACCGACACGGCAACCGACATAGCAGTGGAACACGAAAATGTCCCGGATGACAGCCAGTTTCGGGCAGTCGCTCAGGTCCGCGTCGTACAGGACATTCCTCTCTTCCGATGTGAGGTAGAACGGGTCGCCGTAGGTCGGCTCCTTGCATCCATAGACAGCATAGACTTCGTTGTCGGAATACTTCATTCTCTTGCACCAGTGCAGGAACGTGCAGAAAAGGTTCATGATATTGATGACGGTCGTGTTGGAGAGAGGCTTGGGCTTGTGGTTGATGAGCATACGGGGAATATAAAAGTCAGGATACTCCTGGCGGAGCAAGTACTCGTTGGCGACGTACTCCCTGAAGTCGTTCATCTGCCCCAGGGTGACAGTTTCAACGAAAAGAGTGAAGTCTGTATCGCTCAATAATTCACGCCGGTACTCGTGATACCTGGTCATCGTTCGCTCGAAGCGGACGATGTGCTCCTTGGTTCTTTCCGCACCGTCATATTTTTCCAGGTACTCGTGGATGCGGTGGAGCAGGTTCGGGTGATCACGCTCAAAAGCCCGCGTGGGATGCAGGACATCCTCGATGACCTGTTTCATCCATTTGCCGTCAGCCTTCTCCGAGAAGGTCTTTTCCGCTCTCTCGATGATGGCGGCGATCTGTTCGGGCACCCGCTTCTGTTCAATGGCCGTCACGGCAGTCGTTCGCCTGTAACATAAGGTATCGGCATCCCAATACTTGTCATGGACCACGATGGGTGAAACCACTTTGATATCCACGTTCTTCTCCCGTACCCGGAAGCAGATGTTTGAAGTGGTCGCGGAACATTTTTTCAGATAGACGGAAATTTTCATTTGCTATACCTTTTTGATTACATGGCAAAGGTAAATAAATTCCCGAATATGTTCCCATATATCCCGAGGAAACTTGCAACGAATTAAGACAAATTAAAAAGTCATTCCCGAATATGATACCACATAAAGTATTGAATATTAGATGTTATATTTGCACTTATTTAGCTCTTTTTTTCATTTTCGTCTTTATTCGACTTCTCGAATATCAGATATTGCAGTTCCACGCTTTCTGTTTAATTAAATCTAAAAATTAACCGTCGCGTTGGTGCTGGGCGACAACCTAAACTTATTGCAACTATGAAAAAGTTGTTTCTTATTGTAGCCGCTATGTTTGCGGTAGTTTCTTTCTCGGCTTGTTCCGATGATGATGACAACAAGGATGCGTCAATTGTTGGAACGTGGCAGATTACTTATTATGAAGGGTGGGCGACGTTCAGCGATGGTACACGAGATGATTGGTCGGATGCATATCCCCTTACGTCAGAAGGCAACTATTATTGGACATACACTTTCAATGAAAATGGAACTTGTGTGCAAACCGACTATTCAGATAATAAAAACGATGATAGCTCGCCCATGCATTTCACATATTCTGTTAATGGCAACACACTCACAATGACAGAATCAACAGGTGAATTTCAAAATGTTTTTCAAATTAAGAAACTATCTCAATCACAACTTGTTTTATTCCGTAGTGGAGAGGATGCACACGAAAAATTTGAAGAAACTGAAACGTACAAAAGGATAAAATAAAAAAAGACAAAATATTAGGACAGACTTTGGAAAACGGTCTATAAATTAAACTGTTTGTGTAAGTTTGTCCTTTCTATTCCGAGTGACAGACTTTGTGAAAAGGTTAATCTATAAGACCCTTTTGCAGAGTTTGTCACTTTCTTATTTTGTTTATTTCGCTAATAATCTTATCTTTATACTGCAAAAGACCTTGCACCGTTTCTCGATCTTAAAAGATAAATAACAATTAAATTTTAGCTAAAATGAACAGATACAAACAACCTAAA
>OHPW01000566.1_pt1 | contig 27123 bp, 19 predicted proteins | sample 1577771 | NCBI WGS metagenome assembly OHPW01 (sample SAMEA3879608, study PRJEB24766) | human gut metagenome | biome: human-associated habitat; feature: feces | place: USA | collected 1985/1987
AGTCAAGGGCAGATTTGCCGCCGATACCTCTCGACCACCACATCCATTTCCCGTTTGAAATCTTCAAACTGTCGTGTTCTCTGGTACAGTAAGTGTTACCACTATAACGGACAAGTTCGCCCGGTTCATAGGTGCGAAGATAGGTCAGCAAATCCATTCTCTTTGCTTCTGTTATGACTTCCGGTGCTATATATGGCATATTGACCACCTCACATTTCATTCTTATCTTTCATACGACTTCTCCTTTCGCTTCTCGGTGGATTCGCCCTCATCAGGCTCGCCGCCTACAATTTCATTTTCCTTTTTATCCATATTGAGCAGGATATTCATCTCGTCCAAACGGGCAAGTTTTGACTTCAATTCTTCTTCCTGCACAAACGGTTTTTGCACTTCTTTCTGTGCGGTTGCAAACTGATTTTTCGTATCAGCAAGACTGTCCTTTGCTTTTTCAAGGTCGTCTGCAAAACGCTCAACCGCATTATCAATACGAGTGATATTACCGAAAACATCATCGCCAAGCGACACCTGTTTGCCAGTTTCTCCCTTGACTGTCACGCAGTAAGAACGCTCTGTTGTGTCAAAAGACAGCTCCGTTTCAAATCCTCTGTACTTGCCGAGAGGAATAGGTGCAGGACTTGTCATTTCCTTGCAGGCTTCGATAATTGCTTTACCTGCTTCTGCTTTTTCAGAATAAAAAACGCCCTTAACCTCCATACCGACAAAGCGGTCATCTGTTGGTTTCGGGTGTTGTTTTGCAGTTTCTACATCTGCTGTCAAACCGTTAATACGGTTCTCAAGAGAAGTGATACGCTGCGGATAATATTTAATTATCTTGTCCTCAAGGCTGTACTTTTCAGATAAAAAATTGGATTTTAAGAGCTTCAATTTCTGCACCTGAATGTCCAAATCCATCTTCTCTTTGATATATGGATTGCCTGTTGCAAGCATTTTAATCTCGGCATAAGACAGTGCGGTTTCATCAATATCTTCTGCACTTCTGACCGGGGATTTGCTCGTCATAATCTGTGAAGCGAATTTTTGCTTACCCTCAACAAGCTGATAAAGATATGCGTCAAAGGTCTGCTTTGTAACATAACGATAGATTTCCACCTTCGGATTTGAGTTGCCCTGACGGATAATTCTACCACTGCGTTGCTCCAAGTCTGCTGGTCGCCAAGGACAATCAACATCGTGAAGTGCAATAAGCCTGTCCTGAACATTCGTACCGGCACCCATCTTTTGTGTGGAACCCATCAGCACTCTGACCTCTCCTTTACGAACTTTCTGAAACAGTTCTTTCTTTTTCACATCGGTTTCCGCTTCGTGGATAAATCGGACTTCACTTTCGGGAATACCTCGCTCTATGAGCTTCTTTCTGATGTCATTGTAGACAGAAAATGTTCCGTCATTCTTTGGTGTCGATAAGTCGCAGAACACTAATTGTGCCGACTTTTTATCCTTGTTTTCTTCCCATATGCGGTACACATTATCAACGCAGGCATTGATTTTACTGTTTTCAAAATCAGGCAGCATAGCATTTAGCATACGCTGGTCAAGGGCAAGTTTTCTACCGTCGTTTGTTATCTTGAGCATATTATCTACGCTTGAATCTACACCTCCACCACGAACTTTCTCAGCTCGTTCTGCAAGGGAGGCAACCATTTCCTTCTGCATTTCAGACGGTTCAACCGACACATTATGATACTCTGCTTCCGGCACAGGGAGGTTAAGCATATCGGCTGTTTTAATGTCTGCAACCTCTTTGAACATCGCCATAAGTTCGGGCAGGTTATAGAATTTAGCAAAACGTGTTTTCGCTCTGTATCCCGTACCCTCCGGTGTAAGTTCTATTGCCGTAACCGTTTCTCCGAATGTGGAAGCCCAAGCGTCGAAGTGCTGTAATCCGTTTTTTACAAGGGTGTTGTACTGCAAATATCGCTGTATGGTATAGAGTTCCACCATACTGTTTGAAATAGGCGTACCTGTCGCAAATACAGTTCCTCGTCCGCCGGTAATCTCATCAAGGTATCGGCACTTCATAAAGAGGTCGGAAGATTTCTGTGCTTCTGTCTGAGCAATACCACCCACATTACGCATTTTTGTGTAAAGATAAAGGTTCTTGTAGTAATGGCTTTCGTCAATAAAAAGCCTGTCCACACCTAATTCTTCAAAGGTTACAACATCATCCTTTCTGCTTTGGTCGTTGAGTTTTTGGAGCTTTTGCTTGACGGATTTTCTTGATTTTTCAAGCTGTTTGACAGAGAAGTTTTCCCCTCGATTACGCTTTAGTTCTGCAATTCCTTCCGTCAATTCATTCAACTGCTGTTCAAGAATTGCCCTCTGCCGTTCAATCGACATCGGGATTTTTTCAAATTGAGAATGTCCGATAATAACTGCGTCATAATCTCCGGTTGCAATTCTTCCGCAGAACTTTTTACGGTTCTTTGTTTCAAAATCTTTCTTCGTTGCAACCAGTATATTTGCTGACGGATAAAGCTGCAAGTATTCTGCCGCCCACTGTTCCGTCAGATGATTCGGTACAACAAACAGCGATTTATTACATAGTCCGAGTCTTTTCGACTCCTGCGATGCCGCTACCATCTCGAAGGTCTTGCCTGCACCAACTGCGTGTGCAAGCAAGGTATTTCCACCGTAAAGAATGTGAGCCACCGCATTTCTCTGGTGTTCCCTTAATGTGATTTCCGGGTTCATTCCACTAAATGTGATGTGGCTTCCGTCATACTCACGAGGTCTGATACTGTTGAATTTTTCGTTATACATCTTCGTGAGTTTCTCTCTACGTTCAGGGTCTGCCCATATCCAATCCTGAAAACCTTGTTTGATAAGTTCCTGCTTTGCCTGTGCGATTGCCGTTTCCTTTTTGTTGAGAACTGCCTTTTTCCTGCCCTCATCATCTTCGATATAATCAAAGATACGGACATCTTTCAGGTTCAGCGTTTCCTCAATTATTTTGTAGGCATTGATACGACCTGTTCCGTATGTGCTGTACGCTTTGACATTGGAACGGTCATAACTTTTTCCCTCGATATTCCACTCGCCTGTGTAGGGAGAGAAGTGGACTTTTATATTCCACTGTGCATATCTCGGTGTGTCAAGAAACTCAAACATAAACTGCTGGATTATCTCCTGCGGCAGCCAAGTAGCACCGAGCCTTACGGAAATCTCACTTGCAGTCAGGTCTTTCGGCTGAACCTTTTCCAGTGCTTCCACATTGATTTTGTAATCTTCAGGATACACCTCGGCAGATTTTTTTGCTGTGATAAGTTTCTCCCTGACATTACCGGAGAGATATTCATCTGCCATCAAATACTTTGCCTCGGTTACATTCCCGTACCCGTGAAGCGGATTTAAGAAGATAACACCTTTCAAATCCTGATAGAGTGTTTCTTCATTTTTACCTGTGAGTTTTGACATATACTCCATATCAATCCCGGCTTTTTCTCCCATAGAAACAGCAAGTGCTTCGCTGGCGGTATCTACCTTTTCTACCGGCTTATGCGGCTTAATTGTACGCTTGAAGAACATATCCGCCTTGCGTTCCAGTTCTCCATTTTCGTTAATGACTTCAAGAGCCGAAAGTAGGGCAAAGGAACTGTCGTCGCTGAAAGCAGAGATATTTGCTCGGCTGTTAATCAGTCCGTATTTCTTGGTATAACTGTCATAAAGACTGTTGAGTTTTGACTGCTCGGCTTTGATTTCTTCGTCCGGATAGTCCTCGGTTTGAAGTTCAATCAGGTTGCGAACGCTGTCACGAACAGCAATCATACCCTTGATTCTGTTTTCTGCGGTTGCCGATACCTCTACTGGAGTCATACGGGAATTTTCACGGAAATAGATTTTATCATCCACTACCGTATAGGAGAAGTTCCTCACGTTCGGGGCTGCCGGAATAGAATTGTCTTCTTCCTCAAGTTCATCTTCCACTTCATAATCGTTGATTTCTCCGTGTATATTTGCTACCGCTTCCGATAATAATTCGGATAAATCTGCGTTTTCAAACGGTACACAGGTTACTTCTTCTCCAAAGCGACCGCTTACTGTTTTCATTTCGCCCAATATCATTTCCGGATGTTCTACAAAATATGAGTTCATCGTGATACCGTTTTCATTCGTGCTAAGCTGTACCCAATCGGGTTCAATATCTATGAGCCTGTCACGCTTTTGCAAAAACAAAATATCCGATACAACTTCCGTACCGGCATTGCCTTTGAATGTGTCATTTGGAAGTCTGATTGCTCCCAACAGGTCGGCTCTTTGTGAGATATATTTTCTGACCGACGAATTGGTTTTATCCATCGTTCCTTTACTTGTAACAAGTGCCATCACACCGCCGGGTCTTAATTTATCCAAGGACTTGGCAAAGAAGTAGTCGTGAATAAGGAATTTGTACTTATCGTATCTCTTATCAAGCACTTTGAAATCTCCAAACGGAACATTACCTACAACTCCGTCAAAGAAACTGTCCGGCACATTGACTTCTTCAAATCCCTGTGCTGCTATGGACGATTTTTGATAAAGTTGCTGAGCAATCCCTGCCGAAATCTTATCAAGTTCCACACCGTAAATCTTTGTATTTTCCATTGACTCCGGCAACATACCGATAAAATTACCGATACCGCAGGACGGTTCTAACAGGTTGCTCTCCTTAAATCCCATCTGCTCCATAGCCTTGTAGATAGCATCTGTAACTTCTGGAGGAGTATAAAAGGCAGTTAGTGTACTTTCTCTTGCGGTGGCATATTCTTCGGGAGAGAGTGCGGTATATAACTCAACAAATTCATCTGCCCATGCCGAATTGTTCTCATCAAAGGCTTCTGGCAAACCTCCCCAGCCGACATATTTCGACAAAATAAGCTGTTCTTCAGGTGTGGCAAATCTGTTTTCAAACTCACATTCCTTCAGAACCTTTATGGCTTCCATATTCCTGCGAAAGCGTTCTTTCTTGCCTGCCGGCTCTACCGGATTGGAACGCAAATCAAAAGTATTTCTCTCTGCCATCGGAATATCCGGGTGCAAATCAAAACTCTTGACCTTGCTCGTTTTATTCTCCCACTGCGGTTTTATCGGTTCAGGCTCTTTATCATACCCATTGCCGATACGAATGCCCTCGTTATACATCTCATCATAGCTGTCAAAGCCATTCTGATTTGCAATGATTTCTCGGTAGTCCTCAATAGGTACTTTGCCAATATTGGTTGCTACCATATCGCTTCTTTCGGTATTTTCAATGAGTGCTTCCATTGTATCAGTCGTACATTCTGTAAAATCCGGTGTCTGCCTGAAATCCGTATCTGCTTCTTCAAACCATTCTGTACCTACATCAGCAAGGGTTTGATTTGCAACACTGCCGAGGTAATCAAAGAACTCATCTGCCGATTTATAGTTCTGTGCAGCATTTCTGATTTCATCAAAAGAAAGCGTATTTGTAACATACTGACCCCCGGCACTACTGTCCGGATTAAAGTACATCCAAGTAACGCTTTCCTGCTCTCTGTTAATGAAAAACGCATCCTCATAATCTGTTTTCTGTTCAGTTTCGGTATCACTATGCGTGATATTTTCGTCTGAATTGGCTTTTTCTGCGGCAGGTAATGCCGTTACCCTCAAGTGGTCATTCAGCGGATTTTCCTGCACTTTGCGGTCAAATTCTCCCCTTGAAAACTCCTTGTTGAATAATGGCATTTCTGTATCGTAAAGCATTACTCTCTCATCATCAAAAGATAAGATTTCATACTCCGAAGCACCGATATATACCGTGTCTCCAAGATGATATTCATATCGGGTATCAGGTAATTGCTGTTCCTGTGTTTGCTCTGCAAGCAGACTACGGACATAATCAATCTTCTCTACACGGTTAATCGGGAAACCTACGCTGTCCTCAAAAGTGACATCTCGCATAGAAACATCGCCGCTTATTTTACCGACGCTTTCAATAACAAATCGGCGGTCGGCAATCACAACTTCCTTACCGATAATGTCATCATCATTTGTCTGCTCTGCTTTTTCCGGTGGTGCAGTAGAAAGAATTTCCCGATTTCTTTTCTGCTCCTCGATTTCTACCCGTCGTGTTTCCTGCTTCTCAAGCCACTGCGGATACTGCTCCTTTTCCTTTGGATTTAAGTATCTGTCTGCACGGATAAGCTCTCCGATACGCTTTTCCACCTGTGTCCATTTAAGAGTGAGTTTAAGTGCGTCGTTTTCAAATCCTCTTGAAAGAGTTATGCCTTTCCCGTCGTGCTGTTCGTCAATACCTGCACCGATAATGACAGGATATGAACCTCCCCAACCGTATTCGTTTTTGAGAAAGTCTACATTTTCTTTTGAAGATAAACTCTTTTGAAACTGCTCATAGATACGCATTTTACCTTCGTGAATACCGCTTCCACGAGTCAAAACTGCGTCGATAATCTCCTGAGAAAAAGTAAAGGCAGAGGTTTTGTTTTCCTCTGCCTGACCGTCTAATATGAAGCTCATCTGTCCGTCTACCGACGGTAGCGGTTTCATTCTATCATTTAATTCTCCCAAAAGACGCATTGCTTCAAAGTGCTGTGCAATCACGCTCCAGTTATAAAAACTCTGTGCAGTTCTGCTGTCATAATGACCTTCCCAAAGGTGCAAAACATTCTGAAATGTCTTGTAACCTACGGTTCTCCCGTCCTCTAATATGAGTTCGGTATAATCGTTATTGAAGATACTCTTGATATATTCGGTACGGGTATCGCTATCGGTATTTCTCTCATAGAAGTCTTTAATATCTTCAAGAGAAGCCGATAAATGCGGTGTAGTACCGAGTATCTCTCGGATAGTATCATCTCTGCCGAAAAACGGCAGGCTCTTATCCTCGTTACTTCTGTCGTAATACTCTAAACGAATATTACCTGTGCTTTCACGATTTCCTGTGCCGAGTTCCTGATGTTGTTCATCAAGCGAATCCAATTCATCATATCGTCCGCTTTCATCTGCTCCGTCAGCCCCTCTTGCTGTGCCATCTGCCTGATAAGCGTTTCTTCCAGTTTGGTCGCCCTCTGCTGTACTTCTGACAGATGACTGCTCAGTATCCCTTTCGTCAGGAGATTGTAATACTGAACCTTGTGGTGTTCTTTCAGATAAGTTCTCCTCATCTGCGACCATTTGCCCTGAATGACCTCCGGCTGTTCGGGCAGAGTCAGGTTCGGAAGATTGTAATCCCCGACCATCGTGTATGTTATCTCGTTCATAATCGCTGCTCCTTTCGTCTTTGATGTCTTTATTGTATTCCGGTTGCCTGTTTGCTTCAATTATGCGATTTTGACGGTTCAATGCCATCACTGTTTTTGAGATTTCCGAAAGTCCCATCTCTGCAATATCGCTTGTGGCAAATCCCAGAGCATTCATCGTATCCTGCGTATTGAAATTTGTAACATCTCGAAAATCATCGGCTTCAAAGTATTCGCCGATATCAATCCCAAGCCTTGTCATAATCATATATGCCACGCTGTTTGTGACAACCTTTTTATACAGACTTGCAATCATCGTTTCGTCAAGTCCTTCTAAGAAACTGTCCTCGGAAGCATATATGAGGTCATTAAGATAATCCGGCAAATTATCTTCGGCGGCATTTTGTGCGGCACTCATAACTGCTTCTCCCAAAGTGATTTTGTTATCCAGTTCTCCGAATGTGCTTTCAAGCGTTTCTATAACATCGTCTGTGTATTCGTCTCTCATATCCCAAAGCGGAACAGGACGGGAATATCTGCTCTCGTGAGTATCGGAAATATCGAAGTAGTGGATAAGTCTTTGTCTTGCTCTGTTTTCATCGGCAAATACCGCAATACCTCTTGCCCCTTTATTTACCCATCGTCCAAAACTCCTGTTCCAACGCTCGATTTCAAGAACTGCCGTAGCGTCTGGTCGCTGTGCATATATCAGCAACTGCTCATCATATCGTAGCTTGTAGTTTCTGCACGCAGACTGCAAGAAATTCTGCCAGTTCTGCGGATTGGAAACAACCGTCTTGCAGGTTCTGTCATAGAGTTCGGATATGAGTTCGTATTTTCTTGACACTGCTTTCGCACCTCCTTATCGTTCTTTTTCTTTGCTTTTTGCCGGTTTTATCTTTTCCTTTCCGACTGGTTCAACGGTATGACCGTTTCTTTCACACAGCTCTGCAAATTCACAGATATGAAAAACATCCGAGCCGATTTGGGTGTGATAATCGTCGATATACTTACACTCACGCTCCAGTGTTATTCCGTTTCTTGTGTGAATCAGGATTTTATCTCCGTCATTTACACGAAATTTCTCGTTGTATCCACTGTCAATAAAGCGGATACTGTTTTCCTTATGTTCCTGACTGCTCATCCGTTCCACCTCCCAAATATGAGAACAACTTGTTGGCTTTGGTTTCTTTCTGAAGTTCGATAATGAGTGCCATATCCGGTATCGTAATACCCGGAATCTTCAAAATACTCTCCATATCAAGCTGTTGTAATTTCTTTTCCGTATTACAACCGGAATCAAACAGCTTCGCCATTAACTTTGTTTTCTGTTGAAATGTCGGTTTGCTCATCTTGCGTCCTCCTTATTCAATTTCTATGACTACACGAATACTGCTGTCGCAGCCACTGCACTGTCTGGAAAGTTCCGGGAACAAAGATTGCACCCTCTGTCTTGACCTGCGGATAGTTTCAAAGCACGGTAAACCGTAGCCCTTGTAGTTGTTGACTATATCCTCAAGAGATAAGTCGCCGACTTTCAAATAACTGTATCGGTTGTAATAGCAGAGGATAAGCTGCATATCGTCATACCTTGTTTCAGGGCATTCACTGAGGATTGCAAGCACCTTGCTGTCAAGCGTTCTCTGCTTATTCATAAAGCACCTCCATAAAGTAAATGGACGGAGTTTTTTACGCTCCGCCCACCATTTTGTTTCTTATTTCTTTCTGTTTTTAATCTGCAAGAAGATAAAGCCGCCGATAATAAAGGCGACCAAAACAACTGCTACGATTGTCTTTGCGTCCATTATTCATTGACCTCCTTTTTCTTCTTTCTCTTGGAAGCAACAACCGTTGCAACGATACCGAGTGCAGAAGCACCTGCAAGTGCTACCCAAAGACTGGTCTTTCTGTCATCGCCGGTTTTCGGTGTATCACGAAGTTCGTTATGCATCTCGATTTCTACCGTTTCGCCAACCTTTACGGTCACTTTCTTATCGGCAGGTAAAACATATCCGGCAGATACATTGTCGTTGACCTCAGACACTGTGTATTCGCCGATACGAAGTCCATCTACGGAGATTTCGCCATTCTTATCGGTTGTAAAGGTGCTGTCATAACCGTTGACACCTGTTATTCTGAAAGTGAAGCCTTCCACCTTACCGTCGGAAGATGTCTTTTTAATTTTCAGGTTTCCTTTCATTGCTTCGTTGATAAAGCCGACTCCCGCTTTGTTTTCTACTTTGTAGGTAGTTTCATCTTTTTCAATGAATACGGAATAAACGCCCTTATCAAGCACAAATTCCTCCGGTGCTTTGGTTTCCTTTACAAGATATTTACCGTAGAGAAGTTCTTTCATCTCATAGGTACCGGTTGCGGTTTCTTCAAGATTTCCGATAAGTTCATCGCCATCGTCCAGTTTACCGTCGCCATTAACATCCTTATACACTTCAAAAGTTGCACCTGTCAGTTTGTTATCCGGATAATCAGCGTCCACTTTGGTAAGTTCAATATTACCGTGAATATACTCGTCAGTAATTTCCACTTCGATGACCTGCTCATTCTCCCCGATGTTTACTTCGTAAGAAGTATCATCAAGCACAAAGCCTTCAGGAGCTTCGATTTCTCTTACAATCCATTTTCCATAAGGAACTTTGGCAAAAGAAAAACTGCCGTCCTTTTCAGATGTGGCAGTCATAATAGCGTGTTCTTTTGTAAACTCGGTTTCATCTGCTTTGAAAATGCCGATTAAAGCACCGCTCAGTGTTTCTCCGCTCTCGTCAATCTTCTTACCGGATACAGAACCGTAAATGAGTTTGTTCTCCATCGGCTTACCGTCATTTACTTTGATTTCAACCGTTTCGGTATTCTGACCGGCATACTCAAATGTGAACGGATACTGTGTATCAGAGAGGATATAATGCTCATCTGTGGCAATTTCCTTGATATAGTAACTGCCAAACGGAAGGTCTGTATTTGCAGTCGCTGCTCCGTTTTCATCAAGCGTGATAATCTCAATCAATCCGTCAGCCGGAATAACTGTGCCGCTTGAAGATACAACATCTTCTTTTGCATAGAGTCCAAAACTGATGTTTTTGATTTCATCATTCTTGCCGATACCAAAAGTTTCGTCCTGCTCTAAGATTTTTTCAATAGAAATCTTCACTTTCTGTCGCTCGTTTACGAAACTGGTTGCGGTTTCTGTTACCGCTACATCCTGACCTGCATAAGTGAGTTCTACCGAATGCTTTTCTTTGTTGATGACCATACCTGTCGGTGCTTTGGTTTCAACAACTGTATATTTACCGAGATAGAGTTCCTTGCTCTTGGCTGTTCCGTCCTCATCGGTCGTTACGGTATCTACTACATCGCCCTTGTGATAACGAAGTGTACCGTCCGGTGTGATAACATCTTCATCGGCTGTGATTTCATAAACCGCCCCTGCAAGTCCTTTGACCTTATATACCGGCTGATAAATCACATCTTCATCTTCCTCGCCGGATACATTGACACCAAAGAATACTTCGCCGGTTTTCTCAACGGAAATCGTACCTTTCTGTGCCATATTCGGCTTGTCCACCTTAATCAATGTGATACCACCTTCCTGTGTGGAATTTTCTTCTGTTACATCAAAAGAAACCGGAGTGCTGTCAAGCACATATCCATACGGAGCCTGAACCTCAACAAGTGAATATCCCTTGCCATAGTCCAGTTTTTCAGGTGTAACAAGCTGACCGTCTGCATCGGTATAGAATGTGTCGATGGTTGTTGGTGTAGGATAAGTAAATGTCATACTTACTTTGTTACCGGCAGGGTCATAGATTTGGAAACCTGCACCTGCATACGGAATCGTCTTGCCTGTTTCTGCATCAACCTTTATGACCTTGATATATGACTCAAAGTTTGCGTTGTTGATGAGATAACGGTAGGTCTGTCCGTCCCGAGAAATGAAAACATCAAAGTCTTTCATAAGCTCACGACCTTCCCATCCTTTCGTCTGATGAACGGTATATACGCCGTATGGCATATCCTTTGTCTGAGCAAAACCGTTTTCATCGCAAACAATGGTATCTCTTTCATCTTTGTCGGCTTTTTCAAATGAGCCGGAAGATTTCAGATACACTTCAAATTCAGCACCGTTTTCCGGTGTCTCAATCTTGGTTTCCCCATCATCGGTATGTTTGATGATAGCGATATTGCCTTTCATAACCTGCTCTGTCACGTCATTTGCCACAAGATTGTGTTCAATCGTAAAGAGTTTTGGCTCTGCACCTACCTTGTGGATTGTCTTATCAAGGAGATAACCCTCGCTCGGTGTGATTTCTCTGATTGTCCAGTCGCTGTCGCAGACATATTCCTTAGTTGTGAACTGTCCGTCGCTGTCGGTTACATACTTATCCACAAGTGTGTCGCCTTTATAAATTCCGTAAACAGCACCGGAGAGTTTAGCGTCGCCCTGAGCAGTGCCTTCTTCTCGGTCGCTCTTTGTTACGGTTACGCTGAACTTCTTCAAGATATTTGTGAAATCACGGTTTGTAACCTCTTTCCACTGAATCGGTGCAGTCTGCTTTTCCGGAACAACATAACGGATTGCTGTATCCACTTCTTCGAGTGTATATGGTGTGCTTCCGCTGATAAGAACATCTTTGAATGTTGCTACACCGTTTTTATCGGTAACTGCATATTCATCAACTGCAATGCCTGCAAGGGAAGTACCGTAAAGGTGGAATTTCACACCCTCCACAAGATTATCTTCCGATGATTTAATGACCTGAAGATTACCTCTCTTGAGAACATTGTTGAAGTTTACGGTTGCCACCTGACCGGCAACAACAGTTACTCTGTGAACCTCTTGCGGTACATATTTGTCGATAGATTGCTCTGTTACCGTATATACGCCCGGCATAAGGTTGTCAATCTGGAACTTACCTCCGTTTGCTGTGGTAACTGTCTGATTTACTCCGTTACCTGAAATAGTGAAATTGATACCATCAACCTTTCCGTCCTCAGATGTTTTCACAATCTGACAAGAACCGTAACTGACTTTCATCTTCACATATCCGGTCACAGGGTCGCTGACTTCCTGAGCATAAGTTACTACATCCTGCACGCTTGAATTTTGACCGTGCTTGCCCTCAGACCATACGACAACACCTCTGCGGACACCATTTTTCTTACTTGCGGTAATGGTAAATTCCTTACTCGGTGCTTTATCCATTGACACCGTAAGTTTGTTTCCGCTTGTGGAAAATGTTACACCACTGATACTCGCCTTGAAAGCATAATTGGAGAGTACACCGTTTGAGTCTGTAAGGGTTGTAACATATTTGCTTCCGTTCCATTCAAGCTCATTGACTTTCGCTGAACCGCTTGATTTAGTACAGAAGCTCGGCACAACTGTGTGATTCTGCACACTGCTGACCATACTGTTGTAGTAACTCATAATCTTACTGCGAAGCGGGTGTTTGGCATTGATAACATCTTTCACATTACTGCAACCACTGGCTGCTTTGTGATTAAAGTTTGCGTCACGCTCGCCTACGACAGTTTCCCAAATAAGAAGCTGTGTTGCATAGGCGTGAGCAATACTGTTTGCCGCACTTTCGTTCTGCGACCTCCAGCTTGTTGAAATCGTTCCTCGATAGCCGTACTGCAAGATACGACCGATAAAGAGTCTGATTTCATCTCCGGAGATAACTCCGTTTGCTGTGATGTTGTTAAAATAATTTTCATCGTATTTGTTCATACTCTGACCGGAACTGAGTGAAACACCCGGTTCGATACAATAGGCAATGTTACCGGAATACGAGCCGATTGCCTTTAAGTTGGTGTGGGTGGAACTGCCGGTATGCCAACCGTTCTTCAAAGTAAGGTTACTGTGTCCCCACACACCGTCATAATTTGCGTCGCCGTCACGAGGGAAATCAACCATATACACATTGGTTTTTTCTCCGCTTGCGGCAAACGCTGTACTTGTCCCAATGCTCATAAAGGCACTGAGACTGAGAACCGTCGCCATAACAAACGATACAGCTCTCTTGATTTTCGTCTTTACCATCTAAGTTTCCTCCTTAAAATGAAAGAACGCACCGATTATCTCAGTGCGTCCGATACTGTATTTTATTTTGTTTTTTTAGCAATAGCCGATATAGATTTCATATTCCGTATCGGATACCTTTTCTGCCCATACGCATACTGCGGTAAAGCCCTCCACATTTTTATACCTGTTCAGCCTGCTTTGAATATCGTCCTTAATGCCTGTGCGTTTTGCATTTGCAGTGATAGGATTATCCCAACAATCCGTTGCGGTGCTGTCAAGCTCCAAACCAATGCTTTGGGCATAACTCTTGGCGTAATTGACATAGGAATTAACATCAAAACTCGGCTTTACTTCTTCCGTCGGTTTTGGCTGCGTGGGTTTCACTTCTTCCTTAACCATCGGTGTTTCCGGCTCTGGCTTCGGTTGTTGCTGTGGCTGCTTCTGCTCTTGAGTACTGTCAGGCTTTTTCGTTACATGAACGGATTCATAGCTTTTTGCAGTTTCCGTCTTACTACCTGCCGTAGAAGAAACATCCGACTTTTCCTGCTGACTCGGCTCTGTTGTTGCTTCACTTGATACCGGCTGCTCTGTTTCCGGAACAACACTTGTTGTATCATCTGCTTTTTCTGTTTCGGTCGTTGTTTCGGTATTACCAGCCGTAGAAGAAATCCTTTTATCCGTGTCATTTCGTGCGATTTCTTTCGCTGTGTTACCGTTACATCCGGTAAGCAAAATCATCAAGCAGGCAATCATACAAACCACCCATTTCTTTCTCATAAGCTATCGCTCCTTTCGCCTTAATCGTAATCAATCAGGCGAAAAACAGCAAAGGTGCGAATATCCAAACTTTTTATCGTATCAGACATTTTATTTGCACTTCAAACGTGCGAACCCTTTATTAGACAGCTATAAGTTATGAGCGATAGATATATTCAAGTGAGATAGAATATATCTTTTCAGCAGGTAAACAGTAGGTTATAGGGGGTAGAGTGTGAGAAGGGGGAGTAATAAAAGCGGCTATCTGCTGTCACGCTCTGCCTGTTGCCTGAGGTACTTGTTGTAATGCTCCAATGCCTTGCACACAAAATCCTCTGTTTGGCTGATTGGGATATTCTTTGGGATGAGCTGTCGCACTCTGTCGCCCCTCAACACAATCTTCTCTTTCTGGTTTGGCTTTTCCTCCGACATAATGGCTTGGATAGCTTCGGTTGTGAGTTTGCCCTCATCGAAAAACTTTCTCATACGGATAGTCTGGTCGTGAGAGGGAGTTGCGTCGTTCATATCAATCTCGTCAACTACATCACGCTGACAATCTTCGTCAAGATACGACAATTCAACCGCCGGTCGCATTTTAATTCGACCTTCATCGACAAATTCAAGTAGTTCGGGAACAAGGTTTGTAAGGCGGACATACCTGTGTATCTGTCTTTCACTATCTACAACTTCATCTGCAATTTGAGACACCGACAACTTCTTGCCCACTGGGCGAGAAGTTAAATCTGTTCGCTGTCCTTGTCTTTTCATTGCGTCCAAACGCATTTTATAGGCAAAGGCTTTTTCACTTGGCAATATCTCTGACCTCTGGAAATTACTTTCAACCATTAAAATGGTCGCTTCATCTCTGTTCAGGTCTACAATCTCACTTCTCAGTGTTTCAAATCCTGCCAGTTCACAAGCTCGCTTTCGTCTGTGTCCTGAAACAAGTTCGTATCTGCCGTCCTCTTTCTGCCTTACCGTTGCCGGTGTAATCACTCCACGCTCCTTGATACTCTCGACAAGCTGTTGCATATCTTCATCGTCCCTGACCTTAAACGGGTGGTCTGGGAAATCGTCAATCAGCTCTAATGGAATATCTCGGATTTTAGAAAGTCTTTCTTCCTCTCTCTGTGCCTGCGTTGTAAAAAGGTCATCGAGCCTCGTGAGAGTGAAGTCGCTCTTTCTTCCTGCCATCGGCTAACACCTCCTTCGTAAATTCGGTGTATGCCTTTGACACCGTACTGTTTGGCTCATAAGCAAAAATGCTCTTTCCTTTGGAAGAAGTTTCTGCGGCTTTTACAGCAATCGGAATAGATGTGCGATACAGCTTAATCTGATTTCCGAAATTCTCCCGCAAAGCTTCCACCGTACTTTTGGCGAGGTTTGTGCGGTTATCCACCAAAGTGAGAAGCATACCGTCTATCTTAATATCCTGATTGATATACTTCTTGACTTTTGAAATGGTCTGCACAAGCTGGGTCATACCCTTAGCCGGCAAATACTGTGCCTGCACCGGAATAATCACGCTGTCTGCCGCAGATAGAGCATTGAGTGTTACCATACTCAGTGAGGGCATACAGTCAATCAGAACAAACTCATATCTGTCTTTGACCTGACTTAAATAATTCCTCAAAGTGGTTTCTCTGCTCATAGCGTTCATTAGGTTATATTCCATCGCCGAAAGTTCAAGGTTCGCCGGTAAAAGGTCAACACCTTCCTCGTGGTGCAGGATACCGTCTGTCGGGTCATTCATCGTTTCACTAATCACATCTGTAAGTTTCGTTGCAAGCGTGATACCCAAGTTGTCAGTATCTCTCCAACCGAGACAGGTGGTTAAATCTCCCTGTGGGTCTGCGTCAATGAGCAAGACTTTCTTACCCTGCATTGCAAGCCCAACGCCAAGATTAACCGTTGTCGTTGTCTTTCCGACTCCGCCTTTTTGATTGCATATGGCAATCGTTTTGCAGTTTGACACCTCTTGCGTCCTCCTTTCAATTTATTCATAGCCAATAAAATTAGCTATGTACTTGACCGTTTCATTTCCTAAACGGTCGTGGCAATATTTATTCTCAATATCCCTTGCCAAGCATATCGCTTTCGGGAAGTCGTTAAGGAACAGGCTGCTTATCTGTATCATAGGAATCTAACCTCTGCCGGGTACTCCGCCAGCTCCGTAGAGAAGTATCATTATCTTTCTGACTATCATCGCCATATCGGTTGCAATCCGATACTCATAGCAGGAGTTCTCGCTGTTCTGAAATTTTCAGAAGTTTCGGCGTACCCACTAAAGTGGCTATCATCAGAATTAAAGTCTTAACGACCTGTGTATTCAGTTGTCAAAGAACAAGTGAAAAGGCTTCCGTTTTCATCATCAGGAATTAACCCCTTCACTCATTGCACAAAAGGCTTCATTTTGGACACCCAAAGTCGCTGCTTTTCCGAAAAAAATTTCAAAAAATTTTTGACAACAAAAAAAGCCGCCTGTTTCGGTTAAAAACAGACGGCATAAATGCTTGAAATTATTTGATTTTCAGTTTCTTTTTCTTTGCGGACAGCACTTTCAGAAGAACTTCATCTACTACGTCGGTGTATCTTCCTTGTACTATGAGGTTATTTTTCAGATTGATAAGCGACTGTATCACTCTGCTTTGCTCATCATCGGTTAGGTAAATGTGATATTTCTTTTCTCTCATCGGCTGTTCCTCCAGTTCTTAAATATTTTCCTGATTATCTTAACATCTTCTTCTGTATCGGAAGATATAAATATATGTACGCTCTGAAATGCCGCTTTGATACGCTGGGCATATTCGGGTTCCACTTCGTTTGGCTTCATCGGCAACTTAATGAGTTTGATTCCACGTTGTTTACAGAGATGTTCCTTTAGTATATCTATCTTCTCCGAGTCCGTATTCACTTGAATGGCAACCTGCTCCAGTGGAATATATACATCAAGTGGAATGCCGAATAACCTATCAGAGCCAAGTTCAACTTTCAATCCTTTCAAATTGGCATAATAACTGATTGCAAGAGCCGGGAACAATGACAGATACTCCTGCTCACATATTCTGCATCCTTTATTGAGAACAGTACGCTCGTTTATCTTCATACTCCAAGAATGACCGTATCTGCATTTCCACCACGCTCTCTTTGCCGAATTTCTTGAAACTTCTGTGGGCTTCAACTTATTTAATTCATAATCCCATTCTTCTAAAACCTGCTTATCTGTCGTTGCAAGGTCATTGTATCCGGCAAGCACTGCCCTTTCTGCACACACGGGGCATACCGTTCCTTTCACACGGGCATTGATAACTGATTTCCACTCGCTACCGCATTTTCTGCAATGCCACCATACATTTTTCCTCGACTTTGCATTGACTTCATCCGGTTGCAGAGGATAGTTTTTCTCTGACCATTCTTTGGCTATCTGTGGGTGTGTACTTTTTAGGTCATTCCTGCCTTTTATGAATGTATATCCACTGCAACAAGGGCATTTACTACCACCTGAGCGTGTAGAGATAAGCGTATTCCATTCATAACCGCAGATTCTGCACTTCCACCAAGCCTTGCTGTTTGCAAACGCCATAACTTCGGTAGGCTTCTTTTCATTCTTATCAGACCATTCGTCTGCAACTTCCGGGAACAGGGTTGCAAGGTCATTAAATCCTGCAAGCACTTTGTTATGGGAGCAGTATGGGCAACCTGTTCTATTGATGCTTCTGCTCTTTACAGTGGCTATCCATTCGTGTTCCAATTTACATTTCCATATCACTTTCTTGTGTGAACCAATAGATACCTCTGTCGGTTTGATTTTATTTTTCTCAGACCATTCAGAAGCCAATTCCGGCTTCAATGTACTTAAATCATTAATGCCCGTGACTACTCTTGCACCTGAACATATCGGGCATTTCTCGCCGTTGGAACGAGCCTTTACGCTTGTTTCCCACTCGTGACCGCAAGCACCTTTCCACCATACTTTCTTATTCGAGCCGAAAGTTATGCTGTCCGGTGTCAGCGGTAAATTCCTATCCGACCACTCGGCAACTAATTCGGGATGTACTGCCGATAAACTGTTACTCATATCAAAACCTCCACTTCCTCTGTGATTAGAGTATATGAGGTTTTGGCTTTTACTTGTAGTTTGCGAATATCTGTATAAATAGAAAAAGCCCTTTGAGAAAAGATTTCTCCTCTCTCAAAGGGCTTGAATGCATTAGTTTATAGGTTTCTTTGAAAAATCACCATATCCACCAACCTGACGCCACATTCAAATATTGGGTGGTCATAATAATCTGTAAAAAAGTTCGGTATGATATAAGAACGAACAAAACCGCACTTTTCATAGAATGGAACTGTCAAAGGACTATCGCCGGTTCCGACCTGTAAAACGGAATAATTGTCGGCATACTCTTTAACAATAAAATCTATCAAGGCTTTGGCATAGCCTTTACCTTGATATTCTGGAACGGTCGCAATATTCTTTATTTCAAAAATACCGTTGCCCTCATCCGTAACAACACATTCAGCTTTCACACCGTTATCATTAAGCACATACATAGTGCCTCTTTCAAGATAGCGGTCTATCATATTTTCCTGTTCATCTGCCAATAGCAGTAATGAAAGGAATTGTTTTTTATTTTCTTTGATTTCCCGAATCTTCATAATTAGCCACTCTGTTAAATTTCATTTTAGACTTTTATCATACTTTTGAAAATGGGCAATCCCGATTGGGACTGCCCATATATTTTGAAAATTATGCGATTTTTAAGACTCTGCACCGTTTCAAGCACCATTTGGTGTAAATTTGGTGTATTTGTGTATTTTCAGAGCTTTTTCACAAATGAAGTACATCCCGTTTTGTAGGGTAAAACGGTACTTCTTAGTAGAGCTTTGCACCTGCCGGAATATGGTCATCTACCATAAGCAGATGGAGCTTTTCTTCGCCTTCTTCTTCGTGTACTGCACTCAGGAGCATACCGCAAGAGTCAATGCCCATCATTGCTCTCGGAGGAAGATTTGTGATTGCAATAAGTGTCTTACCGACAAGTTCTTCCGGCTCATAATATGCGTGAATACCGCTTAAAATGGTTCTATCTGTGCCTGTTCCGTCATCAAGAGTAAACTGCAACAGCTTCTTTGATTTCGGTACTGCTACGCACTCTTTAACCTTAACGGCTCTGAAATCAGACTTTGAGAATGTATCAAAATCAACCTCTTCTTCAAACAAAGGCTCAATCTTTACCTTAGAGAAATCAATCTTTTCAGGCTCTGAATTTGGTGTAGAAACTTCTTTATCCTTTACACCATTTTCGGATTTTACACCACCGAGGGTCTTCATTGTCGGGAACAACAATACATCTCTGATTGCAGGTGAATCTGTGAGGAGCATAACAAGTCTGTCAATGCCGTATCCGATACCGCCTGTCGGTGGCATACCGATAGAAAGCGCATTGAGGAAGTCCTCGTCTGTGTGGTTTGCCTCTTCGTCACCGTTTGCAAAAGCCTCTTCCTGCTTAGCGAATCTATCTCTCTGGTCGATAGGGTCGTTAAGCTCGGAGTAAGCGTTACACATTTCCCAAGTATTGATAAAGAGCTCAAATCTCTCTACCTTTTCAGGGTCATCAGGCTTTTTCTTTGTAAGAGGAGAAATAGCAAGCGGATGATCCATAACAAATGTAGGCTGGATAAGATTCTTTTCGCAGAACTCTTCAAAGAAAAGGTTTACGATATCGCCCTTTGTATGGCGCTCTTCAAATTCAATGTTCTTCTCTCTTGCAAGAGCCTTAGCCTCTTCGTCTGTCTTTACTTCGTCAAAGTCAATTCCCGCATATTTTTTAATGCAGTCAACCATTGTAATTCTCTCAAAAGGCTTACCGAAATCAATTTCAATGCCGTTATATGTTATTACAGAACTGCCGCATACCTTTTCTGCGAGATATTTAAACATACTCTCTGTAAGGTCCATCATACCGTAGTAATCGGTGTATGCCTGATAAAGTTCCATAAGTGTAAATTCAGGGTTGTGTCTTGTGTCTACACCCTCATTACGAAATACTCGTCCGATTTCGTAAACTTTCTCAAGACCGCCGACAATAAGTCTTTTAAGGTAAAGTTCAAGAGAAATACGAAGTTTTACATCTTCATCAAGTGCATTGTAATGAGTTTCAAACGGTCTTGCTGCCGCACCGCCTGCATTTGCAACAAGCATAGGGGTTTCAACTTCCATAAATCCTCTTTCATCAAGGAAGTTACGGATTTCTTTGATTATTTTTGAACGCTTTACAAATGTATCCTTAACCTCCGGATTCATAATAAGGTCAACATAACGCTGTCTGTAACGAGTATCTGTATTTGTAAGGCCGTGGTATTTTTCGGGGAGAATCTGGAGGCTCTTTGAAAGAAGTGTTACAGAAGTTGCGTGAATTGAAATCTCGCCAGTCTTTGTCTTAAATACTTCGCCGCTGATGCCAACGATGTCGCCTATATCGTATTTCTTAAAATCTTTGTAGCTGTCTTCGCCGATATTATCTCTTGCCACATAAACCTGAATTGTGCCCTTTAAGTCCTGAATATGGCAGAAAGAAGCCTTACCCATAACACGCTTTGACATAATTCTGCCTGCCAAAGAAACCGACTTGCCCTCAAGTTCTTCAAAGCTTTCTTTAACATCTGAACTGTGGTGTGTAACATCGTACTTTGTTATTTCAAACGGATTCTTGCCTGCCTCCTGTAAAGCCGCAAGCTTTTCACGGCGAATCTTTAAAAGCTCACCGAGATTTTCAGTATTCTGTGACTGATTCTTCTCACTCATTATTTATATTTCCTTTCAACACTGCTTACTTTGAAATCTCTAAAATCTTAAGTCCCTGAACGCCGGCAGGAGTTTCAACCTCAACTACATCGCCTACGCTTCTCTCCATAAGAGCTTTACCGATTGGTGATTCATCAGAAATAACGCCCTCTCTCGGGTTAATTCCGTTTGAACCTGAACCTAAGATTTTGAAAGATACCTGTCTGCCGTTTGAAACATACTCAACCTTTACAACAGAAGTAAGGTGAACATGCTCGTTTGAAGTGTTGCTCTCATCAATGATAACGGCATTTTTAAGAGTAACCTCAACAGTAGCAATACGAGCCTCAAGCATAGCCTGCTCGTTTTTGGCGTCATCATATTCACTGTTCTCCGAAAGGTCACCGTATGAACGGGCAACCTTGATTTTTTCCGCAATTTCTTTTCGTTTTTCGGTTTTTAAGAATTCGAGTTCTTCCTCGTATTTTTTAACGTCTTCTGCTGTAAGCATAATTTGTTTTGCTGCCATTATACATCGTCCTTTCAATCAGAAAAATGAAATCTGTAGAATTCTTACATACTTTTTAATTATAAAATTTTTTAACGCCAATGTCAAGCAAAATGCAAAATATTGGCAGCAAAGCACATATACGGAAAAAGTGAGGCAAGCCTCCTCTATTCATCGGTTTTGTTTATTTTTTCAAACTGCGCATATAAGGATTTTACAGTTTGACTTGTTGAAAAATTACTGCACATTGTCGGCACTATAGAGCCTAAACTGTACTGTCTTCCGAGTGAATACAGTGCAGAACAAAAATACTCCGTTTCAATCTCCTGCGGCTTTATTCTGTCAAAGCCGTTAGGCATTTTAAAGTAATACTTATAGTAAATCTCACCTAAAACCTCCGCTTTCGGTCTGCCGTTTGTCAATATCAATGTTTTGTCATTTGACGAAAAAGTATTTTCTATTGTGCGTGGAGCAATTATGAGTTGACAGAGTTCAAGCTCCTCCGTTCGTTTTGTAACAGTTGCGCAAGCTCCCATATTTTCCATTATCAGTTCGTTTTCATCGTAATATACATCGGGAGAATTTGTAACAACGGTAACATCAGAGGAGTATTTCATCACATACTTTAAAAATTCACTGTCCCTGCCGTCGGGATCATATATGCCGATTTTTAATTTTTCCGCAAAATCACACATAGAAAGCAGGCATATTGCAAGATTGGTACAAAGTCTTGCCGTGAAATCCGAATTTTCAAATCTGCGAAAACCACACTCATCGTGGAAATCTATTTTAGGCGAACAGATTATTCTGTTTTTACTGTCGCCGATTATTTTTTCGAGTTTTTCAAATCTCGGTTTTCTTCCGTATGAAATGTATGTAATTTGTTTAAGGTACACACCTCTTGCTCTTTTCACCTGTACTACCGCTCTGTCACGCTTAAGTCTGTCAACTAAACCTTTCATTCCTTTTCTTCGTTCGTGCTTTTTAACAGTCAGTGCCGTAAGCATAAAAAATCCCTCCGCATAACTTTTTATAAAGTATATGCAAAGGGATTAATTTTAATTATTAATTATGATTGATATTCTGTCATTGGGTTATATTTTACACCGTTCAATCTTGTTTCAAAGTGAAGGTGGGCACCTGTTGAATGACCTGTAGAACCTACAAAGCCGATAACTTGTCCCTGATATACATGCTGACCCGTATAAACCATAGTTGTGGAGAGATGACCGTAAACAGTCATCTTACCGCCGTCATGAGCAATCATTACATAGTTGCCGTAACCGCCGCCGCAACCGCATGAACCGTCTTTACCCCAGTTGTGATAACAACCGTTGTAAGAATCAATTACTACGCCTTCTTTTGCGGCAACAACATCCGCTCCCATAATTCCTGAGTCTGCTATATCAATTGCACCGTGGTTATAAGAGCCTCTGTCCTCGTTCCATTCGGAAGTAAGATAGTAATAGCCCGGGCAAGGCCATACAAAGCCTGACGGTGAAACCTCAAGGTCATCGTGAACAGTGCCGCTTGATGAGCCACCGCTGTTTGAATTATTATTTCTTTCCTGCTCGGCACGCTCTGCCTCAAGTCTTGCCTTTTCAGCGTAATAATTAGAAATAGCCTTTTCTATATCATCACTTTCAAGTGCGCCGTTCTGGATTTCGCTTGTCGCCTTATCGCTTGTCTTATAAAGTCCTGCCAAAAGTTCTTTATTCTCTTCAAGAATTTTGTTAAGCTCCTGCTGGTCGCTTTCAAGGCTTGCCTCTTCTGCCTCGAGTGAATCCATATCCTTTTCAAGTTCTGCCTTTTCTTTAGAAATATTCTCAAGGTCGCCCTTAATTGAATTGATAAGATTATTATCGTAATCAGAGAGTGCCTCTACAAGCTCCATTTTATCAAGAAAATCAGAAAAGCTCTTTGCTCCGAAAATAATTTCAAGGTCAGTTGTATTGCCTGCCATATAAATATTTCTGAGTCTGTTGCGGAGAGTATTCATCTGATTTTCAATGCTCTTATTAGCGTTATCAATAGCTGTCTGCTTGTCCTGAATTTTGCCGTTAAGCTCATTAATGCTCTGATGGCTGAGTTCGATTTTATCGTCGAGAACCTGCACCTTGCTTACAAGCGCATTAACATATTCTTCCTGATCTGCAATATTTTCTTTTGTTTTTTCAAGAATTTGCTGATATTTATCGCTCTGAGCCTGAAGTTCCTGTCTTCTGTTCTCAAGTGCGTCAATATCGTTAGGATCAATAGTGGTTGCCTGAGTTTGCTCAGTTGATGCCTCTTGTGCAGCCTGCTCCTCAGCAAATACAGGATAAGCCGAATATGCAAAAATACACATACTGAGAATTGCACAAAGCACTGCTTTGAATCTTTTTTTAGAAATTCGCATTAAATATACTCCTTTGTTATTACCAGCCGAGAATTTCGTTTCCTTCCATCTTCAGATACTTACGCATTGAAATAAAGCTGCCAAATGCACCGATAACCACACCTGCAACAATAAATATACCGCCAACCTGCAGATAAACATCCGAGAACGGAATAGTGGAAATTTTTACAAATGAATTTACTGCCGACATTACGCCTTCATATACCACATAAAGTACGCCTGTACCGATAATGGCTGAAATAAAACCGAGAACCATACCCTCGACTACAAACGGCAGTCGAACAAAAGCATTGGTTGCGCCGACAGACTTCATAATACTTATCTCAAATCGTCTTGAATACATTGTTGTTCTGATTGTATTTGCAATGATAAACAGAGAAATAATCGTAAGTGCAACAACTATCGCAAGACTTATGTAGCTTACAAGATTGCTTATATCGGTAAGTTTTCTCGCAAGCTCACTGCGGTTGTTGATAGAATCAACACCGTCAACCTTTAAAATTGCGTCAATAGTTTGGTCGTACTTTGACAAATCGTCCATTGCAATTATATATGCATCGGGCAACGGGTTGTTGTCGCCGTTTACATTTTCAAATACAGCTTCAGGAAGTGAATCTTTAAATTCGTTGATTGCATCTTCCTTCGGGTAAAATCTTACAGAGGTAATATTATCAAGTTTCTCAAGGTTTTTGCCAATGTAAACCGCCTCAAGGTCAGATGCTCCGTCCTTGATGTAAACGGTTGTTTCATTGGTTTTTCCCACAGAGTCAACTTCCTTTTCTATGTTTACCGAAATAAGTTCAGCCGCACCTGTAAGCACAAGACAGCTTACAAGAACGCATATCGAAGCAATACTCATAATTCGGTTGCTCCATATACTTCTGAAACCTTCTCTTATTAAATAGCCAAAGCCACTCATATTATGTTCCTTTCTTTTTAGTCTGGAACGACATCATTGTCAACAAAGTTTTCTTTTGTTTCTTTGCTAAGGGCAATACCCTCAATAATTTCGTCAATATCCTCATACTGCGCATCATATGCAAGTGCAGCTTCGGGATTTTTAGTGTCGCTCTTTACTCTGCCGTGGTCAATTACAATTACACGCTTGTTAAACTGTCTTACAAGTTCGTGTTCGTGAGTAACAACAAGTACAGTTGTACCCATATCGTTAATTTCACTCAAAAGTTGAATAATATCATGTGACATTTCAGGGTCAACATTACCTGTCGGCTCATCGGCAATGATAATTTCAGGATTATTTACCAATGCTCTTGCAAGGCTGACACGCTGCTGCTCACCGCCCGAAAGCTCACTTGGCTTGTTTTTCATTTTATTTTTTAGTCCGACAAGCTCAAGAATGTACGGAACTCGTTTTTTAATTGATGATGCGCTCGCTCCGATTGCTCTCATTGCAAAAGCTACATTGTCAAAGACATTCATCTTATCTATCAGTCTGAAGTCCTGAAACACAATACCCATATGACGACGAAGATACGGAACTTTTCTGCGACGCATTTTTGTTATATTAAGATTATTCACGATTATTTCGCCCGACGACGGACTTTCCTCGTGCATAATCAGTTTTAAAAACGTACTTTTACCTGCTCCGGACGCACCTACTATAAAAGCAAACTCGCCCTTGTCTATATGTATAGAAACATCATAAAGCGCATGAGTGCCATTCGGATAGGTTTTAGATACATTGTTAAAATCTATCATAAATTTCACCTTTATTACAAAATACACACTTATTCTGTATATTTTGCGTTATATAATACAATATTTTGTAATATTTTGACAAGTTAATTCTAAAAAGTCAAAATGGCCTGCGCTACCGAAAAATCGGCAGTGCAGAGCCATATTAAATTCACTCAATCAATACTTTGCAGGACTTGCGTTAAGGTATTTTTTAACCATAAGAGCTACCTTAAATACGATAGCGTCCTCAAATTCACGAAGGTCAAGACCTGTAAGTTTCTTAATTTTTTCAAGTCTGTAAACAAGTGTATTTCTGTGAACAAAAAGTTTTCTTGATGTTTCAGAAACATTGAGGTTGTTTTCAAAGAAACGCTGAATTGTAAAAAGTGTTTCCTGGTCGAGACTCTCGATTGAACCACGCTTGAAAACTTCCTTTAAGAACATTTCACAAAGAGTTGTGGGAAGCTGATAAATAAGACGGGCAATACCGAGGTTATCATAGCTTACTATTGTACGCTCTGTATCAAATACCTTTGCAACCTCAAGTGCGCTCTGTGCTTCTTTAAATGAACGGGCAAGGTCCTTAATACCTGTTACCGTTGTACCTATACCTACAACGCAGTGGGTGTAGAATTCACTTGAAAGTGTGTCTGAAATAGAGCTTGCAAGCTTTTCAAGGTCACGGCTCTCTGTATCCGCCTTAATCTCTTTTACAAGTGCAATTTCGTACTCATTAATATTGATAACAAAGTCCTTTGACTTGTCCGGGAAAAGATTCTGAATAATATCGTATGCAGAAACATCTGTTTTTGAAACGATTTTGATAAGAAGACAAACTCTTGAAACTTCGCTGTTAAAGTGAAGTTCTCTTGCCTTAAGATAGATATCGCCCGGAAGAATGTTGTCGAGAATTACATTCTTAATAAAGTTTGAACGGTCATATTTCTCGTCATAATACTGCTTAATGCTTGCAAAAGAAACAGAAAGTAGCTGTGCGTACTTCTGAGCATACTCATCTGTACCCTGTACAAATACAGCGTAATCATACTTAGCGTTGCTGCCAAATGACTTATATGTATAGCCGTTGATTACAAAAGGAGCTGTTGAACTTAAGGTTTCTGAATTTACGCTTTCGTTTACCTCACCGATTTTGCCAAGCTCTGAACAAGCTATAACAACAGAAGTTTCGTCAATAACGCCTATTGTTCTGTCAATTGCATCTTTCATCTGGTGAACAATACCCTGGAATAATCTGTTTGACATTTTATTTACCTCTTTTTCTAAGCAAATATTCATATAATTGTAAGCATATTATTCAGGCTGTATTTTGCTTTGACCTTAGCTGCAAACATATACAAAATGCATAACACCTGTAATTTTTGCAAAGCAAGCCTTTTTAGCAAAAATTCTTATAATAAGAGCCTAATGAATTAATATATTTAAAATACAATATATCTCTTATATACATATTACACAAAAACGAGAAAAAAATCAACCTCTATTTTCAAATTTCTTTATTTTTTTTATAGATTTTGCATAATTGGCAGAAGGTTACAAAATTGATAACAATATTAAACAAATTTAACCTTTACTTTTTAGTAATTTGCCATAAAAAACTGTTTTTCATCAGAAGTCGTGAAAATTATAGTTTAGCAAATTGATTTGCCAATTAATTATAAAAGTTTGGTCGACCTTTTCAAAGGTCGTGGGTGTGGGCAAAGC
>OHPW01000575.1_pt1 | contig 26816 bp, 19 predicted proteins | sample 1577771 | NCBI WGS metagenome assembly OHPW01 (sample SAMEA3879608, study PRJEB24766) | human gut metagenome | biome: human-associated habitat; feature: feces | place: USA | collected 1985/1987
AAACTATATTTTTGCAAACCGTGAAGAAATAATCAACGATATTGACTGCTATGACGGGAAGTGCGTAGTCAGTGCAGGAAACGGGTATTACGAAAATCACATTGCCCTTGTCGATACGAAAAACGGCAGCTTTGAACAGCTCACAGAAGGGTTTACCAGCGAAACGCACCCGTTTATTTCACGCAGGAACAGCGATATAATCTACTATACTGCTATGGGCTTTGCGACAAACGGCGGAGGAGAGATTGCGGAAAAAAGCCCGTGTACGATATGTCTTTTCGATACACGGAGCGGAACAATAGACGAATTTATCGCAGAGGAAGGATTCGACTGCATAAAGCCGCAGGACGATGCCGACGGAAACATATACTACATACGCAGAAAATACGTTCCGACAAAGCAGAAAAGCAATCTGGCAATGGATATACTGATGTTCCCTGTCAGGATAATCAAGGCTATCGGCGGATTTTTAAGCGTGTTTTCAATGGCGTTCGGCGGAGAACCTTTGCGTACCGGCGGTAAAAATCCCGCAAAGAGCAAAGCCGCAGACGAGCGTGAAGCCTTCATCGAGGGAAATCTGATAAAAGCCGAAAAACAGCTGAGCGGTAACGCAGACGACGGTATAATCCCATCGGACTGGGAGCTTGTAAAGCGTGATAAAAACGGTAATATAACCGTTTTAAAAAAGCGGATAATGGATTACAGGCTGCTTTCAGACGGAGATATTCTCTATTCAAACGGAAGCCGCATAGGAATGCTGTCGGGTGATAAGAACACCGTTGTGTGCAAAATAAAATACGCTAATTCGATAACCGTAACCGAATAAGGCACAAAAAGCCGCCGTGCAGATAGCACGGCGGCTCTCGTTATTAAGCATCACAGATTACTTAACGATATACTTGTCAAGTTCAGCCATAAGCTCATCGCAATCATCGCTGTGAACACGAAGCTCGAGGGGCTTTGAAAGATCCAGGCTGAAGATACCCATTATTGACTTTGCGTCAATTGCATATCTGCCGCTTACGATGTCAACATCGTAGTTGCACTTTGTAACTGTTGTTACGAAATTCTTAACGTCTTCAATAGTATTGATTCTGATATTAGCTGTTTTCATACAAAAAACCTACCTTTCATATTTCAGGTCAAATTTCGGCTCCTGACCGATTGATTTCATTTTACCAAAATGTACGGCGGTTGTCAATTGCTTTTAACTGAATTTACTTAATTTTTTCAATCGGAGATAACCGTTAGCCTGATTTCCCGTTTCCGCCTTATCACTGTAAGTGCTTATCGCTCCTTACAGCTATATAATAACACATTTCACGATACGGTCAAGAGTATTATTGTCAAAAAATCGCCACAGCTTGCAAATTTCGTAATAATAAAGTATAATTAGGCTGTCGGGAGTTTAGTTTTGGTGAAACTCACCACAATTTATTATGGAAGTGATATTATCAGATATACCGTACAAACCTTCGGATGCAAGGTCAACCAATATGAAAGTGCTTCGGTAGCAAAGGCTATGGACGAACACGGATACGAGAAAACAGACGATATTTTTACGGCGGATATTGTTATAATAAACAGCTGTTCGGTGACGGAAAACAGCGACAAAAAAGCGAAACAGCTTATAAACAGGATAAAAAGCAGTGACCCTATGAAGATAGTCGTGCTTACGGGCTGTTTTCCGCAGGCTTTTCCCGAAACGGCTTCAAAGCTGTCAGCCGATATAGTAACGGGTACCGAGCATAAAGACAGCATTGCGGATATGATAGACGTTTTTACCGGCAACAAGGTAAAGCAGGTAGCAATACCGCCAAGACCCGTTAAAAAGCAATATGAAAAGCAGAAAAACGCCGATATGGGCAAGACGAGAGCGTTTATAAAGATTGAGGACGGCTGTGACAGATTCTGCAGTTACTGCATAATACCTACCGCCAGAGGCTCTGTAAGGTCACGTTCCTTGCAGGATATAACCGAGGAAGTAAGGTTTCAGGTATCGTGCGGTCATAAGGAGATGGTGCTTGTCGGCATCAACCTTTCCTGCTACGGTCAGGAAATCGGGCTGAGGCTTGTGGACGCAATAGAGGCGGTATGCTCTGTGGATGGTGTGGAGCGTGTACGTTTGTCATCGCTTGAGCCGGAGCTGCTGACAGATGAGGATATAGCAAGAATGGCGGCGCAAAAGAAGCTCTGTCCGCATTTTCACCTGTCGCTCCAGTCCGGAAGCAGTGATACATTGAAGCGTATGAACAGGCATTATACGCCCGATGAATACTATGATATAGTCCTGAGGCTGCGAAAAGCGTTTCCGGATTGTGCGATAACCACCGATATTATGGTAGGGTTTGCAGGGGAAACCGACGAAGAATTCAAAGAATCCTGCGAATTTGCCCAAAAAGTCGGTTTTGCGGCAATGCACGTTTTTACCTACTCGATAAGAGAGGGTACAGCGGCGGCAAGACGCACAGACCACGTTGCGCACGATATTGCCGTAAAGAGATACCACGCTATGAGCAGCCTTGCAAAAAAGCTGAAAGAGGAATATTTCCGCTCGTGCGTGGGAAAGACGGAAAAGGTGCTTATTCAGCGCAGGGAAAGCGAAGAATATGCAAACGGCCTTACCCCGCAGTACGTTCCCGTGCGCATATACGGCAGTGACGCAAACAGGCAGGATATAATTACTGTACAAATTACAGGAGCATCGGGCAGTGATTTTTGTGTCGGAGAAGAAATAAAATGCTTGTAATCGGGCAGATATTGTAGTATAATTAAAAGGTATTGATAGTTTTGTGCCTTTACACGCTTGCAAAAGCCTGTGGCACTATCACAAAAAACGACGGAGGAAGTTTATGTCAGTTTATCGCATTTATGTGGAAAAGAAACCGCAGTTTGCCGTTGAGGGAAAAGCTGTTCTCTCAGACCTTAAAACCGCACTTCAGATTAAAGGTATCAAGGATGTGCGTATCGTAAACCGTTACGATGCAGAGGGTATCACAAAGGAGAATTTTGAAAAAGCTACTCCCACCGTATTCTCAGAACCGCCTGTTGACGATGTTTATTATTCACTGCCTGAGATTGAGGCTGATGAAAAGATGTTCGCAACCGAGTTTTTACCCGGTCAGTTCGATCAGAGAGCAGACTCAGCCGCTCAGTGTATACAGATGCTGTGCCAGGGCGAACGTCCCACGGTTAAATACGCAAAGCTGTATATCCTTAAGGGCGATATTTCAGATGAGGATTTTACTAAGATAAAGCACTATCTCATAAATGCCGTAGAAGCAAGAGAATGCGGCTTTGAGCAGTATGAAACGCTTGATGTAAAGTATGATATTCCGAAGGACGTAGCTGTGCTTGACGGATTTATCGGTCTTTCCGAAGATGAACTTGCCGAGTTTATCAAGAAGTACGCACTTGCTATGGATCTTGGCGATATAAAGTTCTGTCAGGAATATTTCAAGAAGGAGCAGAGAGATCCTACCCTTACCGAAATCAGAATGATAGATACATACTGGTCGGATCACTGCCGTCACACAACATTCGGAACAATAATCGACAATGCGAAGATTGACGCTCCCTACATTGCCGAAACTTATAAGGAATACAAGCTCGACAAGGAGGAGCTTGGCAGAAGTGCAAAGCCTGTCTGCCTTATGGATATTGCGACCGCCGCAGTAAGAAAGCTGAAAAAAGACGGTCTTCTCCCCGACCTTGACGAGAGTGAAGAAATAAATGCCTGCTCCGTAAAAATAACCGTTGACGTTGACGGCAAGGACGAGCAGTGGCTTCTTATGTTCAAGAACGAAACACATAACCACCCCACTGAGATCGAACCTTTCGGTGGTGCGGCAACCTGCCTCGGCGGTGCTATAAGAGATCCGCTTTCGGGTCGTTCTTACGTTTATCAGGCTATGCGTGTAACGGGTGCTTCGGATCCCCTGCTCCCTGTTGACAAGACGATCCCCGGCAAGCTCCCTCCGAGAAAGATAACAACAACAGCCGCACAGGGCTATTCATCATACGGTAACCAGATAGGTCTTGCAACAGGTCACGTTGCTGAAATCTACGACCCCGGATATATGGCTAAGCGTATGGAGATAGGTGCTGTAATAGGTGCCGCTCCTGCTGAGAACGTTGTCCGTGAACGTCCCGTCCCCGGTGACATAATCATCCTGCTCGGCGGCAGAACAGGCCGTGACGGTTGCGGCGGCGCTACAGGCTCATCAAAGTCGCACAGCGTTGAATCGCTCGAAACCTGCGGTGCTGAGGTTCAGAAGGGTAACGCTCCCGAAGAAAGAAAACTCCAGAGATTATTCCGTGACAAGAACGCAACAAAGCTGATAAAGCGTTGCAACGACTTTGGTGCAGGCGGTGTTTCCGTAGCCATAGGCGAGCTTGCTGACGGTCTTGAAATCGACCTCAACGCAGTTCCCAAGAAGTACGACGGTCTTGACGGCACAGAGCTTGCTATCTCTGAGTCACAGGAAAGAATGGCAGTTGTAGTTGACAAGAACGATGTTGACAAGTTCATCGCTCTTGCAGGCAAGGAAAACCTTGAGGCTACTCCCGTTGCGGTAGTTACCGAAAACCCCAGACTCAAGATGAACTGGAACGGCAAGACTATCTGCGACATTTCAAGAGAATTCTTAAATTCAAACGGTGCGGAAAAGCACACGGATATATATGTTCCCGCTCCCACGGTAAGCTATTCTACAGGCAGACACAACACTAAGGAAGAATGGGAAAAGCTCGTTACCGACCTTAACGTATGCTCACAGAAGGGTCTTGTACAGCGCTTTGACTCAACGATCGGTGCAGGCACTGTGCTTATGCCTTATTCGGGCAAGACACAGCAGACACCCGTACAGGCTATGGCGGCAAAGCTCCCCGTACTTTCGGGCAACACAAAGACAGCTTCCATAATGGCATGGGGCTTCGATCCTTTCGTAAGCCGTCAGTCACCCTATCACGCAGCCGCTCTTGCAGTAGTCGAGAGTATGGCAAAGGTAGTTGCCGCAGGCGGTAAGAGCGAAAAGTGCTGGCTCACATTCCAGGAATATTTTGAACGTACACAGGGCGATCCTGAGCGTTGGGGCAAGCCTTTTGCCGCACTTCTCGGTGCATATAAGGCTCAGATTGCACTCTCAAGCGGCGCTATAGGCGGCAAGGACTCAATGTCGGGTACATTTGAGCATATAGATGTTCCGCCCACGCTCGTTTCTTTCGCAGTTTCAACCGCAAAGTCAGACAAGATAATTTCCGCTGAATTCAAGCTTCCCTGCAGTGATATTTACTACATTGCACCTGCATACGATGAAAACGGTATGCCTGACTTTGACAGCGTCAAGAAGGTATTTGCTACAGTAGAAAAGGCAATTGCCGACGGCACTGCCCTGTCAGTATGGACTTTGGCTCACGGCGGTATTGCAGAAGGTATCTTCAAGATGTCGCTCGGTAACAGAATCGGTGCAAAGCTTAAAGCTATGGACGATGAAAAGCTGTTCGGTCTGCACTACGGTGCATTCATCATCGAGGCTAAGGGCGCAATAGAGGGCGCAGAGCTTATCAGTGAAACGGTGAGCGACTACACGATTACAGCAGGCGATGTCAAGCTCGACATTGCAGATCTTGAGAAGAAGTATGACGCTGTTCTTGAGCCTATCTTCAAGAATTCGCTCCCCGAAATGCCGAGGCCCGTATCGGTTGCTTACGACAAGGGTTGCGACTTACTTATCAACAAGGCTCCCGGCACTATTGCAAAGCCCAAGGTACTTATCCCCGTATTCCCCGGTACTAACTGCGAATACGATATGGCTGCCGCATTCAACAGATACGGCGGTGAAGCTGAAATATTCGTTATCAGAAACCTTTCTGCAAAGAATATGGAAGACAGCGTAAACGAATTTGCAAAACGAATCGAAAACAGCCAGATGATAGCTGTTCCCGGCGGTTTCTCAGGCGGTGACGAACCCGAAGGCTCGGCTAAGTTCATCAACGCATTCTTCCGCAATCCTAAAATCAAGGATGCCGTAGAGAATATGCTCTATGCCCGTGACGGTCTTATGATTGGTATATGCAACGGCTTCCAGGCTCTTATCAAGCTCGGTCTTGTGCCTTTCGGCAAGATAGTTCCTCTGTCAAGCGAAAGCCCCACGCTTACATATAACACCATAGGCAGACACCAGTCACAGCTTGCTCTTACTAAGATTTGCACCAACAAGTCACCGTGGCTTATGCACTGCAAGGTGGGCGAGGTTTACAACATACCGATTTCGCACGGCGAAGGACGTTTTGTAGCAAGTGACGAGGTTATCGCAAAGCTCATCGAAAACGGTCAGATTGCTACTCAGTATGTTGACCTTAACGGCGAGCCTACAATGGATCTTGCATACAATCCCAACAGCTCGATGTGTGCTATCGAGGGTATCATTTCTCCTGACGGCCGTGTACTCGGTAAGATGGGTCATACAGAGCGTATAAGCTCAGACACCTGCGTTAATGTTGACGGCAACAAGGAACAGCTTCTGTTCAAGGGTGGCGTTGACTACTTCAGAATTTAACATTAAAACCGCATAAAATCTGCCCTGCAACGTATTCAGAACGTTGCAGGGCATTTTTGTGTGCAAAAATACAGAGCAGACTTTCGTCTGCTCTGCGATGTTTTTACTTACTTATTCTTTCTTTTTCTTGCCTTATACGTTACAGGAACTGCTCCGCCGGCAACAGCCGCTACCGCAATCCAGGCGGCAAGTGACGATGCACCTGTTTCGGGGTTTCTCTTTCCGAATTCTTCTGGAGCTTTTTCAAACGCACAAGCTATGCACTCATAATGGCCTATGCCCGGCTCTGTGGCGGTAGGCTCTTTATCTACCACCCACTTGAACTCGTGGTCGTCAACATCGATTATATTGCCATTGTCATCAACGTGCCAGTGCTTATTCTCATCGTGTTTCCATTCCTTCTTGCCGCTGAGCTTAGGAAGTGCTTTCTCCTCCTTTATGCCGCAAATGTTGCAGGCTCTGTACTCTTTACCCTCAGATGTGATTGTCGGCTCAACGAGAGTTTTCCACTCAGACCAGTCGTGTCCCTTCGGAGAAATTTCCTTTATATCTTTTCTTTCATCGCAATTTCTGCAATGTACAGAATCCTCGCCTGGCTCAGTGCATGACGGTGAAATATCAACAGTACGGGAATCCTCCCATTCGTGCGCCGGCTCTATAATTTCGGTCTGTTCGAAACCGCAATGGATACAAGCGTGTATCTTAACGCCGTTTTCAATACAGGTTGAAGGTGTTACTACCTCCCATTCGCCGTAGGTGTGATCTGTAACGGGGATAACCGTTGAATCCTTTGTTGCGTCACAGCGTGAGCAATGGATTGATTTAGAGCCTTCGGTCGTGCAGGTAGGTTCCTTATCTATTGTGTAATCCTCTTCCCACTCGTGAGCGTCCGGGTCTATATCGGTATCTTCATATTCAGTGTATCCGCAGGTCTCACATTTTCTTGTTTTCTGACCGCCTGCAACACAGGTAGAGTCTTTTGATACCGTCCACTCACCGAATGAATGTCCTGTCGGTTCGATCTCTGTTACATCCTTTGTCGCATCACATCTTGAGCAGTGAATAGACTTTGAACCGGGCTGTGTGCAAGTAGGCTTTACATCTATTGTGTATTCGGCATTCCAATCGTGTCCTAGCGGTGCTGTGTCACGTTCTTCTTCTGCCTTGCAGACGGAGCAGATATGCTTTTCCTTACCGCCTTCTTCGCAATTTGCCGACTTACTTTCTTCCCACTCGCCGAATGTGTGACCGTTTGGAGCGCCGCTTTCAAATACAAGCGTTGTGTCATTTGTGTGTGCTCCGCATTCGCACGAATAGAAATACTTGGCAGGATTTACGCAATCTGCAGGAACTGCAAGCGTATTCTCATTTACGGTCTTTATATCAAATATATGATTTACTTTATTGATTTTTATCTGACAGTTCTTACAAAGATTATAGTGTCCGGTAAGATCGGAATAATACAGTTTACCGTCACTCTCGTGTTCAACCTTATAAGTCAGCGTGAAACGTGCCAGAGCCTTATCCTGAGTGCCCGCAGACGCATCCGCATAAGCGGTTCTGTCTGTTATAACGATAAAATCTTCAGTATAAGTTCCTGCGGCTAAATTGCTGTCGGGCTTAACTGTGAATGTTGCCGTTGCGCCCTTTGCAAGCTTTGAAGAACCGTCATCGGCAGTACCCCATTCATCGCCGGCAGTGTATGATACTGTGAACGAAGAAGTATCAGTTATGGCACCGCTCGCTTTATTAAGGTCGGATTCCTTTACTACTCTGTACTTTGCTATAGAACCGCCCTCTGTGACTTTCAGCTTGAGCGATACTGTCTTTGTCGGGTTGCCGTTATCAAAATCTGTACCGATGTCAACAGTTGACACAGGATTGTTTTCGCTGTCTGTTACAGATATTTCAACATCTTTAAGACTTGCGTCTGCAGTCACGATAAGGTTGCGGTCAACCGAAAGTGCTATGAACTCACCTGTCGTGCTGTCAAACGTGTACATATCGTCAGGTACCGCATTACCGTCAATATCTGTTACCGTAACGCCTGAGAAACGGTATTCATCGGGATCGTTCAGAGCAAAAACAAGCCTTGAAGAAACTCCTCTCATAGCAAAGACATTTCCGTCCGATACGGTTGTTTCATTCGTATTATTCGCCTTTATGCAATAGGGCATTACATTTGTGCGTGGCTCGCTGTCATCTATTATTTCGCCGTCACCGCTGCGGACAATATTAAGTCTGTTTGATTCCGATACTATTGTGTTGGCATCGGCAATATCGATTAAAGTATTTCCGTCCGACAGCTTTATTTTATAGCCGGTTTCCGCAATGCACTTACCGCCTGCATAATCCAGCGTATATCCGGCACCGTAAGCAGGTGTGAACCTGCGGATAATGCCGCCGTTCGTCTTTGTTATCTGTGCCGCACTGTCGGCTTTTGTGATACTGCCGTTTGCGAGTATCGTACCGTTATCGACAGACAGAGTACCTGCTACGGAAATGTAGCCGTAGGTTTTAAAAACAGTGCCGTCAGCTACCTTCGCCGTTCCGTGACCGATTATATCGAGCTTTGCATTTTCGTAACCGTTCACAGACAGGAGCTTAAAATCGCCCGAAGTATCGCCTGTATCGGAATCATCGAGCTTATTGACATTGAGAGTACCGTTTACGGCGTATATTCCGCTTACCGATGTTCCGTCACTTCCCGGCTTGCCTTTATAATTATCCTGCTGTTCAGACGGTACATTGGTATTTGTACCGGGGTTTCCGCCTCTGCCGGCTGTAACGTTAAGTCTGCCGCCATTAAGATACACCTTTGTATTATCGGTTATAGCCGCACCGCCGTTACCGCCGTCGCCGCCAACACCATAGACACCGGTGGCAGTATAAAAGCCGCCTCTACCGCCATCGCCGCCGTCGCCACCGATTATTGTTATTGTACCGCCCGCAACGGTAAGCGAAGCGACATCTACTGCAACAAGTCCGTTTTCGCCGGATTCTCCCGGTGTGGTACTTTCAAAACTTTCTGTTTGACCATTTTTGCCATCATCGCCGTACGCTCCGATAAGGCCAATAACACCGCTTGCACTTTCACTCTCACTATAAAAGGTTATTGTTGCATCTGTGCCGGCAATGCCGTTCACTACACTTACCTCTGCATTGTTCTTGAGTATGACATTTACATTTCCTTTAATTTCTACAGGATTATATACATTTTTATTGTTGTCATAATCATAGGTTGTTGTGATGATATTAACGATACCGTCAGCCACATACCACGTTTCTTTACCGGCAGTGCCCCATGCGGTATCGGATGAAGCTATCTTTGTATAATCAGTTACCGTTCCGCTTATAACCGTACCGTCTGCAGACAGTCCGTAATAACTCACCGCTTCATCGGCAATTGCGTTTATCGCCGTAAAGGACAGCGATCCGACTGCAAGCACGGCAGATGTTGCTATGCCGGCTATGATTCTGGTTGAAAATTTTCTTTTCATTCGTCTCTCCTAATCTGAAAATTTCAAGTAATGATATACATTACTTATCTATCATACAATTGTAACATTCCATAAAGAGAATTTCAACAAATATGGCACGAATGGTCAAAAAATGGCGGCGAATGGTATAATTACCTTCGCCGCCTGACTATAATGAATGATTACTTATCAAAACCGAGCAATTTCTTCGTTCCTGCTTTTTCAAGCGCAACTGTCAGAAGCACGCCTGCTATAAGCCCTACAGCGCCCTGTATTGCGTTTCCGAAAATGCCTGCCGCCGCTGTTGCCACATTACCGTAAAGTATAATAGCATAAACGAAGTAGCCTGCCACCATAATTATTTCTGCCACAGTGCCGCCGATTACCTTGCCGACAAGCGACTTGAAATAAGAGCCGTTCATAAAGCACTTTGCAATGTAGAATGCCGCTACTGCCATAAGTGCCTTGATTATCAGCGTTGCAGGCGCATAATAAGCATAACCTGTAAGCAGATCCGCCATCGCAGAGCCTATGCCTGCCGCCGCAACTCCCCACGGCGAGCCGATAAGCCATACCGATGTAAGCACCATTACATCACCGAGATTTACATAGCCCTTTGTGAGCGGCATAGGTATCTGTACTACCATTGTCGCAACACAGGTAAGTGCGGCAAGCACAGCCGCCGTAACCATTAATGTGAGATTTTTTGTCTTTACCATTTCTTTTGTCTTCTTTCTTTTGTATTTGGCTTATTTGCCTTTTTTCATATCATTGGCGGAGTAAACGACCTCCGCATAGATAGCCGCAATAATTCTGTACAGCTCGACCGGTATCGTTTCACCGCTGTTGAGCATTACAAGAAGCGCCGCCGTGCTGTCGTCACGGTAAACGGGAACGCCGTTCTCGTCTGCGATATTTATAATCTTCTTCGCAAGCTCGCCAAGGCCGGACGCTACCACGACCGGAGCATAGTTAAGGTCGGGATTGTACTTAAGCGCCGCCGCAGCCTGCTTTCCTAAATTACGCTTGGACATTAAGACCCTTCCTCCTGTCAATTATTTTCGGGAAAACCTCTGTCAGCACATGAGGCTTTCTCAGCACCGCAGTTTCAAATTTTGCGGGCTTATAGCCGATATTCCTTATTATAAGGTCAATCTTATCGCTAAGCTTTTTTATCTTGAAGCCGAACTTTTCGGGATAAAGAAGCGACAGATTGATGTTTTCGCCCAGTGCGTACATATCGACCTCAAAACGTCCTATAGATTCAACGTCAAATGTCAGGAACAAGTGATAATTCTTCTGTCCGACAGGCGTGTTGTTGGGGTTATTCTCGTCATTATCGACCCACAGCTCGCCGAATGCCTTTGTATCCTCAATCTGCAACGGCAGGATATAGTGTGCAAGAGGCGTGAATACACCCGGCGCATTGAGAAGGCTCTGCAGAAGATTTGACGCATTGAAATCGTCCAGCGACTGAATAGCCTCGTGATTTATATTCTTACCGATAAAATCGGTCAGCTTATCAAGAGTAGACGGTGCGGAAGGGATATTGCTCGAAGGCGGCAGTTCCTTACGCTGTGCCATCTCATTTACTATATTGGTGAAAAACTCAAAAAGCGTGTCACGCTGAGGTATATCCGGCATTTCACGGAGAATCTCGTTGAGATAATCGACAAGTGCCGCCATATCCTTGATTCCCTGAAAATCACGATGTACCGCAGGAATAATCTGTCGGCTGTCAGTGCCTGTCAGCATTGCCATTATTATATTCTTAAGTGTCTGCAATCCGGATTGTTTTCCTTCATCAAACGGCGATGTCAGAAACTCCAGTTTATCCCTGGACAAATCCAACTCCGCAAGATAGCTTTCATCGGATAAATGTGACTTAATGAACAAAGACAGAGATAATTTTTCAGCTTTATTGTCAAAAATGCTTAAATAGTATTGATTTTCGGACTGATTTAGTGTATTATTATAACTATCAGGAATATCCGACATCTCGCTGAGCTGTTTTTTGCTGAAAATCTTTTTAAGAAGATTTCCAAATGCAACAGACAGCTCCCTACGCATATCATCCGACGGAATATATGCAAGGAGATTTGCAAAGCTCTCCTTGAGCATACCGTTGTTGGTGTTGTAGCGTGAAAGATTATGTATTATGAGCGGAATGAACGTCTGTGTTCTTTCATCGTTCAGAAGACTTGCGGAAACGTCCTTCAGCAGTGCGAGCGTTTCACTCTTGAGCGGCTCGAACATATCAGCCGCACTACTGCTCTTCCATTGTGAAGACAAATCGGAGAGCTTGCGGGAGAGCGACTCGTTCGGTGAAAAATATTCGGACAGGAATTTGAGATTTGCACCGAGTGCATTAAGTATCTCCTGCTTGTTTGACGAATAGTTGAGTGCTTTCAGTAGCTGACCGATACTTTCTTTTATATCGGGGCTTGTGGTGGTCTTCAGGATACCGTGGAGCAGCTTGTAAAACTCATCACCGCTGAACATCGTGTTCTGCTTTTCCTGGTTCTGAATCTCACGGACCAGCTTTTCGGGAGCAAGATAAAAGCTCTTGATAAGTTCATCCATATCGTCGTAAAGCTCTGTGTAACCGTTGATCATCGTCTGCTCGAGCAGATCTGAGCTTAACAGGTTCTTGAGCGTTTCGACCGCCATAGTGGGATCTTTTATCTGAACAGTAAGCGGAGCGAGATTCTTTCTGCCCATCATCATAGCGGCGGCGGAATCGTTATCCTGCGCCGTAGATGCTTTGATAGGCTGAGCAAGCTCGACCATATCAAACGGTTCTATATTACCGTCATACTGCCGGTTAGTGAACGAATAGCTCTTACTGTTGGAAACAGGAGCCGTAATCTGTGGAATGTTGGGCATATATATTTCCTTTCAGATGCACATTTTAAAGCCGTGCATCGCATTGCTTGACTTTAAGTTTAGCACATTTCAAGGGATTTATCAATATCAATCTTACGATTGCAAAATAAAAAAATCAGGGAAAGGCGGTTTTGTATATGGCAAAGGTTGAACCCGGCATGGAATCCATGCTCGAAATGTACATATTTGAAACCAATACGTTGCTTGAACAGCTCGATGAAATTCTTCTCAGAACAGAGGATGCAAATGTATTCTCGCAGGAAGATATCAACGAGATATTCAGAATAATGCACACAATCAAAGGCTCGTCTGCGATGATGGGATTTGAAAATCTCCAGCATCTTGCGCACAAGGGCGAAGATATGTTCTTTGTAATAAGGGAGAAGCCCGAAATTGCGAAGGACGCACATTTTGTATATGAACTTATATTTGAGGTTTCCGATCTATACAAGGCTGAAATCGAGTATATACAGAATTCGGGGGATGACGACTATACGCCTACCGACTTCTCGGAAACGTTCAAAAAGCTCGAAGACGCAACGGAAAGATTAAAAGCAATGGAAAGCGGTGCCGCTCCTGCTGAAAGCGCTCCTGCGGCAAAGCAGGAAGCATCTGCTGCTCCTGCAGGAAGCAACGTTGAGGGAAGCATGACCGTCCGTGTATTCTTCGAGGACGGCTGTAAGATGGAGAACCTCCGTGCTTTCCTTCTGCTGACAAAAATAAAGGATGTTGCCGAAGTTATCAGCTGTACTCCTCCCGATGTTGAATCCAATGCGGATACGGCAAAGGATATTGTCGAGAACGGTTTCCTTGTGACATTCAAGGGCTTTGACGGAGATAATGATACGGTAATTAAAGCTATAGAAGGTGCAGTCAACGTTGAGTCTTACGAAATAATAGACACACCGTCTGCGGCACCTGCCGAAGAAAAGCCTGCTCCCGCACCGGTTAAAGAGGCTGCCCCCGTTGCCGCCCCCGCAAAGACGGAGGAAAAGCCGCAGGCTCAGCCTGCTCCTGCAAAGCCTGCCGCAAAGAGTGCGGTCACAAAGGCTCAGGAGGACATTAAAAAGGCTAACGGCGGTCAGAAGCAGAGCCTTATCAGCGTAAATCTGTCAAAGCTTGACACACTGCATGATATTGTCGGTGAAATCATAACGACCGAGTCAATGGTAATAGCAAACCCGGATCTTGAGGGTCTTGAGCTTGAGAGCTTCTCAAAGGCGGCAAGACAGCTCAGAAAGCTGACAGACGAGCTTCAGGATACCGTAATGTCTATCAGAATGGTACCGCTTGCAGGCGTATTTCAGAAGATGGGCAGAATTGTCCGTGATATGAAGATAAAGCTGAACAAGGAAGCAGAGCTTGTTCTTGAAGGTGAAACGACCGAGGTTGACAAGAGCATAGTAGATAACCTGAACGATCCTCTTATGCACCTTGTAAGAAACTGTATGGATCACGGCATAGAGGACGATATAAATGTCCGCATTGCCGAGGGTAAGCCCGAAAAGGGTACTGTAAAGCTGTCTGCAAAGCACTCGGCAGGTGAAGTTATCATCACCGTTTCAGATGACGGTGCAGGCATCAACTGCGAAAAGGTTCTTGAAAAGGCAAAGGAAAACGGACTTCTTACAAAGCCCGAAAGCGAATATACAACGAAGGAAATCCAGAACATGATTCTCCTGCCCGGCTTCTCGACCAATGATACGGTTACGGAATACAGCGGCAGAGGCGTAGGTATGGACGTTGTACGCAGTAATATCGAACAGTGCGGTGGTACACTTACCGTTGAAAGCGAAGAGGGCAAGGGTTCAAGCTTTATAATCAGAATACCGCTCACACTTGCGATAGTTGAGGGTATGAAGCTGAAAGTCGGCTCTACTATCTTTACAGTGCCGATCTCATCTATCAAGGAAAGCCTTATGGTTGCAAACAACCAGTTGCTCAACGATACAAAGCAGGGCGAAATGATAATGATAAGAGGCGTGTGCTATCCTATCCTCCGTCTGCACGAAAAGTTCAATATGCCGACCGAGGTCACAAAGCTTGAGGACGGTATCCTGCTTCTTGTCGATGTCGGCGGAAAGAATGTCTGCCTGTTTGCAGATAAGCTGATAGGCGAACAGCCCGTGGTTGTAAAACCGTTCCCGAAATACCTCAGCCAGTACAATATCAAGGCGGAGGGTCTGTCGGGCTGTACCGTAATGGGCGACGGCACTATTTCGCTCATAATAGATGTAAATAATCTTATCGGCTAAGGAAACGGAGGCTTTACTTTGTCAGAGAATTATAATGATAAATTACAGGAACTTCTGAACACGCAGAAGGCAATGGAGGACGCAAAGAAAGATCCTCAGAATACAGAAATAACTAAGGTACTGACCTTCTATATCGGCGAGCAGGTATACGGCATTGAAATACCCGATGTCATCGAAATCATAGAAGTACCGCCCATAACCGCCGTACCCGGTGTACCGTCTTATATCAAGGGCATAATCAATGTCCGCAGTAAGATTGTTCCTGTTGTGAACATAAGAAGCAGATTCGGCAAGGAAGAGATTCCTTTCAACGACCGCACCTGCATAATCATCGTTTCGACAGGTGATGTATCGGTCGGACTTATCGTTGACAGCGTTGCGGACGTTATCCCCGTAACCGAACAGCATATATCAAAGACACCGGAGCTTACAGGTGTAAACTCGAATAAATTCATCAAGTCCATTCTTGAAATGAACGATGGAATAAAACTCGTCCTTGACGTTTCAAAACTGATAGACGAACACGCAAGCGAAGAAATGAAGTAAGGCAGGTGAGCCGTAATGCTTAAAATAACAGATAATGAATTCAACCGTCTGGTATCATTCATGAGAGAGCGCTACGGCATAAACCTTTCTCACAAACGCACACTTATCGAGGGCAGACTCGGTAATATGCTCTTTGAGCGAGGATTCAAAAACTATGACGAGTATCTTGACTGCTGTATGAATGACAGAAGCGGTAAAGAGCTTGACGGTCTGCTTATAAAGCTGACCACAAATCATACTTATTTTATGCGTGAACCGGAGCATTTTACTTACCTTACAAGCACCGTTCTTCCGTTTATAAAGCAGACCAACGCAAGAAGCAAAACAATGCGTATATGGAGCGCAGGCTGTTCAAGCGGAGAAGAAGCGTACACTACAGCTATGCACATAAGCGAATTTCTGGGCAGTGAAAAATCTTCGTGGGATACAAGGATACTCGCTACCGATATTTCGCTGAAAACGCTTGCAGGCGCTCAGAACGGCGTATATCTGGAAAGCGGACTTACGGATCTGCCACCCGGCTGGCTTGAGAAGTATTTTGACAGGATAGACGGCGAAAAATGTAAGGTAAAGCCGGCACTTCGCAACGAAGTGATTTTCCGCACGTTCAATCTGATGGAGCCGATACCCTTTAAAAAAGCTCCGTTTGATCTGATTTTCTGCCGTAACGTAATGATTTATTTTGAAATGGAAACGAAACTGGCTTTAGTAAAGCGGTTTTACGATGTGTTAAGACCGGGCGGATACCTGTTCATCGGTCACGCAGAAAGTATTCCGAGAGATTCAACCGATTATGAATATATTAAACCTGCTATTTACCGCAGACCGCTTAAATAACGGCTTTGCACAATATGACGGCATAATGCCGCAGACGGAGGTGAGGTTTTGCCTCTACGCATACTTATAACAGGAACCAGTGCAGCTGTAAGCCAGGTCACCAAAACGATCATCGACCGCAGTCTGCATAACTGTAAATCTGAAATAGTTGACTATAAACAGCTTTCTCTTTCTGCCGAAAAAGCAGACTATGATTTTGCCGTTATAAACGATCTGATGGCGGATATATATTATCGTCTGCCGTCGGCACTGAACGATGTTCCGTCGGTGCTCATAACCAATAATGACAGAATACTGACCGACCCGAAGCGATTCGGGCTTTTTGGTGCAATCAAAAACACAAGCGGCGGTGCGGCGGGTCTTGTTGCTTTTGAAAAAGAGCTGATAGCTATCATCAATAACGGCACTCATAATACGCTCGAGCGCAAATCTGCCGATAAACCGCACTTTGATAAAATCATGCAGTCGCCGGACGGCAGCGATCCTGCTGTTCTTTTCAAAAAAACAACAGCACCGCAGAAAAGCAAGCGGAGCGATATAATCAGACCTTACAGCAACAGCGGTAAGATTGAAATGATAGCGATAGGCGCAAGCACGGGCGGTACAGACGCCATAATAGAAGTTGTGCAGGATCTTCCTGCGGATACTCCGCCTATCGTAATAGTACAGCATATGCCTGTCGGATTCACGAAAATGTACGCCGACCGCCTTGACCGCATATGCAAGATGAACGCTAAAGAAGCTGAAAACGGCGACAGGCTGCGACAGGGTCTTATAATACTCGGACACGGCTCGGAACAGCTTGAGGTACACAGGGACTCAAGTGGGTTATATGTTACCTCAAAGCCCGGTGAAAAGGTTTCGGGACACTGCCCTTCTGTTGATGTTTTGTTCAGTTCTGTAGCAAAGGTTACAGGAAAAGGAACTATAGGTATAATTCTCACAGGCATGGGACGTGACGGTGCTTCAGGTCTTGCCGAAATGAGAAAATCCGGCGCATATACGATAGGTCAGGACAAAGATTCCTGCGTTGTATATGGTATGCCCTGTGTTGCTTTTGAAGAAGGCGCAGTCATAAAACAGGCTCCGCTTTCTGATATAAAGAATATTATAATAGGAATGTTATAATGGCAAATTACCGGGAATAAGGAGAGAAAAATGTCAACAGCAAAGAAAACCCTTTCTGTCATTACAGCCGTAGCAATTTTTGCAATTGCGGCTTTGATGACGATGTGTGTTACTCAGGTCGCATCAGCGGCAGAGATGAACGGTAACACAGCAACAGAGCTTGTAAACTTCATCGGCACAGGCTGGAACTTAGGAAATTCTCTTGACGCAATAGGAGGCGGAAACAGCCTTTCCAGCGAAACATCATGGGGAAATCCGAAAACAACAAAGGCGATGATAGACGCCGTAAAAGCACAAGGCTTCAACACAGTAAGAGTACCTGTATCGTGGGGCAACCACACGACCGGCGACAACTTCACTATCGACTCTAAGTGGCTTGCAAGAGTAAAAGAAGTTGTAGACTACTGCATTGATAACGATATGTACGTTATCCTGAACATTCACCACGACACATCCACACAGTACTACTACCCTTCTTCTACATATAAAACGCAGTCGGTGAAATTTGTAAAATCAATATGGACGCAGGTTGCAAAGTATTTCAAGGACTACGACCAGCATCTTGTATTTGAAACGCTCAACGAGCCAAGACTTGTCGGCACAGGCGATGAGTGGTGGTTTCCTGTAAATAATCCCAACAGTGCAGTTCGTGATTCGATCAGTGTAATAAACACACTCAATCAGACAGCGGTTGATGCTATCCGTGCGGCAGGCGGCAAAAATAACGACAGATGTATAATGGTTCCGGGATACGGTGCATCCATAGACGGCTGTACAACATCAACTTTCAAATTACCGGATGATTCTACGCCCAATCGTCTTATCGTATCGGTACACGCATATACACCTTATAATTTTGCTCTTAACGCAAACGGCACAGCTGAATTTACGAATGATCTGAAAAATGAAGTGGATTATCTGTACAGCACAATAAAATCGCATTTCATTGATGAAGGTATCCCTGCAATAATCGGTGAAACCAGTGCCTCCAACAAAAACAATGCAGCTGAACGTGTAAAGTGGGCACAGTATTATATGGGCAAATCCGCCGAATACGGCGTGCCTTGTATGCTGTGGGATAACAATGCGTTCAATGGCAGTGACAAGGGCGAATGCCACGGTCACCTCAACCGTTCAACGCTCGGCTGGTATGATAAGGCTTTTGTTGATGCTGTAATCAAGTACGGCAAGAAGGAACAGATACCCGAAAAGCTGACGCCTCCCGCAAGTGTTACCAATTGCACAGCAAGACATACAACCACCACGGAAATTTTCATCAATTGGGATAAAGTTGAAGACGCCGATGGATATATTACCGAACAGTACAAAGGCGGTAAGTGGGTACAGATAAATGACAGTGAATATCCTGCGGTCGATTTATACAATCTGAAACCGGATACGGTTTACACTTTAAGGATAAGGGCGTATAAAACCCAAAAGGGAATCTATGCCTACAGCGATTATGTACGCTTTGCAGCAAGGACTGCCAAGCTGGTCGTTAAAAATGTTACTAACTTCAAGGTAAAATCAGCTACAACAAATTCAGTTACGTTACAGTGGGATAAATGTGAAGGTGAAGTCGGTTACTTCGTTGAACGATACAAGAACGGATCGTGGTGCAATATAGCAGAGCTTCCTGTTGACACAACAAGTTATACTGAGAAAGGCCTTATAAACGGAACGACCTACTCATTCAGAATCAGGGCGTACCGATACGGTGACACAGTGTTGACCGGATTATATTCGAATGTTGCGGGTACCACCACACTTGCAAATGTTACGGGCTTTGCAAAGCAATCCTCTACAGATTCAAGCATTACTGTAAAATGGAACAGGAATTCACGCGCTACAGGATATGTGCTTGAACAGTATACAGGCGGAAAGTGGGTACAGCTTACAAAAACAGCGTCAAACACCAATACTTCGTACACTGCGAAGAACCTGAAAGCAAGCACAACTTACACATTCCGCATCAAAACGTACAAGACGGTAAACGGTAAAACCACCGAAACCGCTTATATAAGACTTGCTGCGAGAACATCCGCACCGAGCGTTACGAATGTAACAGGCTTTACAAAGGAATCTGTTACCCAAACGACCGCTACTCTGAAGTGGAACAAAAACACAACCGCTACAGGCTACATTGTCGAACAGTACAAGGGCGGCAAGTGGACTCAGATAGCAAAGACAACGAGCAACAGTACACTTACCTGCACTGCAAAAGGACTTAAGGCAAACACTACTTATACGTTCAGAATCAGAGCATATAAGACCTCCGGCAGTTCAACTAAGTACAGCAACTATGTAAGAGCGGCGGTAACTACCGCTAAGTAAAACGCATCCCCCGATTTTCAAAGTCGGGGGATTTGTATATCAGAAAATAAGAATGACCTTTGCAAAAGCAGAGGTCATTCTTATTTTCTGAGCAGTTTTTTATAGATAAATCCGGTCACAAAGCCGGGTACGATAAACAGAATTATCTGGCTTGCACAAGGAATAAGGAAATCCATAAAACCTGAGAATCCCATCTTCCTTATCTTTTTTCTGACCGCAATAAAGCTCTTTGTGTTACGCCAGTTGCGTCTGCGGTTCAGATTTCCGGCTGTTACCCTGTAGCGTACAAGAACTTCGGGAATGTTTGCAGCTACTGCACCGCCAATCAGCATACGCACCATAAAGTCATAATCTTCACAGCGTTCAAGTTCCTCGCAGTATCCGCCGATCGACTGTGCAAGCGATTTTTTATATACAAGCGTCTGGTTATTGAATGGCGCTCTGCGTTTTGCAAATTTTCTTATCGCTTCATTTTCTGTCGGCGGTCTTCTGACAGCAATATCATTACCTGTATCGCTGTCGAATTCCTGAATATAACTGCCGAGTATTGACACCTCAGGGTGTTGTGCAAGATATATCATCTGCTTCTCCGCCCTGTTTTCAAGGCATATATCATCGGAATCCATCTTCATTATATATTCATTCTTACAAATAGCAAGTCCTGTGTTAGCACATTTTGCAGTGCCGCCGTGACTTTCAAGGCGGTGTATCTTCAGCTTACCGCCGAACTTTTCGCTGTATTGCTCAAGCACTCCGTCAAGCTGTTCATTCAGCCCGCCGTCGCATACAACAACTATCTCATCCGCAGGATAAGTCTGTATATACAGGCTTTCAAGGCTCTGAGCGAAAAACTCGGGATTTTCTCCGCTGTATACTGACATAAGGACGCTGTACGGCTGTAATTCTGTTCTATTTTCCATACAAATTTGCCTCCTTTGTCTTTGTAATCGCTTACATTGATTTTATCATACCTATAATAAAAAGTCAATCAATACCCGCAATTTTTATTGTTTTTTCTCTTTGCTGTCATATTATCAGTCGAAATAGAGCGCATTACGATAGTCAATTTGTCCTGTAAATGCGTCATAAATTATATTTTCGCAGTTTTTTGTACTGATAAAATACTCCGTAACGTATGCAACGGGAATGAATCTGCCGTCGGATATAAGCTGTTTTTCCGCCTGTCTGCACAGCTCATATTCCTCCTTCTCATCCTTCGCCTGTGACGCTTTTTCGAGCAGTTTCGAATAATCGCTGTTCATAGCACTGTATTTGTTCACGTTATCCGTAAAGCTGTTAAGATACGCCTCAGGACAATTATAACTGCCGTTAAGACGTGTCAGTGCAAGCGTATAATCGCCGTTTTTCAGCTTCTCGTCATATTCGCTTTCGCTGATATACGAGATACTGCAATACATTCCGAGCTTTGCCTGCCACTGCTGTAAAATGCCCTTTACCGATTCGCCTATTTCTTCGTCACGGTTTTCTACAGCGATTATATTGACGCTGTACAAATCCGCCTTGTCAATACCGGCACACGCACTCTGATATGCTGTATACGCCTTTATCTCATCGGGCTTTACCACTGCCTTGCCGCCCACAACATCACGATAGCTTCCGAGCGAATTTTTTACAGACGGAGGTACCGCTCCATCAGCAACGGTATATCCGAAAGGCATTTCAAGCTCTGCGGTATCGGTCGCATACAGTAAGGCGTAGCGGAGCTTATCGCTCCTGAATATCGAATTTGATGTGTTCATTGTAATGCCGTAAACAGCGGTTGAGAATTCGTCATAGATATAATTTTTGTCAAGATAGCTCTTTGCCTTACTGCCCGAAAGAACGATGCTCTGCGATGTTCCGTCGGTGAAATCAGTAATATGATTATCTTCAATGAAGAAGTTAAGTCCGAGCGGAGTTACCTCGTCATGCTCATTATACTTGTCGCTGTAACGAAGAACGAGGTTATTGTTATTGTTGCTCCAAGCGTCATAATTCCACGTCTTAACATAAAACGGACCGTTTGACGCAGTTCGCTCTGCGTCAAGACCGTATTTGCCCTGTGCCTTGATGAAGTATTCCTCGTTGCACGGCATAGCCGCCGGCATAGCAAGAAGCATTGCAAATGACGGCTCGGTATATTGCAGTTCTATTGTAAGCGAATAATCCCCCTGCGCCGTAACTCCGAGCTGTGACAGGTCTGTGATTTCTCCGCTGTTTATCTTATCGGAATTTTTTATGCAGAAATATTCCGATGCCTTCGGCGCTCTGGTTTCCGGCAGGAATAATCTTCTGAAGCCGAAAACAAAATCGGCGGCTGTGACCTTCTTGTTGTAGCCGTTTACGTCTGTCCAGTATCTGTCCTGCTTCAGTTTGAAGTTATATGTAAGCCCGTCATCCGAAACGGTATAGCTTTCAGCCATTGCTTTTTCCGCATTGCCGTCCGCTCCGATCCTGAACAAGCCCTCGAACACCGAGCCGATTATAAGATATGATTCCCTGTCAGAAGCGTATTGAGGGTCAAGGCTTCCGGGATTCGATGATATATCATAACCGAACACATATCCCTTGCCGTCATCCTCTTTACACGAGGTGAAAAAAGCACAGCATAAGCACAGCAAAAACGCAGAAATGCGAATTGTCGTTCTTTTCTTCATCACAACTCCTTAATTACAACATTACCCGTTTCCAGTGATTTCTTGCAATCAATTATCCTCTGATTGCGGCTTCCTTTGAAATGAAGTTCAAGGCTTCTCTGGGCAAGTATAAATTTTCCGTCGACCAGTATATCAACAACCGACAGCAGATTTTTAACATCTTCGTCCGTCTTTGATTTTTCAATAAGCTGTTCAAAAGTAAAACCGGTATATGCCATTATATCGAGCTTTGTGTTCTCCTTTATCCTCTTTGCAAGGTCATATAACGGTGCAGGCTGGCAGAACGGCTCTCCGCCCGAAAAAGTAACACCCTTCAGCAGAGGATTTTCCGCAATGTGATTATATATCTTGTCGGTATCCGCAAGCCTGCCGCCGCTGAAATCGTGCGTTTCGGGGTTGTGACAGCCCTCGCAGTGATGCGGACAGCCCTGCGTAAATATTGTATATCTTATTCCCGGTCCGTCTACAATAGACTCGCTGACCGTACCTGCTATTCTTATAAGCATTGTATCACGTTCCTTTTTAAGTTATCCTATTTATTATAGCCTTATTCGGATAAAAAAGCAATAGATTGAAAGCGTTTCCCTGTTTTTTCAGATAAAAATAAAGTGAGAAAATACAAAATTGCCCACTTTTATTTCAATATTTCAGATATTGATTACGCAACTTTTGAATAGTCGATAACAGAAATATCCTGTAAAAGACTTTTTGCCGCTTCTACAAGTTTTTCGAGCTGTTCGGCAACTTCATCTGTGTAAAATATCTCTCCGCATTGTTCACATTCCTCGCAAGGTACATTTTTAATTATTATTACCGAATTACTGTAATTGACAACATGAGTTGTAAAGCTGTTTTTTATCATTTTGCACTTGCATAGCATACACATAATATAAGACCTTCACGCCGATTCGCTTTTACCCTGCTTCTCTCTGCACTCACTGCATATACCCTTGATGCTTATCTCGTACTCGGTTACATCAAAGTCATACTTTGTGCGTATCTTATCGTTAAGACACATCATTTCACCTAGCTCCACATCAAAGACCTTTTCACAGCAGCTGCATATCATATGAAAATGCGGATCTGTCCTGCCGTCAAAACGTACGCTTCCGTAAGAACTGCATATTTTCTTCAGTATGCCGTGTTCCGCAAGCTGATTGAGATTACGGTAAACTGTACCGAGGCTTATTTTAGGGTAACTGCGTCTGGCTATATCGTAGACCTGCTCGGCGGTAGGGTGGACAGGATTTGAAACAACGATATTCATTATGCAATTTCTCTGTTGCGAATAATTCATACTGCCCTCCTGTCAGGTATAACTCTCGTTATCCGTGACCCAATGACGAACTCTCAGAGGAATACCAAGCCCCTCTGCAAGCTCCTTGCACTGCTCAATCTGCTCAGGCTTTATTATATCAACCACGGTAAACATAACCTCAGGCACGATAGTTTTTACCGTTGCGGCAAAATTAAGCATAGAATTGAATGACGGAAGCCCGAACTTAGGACGTGATACCTCAAGATAGCTCTCAGGGTCGGGAGCGTTAAGGCTTATGGAAATACAATCTATTATATATCTCATCTTGTATGAATCAAATGCAGGGTTGATAAAATCAACAAGTCCGTTTGTGTTGATACGGATTTTCATATCGGTAGTCTGCTTTACATACTTTGCGACCTCAAGCAGAACATCGGCACGCTCCATAGGCTCGCCGTAACCGCAGAAAACAAGCTCGTGAAGTCCTGTCTTATCAAAATCGTCAAACGCCTTGATAATTTCTTCATAGCTCGGCTCATGCTCAAGCCACAGGCTGTCATTATACGCAACGCTGTCGCCGTTCTTTCTTATGCAGAAAACGCACGAACACGGACATCTGTTTGTTATATTAGCATAAAGCTTACCTTCAAACTCATAGAATATCGTCATATTACACCTCCGTGGATAAACTGATAATCTTTCTCACATTAGTATAACATAACGCTGAAAATTAGTCAATAGCTAAATCGGCATTTTAATGCGAAAAATCGCCACCCGCAAAAAAATTTATATCCTGTCATATATTTCATTTGCTTTTAAAGAAGTAAATGACAAAGGGAAGTATACTCCGGAAGTCCGGCTCTCCTTCATTGTTATCAATACACGGTTACAGCAGTTGTAATAAGCACTGCCGCTATCTTTCAGACGCTCTACATAAGGAGCGGCTCCTTCCGACAGCATAGCAAGGCTTCCTGTATCTGTTTCAGCAATTTCACCGCTGAGATAGCTTTCAACATTGTACTGTGCTATTCTGGCGTCGGGGTCGCAGAAGCACAGCACACCAAGCATTACGGTAAAGGATATGAAAAGCGTTGCCACTGTTTTCATACCGGGGAATATCTCGTGCAATATAAGCACAAGGAAAACTATGCCGAGAAGTATCATAAACCACGATGTATAGAATCTAAGCCCGGTAAGCCCATATTCACCAATATACATTATCATCTTTGACATTGCACTGCAGATAAGCAGTATCGTAATCAGGCTGAAAACCGCCGAATATATTCTTACGGCAACGGGCTTTCTGCCGTTTTCGTTTCTCTTTGCAAGAACACCGGCAAGAAATATCACCATAAGGTCAAGCACTGCCACTCCGCACAGCTCAAAAAAGCCTTGTCTTGCATATCCGCTGTAGCTGTAGCCGTCGGGAAGGACTCCGCCGAATGCACTCAGATAATACGGCAGCTGGCAGGCGAAGAACAGAAGATAGATAAGTATAAGCGGCGTCAGCGCAGAACATATTGCGACAGCAGGCACCTTTGCCGCTCTCCCTGTATCGCCTGTCATTTTACGCTTTCTGCCTTTAGCACCGCTCATTGCTCCGAACAGCAGGAATGACAGCGGTATGCTTACCGCAAGAATTATTACGTTGCTGAAAAAGTTGTCGAAAAATCCGCCGGTTATACCTGATAATAATCTTCCGAAATTATCATCGGCGCTCGAAAGTGCCGTACACGCTATAATCACGGCAGGAATTGAGCAAAGCACTCCGAGCAGAATATATAACGCTGTTTTGCTTTTTTCTCCTTTTTCCTTATTTGCAAAAGGAACAGCCATGCACTTTGGTGCTGTGGAAAAGTTTGCAAACGGCAATGCGAATACAGCCTCGCATATTTCCCTTAAGAATCCGTCTGAAAACAGCGGTTTTGATGTTATAAAGCTGTAAGCGAAGTAACAGAGCAGTATTGCGGCATATACCCACGACAAAAATCTTACAAGCCCTGTCGATGAAAACACAGGAACAGCACAGAACAGCATCACACAGCCGAAAATCGCCCATTGTGAAGCGGTCGGCTTTTTGCCGATATATATCACTGCCATAACCGCAAGAGTCGCCACTATAACGTGATACCAGCCCGACGCTATAACCTCTGCAAACGGGAATATTTCTCCCTCGGTAAAGAACAGCTTCAGTGTTATAAAGCCGATTATAACGGTCATCACAGCGAATATGAAGTCACGGATGCCGTATACTTTCTTCGCTTCGGGCGGACCTTGCAGCTGCCTTTGAGACTGTACGAACTGCCCGTCTGCTCTGCCGTATACATTCACCGGCGGAACGTTACCGCACTGCTCCGCATTTTCCGCATAATTATAGTATTCATTCATCTTCTCCACCGCCTTTATAGTACAGAATATCTCCCGGCTGACACTGCAGCACCTCGCATATCTTTTCAAGCGTTGAAAATCTTATTGCCTTTGCCTTGCCCGTTTTCAGCACCGACAGATTTGCAGGCGTTATGCCTATTGCGGCGGCAAGCTCGTTGGATGAGATTTTCCGCTTTGCCATCATTACATCAAGATTTATTTCAATTGCCATATCAGTACCTCACAGCTCATATAGTAAAGTCGTTCTCTTCCTTTAATATGATTGCCTGTTCAAAGACGTTCTTTATAACACGCAATATCAGTCCGAAAAATGCCGCCGCTATAACCACAAGCCACGCAAACGGTCTTATAAAGCTGAAATAGATAAAGATAACGCTTACAGCAAAACAGCAATACGATATAAGACGTAATATTTTCACGTTGGCGGGTATGAACACCTTGTCGTGCCTGATATTTGACAGCAGACGGTCAAGCGCCGTAACTAGCAC
>OHPW01000583.1_pt1 | contig 26584 bp, 20 predicted proteins | sample 1577771 | NCBI WGS metagenome assembly OHPW01 (sample SAMEA3879608, study PRJEB24766) | human gut metagenome | biome: human-associated habitat; feature: feces | place: USA | collected 1985/1987
GATCTGAACAAGGCAGCAGAGCTTCAGTACGGACGTCTTCCACAGTTGCAGAAACAGCTGGAAGAAGAGGAAGCAAAGGTAAAAGATGAAGATCTGTCACTGGTTCATGAAAGTGTTACCGATGATGAGATTGCTAAGATCATTTCCCGCTGGACTGGTATTCCGGTTGCAAAATTAAACGAAAGCGAGAGAAGCAAGACACTGCACCTTGCAGATGAACTTCACAAACGTGTCATCGGACAGGACGAAGGCGTTACGAAAGTAACCGATGCAATCATCCGTTCCAAAGCAGGAATCAAAGATCCGACTAAGCCGATTGGTTCCTTCCTCTTTCTTGGACCTACAGGTGTAGGTAAGACAGAGCTTGCAAAGGCACTGGCTGAGAGCCTGTTTGATGATGAATCTAATATAGTAAGACTTGATATGTCCGAGTATATGGAGAAGTATTCTGTATCCAGACTTATCGGAGCACCTCCAGGATATGTAGGTTATGATGAAGGTGGACAGCTTACAGAAGCTGTAAGAAGAAAACCATATTCAGTTGTTCTTTTTGATGAAGTTGAGAAGGCACATCCAGATGTATTTAATGTCCTCTTACAGGTACTTGATGATGGCCGTATCACTGATTCACAGGGAAGAACTGTGGATTTTAAGAACACTATAATCATAATGACAAGTAACATTGGTTCTTCATATCTGCTTGAAGGCATCAATCCTGATGGCTCAATTAAGCCAGAGGCAGAGGAAGCTGTTATGGGTGATTTAAAGAATCATTTCAGACCTGAATTCCTTAACCGTCTTGATGAGATAATTATGTTCAAGCCTCTTACTAAGGATAATATCAGCAATATTATCAATCTTCTTGTTGCAGATGTTAACAAGAGACTTGCAGATAAAGAGCTTGAGATTGTTCTTACAGATGCAGCCAAGGATTTCATAGTTGAAAACGGATTTGACCCAATGTATGGTGCAAGACCGCTTAAGAGATATGTCCAGAAGACAGTTGAGACACTGGCAGCCAAGTTAATACTTGCAGGCAATATCAATACAGGTGATGATATTGTTATTGACCTTGTAGATGGAAAGCTGACAGCCAGAGCCGCTGCGAGGGCTGTTGAGGGATAAGGCCTGATATTGTAAGGACTTTATGATTCTTTTGGGGGCATTGGAATTTTTGACTTTTGCTAAATGAATATAAATACAGATGATACTTTTGAAATAAAAGCCTACCAGATTATGGTATATATGCGAATTAGTAGGTTTTTGAAATTGAAAGTTGTCATTGATGAAATTAAAAAGCCTACTAAACTATTGTGTAATGCAAGTTTAGTAGGCTTTTTGAAAGCAAACCAACAATTTATTCTTTGAATTTCTGACAGCATACTTTATAGGCAAACCGCAATTGCGGTATTGACAAAAACTTATATTATTTGTATATTAAAAATGATTTATGGTTAAAGATTCATGACAGACTGCTTGTATGTGAATGAAAGAGAAAGATATAACACAAAAGGTACTGGAAGATAATAATGATATATTTGCGGATATTGTTAATGTGTTGTTATTTGATGGAAAGTCGGAGGTTGAAGAGAATGAACTTGTTAATACGACAGTTCATTCACAGTATAAGGCTGAAGATGGAAAAGTTCATGAACAGGAACGCGATATTGCTAAGTATTGGAAAAGAGGATGTACAGACATAGTCCTGTATGGCATAGAGAATCAGACAAAGGTTGAGAAAAGAATGCCGGCAAGAATATCAGGATATGAAGGTGCTTCATACAGAGGTCAATGTGATAAGAAAACAATAGTGCCGGTAATAACGATGGTTCTGTATTATGGTACAGACAGAAAATGGACAGCACCAAAGAATCTTAAGTCTCTGATTAAAGTTCCGAATAATCTGGATAAGTATGTTAATGACACTAAAGCTAATGTATTTGAGATAGCGTGGCTGACAGATGAACAGATAGCAAAGTTTACAAGTGATTATAAGATAGTTGCTAATTTCTTTGTGAACAAGAGAAAGAACAAAGATTACATACCAGATGATAAGACAACAATTAAGCATGTGGATGAGATACTAAAGTTTTTATCGGTTATGACAGGGGATAGCAGATATGAAGAGATATTGTCAGATAAGGAAGGAGTGAGCAATATGTGTGATGTAGCGCAGAGACTTGAAGACAGGGGAATTGAGAAAGGACTTCAGAAAGGAAGAGAAGAAGGCAACCAGATGATATATTCACTGGTCGAAGATGAGAGCATAAGTATGGAAAAGGGTGCACAAAAGCTAGGGGTAAGTGTAGAAAAGCTGCGAGCTAATATGATTAATGCGGGATATAAGTGTCCGGATATGGAGTGATAGCTGATAAGGAAGGCAGAATAACAGTATAATATATAAAGATAAAGCAATGCCGGTAAGAGAGGATACTGGTGTTGCTTTTCTTTTTGTGGAAGTCTGTTTCTGTTCAGGGTTTTATTTCTACGTGTTCCTATAAGAATAAAAAATAATCAAGCTATATAGGCGAAATACAGGCAGAATTACATGGAATTGCAGGAATATACCTATAAGGTAGGCACGAGGAAGCTTATCTATAGGCAGATTGGGAGAAAAAGTGAAGGCTGAATAAGGATTCTGCCCGGATATATCCTATAAGTCAAGCAATAATGCGACTACCTATAGGTATCAGGAACAATGAATCAATAAAGCATTTAATTATTTCTTGAAAATAGCTAGAAAAATAGATATATTATAGTAAAGTATTAATCTAAAAGGGGAGAAAAATAAAATGCTTACAAAATTAAAAAAGTGTAAAACATTTAAAGAAATATATGAGGTGCTGGGGAGAATTTTTTTGAAAAGATAGCAATGTACATAGTGATGGGATGGTGCTTATTGCCGATACTATCAATCTTCTTTCATATAAGATGGATGGGGATGGCTAAGCAGACATTTATGTATAGATTGAATATATTGTCAAGCTATCAGACGGCAGTTTTGCTTATGGGTGTGTTGACATTGGAATTTCTGATAGCATACTTTATAGGCATGATACTGACACGGAGCAATGATTGGAAAAATGAGCTGTTTGAGTTTATTAAAAGAGAACCATGGAATGTATTTTTTTTGATGCTGTTTGTATGGATTATCATATGTACAATGCATTCGGCTGATAAATATACTTCAATATTTGGGACAGAGTACAGATATGAAGGTCTTGTGACATATTGCTGCTATGCGGCGGTTTATATGTGTGTGCATATAGTTAAAGAAGCAAAATATAGAAAATGCATATTCAATACATATGCGGTAACAGCAGTTATACTTGGAATATGCCTGCTGCTTCAAGATAATCATCTGTTATATATGCACAAAATATTTGTTTATGATAGAGCAACTGTATTCAGCCAGTTTAATCATTTTGGGTATTATCTTAACATGTCAATTCTGGTAATGACAGGGTTATTCTTAACGTCAGATATTAAGAAAAATGAAATTATGTATGCAGCAGGAATAGCGTTCCAGTTATTTTGCCTTTTGGTGAACAATACATTTGGTGCGTATCTTGGCTCTATGTTTGGTGTTATAGCTGTATGCATAATGTATGTTGTAAGAACTAACAATATAAAGAAAATACTAGTGCCGATAATTATATATATTTCTCTTAGCGCAGTCAGCATGTCAGGAATCATTCCATCAAGCAGTGGACAGAACTTAAAAGTTAATTTATCAACCTTCTCTCATGATGTTAATGCAGTCGTATCAGATGCGGAAGATGCAGATGGAGCAGGGACGGGAAGAATGAGATTATGGAAAGCTTGCTTAAAAATGATACCGGAAAGTCCAATATTAGGATACGGACCAGAACAATTGAATGAAAAATATGCTGGCGAATTGGGAGGCGTGTTAGCAGGAGGCACTGACAGACCAGAAAATGAATATATACAGTATATGGTGTTTATGGGAATACCAGGGCTTGTAATGTATATGAGTGCATTAATATCAATGATGATATGCCAATTGAAGAAAATTAAAAAAATGGAACTTATAACGATAGCTTCGGCAGGATGTGCATTGGCATATGCAGCAGGTGCATGCTTTGGAAATTCAATGTATTATACAACACCATATTTCTATATGTTTTTAGGAATGACGGCAAGAACGATTAAGCTAAAAAATACGAAATAAAAGTGAAAATTACCCACTTTTAGTGTGTAGTATGATATTATTAAGACATGTTATAAATATAAAAGTGAATTTAAAAAGAATTTATTTTTTGTTAATTTTGTTTGTTAATTTTAGTAAAATTATTGTCCTGATTGTGCTTATGTGTTATACTAAATGCACTAAAAAGGAAAGATTTTACTAAGAATGGGGAGTGTGATATGGAAACATTTTCATACAAAGCGGTTGACGCTTCGGGAAAAGATGTTAAGGGTGCTATTGAAGCAGAAAGTAAAGATGAAGCAGCCAGAAAGATAAAGGAACAGGGCTTTACTCCTATATCAATAGGTAAGCAGGGAGCTTTGGATAAAGATGTTAATCTGTCATTTTTTGGCCCAAAGAAAATACCGGCACGAGATATGAGTGTATTCTGCCGGCAGTTTGCAAGTATTCTTAAAGCAGGTGTAAGTGTAATTAATGCATTGGAGATGCTTGGTGAACAGACAGAGAATAAGAGACTTAAAGAGGCAATTGAGAGAACCCAGTCCAGTGTAGAAAAAGGTGAAAACCTTTCGGATTCAATGAGGGAGAACGAAGAGTTTCCAAGTATTCTTATTGATATGATTAAGGCTGGTGAAGCTTCTGGTAGTCTGGAGAATTCTCTTACACGAATGGCGGTACAGTTTGAAAAAGATGCCAAGTTAAAAGGTGTTGTAAAGAAAGCAATGATGTATCCGATAGTGCTTATCTTTGTTATGATAGGTGTTATTGTAGTAATGCTTACATTTGTTATACCAAGCTTTATGACAATGTTTGAAGACTTAGATTCAGAACTTCCAGTAACAACAAGGGCAATCCTAGCTATGAGTGACAGCATAAAGGGATACTGGTATGTATATCTTATTGTTGTCGTTGGAATAGTTGTGGGGGTTAAGTTGTATGGTAATACCGAGAATGGAAGACATAACCTGGATAAATTAAAGTTAAAGATTCCAGTATTTGGATTGTTACAGACTAAGTCAGCGTGTGCTTCATTTGCAAGAACAATGAGTACATTGTTACAGGCTGGTATGCCAATGATTGATGCGCTTGAGATATCTGCTTCAACCATGAAGAATGTATTATATTATGATGCATTAGAAAAAGTAAAGAGCGGCGTGTCATTAGGCTTGCCTCTTTCTAATCAGTTAAGAACATCGGGGCTTTTTCCTCCGATGGTTGTACATATGGTAGGTATTGGCGAAGAAACTGGTAATGTTGAAGAGATGCTTACCAATTCAGCAGTTTATTATGAAGAAGAAGTTGAAGTTCAGACACAGACTCTTACTTCATTAATGGAACCTATTATTATTGTACTAATGGCTTTTGTTGTTGTACTTTTGATACTCGCAATTTACCAGCCAATGATTCAGCTTTACAATACATTAGGTTCACAAGGTTAGTATATAATCTGTTCTGCAGGTCGCTTAACGAGAATGGATTTATATAAATATATTTCAAAAGGGAGATATGAAACATGAAAAAAACACAGAAAAAATTAGGTAACAAAGGTTTCTCTTTAGTAGAGCTTATCGTAGTTATTGCTATTATGGCAGTACTTGTTGGTGTGTTAGCTCCAACACTTATCAAGAACATTGAAAAGTCAAGAAAGTCAAAGGATGAACAGAATCTTGATACAGTTAAGGGCGCAATAACAACAGTATTAGCTGATGAAAAATATTATGATCTTTTAAGTGATAATGTGGTTACAATTACAGGCTCAGATGGAACGATTACAATTACTTCTGATTCAGATACTAAGCCAGATGGTGCTACAAATACTTTAAAACAAGAATTGACTGAGACTATTAGTAAAGAAAAAGTTCCTATGACTTCAAAAGATTTAAAGTCAAAAACAATTAAATTCACGATTACAAACGGAAAAGTTTCAGATTATAATGCATCATAATAGTATTAGTTAAGGAAACATTAAATCATGCAATACGAATTACCACTGTACTTCATTATCTTTCTATACGGAATAGTATTCGGAAGTTTTTTGAACGTACTGATTTACAGATTACCATTAAAAGAGAATATAGCTACAGAACATTCGCATTGTATGACATGTGGTGCAAAAATCCAGTGGTATGATCTCATACCACTGGTAAGCTACATAATACTTGGTGGGAAATGCAGACACTGCAAAACTAAGATATCACCGCAGTATCCAATCATTGAAGCGACCAATGGGATAGCATATGTGATAGTATTCTTAGTTCACGGATTTAATGCGGTAAGCATATTGATGTGCTTTGCATTTTCAATATTTCTTGTTATTTCAGTCATTGACTGGAGAACTTTCGAGATACCATTTTCACTTAATGTGGCAATTGGTGTTTTGGCAGTGATAAGAATCATATTAGATCACAAGAACCTATTAGACTATCTAATAGGGTTTTGTGTTATAAGTGGATTCATGCTCATATGTCTTTTTATTGGACGAGCGATTAAAGGAATTGACGCTTTTGGCGGTGGAGACATTAAGCTGATGGCGTTTGCAGGATTATTTTTAGGATGGAAGTGCATTATCCTGGCATTTCTGATTGGCTGCATCTTGGGTGCAGTCATTCATTCCATCCGTATGAAAGTCACGGATGCTGAACATGTACTGGCATTCGGACCATATTTGTGTGCAGGGCTTACAATAGCCATGCTTTTTGGTACGAATATAATTAACTGGTATCTTTCTTTTATGGGATTCTAACTAATCTGTATATTTATGTAGGAGAGTTTTTGTCTATATAGAAAGAACAGGAAATTTATATATATTTTTATAACTAGAAATCATTAGCTTATTATGTGGGGAGCTGGATAGGAGGATTTTATGGCTGCATCTAAAGCCAAAGGTAAATTGGTAAGTATCGTTATCAATAACGAGTATATTAAAATATGTGAAATCACTAAATCAGGTAAGAACAGTGTCGTTCATAAGACTGTTACAATTCCTGCACCAGAAGACTGCTATGTCGATGGTGTAATTGAGCAGACTGACGTACTTGCTAAGGCAATCAAGGTTGTTATGGACGAGCATAGATTTAATGCTAATAATGTCGCATTTTCTATCAGTTCTCCAAGACTTGCAACTAAGGAAGTTCTTATTCCTAATGTTAAGGCTAATAAGATTGATAAACTTGTACAGGCTAATGCTACAGAGTATTTCCCTGTTAATATGGATGAGTATATCATTCAGTACACGGTTCTTGAGAAAGTAGAAGATCAGGGACAGGAAAAGATTAAACTTATGGTTGCTGCTGTACCATCAGAAGTTGTAGAGTCTTACTATGGACTTGCTAAGGCTTTAGGACTTAAGGTGGCATTTGTTGATTATGCAGGTAATAGTACATACCAGATTATGAAACAGCAGATTGGACCAGAAGTCAGTCTTGTTATACAGGTTGAAAATGATGGTACTGTAATCAATATTTTCAAGGATAATGTATTGCAGTTACAGAGAAATGTTCCTTATGGAAAGTCAATGCTTGTTAATGCTGTTATGGAGAAATATGGACTTAAGTATGAGGCTGCTACAACAAAGCTTCAGAATGAAACACTTCTTCATTCAAGATTTGATGGAGATGAGGTTACAGAGTCATTAAGGTATATGGCAAGTAACATCAACAGAGTTATTGATTACTATGTATCTCGTAACAGATTATCAATCCAGAAGGCGTATCTGATTGGACATTCTACATCTATTAAGGGTTTTGCAACACTTCTTTCTAATGAGCTTAATATGCCAATTGAGAAGGTCGAGAGACTTAAGAATATTGCACTGGACAAGAAAGCATATGTTGAAGAGGCTACTCTTACAAGTTATGTAACTAACTTAGGTGCAGTTATTGATCCGGTTGATTTTATTCCTAAGAGACTTATTGAGAGTGGTGCCAGAAAAGAAAATACAAAGACACTTATCGTAGGATTTGTTGGAGCCCTTGTGGTTTCTGCACTTCTTGTTCTTATTCCACTTGTTCAGGTTGTTGCTCTTAATGCAGAGATTGGATCTCTTAATAAGAGTATAAAGAAGCTGAGCATTATTAATGATGTTGTTAATGAATATTATTCAGCTAAAGATAAATATAATGATATCGCAGCATTTGCAGCACTTACATCAGACAGCGATGATGCATTACAGGATTTTGTTGATTATCTTGAAAAGAGTATGCCAAGTGATATTACTATTCAGTCTTTCAATGTTGCATCAGGAGCAATTACTGTTAATGGAACAGCGGGAAGTAAGTCTTCAGTAGCTAAGTTCATTCAGGAACTTCAGAAGAATTCTTCTGTACTTAATGTTGATGCCCCTACTATAACAGAGACTAAGGATAATGCAGGTACAATTGAAGTTACATTTTCATTATCATGTACATTTGTTGGAGGAACATCTAATACAACTGATATGAAGTCATCTAATACATCAAACAGTACTAAAAATAGCAGTACTAAGAGTTCAACAACAAAGTAGGAGGGGAGTCAGATGGATAAGTTAAAAGGTATGTTAAAAATCTCTGAAAGAGACAAAAAGTTATTGGTTGTTGTATTAGCAGTGCTTATTATGGCTCTTGCTTATTTCTTTGGATTTCAGAATCTTTCAGATCAGGTAGATACTTTATCTACTAAAAAGACTACTCTTGAGACAACTCAGAGAGACTTAAAAGAAAAGAATAACAACAAACAGAAGTATGTTAATGATACAATGAATTATCTTAAGCAGTATGATAATCTTCTTGACAGATATGCGGCAGGGAGCACACAGCCTAATTCAATTGATTTCTTTAACAAGACAGAGTCTGTAACAGGAACATGGGTAAGAAGTCTTTCTTTATCACCAACAACTGTTCTTTACAAGTTCGGTCAGATTGCTTCAAGTAATGTAAATGGAAAAAGCAATTATACTTCTAATCTTACCGGCTATAAGTCAACTATTAATATTGCTTATGAATCAGATTATAGTCAGTGGAAGAATTTTATTAAATATGTCAATACATATGCTGATAAGAGCACAATTGATGCTTTATCTGCATCTTATAATGAGGCAACAGGTGTTGTTACAGGAACAGCATCTATTTCACTTTATTCAATTGAAGGTGGAAAGCGTGATTATAAGGAACCATCATTTGATGTTAAGACAGGAACAGGAAATATATTCTCAACAGTTACACCAACTGAGTAATAAGAGAATTCAGGGAGAGGGATATGAAATTATATAGAAAGAATAGAAAATTGAATAATTCCGGTTTTTCACTGGTTGAAGTACTGGTAGCGATTGTTATTCTTGCAATCATATCTCTACCGGTATTGAGTACATTTTCTAATGCTGCAAGAATTAACAATAAGGCAAGAAGGACTGAAAATGCTAATACTGCAATTAACAATATTATAGAGGAAGCAAAGAGTATGAGTTTGGACAGGCTTGCTGGTGGCAATGGACAATATACTTATCAGCAGCTTGGTGGGATTGACAGCACAACATATTCTGTGGGTAATAAGAAAGATGCTTCTAATATTCTTTATTATGAGGGTGTAAATAAAGAAAAATTTTACATTAAAGCAGAATTTGATCCTTCACCTTATACAACACCTGCTGACAGTACGGTTAAGGATAATCCTAATAATAATATTAATTCAGCAGGAATATCAGTATATGCAGATGTTTCAGCGGACAGTTCACTCGTTTATCGTGATGATAACAGTGATAATCAGGCAGTTGCACATTTTAAATATTATACAGGTGAGCAGGCATTTGACAGGTCTAAGATTACTAAGAGTACATCTATTGATGTTAATGTAACAAGAAATACTTCAGATGCATCTAAGGTTTTATTTGACCAGACAGCAGTTATTACAGTTACATATCATTATGATACTGTGCTTAGTTATCCTGATTATGTTAAGACAACTACACTTACAACTAATACTTTTGAAGCGGAAGAACGTGAGGAAGATGTAAGTGGTACAAAGCAGACTGTCTATTACGTTTCAGGAAAGATTAAGAAGAATATAAAGAATCTGTATGTATTCTATACTCCGTTTGATGATTATATCAGTACTAATAAGAAGGGTACAACAACTACAGATGGTACTATGGAAGTATATGTTAATGATAAGATTAATGTAACATACAAATATCCGGCAGAACTTACTAATGTAAGATATAGTGATCTTAATGTATATCTTCTTGAGCAGGAAAAGATAACGCAGGAAAAGAATGCAGATGGTTCAGTAGCATCAGCACAGAAATACAGAATGTTGGTTGATCATAATAAAGTTAAAGTTACATTTAATACTCAGGTTATGGGTAATCTTGCTGATAAAGCAGGAAACAAGGATACTGCAGCGAGAATTTATTCTAATATTAAAGACTGGAAGTCTGGTTCTTCATCAAAAACAGAAGATTCTATGTACAGACTTACAGTGACAGTATATTATAATGATTCAACTATGTCAGATGATTCAAAGATTGCAACTATGACATCTACTAAGATTAATTAGTCAGTGAAAGAATGGAGACAGTTTATGGGGAAAGTATTATTGAATTTGAAAAGAAAAAGAAATAATTCTGGTTCTACTATTGTAATAGTGCTTATTATGACTTCATTTGTATTGATTCTTTCAACACTGATTACTACAACTACAATGGTCAACCTTAAAATGAAGATGATAGCATCACAGTCTAAAAAGACGTTCTACACATCTGAAGAGGCTGTTGATGAGATATACGCTGCGCTTGGAAAAGCTTCAATGGAGTGCTTTAATGCTTCATATGAGGAGCAGCTTACTACATTATCAAGTTATAGTAAGGTTGTTTCTGACCAGCATAATAATTTTGCAACTTTGGTTGAGATTGATAATGAAAAAGCAAATGTTGCTTTAAGAGAAAATTATATGCAGAAGCTTATAGGAAAGCTGTTGCCAGATTTTAAGACAACAGATTTTAGTCCTGTATATAATAATAATTATAGCTTTGATGGACACAAGGAGAAGTTCATTGAAATATTGAATTCATATCTGGAGAATTATTCTACAGGTGTTGATAAGGATGGTAATGCTACGGGAGATCCTATTCTTGTGGTGCAGGATGTCAATACTATCCGTATGAGAAATACGAGTGATAAGAATAATGGAACAGGTCTTAATGTGTATGCAATCACATTTACAGATTGTGTCGTTAAGTATCTGACACAGAATGGAGACTATTCTTATATTACATTTAATGGAGCAGTTGGGCTTCCTGATATATATGTTAATTTCATGGACGAAGACCTTGTTGGTACAACATTCTTTGGTAATTATGCGTTAGTTGGTAATACTGGTATTAATATTACTGACGGAGGAACAGCGATAATTAAAGGAAATGCATATGCTGGAAGAGCATCAGGCCTTAATATTAAGGGTTCAACTCTTGATTTTACAGGCAGTTATCTTATCTGTGGAGGTAGTCTTAACCTTAATATTAAGTCAAAAGGAGAGACCGGAGCATTATCTGCGTCACAGCTTAACCTTGGTGGCTCTTCACAGTTATGGTCTGATGAGATTGTACTTGGAAATAATGCCACATTTAATGGCGCTGGTGCAGTCAATGTTAAGGATGACCTTACTATTGAGGGGGATGATTCAAGTGCAGTTCTTAGTGGTTCTTATGAAGGCTTTGGATATGAACCTAAGGAAAATGCAACTCATTATGACAGTAGTGCGGTAATTATTAATGGAGAAAGAGCGACAATTACATTCAGTTCATCTCTTTCAAAGCTTGTTGTTGCTGGCCGTTCATATATTAAATTTGAGACATCAGTACCGCTTGCAACAGGTGAATCAATTTCAGTTAATACTAATCAGGAAATATATCTTGTTCCTGCACAGCTTTTAAAGAGTGGTTCTAAGAATCCATCTAAGAAGCAGACAGCAGGCAACGGAATCAAGTGTGAGACTAAGATAAGTGAGTCAACATTCTTTGGATTTGATTTATTAAGCAAGAATGGTGATGATTATTATGTGACAAGAGATTATGATATAGCCGGTTCTGGTCTTAATACAATTGATTATGATAAGTCAAGAACATATTATTATTTCAGTTTCAAGGATACAGCATCACTTAATACTTATGCTAAGATTATATATGATTATACAGATACTCAGTTTGAGGAATTCCTTAATAATACTTCTTATGCACAGAAATGCAGTGCTGCAGAGAAAAATGATTATATTAAGGAATCTAAGTCTTTAAGAAATGCTATTAAGAAATCTGTAGGTACATATGCCGGACTTAGTGGTTCATCAGTTGTAAGAAGTGAAAGTCTTACAGATGGAGCCAGCCTTGGTATCTTTGCTGATAATTCAAGTTTTGATTTTAAAACTGAATATTCAGACAGATCGAATAGATATAATGTGTTTAATAAGATACTTGCGCCTCTTGGGGATTCAGTAACATATACAACAACTCAGCAGGCAGAGGAATATCTTAATAGTATTGCTCATAATAATATTGCTATTGATCTTAGCAAGTACACACCTGATGATGTTTATGACAATATTATTAATAAAGATGGTTTTGCAGAAGTTACTGATGGTAAGGCATTCAGCAAACAGGTAGAAGGAAAATGGTTTATAGCTTATGCGTTATCTGAAGTATCTGCATCAAAAGGTATAGAACTTGTTATAGATAGTAATTCGTCTGAATCAAAATCAAATATTCTTAAGATAACTTCGGGTGTTGTTGTCTGCTCTGGTAATGTTCATATTAAGAGTGATTTTGATGGAATTGTTGTTTCTAATGGAATAATTACGATTGATTCAGGAGTGACAGTTTCTAATAACATTTTCTCTGATTCACTTTTCAGAACATTTATTGATGACCATGAAGCAGAGCTTACGGATACTAATGGAAAAGGCAAAACAGTCCACTATAAGGATATTTTCAGATTCTGGAATCCGCATGTTGAATCTAAGAAGGATTCATCACTTAGTGTAAGCAATATGACTTATAAGGATATGGTTACATTCAGTCTCTGGAGGAAGTACGAAGATCCTAAGGGAACTAATGTTGAGTCTACAACGGAGGCACCTACTAATCCGTCATAATACGGAATATTATAGAAAGATTATTTAATGGAGATGTGATGATGAGCAGGAGAGGGAACAGACATTTTAAGAAACAATTAAATAATCAGGGATTTTCTTTATTGGAACTTCTTGTAGTAATCGCAATAATCGCAGTTGTTTCACTTCTTGTAACAGTCGGACTTACAGTTCTTAACAAGGGAAATGCCAAGAAAGCTAATAAGAATCTTTATTCAAGTCTTAGTGAGTTAAAGACAAGTACTATGGCTAAGAATGGGAACTGGTACATGGAGATTGGTAAAGATGGTGATTCTTATGTATTTACTACATATAAGGATACAGGAAGTCCATTAGAAACATACAAATGTAGTGCTTCAAGGATTTCTATTGTATATGAAGCTGGTACTTCGTCGTATAATGTTGATGATTATACAATTATGGTTAAGTTCAGTAAAGCAGATGGTTCATGTGACAGTGTGACAGCTACTAAGTCAGGAATGGATCCGGTTGAACTTAAGAATACAGCAACTTCAGGAACATTTAAGGTTACATCATCTGGTGTTGATTATGAATCTAAGCTATGGTATAAGACCGGAAAAGTTACGACATCGAACTAGTTTATTAATATGGAGTGGAGTTATGAAGAAGGATAACAAGGGATTCTCATTAGTGGAACTGCTTATAGCGATAGCAATATCAAGTATTGTTCTTATGGCACTTGTAATGCTTATTACACAGGCGGTCAGAAGTTACACGAAGCAGACAGCTCTGGCACAGATACAGAGTGATGCGGATATAAGTCTTAATCAGATGTCAAAGAATATTCTTGAGGCAACAGAGGTAAAGATTGAAAAGCTGAATGGGGATGTAACTATATATACTAATAAGGTTATTGAGAAAAAGAATAGTACTGAGGTAGGCATTGAATGGGGATACTATTATGAAAGTGCAACACAGCAGCTATGGTATATCAATTCAGATAAGTCAGAAATGAGTCTTGTATGTGATAATGTTACATCATTTGATGTAAGAATATCAAAGGATAGTATAGAGCTTGATACAGCAACAATTAAGTCAATTGACAGGAATCCGCAGATTGTTATTTCGTTAGGCTTACAGAGGATGAATGAAAAGAGAATTGTTTCAAGAACATTTTCAACAAGAAACCAGCTTAATGATAATATAACACTTGGCAAGTCTATTACATCGGTTGAAGGAGATAAGGACGATGTTGTTAATACACTTAAGGTTGGCAACACGTTATCAGCAGCACAGATAATTGATTATTTTACAGATAATTAAGTAAACGGGAGGTAATCTTTATGAAGTCAAAGTTCAAAGAAAATGGTAAAAACAGAATATTGGCAGTGATTGCTTCTGCAGTTATGTTTTGTCTTGTTGTGCTTCTGATAATTGTTATACGAAAGACTGATGCGGTGGCAGATACTTCGGTTATTATTAATGGTAAGGAATATTCACAGGATAATAAGATGAAGATTCTGGAGATTGTTTCTGAAGATTATTATGATGAGTTAGGACCGATTATAGGTAATTCATCTGGTAGTGTCAAGTGGGATGATATTGTAGCAAAGGCTACTGATAAAAAGGTAGCATCTAATAGTGATGTACAGAAGAATATGGATGTGTATCTTCAGTATGTTAATGGTATTCTTTTAAACGGAACTAATTATAATTTATGCCTTGAGTATAAAAGTGGCAACTCATACAATTATTACACTACTTCTAATGATGCAATACAGAAGGTTGGCACTTTAGATGTTGATAATATAAAACTTATTTTCTGTAAAAAAGATGGTAATAGCTATATACCTATGACAACAAAAAACGGTTCTAAGTTAAGAGATGCATTTTCTTTCTTTGTATTTGGTGACAAAGGAATGGAAGGATTTGTTGATCTTGTAATCAAGAAACCGTCAGAAGTTACAACCAAGGATATAGATGATGCAACTATTGTATATTTTTCATGTAAAATACACAATGCAGGAATATTATCTGCATATAATTATCTGAATGGAACTAATGTATCTTCTACAGAGAAAAAATGGACATTGGGAGACAATGACTTATCAGCGGAAACAGCACTTTACTTATATATGTTGAATGCTACTAAAGGAAAAGCCATAATGTATAATTCTGCCGATAAAGGTCTTGGAAGTGATAATAAGTATTCTAATATTGCAAGAATATGTCTTACTATGTCTGGTATTGACAGAGATCAGTTTGTTACAGATTTTGCCCATACCAAAGAAGGCATAAGCGGAGGTGTTACAGGTAAATATTATAGTGGAAATGTAGGATATATTAATATTGATGACGAAAATGGCAACAAGATAATTAATTATTACCTTGAATCTGGAGAAAAAAGAAGCTTTGAAGATGCCGGAGGTTCAGGACCATTTGCTTACTGGAGAAGTTATCAGATGATTTTTGATCCGGAAAATTTTAAAGACAATAAGTCGAATTGGGTTACTACATTCCCTATATATAATGCAACGGAAACAAACAGACAGAAGTATGTTGATAAATATGTGTGGGAATTTAATTCAGATAATGCTATTACATCAGAACTTATGTCAAGTGATGTGTATCCAAGTAATGCCCAGGAAAGTGATATTAAGTATGGTACAACATATGACGAAGCTAAGACATTTACTAAGGACAATAAGACTATAGATGCTGCACTTACCGGAGCAAAGATAATTCAGTATATTATTGGTGCATATAAGAGAACACCTAGTGAATCTGTCAATGTACTTGAAATTGAGCCTATTGGTGTATATGGCTATAATACTGATGGCGGTAAGGATATTATTAAGACATGGTATGGCTTGCCAAAGACATCAAGTGTAACGGTTAATGTTACAAGTATGTCAATAAATGCATTTGCAGGACTTAATGAAGATATTCTTTCAAAGTATGATCTTGTTATTATTGGTGATAGAGGTTCTGCGCAGACAGTTGGCGAAGTATTTGGTTCTCATATGTATAATACTGACAGAACATTTACAAAATCATCTAAGACATATAATCTGAATGCTAATGACCTGACTGAGAAAGCGTTTAATAAACTTTTTGAATTTGCACAGAAGGGTATGCCAATAGCACTTGATAAGAATGTATATTATGGCAATAAGTCAGTTGTAGACAGTAACACTAACATGTATAAGATGAGAAAATCTAATCTTGCAATGCAGCTTACAAAGACAGGATCATCTAATATTGTATGGGTAGATAATGATGAGGTATCAGATACATTAAATTATATCTATAAACCGACAAGCAACATTTCACCTAATATGAAAGAGTATGATGGAACTGAGGCAAGTGTTAATGAAAGAGATTTTGACAAGAGCCTGTTAGTTACATTTTCAGGAAATGTAACTGTTCCGGTAAGGGATGGTTCATATAAAGTTAAGATATACATTGACAGAAACTGTGACAGTATGTTTTCAGAAGATCATACAACAGATGATACTGAGTTATTCTATTGTGAAAGTGATGGTACGGGGATACAGTGGACTAATGGAGGTTTTAGTACAACATTGTCTCTGCCAAGTGGACTTACCGGTTATGTTGGCTGGAAGGTTGAGATAACTGATACAGATACAGGATTAAGAACTTATACTTCTGGTGCATTTGCATTGAAGAATAAGGAGAGAACAATAAATGTTTTACAGATTAAGAGTAATTCACAGGAGTCACATCTTAATCTTGCTCCTGGAAGCAAGTTTGATGAAAAATTCAAGTCAGAAGCTGGGATTACAGGGTTTAATCTGAAGGTTAAAGAAATGACCAAAACAGAATTTTCAGAAGAATTAAAGAAGAATCCTAAGCTTCTTGATGATTATTCTATGATTGTTATGGGATTTGCTGATAACTATGGTAATGATAATGATTTATCTGTCGATGCAATTGATGCTATAAAAACTTATATTGATGATGGAAAATCTGTACTGATGACACATGACTGTATGTCTTATAGGGAGAATGGTACAGGCAAAAAAGCAGCTGGTTCATATGAGAAACTTAATTATGCTACCCAGCAGTTGAAACCTTTGATTGGAATGAAGGGTGGATATAGTTTAACAGATACTCTTATATATAAATTATCGGGTGTAGGACCATTTACTGGTTCAGGCGATACAACAAGTACCAGAATGACAAGCAGCCTTTCAAAGCTGAATACTGGTGAAGTTACATCTTATCCTTATGGAATTGATTCGTCAATAAGTGTTGCTCCAACGCATGCACAGTATTTTGCCCTTAATCTTGAAACACAGGTTAATGGTTCAGATCCTGTTGTATGGTATACTCTTGATAATGGTGATAAGAATTATTTTTCATTATCAGGTCAGGATGCTGTTAATAATTACTATATATATTCTGCTGGTAATGTTACATATACTAGTGCAGGTCATTCTGATATGGATAAAGAAGGCACTGATGCAGAGATGGAGCTTTTTGTTAATACATTTGTAAGAGCTATTCTTGCTGGTAACAGTGCACCACAGGTTTCATATACGGATGCTGTTTATGATGACACACAGAAGTCATATAGTAGTTATATTAAGTATAATTACACAAAGTTCGCTGACAGGCAGCTTAACTTTAATTTCATGATATCAGATGCCGACCTTATTGATGGCAGAGGTATTATTAATGAAGCATTTATGTATGTTTATAATGAAGAAAAAAGAGGGGACACTGACGTAAAAGATGGTAAGTTTGATTCATCTAAAGATAAGCGTCTCGGATATATCAGTATAGATGGTTCTGGAAATGTTTCACTTACATCGATGCCTGTATCGTCAGGTTCATCTAAGGTTAAATCTGGTGTGGAATATACGGTTGATAATTTCTGGAGTCTGTCAGGGGCAGATGATGCATCATTGAGACAGAAGCTTTCGGATGGAACTCTTAAGATAGGTATTCAGGCAACTGATGGTCACAATGGAGTTGGTTATGCGATACTTAATCTTCAGGTAAAAGATTTGTTTAATATGGATTAATTTAATATCAGTATGGATTAAACTCCGGTGGATGAACTCTCATATAGAGAGGCTCTGCCGGAGTTTTTTGTTAGGAATCATACAGGAGAGGTATTCTATATAAAATATAATGATATATATATTGACATTGATTATACATAATGATAATATATTAATACATTATATACGCAGTGCGTATATCAATAATGGGATAAGCAGGGAGAGAAGGTATGGCAGGGAACAGAGAGTATAAAAGTGATGTATTCAGTATGTTGATGCAGGATAAGAGAAGGGCACTGGAGTTATATAATGCTATTAATAATACAGAATATGACAATCCGGATGATGTTGAGATGGTGACACTGGATGGCGGAATATGATTATCTGTAAGGAATGATGCATCATTTGTGGTTGGAGACAGCTTGAGTATTTACGAACACCAGTCAACGGTATGTCCGAATATGGCGTTAAGGAGTCTTATATATTTTGTTGCAGTAATTAAGGAACGCATTAGCGGGAGACATAACGGGAGTTCAGATAATGATGAGAATTCAACTGTGGTCAGAGACGGCAGAAATTTATATGGAAAGAGTCTGGTAAAGATTCCGACACCTAAGTTTGTGGTGTTCTATAATGGAGCACAGAAGCAGCCAGAGAAGATGACGCAGTACTTATCGGATTCTTTCGAACAGAAGACAGATGATCCGGAACTTGAATTAAAATGTAAAGTTTATAATATCAATTATGGAAAGAATCGTGCTATAATGGAAAAGTGCAGATGGCTGGATGAGTATATGATGTTCGTCGATAAGGTCAGGGAATATCATAGAAGTAAAGATGAAGACGATCTTGAAGCTGATATTAATAAAGCCATAGACTACTGCATAGAAAATGATGTTCTGAAAGAATTTCTTTTGGAGCGCAGGGGAGAGGTGACAAAGGTTATGGCACTTGATTATACATTTGATAAACAGTTAGAGATGGAGAGAGCAGATGCTTGGAAAGAAGGAAGAGTGGCAATGAGTAAGCTGATGAATAAGCTGCTAGATGATGGAAATATAGAAGAAGCAAGGCGTGTAACAGAGGATGCCGAATATTGTGAAAGACTTATGAAAGAATATGGAATAATATAATCTAAGCTGAATAATAAGTAACATGAACCAACCAGATTATCAATATAACACATGAGGTCTGGTTGGGATTTTTATACAATGAATATATATTGATAATTGTTTTAAGATACTATAATCTTAAAAGCTACACGAATATATATTTAAGTATTGATAGCGAAAGGAGGCGGTATTTATTGTACAGTAGTGTATTGAGTGGGGTATTATATGGATTGAAGGCAGAGATTGTACGGGTTGAGGTTGATGTTGGCAATGGTATTCCAAGTTTTGAGATGAGTGGTTTTCTTAGCAATGAGGTTAAAGAAGCGAGAGAAAGAGTAAGGGTTGCTATCCGTAATTCTGGGTATGAGCTTCCTCCACAGCGCATTGTGGTAAATATATCTCCTGCAGATATCAGAAAATGTGGCACAGGTTTTGATTTGCCAATAGCACTGGCTATATTATCAGCAAATGGTTACATAGATGAAGTTAATGTTGATAATATGATTATACTTGGTGAGTTGAGCCTTGATGGAAGCATTAATGGTGTAAGCGGGGTACTGCCATGTGTATGTGAAGCAAAGAAATCCGGAATAAGTAAGGCACTTATACCAGTGTCTAATTATAATGAAGGCAGAATTGTGGAGAAAGTGAATATCATTCCGACTAACAGTCTGAAAATGGCGGTGCAATATATCAATAATGGTATAATTGAGAACCAGAGACAGGATAATCCAGAACAATGCCGTACAACAGATAAACAAGAAATTAATTATGCAGATATATGTGGACAGGAGGCTGCAAAGAGGGCGACTATGATTGCTGTTGCCGGGATGCATAATATCATGTATATCGGGCCGCCGGGAAGCGGAAAAACTATGATGGCAAAACGTATTCCATCTATCATGCCTGATATGACATTTGATGAAAAATTAGCTGTTACCAATATATATAGTGTTGCAGGACAATTAGGAGAGTATGGCGGGCTGGTTGAAGACAGACCATTCAGGGCACCATATCACAATGTAACTAAGAGTTCATTCTTTGGTGGAGGCATGTTTCCAAGACCAGGAGAGATAACTCTTGCGGGTAAAGGTGTATTATTTCTTGATGAGATGACGGAGTTTAAGCCAGAAATATTAGAAGGATTAAGGCAGCCTCTTGAAGATAAGGATATAACAATTGTCAGAATGGGCAGGACATATACATATCCGGCAGATTTTATGCTTGTTGGAGCGATGAACCCGTGCAAATGCGGTTATTATCCGGATAGGAGCAGATGCAATTGCTCAGAACAGGATATTAAAAGATATATTGGGAAAATAAGTATGCCACTATGGGATAGATTTGATATGTGTATCAAGACAGATGAAATAGGATACGAACAGATAAGGTGCAGCAGTGATAATGGTAATGTGCCAGATTCAGAAAGCATGAAACAAGCTGTAATGCGTGCAAGACTTGCCCAGCTTAAGCGGTTTAATGGGATGAATATAAAGTATAATTCACAGATGAGTACAGGAGATATGAAGAGATTTTGCAGACTTGGAGAAGAGGAAGAAAAATTAATAAAAAGGATATTTGCAAAGAAGCGTCTGACTGCAAGAGGATATTCAAAGATATTGAAGACTGCAAGAACCATCGCAGATATAGATGGTAATGTTAATATAACAACAGCTAACATAAGCGAGGCGTTCTATTATCGTGGAATACCAGAGGTGACAATACATTAAAGAAGCAATACACTAGGCAGGAGGTTTATCTTGAAAGATGATTATTATTGGTTTTGGATTAATAATATTACAGGAATAGCTAACATTAAGATGAGATATTTATTTAAGGTATTCGATACACCAGAGGATATATATAAAGCATCAGATAAGATGTTTGAAGGTGTCATGGGAATAAAACCTGATGATATATATTCTATAAAGGAATCTAGAAAAAGTGAGTATATATATAGGGAATATTCTGAACTGGATAAGAAGAATATTAAATTCACATATCCGGGTAAATATAATTATCCTGAAAGATTGATGAATATATACGATTATCCTTATATAATTTATTATAAAGGAAGTCTGCCACAGTCGGACGTTCCGTCAGTAGCAATTGTCGGGGCAAGGAACTGTACAGAATATGGGAGGTCAGTAGCAGGAAGATTTGCAGAAGATTTTGCAGACATGGGAATTCAGGTTATAAGTGGAATGGCACTTGGGATAGATGCGGCGGCACAGAAAGGTGCTGTTAGAAAAGGCGGTTATAGTATGGCTGTTCTTGGATGCGGGGTTGATATATGCTATCCTAGAACTAATATCGAATTATACACACAGCTTGAGAGCAATGGTGGGATTATTTCAGAATATTCACCGGGGACACCGCCTAAAGCAGGTCTGTTTCCTATGAGAAACAGAATTATTAGTGCAATGTCAGATGCACTTATTGTAGTGGAGGCAAAGCAAAAGAGCGGCTCACTCATAACGGCAGATCAGGCACTTGATCAGAATCGTGATGTTTATGTCGTTCCGGGAAGAATTGGGGATACTCTGTCAGAGGGGTGCCTTAAACTTTTGAAAGAAGGAGCACAGCTGATTACATCATCTAAGGATATATATGCAACAGAATCCATTAACAGATATATTAATTGTAGCAAAAAAGATGATAATTGTAGGAATAGTTTGAATAATAATGGTATATTTGAAGAGAAATTTAAAAAATCAGGACTTGCAAGCCCTAAGAATATGGTGTATAGTCAAATCAATTTGTTTCCAGTAAGTCTGGAGATGATAGTTAATAATTCTGGATTGAATCTTGTAGAGGCGGAGGGGATTCTGCTTGAATTGGAGTTAGATGGACTTATAGAAGAGGTTTCTAAGAATTATTATATAAGGAAGCATATTTGATATGGAGGGCTATTAATGCATAAGTATTTGGTTATAGTGGAGTCACCTGCCAAGGTAAAGACTATCAGTAAATTCCTTGGGGCAAACTACAAGGTAATGGCATCACAGGGACATGTAAGAGATCTTCCTAAAAGCCAGATGGGTGTAGATATTGAACATGATTATGAACCTAAGTATATAACAATCAGAGGGAAAGGAGATATTCTTGCTGCTTTAAGAAAAGAAGCGAAGAAAGCAGATAAAGTATATCTCGCAACCGATCCCGACCGCGAGGGAGAGGCTATTTCATGGCATCTGGCAGCGGCACTTAAGTTAGAAGACAAGGATATATACAGAATAACATTTAATGAGATTACCAAGAATGCTGTTAAGGCATCGCTTAAGGAAGCAAGAAAGATTGATATGAATCTTGTAGATGCACAGCAGGCAAGAAGAGTTCTTGACAGAGTGGTTGGGTATGGAATCAGTCCACTTTTATGGGCTAAGATTAAGAGAGGACTTAGCGCCGGAAGAGTACAGTCAGTTGCATTAAGAATGATATGTGACAGAGAGAATGAGATTGATGCATTTATTCCAGAAGAATACTGGACTATGGAGGCTTCTCTTAATATAAAGGGAGAAAAGAAACCACTTGTTGCAAAGTTTTATGGGGACAGAAACGGAAAAATTGATATTAAGAATGCAGCACAGATGCAGAAGATTCTTGATGAAGTCAAAAACTCTGGTTTCAGTATAGAAAGTGTTAAGAAAAGTGAGAAGATTAAGAAATCTCCACTTCCGTTTACTACAAGTACACTCCAGCAGGAAGCTGCCAAGACACTTAATATGTCTACAAAGAGAACTATGAACATAGCACAGCAGCTTTATGAAGGTGTTGATATTAAGGGCAGAGGAACAGTAGGTCTTATAACATATTTAAGAACAGATTCTACAAGAGTTGCAGATGAGGCAAAAGTTGCTTCAAAAGATTATATCAGTGAGAATTATGGGGAAAAGTATCTTCCACAAAGTTCTAATGCCAAGAAGGATGATAAGAAGATTCAGGATGCACATGAAGCAATCAGACCAACTGATCTTTCTTTGTCACCGGCATTAGTTAAGGAATCATTGCAGAGAGATCAGTTCAGACTTTATCAGCTTATATGGAAGAGATTTGTTGCGAGTCAGATGGCACCTGCACAGTATGAGACAACTTCTGTAAGAATAGGAGCTGGTGAATATATATTTACAGTATCAGCATCAAAGATTGTTTTTGATGGATTTATGTCTGTATACAAGACTGATGATGATAATGAAGAAACTAATACACTTGCTAAAGGACTTGACGAGAATTCAGTCCTTACACTTGATGATGTGAATGGTACACAGCATTTTACACAGCCACCTGCACATTTTACAGAGGCATCACTTGTAAAAGCACTCGAAGAACAGGGAATAGGACGTCCAAGTACTTATGCTCCTACAATATCAACAATAATTGCAAGACATTATGTAATTAAAGAAAATAAAAATCTTTATATATCAGAGCTTGGCAATGCTGTTAATAATATTATGATGACAGCTTTTCCTACTATTGTTGATGTTAAGTTTACAGCTAATATGGAGTCTCTTCTTGATGGTGTTGCTGAGGGAACCGTGGAATGGAAGGAAATTATAAGAAACTTCTATCCGGATCTTAAAGTTGCGATTGATGAGGCAGAAAAAGAACTTGAACATGTTAAGATAGAGGATGAGGTTACTGATGTTATATGTGACAAATGCGGCAGAAATATGGTTATTAAGTATGGTCCTCATGGTAAGTTCTTAGGTTGTCCGGGATTTCCTGAGTGTCATAATACCAAGCCTTATCTTGAAAAAATAGGTGTTGCATGTCCAAAATGTGGAAAAGATGTTATATTAAAGAAGACTAAGAAGGGCAGAATGTTTTATGGTTGCGAAGGATATCCAGAGTGCGATTTTGTGTCATGGCAGAAGCCTTCAGATAAGAAATGTCCTAAGTGTGGCGGATACATGATTGAGAAGGGCAGTAAACTTGTATGTGCTGATGAAACCTGCGGATATGTCGAATCAAAGAATGATAAAGAGCAGTAGCTGATATATGTGAATTGCTTTTTAAAAGAAGGATGGGGGATTTACAATGAGTGTTCAGCTTCTCGACAAAACGAGGAAAATTAATAAGCTGCTTCACAATAATCATTCTCACAGAGTGGAATTTAATGATATCTGTGAGGTGCTTAGTGGAATATTAGAGTCGAACATTCTGGTTATAAGCCAGAAGGGTAAGATACTAGGAGCGGCTTCATACAGCGGAATTGACAAAATAGGTGAGCTTATAACAGCTGATACAGGCGGATTTGTTGATAATATGCTTAATGAAAGATTGTTGGGAGTGTTATCAACTAAAGAAAATGTTAATCTGCTTACATTGGGCTTTTCAGGTGGAAGTGAACGTAAGTTTAAGGCTTTAATAGCTCCTGTTGACATAGCTGGGGAAAGACTTGGAACATTATTTATCTATAAATGTGTTGCTGATTATGATATAGATGATATTATTCTATGTGAGTATGGTGCAACAGTTGTAGGATTAGAGATGATGAGTTCTGTTAATAATGAGAATGCAGAAGATGAGAGAAAGAAAAAGATTGTTAAGTCAGCAATAAAGACATTATCGGCATCAGAACTACAGGCCGTCAAAGCGGTATTTGCACATATGGATGGAATGGATGGCATTCTGGTTGCAAGCCGAATAGCGGATGATACAGGAATTACAAGATCTGTAATTGTTAATGCACTTAAGAAGTTTGACAGTGCTGGTGTTATATCAACAAAATCTTCTGGAATGAAAGGAACAAAGATAAAAGTTATTAATGAAGTTGTATATGATGAATTAAAAAAACTTGAAGATTGAGAGTATACATTGTATAATTGATAGAGCTTAAAGGATTGAGCTTGAGATGATGGGATGGATCCAATGTCTGATTGGGTTCATCTTTTTGTATAAGTATACATATTGATACATGATAATCCAATGAAATGTGGCAAAATATGAAAAAAATCTTGTTTTTTTTATATTATAATTTATAATGTATGTAGTGTTTTTATGTTTTCGTAGTAGGCATATTTTGTGCTTATTGAATAAGAAAGGAAATAAATATGAGTACAGGCGCTTTTGGATATGTTAATTTGTTAAAGTCAGCGGCAGATGCGAGCTGGACAAGAGAGGAAGTTCTTACTAACAATATAGCTAATGTTGATACACCTAATTATAAAAGGCAGGATGTTGAATTTAGTTCGTATCTTGCCAATGCACTCCAGCGTTCAGGAAAGAATTCAGCATCTCTTACACAGAGAGTTAATAATGTTAATTATAATGATCTGGCTATAAGGACTTACACTGATAACAGCACATTATCGTATAGAACTGATGGCAATAATGTAGATCTTTCAACAGAGAATGTTGAACTTGCTTCAGAACAGATTAACTATAATGCTCTTATTGACAGTATGAATAATGAGTTTTCAAGATTTAAGGCAGTGCTTAAATAATATATAATGTGATTGATATATGGAAGGAGAACAGGACTATGTCTATGTTTACGGCATTTAATATTAGCGCATCCGGAATGACAGCTCAGCAGTTAAGAACGGATGTTATATCAGAGAATATAGCTAATGCAGACACAACAAGAACGAGTGATGGAACTCCCTATGTAAGAAAAGCGGTTGTGTTTACCGAAAAGACAATGACTGGTACAGCACTTGGAAAGTCTGCGTATGGTTCATATGGTACAGGAGCATATTCAACATTTTCAGATGCATTAAGACTTGCCAATGGTGGTGTTGTTGGAAGCGGCGTTAAGGTGACATCTGTATATGAGGATACATCAACAGATATGGAAAGGGTATATGATCCTTCACATCCGGATGCTGATGAGAATGGATATGTTACATATCCTAATGTGAATGTGGTTCAGGAGATGACAGATCTTATAGATGCATCACGTTCATATGAAGCTAATATATCAGCATTTAATGCCAGCAAATCTATGGCAAGCAAGGGACTTTCAATAGGTTCTGCTACATAACATATGTGAATAACTGGTTTAATTCATACGATTAATACTATATTTGAACAAAAAGAGGAGATTTAACATGGATCTTACTAGTGCAATAGGAAGCCTTGGCGGTGATTATGTCAATAAGGTTACATCGGCAATGAAAGAGAATGCGTCACTTAGTACATCTAAAAGCAAAAATTCAGATACAACATTTGATGCTATATATGACTCAGTGGCAGGG
>OHPW01000593.1_pt1 | contig 26349 bp, 18 predicted proteins | sample 1577771 | NCBI WGS metagenome assembly OHPW01 (sample SAMEA3879608, study PRJEB24766) | human gut metagenome | biome: human-associated habitat; feature: feces | place: USA | collected 1985/1987
GAGTTTATCATGGGGCTTGAAAACGGCTATCAGACCGTGTGCGGTGCATCCGGCGGTCACCTGTCCGGCGGTGAGCGGCAGCGTATCTCCATTGCCCGGGCTATGCTGAAAGATGCACCCATTGTCATTCTGGACGAGGCAACATCCTATACAGACCCGGAAAACGAGGCGATCATTCAGGCAGCCCTTGCCAAGCTTGTAGAGGATAAGACGCTGCTGGTCATTGCCCACCGGCTGTCCACCATTGCGGACGCCGATCAGATCATTGTTGTCAATCAAGGCAAGATCGAAGCGACCGGCACGCAGGCGGAGCTTCTTGCGTCCTGCCCCCTTTATCAAACCATGTGGGAAGCCCACATCAGCGTCAAAGACGACGGGGAGGTGGCGTAATGCTCAAGACACTGAAAAAATTTTTTGCCTTCTGCGGGGTGGACAACCGCAGAATGTTCATCGCCTCTATCTGGCTGGGTGTGGTCAGCGCCATTTGCTCTGCCATGCGTATTCCGGCAGCTGCCATCGTCATTCAGGCGCTGCGGGAAAGGAACGTCACTATGGCAACTTTATGGACGAGCCTCGGCATCATCGTTGCATCACTGATTGTGACCATCGCCATCAACATGAAGGCTACCATGCTTCAGACCCGTGCGGGCTACCGAGCCTGCGCCAACAAACGCATCGAAATCGCCGAGCACCTGCGCTACCTGCCTATGGGCTGGTTCAATAACAACAGCCTCGGCGATGTCACGTCCGTCACCACCAACACCATGGAAAACATGGCGAATGTGGCTACCCGCGTGGTAATGGTCACAACGAGGGGCTTTTTGACCTCCGGCATCATCGCGGTCATGATGTTCCTGTTCGACTGGCGCATGGGGCTGATCACGCTGGCGGGACTGATTCTGTTCTTCGCCGTCAATGCCGCCATGCAGCGCTCGGAGCAGGCCCTCTCCCGGCGGAAGTTCAATGCCGACGAGCGGCTTGTGTCCAAGGTGCTGGAATATGTGCAGGGTATCGCCGAGGTCAAGAACTTCGACCTGACCCACGATTCCGCCACGCAGGTACACGGTGCCGTGGAGGAAGCCCGCAAGGCTTCCTTTGCCATGGAGATACCGTCTGTTCTTTATATGCTGGCGCAGTTCATCGTCAACAAGCTCACCGGCGTTGCCGTCTGCACCGCTGCCATCGTATTCTATTTCGGCGGCACAATGGAGCTGACGAATTGCCTTTTGATGATCATCTGCTCCTTCATTCTCTTTGAACAGCTGGATTCTGCCGGGAGCTTTTCAGCTCTGTTCCGCTCCATCGACATCGGCGTGGACAAGGCAAATGCCATCCTGCGTATGGAGCCCATGGATATTGATGGGGAGGAGCTTTCGCCGGAACGCGAAGACATCACACTTTCTCATGTGGATTTCTCCTATGACAGCAAGCCCATTCTGCACGATGTATCCCTGACCATTCCGGAGAAAACGACTGTCGCCATCGTCGGTCCCTCTGGCAGCGGCAAGACCACGCTGACCGAAGCATTGGTCTATTTTTCGGGCGCTGCCGAGCGTATGGGCCGGGTTGAGGACGGTACCACGATTTCGGACTTTGATCCCGAGGAAGCAAAGCGCAAGGCCAGCCTGTCGGCTTCCGTTGTACCGGTGGAGTACGAGGGCATCAAGTACAACCTGATCGATGCACCGGGTCTGTTCGACTTTGAAGCAGGCGAGTACGAGGGCATCCGCGCCGCCGAGAGCGTGCTGGTGTGCGTGTCCGGCCGCAGCGGCGTTACCGTGGGCGCGGAAAAGGCGTTCCAGTTGGCACGCAAAAATGGCAAGGCCACCATGGTGTTCGTCTCCAAGTGCGATCTGGAAAACGCCAACTACTTCAAGATCCTTGAGGATATGAAGATCCGCTTCGGCTCCACCGTCTGCCCCTGTGTCGTGCCCGCAAAGCTGGATGACGGCACCCCTGTGTACATCAACCTGTTCAGCCAGAAGGCCTTCAAGTACGAGAGCGGCAAGCAGATCCAGGTAGATCTGCCGGACATCGGCCACCGCTTCCAGGGCCTGATCGAGGCTATGAGCGAAGCCATTGCAGAAACTGACGATGAGCTGATGGAAAAGTTCTTTGGCGGCGAGCCCTTTACCACCGAGGAGATCGTGGAGGGTATGCGCAAGGGCGTTAAGGACGGCCTGATCACTCCTGTGTTCTGCGGCAGCGCCGTGAATCTGCAGGCACTGGATATGCTGTTGTTCAATATGCATAAGCTGCTGCCCAGCCCGGAGCACGAAGCCAGCACGCTGGCCGAGGACGCCAACGGCGAGCCGGTGGAGCTGCACTGCACCGAGGACGAGCCCACTGCCGCCTACGTCTTTAAGACCGTGGCTGACCCGTTCGTGGGCAAGCTGAGCTATCTGCGCGTTATCAGCGGCAAGGTGACCGCTGGCGAGCCGCTGACCAACGCCCGCACCGGCGAGGTGGAAAAGATCACCAAACCCCTGACCGTCCTTGGCAAGAAGCAGATGGAAAACGACGGCATCGGTGCCGGTGATATCGGCGCTGTGGCAAAGCTGGTGAGCGCAAAGACCGGCGATACCCTGTGCGATGCAGACCGCGTGGTCAAGCTGCCTGCACCCGTGTTCCCCAAGCCCAGCCTGTTCATGGCTGTTACCGTTGCCAAGAAGGGCGATGAGGGCAAGATCTCCAGCGCACTGGCGCGCCTGATGGAAGAAGACCCCACCCTGTGCTACATCAACAACGCCGAGACCCATCAGCAGGTCATCGGCGGCTTGGGCGAGCAGCATCTGGACGTGGTCAAGGCCAAGCTGAAGAACAAGTTCGGCGTGGAGATCGGTCTGGAAGCTCCCCGCATCGCCTACCGCGAGTCCATCCGCAAGGCCTGCCAGAAGCAGGGACGCCATAAGAAGCAGACCGGCGGTCACGGCCAGTTCGGTGACGTTATCATCAACTTCGAGCCCTGCGACAGCGAGCAGGTGGTGTTTGAGGAGAAGGTGTTCGGCGGCAGCGTGCCCAAGAACTTCTTCCCCGCTGTGGAAAAGGGCGTGCGTCTGGCTGCCGAAAAGGGCGTGCTGGCAGGCTACCCTGTGGTCGGCCTGAAAGCTACCCTGCTGGACGGCAGCTACCACCCGGTAGACAGCTCTGAAATGGCCTTTATCATGGCTGCAAAGCTGGCATATAAGGCTGCTATGCCGGAGGCTGGCCCCGTGATTCTGGAGCCCATCCACACCCTGAAGGCTCATGTGCCGGGCGACAACACCGGCGACATCATGGGCGATGTGACCAAGCGCCGCGGCCGCGTGCTGGGCATGGAGCCGGACGAGGACGGCTTGCAGACCATCATCGCCGAGGTGCCGCTGGCAGAGCTTGCAAACTTTACCACCTTTATCCGGCAGACCACGCAGGGCCGCGGCTGGTTCACTACCGAGTTTGCCCGCTACGAGATCCTGCCCGAGATGCTGGTGCCTGCCGTTGTGGAGCAGGCCAAGAAGCTGGGCAATCTGGACGAAGCTGCAGACGACTGAGCCCTGAACCCCTGATTTGACATTTCCCCGAGCCCCCGCCGACACTTTTTCCCTCTGTCGGCGGGGGCTTTTTTGCGTTTGTGACGTGTTTTTTGACAGAACTGCCAAAAAACCAGACCGGAATTCGTCATCTGCACTTTTTTACCAGATTTTTCAAGAAATAGTTTACACTATGGCAGAAATGGTGGTATTATATAAAATAGTGTAGTATGGGGTAAAATGCGCCTGTATACGCTGGGAGGGTATGGGATGAAGAATAAGATCTCGCGCCGCAGTTTTCTGGCGGCGGCTGCGGTCTCGGCAGCGGCACTGGCAGTGTCCGGCTGCGATGCAAAAAAGAGCAAAAAAGAAGTGACCGACATCACGGTGTGGAACTACTACAACGGCGACCAGCTGGAAAGCTTCAACCGCCTTGTGAGCACCTTCAACGAGACCATCGGCAAGGAAAAGGGCATCCGGGTGACAGGTTCCAGTCAGGGCACGGTGAACGATCTGGAAGCCAACGTGATGGACGCTGCCGAGGGCAAGGTGGGCTCTGCGGAGATGCCCACCATTTTTGCCGCCTACGCGGATACCGCTTATAAGCTGGACCAGATGGGCATGGTGGTGGATTTAAAGGACTACCTGACCGAGGATGAACAGGCCGCCTTTGTGCCCGGCTATATCACCGAGGGCGATTTTGACGGCAGCGGCAGCATAAAAATTTTTCCGGTGGCAAAATCCACCGAGCTGATGTTCTTTAACGATACCGACTGGCAGCGGTTCTCAAAGGAGACCTTTGTGCGTTACGGTGCTCTTTCCACCATGGAGGGCGTGACGGCGGTAGCCGAGCAGTACTACAACTGGTCCGGCGGCAGGGCACTGTTTGGCAGGGATGCCATGGCAAACTATATGATTGTGGGAGCAAAGCAGCTGGGCTGCGAAATTTTTGAAGTGCACAACGGCAAAATGACCCTGCACTTCGACCATGATGTGGTGCGCAAGCTGTGGGATAACTACTATGTGCCCTTCGTCAAGGGGTATTTTGCTGCGAATGGCCGCTTCCGCAGCGATGACGTGAAAACCGGCGCACTGCTGGGCTGTGTAGGCTCCTGTGCCAGTGCCACCTTCTTTCCGAAGCAGGTGATGCCCGGGGATAACCAAGTCCACGATATCGAGATGAAGGTGCTGCCTGCGCCCCGGTTTGCCGGGAGCGAAAAGGTAGCGGTGCAGCAGGGTGCCGGCATGGTGGTCACCACCGGCACCGAGGCCGAGATCAACGGCGCAGTCACTTTTTTAAAGTGGTTCACCGAGCCGCAGAATAACATCGCTTTCGCGGTGGAGTCGGGCTATCTGCCGGTGACCACCGCCGCCAACGACATGGACGCCATCCGCGCAAGCGGGCTGGAGCTGACCGACAATATGGAGCAGACCCTTTCCGGTGCGGTAAAAACGGTGCGCGAAAACGAGCTGTACACCCCTACGGCCTTTGCAGGCGGCAATGCAGTCCGCAAGATACTGGAATACAGCATGGGCGATCAGGTCAGTGCCGACCGGGACACGGTGCTGGCGCGCATTGCCGCAGGCCAGAGCGCGGAAGCAGCCATGGCAGAGTTTTTGACCGACGACTATTTTGAGGCGTGGTATCAGGCCACCCTTGCACAGTTACAGCAGTACGAGGGCTGACCGCCCGGAAAAAGATGGAAAGGAGGCAGGGCGATGTTTGACGCATGGAAACAGCGCCAGCGGCAGCGCTTGAAAAACAGACCGGAAAGAACCGTGTTCTACAATATTTTTGCCACCATGATGCTGGTGCTGGCGGTGGAGCTGCTGATGGCGGTCGCCAGCATCCTTGCCGTCAACGTGACCGGACAGCTGGACGAAAACGCCAAGGATCTGCTTACCATGCGGGTGCGCAACCGCGCCAGCTATGTGCAGGAGATCCTACGGAACGCGGAGGATCTGGAGCAGCTGAGCGAGCAGATCACCGCCACCACCCAGCAGCTGCTGAAAAGCGGCGATATCTCGCTGGATACGCTGGATAACAGCAGCGAACAGAGCGATGCCCTGCTGGTAGCGCTTGCCCCGCAGCTTCTGGACACCCTGCGCACAAAGCAGGTGACCGGCATCTTTCTCATGCTGAACACCCACGATCTGGACACCTGCGAGGTGGGCAAAAAAATGCCCGGCATCTACCTGCGGGATCTGGACCCGGACGCCCGCCCTTCGGAGCGCAACAACGACCTTTTGCTGGAACGCGCCAGCGCCACAGTGGTAAAAGAGCTGGCTATCGGCACGGATAAGGGCTGGCAGCCCGCCTTCCCTTATCAGGCCAATACCAAGGGCGGCATCCTGCGCTCGGTCTTTCAGGCCGCGTATAAAGATGGTGCCAGCCTTTCGGCAGAAAACTATGGCCGCTGGACCACAAACTCCTACTGTCTGGCAGGGGACGACCGGAACGCCATTGCCTACTCGCTGCCACTGATCTTACCGGACGGCACAGTGTACGGCGTGGTGGGCGTGGAGCTGCTCACCGATTATCTGCAAACCAAGCTGCCTTTCACAGAGCTGGACGAGGACAAGGCAGGCACCTATTTTATCGTGACCACTACTGATGATGCGCTGACGGACGGCGTGCTCTCCCTGCGCAAGACCGTGACCTCCGGCGAGGATCTGGTAACGGCAGATGCACCGCTGGGCGTTTTGAACTGCCGCAGCAACGGCACCGGCGGCAACTGGGTGGAGCTGAACGATAAGCGCTATTACATGGTGCTGGAGCCGCTGCAGGTGTATAACCGCAACGCGCCCTTTGCCGCTGAAAAGTGGTTCCTGGCAGGTACCATGGAACAGTCGGTGCTGCTGGCTTTTTCCGACCGGGTACGCGAGTTGCTGCTGGCCACCATAGTGGTCACACTGGTGCTGAGCGTTTTGGGCAGTCTGCTGGTCTCGGCACGGCTTGCCCGCCCCATCAACCATTTGTACCGCGAGGTGATAGACGCGCAGGAGAAAAAGACCTTTCCGCACCTGTCACGCACGGCCATCCGGGAGGTGGACCGCTTTGCCGAGACCATTACCGAGCTGAACAGGGAGCTGGTGACCAACTCCACCAAGTTTTTGCGCATCATGGATATGGCCAGTGTGGAGATCGGCGGCTACGAGCTGCGCACCGACACCGGCAGCGTGTTCGTGACCGATAATTTCTTCCCGCTGCTGGGCAAGCCCGAGATGCAGGGCAAGCCGCTGAGCGTGCGCCGCTTTGAGGAGGTGCTCAAGGGCATCCGGGAAAAGAATCCCCGTGACCGCACCGCCGAGGGAGACGAGCTGCTGACCATTCAGCAGCCGGACGGGGTGCGGTACATCATGCTGCGCAGCACCATCGAGGGACACGCCAAGATCGGCCTTGCCGAGGACGTGACCGCCGCCGTGCTGGAGCGGAAGCGCATTGAGCACGAGCGCGATTACGATATTCTGACCGGGCTGTACAACCGGCAGGCCTTCAACCGGGTGTGCACCGAGCTGTTTGCCGCGCCGGAGCGCATGGGCGTGGCGGCACTGATGATGATGGACCTGGATAACCTCAAGCACATCAACGATACCTACGGCCACGACTGGGGCGACCAGTACATCCGCCGCACCGGTCAGTGCCTGCGGGATAATACCCCCGCCGGTACGGTCTGCGCCCGCCTTTCCGGCGACGAGTTCCTTGTGCTGTTCCACGGCTACCGCAGCCGGGACGCAGTGCGGGAAAAGATCGACCACCTGACCGGTGCCATGCAGCAGAGCGTGGCGCTGCTGCCCAGCGGCAATGCTTTGCACATCAGCCTTTCCGGCGGCATTGCATGGTACCCGGACGATGGGCAGGACTGGGAGACCTTGAAAAAATACGCCGACTTTGCCATGTATCAGGTCAAGCACGCGGATAAGGGCCGGGTGGAGGAGTTTGACATCGGGGTGTACAACCGCGAGGCCTACGCCGAGCGCACCCGCCGGGAATTCCGGCAGCTGCTCAGCAATGCGCAGGTGTTCTACTGCTTCCAGCCCATCTACTCGGCACGCAGCGGCAGGGTAGTCGCCTACGAGGCGCTGATGCGCTCCGACCTGCCCACCCTGCGCTCCCCGGCCACCATCATGAAGCTGGCGCGGGAGCAGGGGGCACTGTACGAGATCGAGCGCATCACCTTTACCAAGGCGCTGGAGACCTTCGACAGCCTGTGCCGGGCGGGCAGCGTGTCCGAGGAGGCCATGCTCTTTGTCAACTCCATCGCCAACACCTGCCTGTCGCATGAGGACGGCAAATATATAAACAACCATTGGCACGAGCTGTGCCACCGCATGGTCGTCGAGATCACCGAAGAGGAAGCTATCGACTACGAAGCACTGGAGAAAAAGCGCAATGCACCGGGATTTTCCGGGATGTTTGCGCTGGACGATTACGGCAGCGGCTATTCCAACGAGAATACGCTATTGCAGCTTGCACCCCGGTTCATCAAGGTGGATATCGCCATCATCCGGGGCATCGACACCTCGCCGGACAAGCAGCAGATCCTGCAAAATGTGGTGGCCTACGCCCACCCCCGCAGCATGAAGATCGTTGCCGAGGGCGTGGAGACCGCCGCCGAGCTGCGCACGGTCATCGAGCTGGGCACAGACCTTTTGCAGGGCTATTTTCTGGCACGCCCGGCCATTGTGCCGGGGGATATCGCGCCGGAGGCAGTTGCGATCATCCGGGAATTGCAGCGCCAGAAAAAAGACTAAGAGTACAAACCCTCCCGGGCGCTGCGGCGCTGGGAGGGTTTTTGCAACGGAGGTAAAAAGATATGGTTCAGGTGGATCTCATCACCGGCTTTTTGGGGGCAGGCAAGACCACCTTTCTGCGCCGGTATGTGCGGTATCTGGTACAGCAGGGGTATAAGGTGTGCATTCTGGAAAACGATTTTGGCGCGGTGAACGTGGACGCCATGCTGGTGCAGGAGGTGCTGGGCCCCGGCTGCGATGTGGAGACCATCAGCGGCGGCTGCGACTGCGACACCCACCAGCGCCGGATGCGCACCAAGCTTATCGCCATGGCCATGCGCGGCTTTGACCGGGTGGTGGTGGAGCCCAGCGGCATCTTTGATGTGGACGAGTTTTTCGATATCCTGCGGGACGACCCGCTGGACCGGTGGTATCAGCTGGGCAGCGTCATCGCCATCGTGGACGCCCTGCTGCCGGAAACGCTTTCGCCGCAGGCAGAGTATCTGCTGGCGTCTGAGACCATGAACGCGGGCCGCGTGCTGCTGAGCCGCGCCCAGCTGGCAGCGCCCGCCCAGTGCGCCGCCGCCGCTGCCCACTTGGAGCGTGCACTGGAAGCCGCAAAATCTTCCCGCCGCTTTGCGCCCGGGGAGATCCTTGCCAAGGACTGGGATGCCCTGACCGATGCCGACCTTACTGCCCTTGCCGCCTGCGGCTACCGGCAGGCCAGCTGCGAAAAGCTGCATTTTGACCAGCACGCGGCCTTTACCTCCCTTTGCTTTCTGGAACTGCACCTCACCCCGCAGCAGCTGCAAGCCGCCGCACAGCGGCTGTTCGCAGCGCCGGAGTGCGGGCAGGTGCTGCGGGTCAAGGGCTTTGCACCCGCCCCGGCGGGCGGCTGGCTGGAGCTGAACGCCACCGCCGCCGGCTGCACCCTTGCGCCCATCCCGCAGGGGCAGGAGGTAGTCATCGTCATCGGCGAGGGGCTGGACAAAGCCGCCATTGAAGCAAAATTGAAGGGGTGAAAGGCAGTTTTCCCCCATAACAAAACACATTGTGGAAAAACAGGAGGGAGCATCATGCAGGAAGTACGCGCAGCCGTTATTGGCACCGGGGTCATGGGGCGCAAGTATGCCCAGATGATCGCAGAAGGAAAGGCGGGCGCATTGCGCCTGACCGCCGTGGTCTGCCGCAGCGCCGGGGCGCAGCAGTGGGCAAAAGATACCCTGCCGGATACGGTACGGGTGTGCCCCAACGCCGAGGAGCTGTACGCCCACGCCGAGGAGTTTGACGCCGTGCTGGTAGTTACCCCGCACAAGACCCACCCGGCGCTGGTAATGCAGGCTTTTGCCCACGGCAAGCACGTTCTGTGCGATAAGCCCAGCGCAAACGCGCTGGCACCGGCGCTGGAAATGAACCGCGCCGCCGAAAAAAGCGGCCTTGTTTTCGCCATGATGTTCCATCAGCGCCGATACAAAAAGTATATAAAACTTAAAAATTTACTGGATGATGGTGCTCTGGGCGAGATCAAGCGGGTGCAGCTGGAAAACAGCCGCTACTTCCGCACATGGATGTACCACCGCTCCGGCAGCTGGCGTTCCAGCTGGGCAGGGGAGGGCGGCGGCGCGCTGCTCAATCAGGGACAGCATATTCTGGACATCTGGCAGTGGCTGTTTGGGATGCCAACCAGTATTTATGCCGTGATACCATACGGCAAGTATAACGATTTTATGGTGGACGATGAAGCTACCCTGCTGATGGAGTACCCGCAGCAGCGCACGGCAACCTTTATCCTTTCCACCGGCGAGGGCAGCTACACCGAGCGGTTGGAGATCGTGGGCACCAAGGGCACCGCCCTGCTGGAAGAGGATACCCTCACCCTGCACACCTACACGCCAGACACTGAGACCTACCGCCGTACCGCAGACTGCACCGAGCGCCAGCAGCTTACCGAGACCACCACCACCGAGCAGTTTGCACCGCAGGCAGAGCCTTACCCGGAAATGCTGGCAAACTTTGCGGATGCCATCCTGCACGGCACGCCCCTGACCGCCCCCGGCGTGGAGGGCGTGCGGGCGCTGGAACTGACCGATGCCGCGTACCTGTCCGCGTGGTTGGGCGAAAAGATCACGCTGCCGCTGGACGCAGAACGGTTTGAACAGGAACTGCAAAAGCATATTCAGGAGGAACAGACAAATGACTAAGCTGCGTTTTATCGTAGTAGGCTCCGGCTGGCGGTCGCTGTTTTACTGGCGCATCGCGCAGGCGCTGCCGGAGCGGTTCGAGCTGTGCGCCATGCTTTGCCGTACCGAGGAAAAGGCCGAAAAAATGCACCGGGAGTACGGCGTGCCGGTAAGCACCTCGGCGGAGCAGTGCGCTGCCCTGCACCCGGACCTTGTGGTGGTGGCAGTGAATAAAGCGTCCATCGCCGCCGTCAGCACCGAATGGCTTGCCCGGGGCTTTGCCGTGCTGAGCGAGACCCCGGCGGCGCTGGAGGAGGACGCATTGCGCGCCCTCTGGCAGCTGCACCGGCAGGGCGCAAAGCTGCAAGTGGCAGAGCAGTACTGGCTGTACCCCACGCTGGCAAAACGGCTGGCGGCGGTGCGCAGTGGCGCACTGGGCACGCCGCAGTTTGCCCGGCTGTCGGTGGCGCACGGCTACCACGCGGTCAGTCTGGCGCGGCTGTTCCTGAATGCCGGGCAGCAGCCGGTGCGGGTGACCGGACGCAGCTGGACGGAAAAGATCATCGAAACGGATTCCCGCTGGGGTGCGGTGCATAACGGCGCATTGGTGGAAAAGACCCTGCAGCAGCACACGCTGGAATTTGCAGGCGGCGGCACGGCGTTTCTGGATTTTAACGGCGTGCAGTACCACTCTTACCTGCGCAGCACCCACACCAGTGTGCAGGGAGAGCGGGGCGAGCTGTTCGATGATACCCTGCGCTGTCTGGACGCCGTCGGAGAGCCGGTGTGCCGTCTGCTGACCCCGCTGCCCGACCCGCTGGCAGCTGCCGCCGCACAGGCAGGGCTTAACGAGGACGAGACTGCCATCGCCTGTTTTCTGGACAGGATGCAGGGCTATCTTGCCGGCGGGGCGGAGGTGTACCCGCTGGCAGACGCCTTGCAGGACGCCTACCTTGCCCTGCTGATGGAGCGCGCCCTTGCCGCCGGACAGCCGCTGGAAAGCACCCCGCAGCCGTGGAATACGGCAGAAGAATAACAAAAAAACGGCTGCTGCACGGGAGAGTGCAGCAGCCGTTTTATCTTATGGAAGCTTAAACCTTGAACAGCGGAGTGCCGGGTACAACATTGCCCTCGGCCAGCATCTTCACATCGTCCGCGCCATCGGTCACGATGATGGCGGTTGCGGTGGGATGGCCGGCTGCGCGGATGGCATCCAGATCGACCTTCAGCAGCGGAGTGCCGGCGGTGACCTTCTGGCCCTCCTTGACCAGTGCGGTAAAGCCCTGACCCTTCATGTCCACGGTATCCATGCCGACATGGATCAGCAGCTCGGTGCCCTCGCTGCTGGTCATGCCCACAGCGTGCAGGGTGGTGGCGATCTGGGTCACAGTGCCGTCAAAGGGAGCGTACACGGTATCACCGGTGGGCTCAATGCCGCAGCCGGGGCCCAGAATGCCCTGTGCAAAAGTCTCGTCAGGGATGTCGGCCTGTGCCAGCACCTTGCCCTGCAGCGGCGTCAGGATCGTCTTGCTCTGGTTGGTGAATTTGCTGGTGTTTTCGTCCTTGGCCTTGCCGCCGAACAGTTTGTCAAAAAAGCCCATGGTGAATGTCCTTCCTTCTTAATCAATGTTCAAAAGCGACAAGGGAACTATCGGATCTCAACCTGCCGCTCCCGAAAACTATACCTATATATAAAAGATACCATATCATCCTGCAAAAAGCAAGAAGCAACCTTACATAAAGCAGTGCGTTACATCAGCGTAAGCAGCGCTTCCACCTCGTCCATGCGGGTGGCCCAGCTAGTGGCGATGCGCACCACGGTATGGGTGTCATCGAACTTCTCCCAGAAACCGAACTTTGCCTTGCCCTTCAGTGCAGCCAGCTGGGCATTTTCCAGCACAAGGAAGATCTGGTTGGTGGGGGAATCCATAAAGAAGCGGTAGCCCTTTTCCGCAAAGCCGGCCTTCAGGCGGTTGGCCGTGGCAATGGCATTTTTGCTGATGGAAAAGTACAGATCATCGGTGAACAGCACATCGAACTGGATGCCCAGCAGCCGGCCCTTTGCCAGCAGTGCGCCCTGCTGCTTGACCATGGTCATAAAGTGTGCCGGTGCACCGTGGGGGAACACCACAGCTTCGCCGCACAGCGCACCCACCTTGGTGCCGCCGATGTAGAACACATCGGTCAGCCGGGCAAGGTCGGCCAGCGTTACGTCCGTACCCTCGGCAGCCAGACCGTAGCCCAGCCGTGCACCGTCTAAGAACAGCGGCAGCTTGTACTCCTGACAGACAGCGTGCAGGGCTTCCAGCTCTGCCTTGGTGTACAGAGTGCCGTACTCGGTGGGGTGGGAAATGTACACCATGCCGGGGAACACCATGTGGTCGTGATTGTCGTCGGCGTAGAAGGTAGCCACCAGTTCCCGCAGCTCGGCGGCGTCCAGCTTGCCGTTGTGCTGCGGCAGGGTGATCACCTTGTGGCCGGTGTACTCGATGGCACCGGCTTCATGACCGGCTACATGGCCGGTGGCAGCAGCCACTACGCCCTGCCACCGCTGCAGCATGGATGCGATGACGATGGCGTTGCTCTGTGTGCCGCCGGAGATGAACTGCACATCGGCCTCCGGGCAGGCGCAGGCGGCGCGGATCTTCTCGCGGGCGCTGGCGCAGTAGGGGTCGGTGCCGTAGCCGGAGACTTTTTCAAAGTTGGTCTCGGTCAGCTTTTGCAAAATAGCGGGGTGTGCACCCTCGCAGTAGTCGTTTTCAAAATACAGCATGGCAAAACGCTCCTCTATGTTATTTTAAACAAAGCAGTAACTCTATTCTACATCGCAGAAAAAACTCTGTCAAATCCAAAACGGTGCACAGTACACGCAATGTGCTGCAGAATGTTTACAAATGCCGGAAAGGCGGCAAAAAACGCTTGCGCAGCCGACACCGTAACCGCACTGCCTACAAAAAATGCGAAAGTATGATCCTTTCCAAAAAGATGAAAAGTTTTTTGAAAAAGTGCTTGACAATTTTGCTGCATCTGGTATAATAACTATCGTTCCCGGCGCTGCGGTGCAGGAACAAAACAGAATATGCGGATATGGCGGAATTGGCAGACGCGTTAGATTCAGGTTCTAATCGGGGCAACTCGGTGGAGGTTCAAGTCCTCTTATCCGCACCAAACAATGAAAATCCGAACCTTTTCTCGATAGGAGAAGGGTTCGGATTTTTTGTATTCTTCGGAAGACAGAACGAATCCCTTGCTTCCATCGAAAAACGTCCTAAACCTTATCATAAGAAAGCACGACAGACCACTGTAAGAGTGCCGTAAGGCGGAAAGGACACAAGCATGAAGTACGATGAAAGAACCTGCAAATTCAACATGGACACCGGCTGCGTGGAGCTGCTGCTCCGGGATGGGAGAATGGTCTCCATTGACTGCACCGGGGTCGAGGATGAATTGGACGTGACCATGGTGCAGAGGACGGAACTGGATTATCTTATCTACAATAACCCGCTTGGCTATGCCGATTTGATTCTGAACGGTGACCCGGAGGAATATTTGAAAAACGTAACCGGGAGCCATGGGTTAGAAGATTGATTTTCCCATAAAACCGCCATTGACAAAAACTGCCGCTCATCTGCGTAACGGAACGCAGGTAGGCGGTGTTTTGCTCTATTGGCTTAGGACTTGCATCGGATACAGTTCAGGCAAGGCTTTCAATGAGTTCTGCGCACTTTTCAATGCCGATGACCCCGCTATCCAGCGCAATATGATAGTTGGCGGCATTGCCCCAGTTCATATCGGTGTAGAAGCGGTAGTAGGCGGCACGGCGCTTGTCCTTCTCCTTCAGTCGGGCTTCGGGAGATTTCTCCCGCTCCCCGTAGACCCGCACGATGCGGTCTGCCCGGAATTTCATGTCCGCGTGGACAAAGACTTTCAGGCAGTCGGTGCGGTCTTGCAGGATGAAGTCGGCGCAGCGTCCCACGATGACGCAAGGCTCCTTTTCCGCCAGTTCCCGGATGATCCGGTATTGCAGCTTCCAAAGCAGGTCCTCGTTGGTGGGACCGAAGCTGCGGTCAGTGAAGGCAGAGGCGAGGAAGCCGCCGGGGGTATACTCTCCGGCCTCCTCGATGTAGTTTTCGTCAAAGCCGCTTTCGGCAGCCAGTTTCTGGATCAGTTCGGCGTCGTAGCACCGGATGCCCAGATACTCGGCCACCAGCTTGCCGATGGTTCTGCCGCCGCTGCCAAATTCTCGGCTGATGGTGATGATGCGTTTTTCCATTAGACTTCTCCTTTCTGGTTCAGTTCACGGTAGGTCTTGCAGATCAGATAGCCTGCAATCAGGAAGGTGAGGATATCCGACATGGGCATGGAGTACAGCACACCGTCCAGCCCAAAAAACCGGGGCAGCAGCAGGGCAAAGCCCACGCCGAACACCACCTCACGCACCATGGACAGGGCGGTGGATTCCGCTGCCTTGCCCATGGCCTGCAAAAAGATGAAGCAGGCCTTGTTGACACAGGCCAGAATGATCATGCACAGGTAGATGCGGAAGGACTTCACGGCAAAATCCGTGTAGTAAACGCTCTCGTTGGCGGCACCAAACAGGGCGATGAGCTGCCGGGGAAGCAGCTCCACCAGCACCAGTGCAACGGCACCCACGGTGGCTTCTGCCAGCAGCAGTTTCGTGAACAGCTCCTTCACACGGGCGGGCTTTTTGGCGCCCATGTTGAAGCCCACCACAGGAATGCAGCCAGCCGCCATGCCCACCACGATGGAGATGACGATCTGGAAGAACTTCATCACGATGCCAACAACTGCCATGGGGATCTGGGCGTACTGTTCCTGCCCGAACACGGCATCCAGTGCGCCGTATTTGCGGATCATGTTGTTGATGACTGCCATTGCCGCCACAAGGCTGATCTGGGACAGAAAGCTGGTCATGCCAAGGGTCAGGGTACGGACGCAGATAGAGCCCTTCAGCCGGTAGTCACCCTTTTCAGGGCGAATGATCTTCATGTGCAGCAGATACCACACTGCCAGCGCTGCCGTGACCAGCTGACCGATGACGGTAGCCACCGCTGCGCCCATCATGCCCCAGCGGAAGCCGAAAATGAAGATGGGGTCCAGAATGATGTTCAGCACCGCACCCGCAAGGGTGGAGATCATGGCAAAACGGGGGTTGCCGTCGGCACGGATGATGGGGTTCATGGCCTGCCCGAACATATAAAAGGGCACGCCCAGTGTGATATAGAAGAAATATTCCTGGGAGTGATGATAGGTCTCAGCGTTCACCGTTCCGCCGAACAGGGCAAGAATGTTGTCCGCAAAAATCAGATAGAGCGCGGCCAGCACAATGCTGCTGATCAGACACATCACCACCGCATTGCCGACGCTCCGCTTTGCCTTGGGGACTTCGTTCTGCCCAAGGCTGATGCTGACGAAGGCGCAGCAGCCATCACCGATCATGACTGCGATTGCCAGCGCTACCACCGTCAGGGGGAAAACGACCGTATTGGCGGCGTTGCCATAAGAGCCAAGATAGCTGGCGTTTGCAATAAAGATCTGGTCCACGATGTTATACAGCGCGCCCACCAGCAGTGAAATAATGCACGGGATCGCGTATTTCTGCATCAGCTTGCCGATGCGTTCCGTGCCGAGGAACTGATTGGAACTTTCCATGGGATTCACCTTTACCTTTCCATTTTGGGGCAAACATTGCAGTTTGCGCTTTCAATGCCCGGACAACATCCGCAAACTGCATATCGCAAATATGCAGTTTTGTAAGTCATTTCTGCAAAAAATTGCGATAAAAAACGGGCAGCCCTCATGCAACCGGTTTTACGCATGAGTGCTACTCGTTGTACGAAATCATTATAGCCTGCCTGTCTGGAATTTGCAAAGGCAGTTTTGCACAAGAATTGTACTGGGCATTCTGCGCAGATTGCACGAGGAAAACTTTGTGGAAGATGCCCTTTGAAGCCCGCCAACCTACCGTGGTACAATAAAGTAAAGAGTAAAATTACGCTGGAAAGTCTGTTTTTGCAGCCTTTTCATACAAGGGAAAGAGGCAATACCATGTCACGGTTTCAAGCGGGGGCGCTGGTGGTTTACGGAAATCTGGGAGTGCACGAGGTGGAAGGGGTCGGGCTGCGGCGCTTTTGCGATGAGTCCGCCAGAGAGTATTACACCCTCCGGCCCTATTTTTCGGATTCCCACGACCGCAGCTATATCCCCACGGAAAAGGAAGCGGCGCTGCGCCCGGTGACCCCGGTACAGCAGGCGGAAGCCGACCTTGCACGCATCAAAGCGGAGAAGCTGCCCATCCCGGCGGGGGTACAGACAGCGCTGGCAGAACACTATCAGGCGCTGCTGCACACCAATGATTTTTACCAGTACCTGACCCTGTTCAAGGAGCTGGGGCAAAAGCAGACCCAGCAGCAAAGCCGCGGGCGGAAGATCAACGCTATGGATGCCTACTTTTACCAGATGGTAGAGCGTGTCCTGCGGGAGGAGCTGGCGGTGGCGTTTGGGGAATCGCAGCAGGAAGCCGGCAGACGGCTGCTGGAGGTTTTGCGCTGAAGCCGCATGGTGATTTTTACCAATAAATGCAAGGGCTCTTTTTATGAAGAATCGCCTTTGCATTTATTTTTGTTTTTATCGTATATTTTGAAATTCAATCCTGTACTTTTTGGTGCGTATATAAATCGGAGCAACTTTGTAGGAATTAACAAAGCATGACGGTTTGCCATGAAAAACCTTCGTGAGAGTTTGCCACTTGAAACCCATCGATGCCTTATGATATAATCCCTTCAGCAGAACGCGCTGTGTGTGAACACGTAAGACCAGTTTCTTCACACGCAGGCGTTCTCTTTTTATTTTTAAAAAAAGTTAGTTTACACTAATCTCGAGGAGGGCTTTTCATTCGTAATCATCGTTCCACTGTTTTTCTCGGCGTTCTGCTGATGATTCTTTCAGTTTGTTCTTTGTTTGTCGGGGTGCTGGACATCCGGCCTTCTGACCTGTTTACAGGCAGCGTGGAAACATGGGAGATCTTTCTGATCTCCCGCCTGCCGCGTCTGCTTGCCATCCTCTGCACAGGCATCGGCATGAGCGTGGCGGGGCTTATCATGCAGCAGCTCTGCATGAACAAGTTTGTTTCGCCCACCACAGGCGCAACGATCTCTTCTGCACAGTTTGGCATTCTGCTGGCACTGCTGTTTGCACCGGGTTCTACCCTGTGGGGACGTGCTGCCTTTTCCTTCGTTTGTGCTGTTCTGGGCACATGGGTCTTTGTCTGGTTCATCCAGCGCATCCAGTTCAAGGATGTTGTCATGGTCCCGCTGGTCGGCATTATGTTCTCCAACATCGTAATGGGCGTTACCAATTATCTCGCCTACAAATATGAAATGACACAGGCTCTTTCCAGCTGGCTGGTCGGTCATTTTTCCACCGTCATTCGTGGGCGGTATGAGCTTGTCTGGCTGACGGTGCCGCTGGTGGTTCTGGCATTTGTATTTGCCAACCACTTCAATATCGTGGGCATGGGAAAAGATTTTTCCCAGAACCTCGGCGTTCCGTATGATCTGGTGCTGTTTATGGGTCTGACCATTGCTGCCATGATCACGGCATCCGTTGTTGTCGTGGTCGGCTCGATCTCCTACATCGGTCTCATCGTGCCCAATATCGTAGCAATGTTCAAGGGTGACCAGATCCGCGGAACGCTGGTGGATACCGCTCTGTTTGGCGCATTGTTCGTGCTTGTTTGTGATATGATCGGACGGGTTGTGATCTATCCCTACGAGCTGCCCATCGAGCTGATCGTTGGCGTCATCGGCAGTATCCTGTTTGTCGGTCTGCTGTTGTATCGGCTTCGGCATGGACGCAAGGCAGTCCGGCTGGGCAAAGCTGCCAAGAAAACCGGAGGTGCAGCATGAAAACGCACAAAAATCATCTGCGCCTGCTGATCCTTCTGCTTCTTGTTCTGCTGGCCTGCGCGGGCTATATGACAGTGGGTGTCCATTTTGAAAACCAAAAATTATTTGCCTACGCCATGCGCATCCGCACGCCCAAGCTGATCGCCATGCTCATCACGGCATTTGCCATTGGAAGTGCATCCATCGTGTTTCAGTCCATCATCAACAACACCATCGTCACGCCCTGCCTGTTGGGCATGGATCAGCTTTACTCGTTGATCCACACAGCGGTGTTCTTTGTGGCGGGTTCGGGCAGCTTTCTGGCGGTCAATGCCAACGCAGCCTTTGCGGTAGACCTCGCCATCATGGGTGCTGTTGCCACCGTGATCTACAGCTATCTGTTCCAGAAAACGAACCACAATGTTCTGTACGTTCTGCTTATCGGCACGGTGCTGACCTCGTTCTTTTCCAGCATCCAGACGACCTTGACCCGTGTGATGGACCCCAACGAGTACGACACGCTGCTGACGGATCTGGTCGCCAGCTTTTCCAATGTCAATTCGGCGATTCTGGTACTGTCCGTTGCAGTTCTGGCGCTGGTCGCCTTTGCCTTCCGGAAAGAGCTTGCGCTGCTGGACGTTCTGACACTGGGCAAAGATCAGGCAATCAATTTGGGTGTGGACTATGACCGCTGCATCCGCCGGCTGCTGCTGGGGGTCACACTGTACATTGCAACAGCCACCGCTATGGTCGGGCCGCTGGCATTTCTGGGGCTTATCATTGCTAACCTTTCCCGGCAGTTCCTGCGTACCTACCGGCACAGCCAGCTCATCACCGGCTCTGTTTTGTTCGGTATGACTGTTCTGATCGGCGGACAGCTTCTGGTGGAGCGGGTGTTCGTTTACTCGGTTCCGGTCAGCGTGTTCATCACCGTGGGCGGCGGCGTGTATTTCCTGTACCTGCTGCTCACCCAGAGAAAGGCATAACACCATGTTTGTAAAAGAGATCACCAAACGCTACGATGGCAAAGCCGTTGTCGATGGCGTGAGTTTTGAAATTCCGAAAGGCAAAGTCCTTTCCCTCATCGGTCCGAACGGCGCAGGAAAATCCACCGTGATGGGAATGCTGTCCCGCCTGATCGCACGGGACAGCGGAATTGTGGATTTTGAGGGGACGGAGATCACGCGCTGGAAAAGCCGGGAGCTGAGCAAGCGGCTTGCCATCCTGACCCAAGCCAACAATGTCCAGATGAAGCTGACTGTCCGGGAACTGGTTGCGTTTGGCCGCTTTCCGTACTCCGGCGGGCGGCTGACTCAAGAGGACAACGAGATCATTGACCGCGCTATCGCCTACATGGAACTGGGCGATTTTGAGGAGCAGTTCATCGATGAACTGTCCGGCGGTCAGCGGCAGCGTGCCTATATTGCCATGGTCATTGCGCAGGACACCGAGTATATCCTGCTGGATGAACCGACCAACAATCTGGATATTTACCACGCAACCAACCTCATGCGCATCGTCCGCCGCCTGTGCGATGAGCTGGGCAAAACGGTGATCCTTGTTCTGCACGAGATCAACTATGCTGCGTTTTATTCCGACTACATCTGCGCCTTCGTGGATGGAAAAATCGCAAAGTTTGGCACCGTGCAGGAAGTGATCACCAAAGAAAACCTGTCCGATATCTACAAGGTAGACTTTGAGATCATGCAGATCGAAGGCAAGCCTTTGTCGATATATTATTGATTTCAGTACTTTTTAAAAGGAGCATTCTTATGAAGAAAATTTCTCGTCGTTCGTTTTTGACCGCTATGGCCGCTGTGAGTGCAGCGGGTGTTCTCGCCGCCTGCGGCGCTTCCTCCTCCACGGCAAGCTCCGTGGCATCCTCTGTGGCTGCATCCAGCGAAACCGCAGTCTCTTCGGAAGCTGCACCGGAATCTGTGACCATCAAGGCGTTCAACGGTGCAAAGGAACTGGTAGATGTGGAAGTGCCCTTTGACCCGCAGCGCATTGCAATCCTCGACCTTGCTTCTCTGGACATTCTGGATGAACTGGGCGTTGGCGACCGTGTGGTCGGCACGGCATCCACCTCTCTGGACTATCTTCAGAGCTATGTCACCAATGACAGCATTGTGAACCTTGGCAACATCAAGGAAGCCGATATGGAAGCAGTCATGGCTTGCGAGCCGGACATCATCTTTATCGGTGGACGCCTGTCCAAATCCTATGATGCTCTGTGCGAGATTGCACCCGTTGTTTTCCTTGCGACCGACGCCGAAAAGGGCGTTGTGGAAAGCACCCGTGAAAACGCCATGACCATCGCTTCTATCTTTGGTCTGGAAGACCATGTGGAAGCTTTGATGGCGGATTTTGACAGCCGCATTGACGCCCTGAAAGCCTTTGCAGAGGGCAAGACTGCCATCGTCGGCATGACCACCAGCGGCAGCTTCAATGTTCTGGGCAACGATGGCCGCTGCTCCATCATCGGCAAGGAAATCGGCTTTGAGAACATCGGCGTGGATGCCAATATCGACACCTCGACCCACGGCAACGAGGCTTCCTTTGAATTCATTGTGGACAAGAACCCCGACTACATCTTCGCCATGGACCGTGATGCAGCCATTGGCACCGATGGCGCACAGATGGCACAGGAGATCCTGGAAAACGAGCTGGTCAAGAGCACAGATGCTTACAAGAATGGCCACATCGTTTATCTGGCACACCCGAATGTCTGGTACACCGCAGAGGGCGGCATTCAGGCACTGAGCGAAATGCTGAGTGATCTGGAAAACGCACTGCTGTGATTTTTTAAATTCTTCTTGCAATTTTGAAAAAACTCCGGTATAATACCTTCCGTTAAGAATACAAAAAGCCGGCTTACAAAGCGTGAAATCCTGAGGAGATGCTGCCCCTCAACGATTTCACGCTTTTTTGTTTGCCCGAAAAGGAGAACCTATGAACCTGAAAAACAAACTGGCGGAAATGCCCATCCGCCCCCTGCTGTACACCATGGCGGTACCGCTGATGCTGTCGCTGCTCATCCAGTCGCTGTACAACATTGTGGACAGCATTTTTGTGGCACGACTGTCGGAAACGGCCTTGACTGCCGCCTCTCTTGTATATGCCATCCAGTTTTTGATGATCGCCATTGGCGTGGGCACTGCCGTTGGTCTGAACGCCCTGCTCTCCCGGAAGCTGGGGCAGAAAAAGCCGGAGGAAGCCTGCCGTGCCGCCACCACCGGGCTGTTTCTGATGCTGGGTACTTCACTGGTGTTTACGCTGGTGGGGCTGCTGTTCTCGGCGCAGCTGCTGGGGCTGTTCTCTGCCAGTGACGAGATGCTGGCTTTCGGTGTGCCCGCTCTGCGCATCATCTCGGTGACCTTTCTGTTTGCGGTCACAACTATTCTGTGCGGCTACTTTGCCTCCGGTCTTGGCAACGGCGTGGTCAATATGATCGGCGGTGCGCTGCGGCAGCTGGTGGTGCTGGTGCCCTGCCTGTGGCTCCTCATCCGCACTATGGGCATCGACAAGGCATGGTTTGCGTTCTGGATGTCTGAGATTGTGGCCTGTGCTTACAGTCTGTGGGCAACGAAAAAAGAACTGCGGAACAAGGTGAAATAAGGCAAAACAAAAAACAGGGTGCGCCACCCGGACGCACCCTGCCAAAAACCACATACAATAGCGATATGTACAACAGGGCGTTCCCCGTCGGGAACGCTCTGTTTTTCTTTGCTGGGGGCATGATGAGCCTGCTCTGCCTGCCATAGGCAAGCTCGCGTTTGCGAAGCGCAGCGGAGCAATGAAAGCCCCAGTGGGGCTTTTAAGCGACCGAACGGTCTTGCGCAGCAAGATGGAGGGGCCTCGCCCCGACAAGTGACCGCTGACCTTCCTCACTGTTCCAGCAGGCAAGGATGGCCGGGTAGAATGCCCGCGCCAGACGGTCAATGACTTCATCGGGATAAGGGGAAGTGTTTGTGGACTTTTTCTTTTTGTTCAAACGCACGCTCCTTTGATCGTCCCACCGTGGCAAAGTCGGGCGAGAAAATCAAAGTTCCAATTTTTATCAGGCGCAAGGGCGCGGAAGTTTTCCACCCTGCACTTGCGGCTGGTGGCTCGTTGATGGCTTACAAGTGCCTGTCGTTATGCGGTCTTTTCTCCTTCAAGGGCTTCTGCAAGAGCCTTTTCCAGATAGGTTTCGATTTCAGTCAGGTAGTTAGCAGGCCTCTGCATTGCGAAGCGGAGAACCTTCTGCTTTTCCGGGTCAGTGAAATAGCTGGGATTGTTTTTGAGCGTTTTCTTCCATGAGTTTTTCATCATTTCGGTCGCACGGCTCAAGGATTTGTAAACCTTCATAAACTCGTCCGGCACATGATAGCACCGGAATTCTTCTGTTTGTGGCGTGGGCATGGGAACGGGTTCCGCTTTTTCAGGCTCAAATTCAGCGCTGGCAGATTCCAACACTTCCAATGCCTCTGGATGCAGGATTTGAGCAAGGACATCTGAACGATGCTCGACACTTGCCTGCACAAGCTTAGACATTTCTTCGTTGGTGAACTTCACTTCACCGGAAAAGACTTTCTGCTTGATGCCGGGAGAGAGATCATCTGCGATGTCGATGCCTCGTGTATAGTGGCTGGCACGGAGAACAGAGGCACGGCTGACACCGTTTTCTTCTGCGATCCGGTCGCAGGTTTTCTTCCCGGAGTGGTGGTTATCATCGTGAGCACCACCACTTTTCTTTGCTAAAGTGTACTGATTGCCCCGAAAGATTTTTGCAGCCTTCTTCTCGGCTTCGTACTGCTTCCCAAGCAGGTAACGCTTTTGTTCGGGGGAAAGATTGCGCCGTCCCAACTGATTCTTGCAGATCCATGCGAGGACTTCTTCTCTGCTTTCAAACGGGAGCGGCATGGTGGAGAAAGAGATTTCGGGGTGTTTCTGAAGAATCGCATAACGGTTGTGACCATCAACAAGGGTGTTGTTCCAAACAATCAAAGGAGAGAGCAGCTTGCCCTCTTTGAGGATATTTTCTTCAAGCTGATGGAATTCATCATCGGTCAGAGGGGGAATCTGGGACTGGAACTCCGGGTCGATTTTCAGATTGATCATACGCACACTCCTTTATCTCTCCTGCTGCGTCTGTTCTTCCTCCCGGAAAAAGGACGCAACATTCTGCTTTGCGGTTTTCAGTTTGAGCAGTTCCTCTTTAGCTTCCTTGTACTGCTCGTAGAACTTTGCCTTTTCGGATGCCAGCTGCGCATACTCGGCTTCCAGTTTTTTCGGGCTGGGCAGCTTGGTGATGTCGTTTGCCTTGAAATAGGCTGCTGCCACCCGGTATGCTGTCAGCTCTGCACGGTGCTGCTCCTCAAAGGCTGCGGGTCGTTTGGCAGTATTGAACTGCTGTGCGATGTTCTTGGTGCTGGCGTAGGCTGCGACGTGATAGCGCAGCTCTTTGTTGGCTTTCATGCGACCTTCGAGGTCTTTCACTACGGTCAGTGATTCATGGAACTTGGTGTCAAGCTCTGCGATTCTCTGGTCGAGTGCGTCCTCGTTGAGCAGACCATTTTCCTGCAAGAGGATCAAGGTCTGTGCCATAGCTTTGAGGTTGTATTTTTTCGCCCAACGCTCGTAGCCGATGCCCTTGCCCTGTTTCAGCTTCGCCTGAATATCCACCAGTTTCCCGATGCGGTCGGACTTAAACTGAATCGTGCGCTTGCGCTCAGCGTTTTCCTGCAAGGCGGCAAGCACGAGTCCTTTCTCAAACTTGTCACCGATGCTGTGCGCCCGGATGAACTTTGTCCTTCCGGCAGGCAGATAGCTGAGCCGACCACGGCTTTCCTTGACCGTGATTCCGTACTGCTGCAAGAGCCTGTCCGAGAAATCTTCAAAGCTCATTGCGGTGTCCAGCACATCCGAGATCTGTTTCCGCAAGGTTTCCTTTGAGGTTTCAAACTTCGTTTGTGTTGTCTGCTGTCCGGCTGCGGTAAGGGCTGCGTTTTCACGGTCAAGTTTCAACTGGCCACGCCTGCGCGCCCAATACTCGGCTTCGCTCACGCGCTCTTTCGAGCCGTTGAGTAGGTCAATCTGGTACAGTCCGGCACCCTCGCATAGCTCCATGACCTCGACACGGAGGTGCCGCATGGTCTGGGCGGTGCTGGAATGCTTCATGCCCTCTAGCCAGTCGCGGGGCTTCTGCATATAGGGCTTACGCTCCACTTCTCGTGTTCGGATGCTGCCGATCACGATGTGGACATGGATATTTCCCGAATGGTTGTGCCCATCCGGGTGAGTGCAGACGATGGCAGGATGACCGGGGAAGTTGTCCTTGCAGAACTGCAAGCCAAGGGCTTGCGCCCGCTCCATGGTCAGGCCGTTCTCTACTGCGTCCTTCGGGTCGAAGCTGATGATATAATGGTGGGTCTTCACGTCCGCAGACTGTTCGTAAAACAGTATTCAACAAATGACACGGCAACTGGATGTCAGGATTGGTTACTGTTCACTCCGCTAGGCCTAAAAAGCATTAAGTCCCATGACCACACCGCCGAGGTGTTGGCCATGGGACTTTTTGTGTCTGGGAGCGGCACACCTCTATCGAGGTGTAACACACTAGACTTTGTTCCAAAGTCGTGTGCCAAAGGAGATTACGCTCCTTTGAAATTTCCGTCATCATAGAGGAAAGAAACAATCTATTAACTTTCCCATGCAGCAACAATGCTTCTTTCTGGGTTTTGAGGGTCAATAGTCACCTTTATAGGTGTTCCCTTGCTCACGAGAGGGTTGAACCAAAACCAATGGGACTGTCCATAATAAGTGTCTTTTCCAATCTTGTATTGGTACCGAATCACCCAAGGATAAATTACATCTTCATCAGCAAGGTGATAGGTACTCATGTGGAATTTTATGTGAACCCTTTTTACTTCATTAACTTTTCCGGAAACAATCTTTCCGTTTTTCAGCAGGTCTGCTTTGCGGATGTCTGTAATCCATGCTACCCCGATAATTGCCATAGCAATAAGCCACGCAGCTATGAGTGCCCCGATTCCAACTTGCTTATAGGCGATAGAAATCAGAAAAGCAACAAAAATCCCAACAGCACCAAGAATATGGAGCAAATCTTTAGAAAAGAACTTATGGATTTTTTTCATGGAAAGACACTTCCTTTCTCGGTAGACAACATTATTTGTTCTATTGTATCATATGCTCTGTGTTTTTTCAAACCAAGTCAAGTGATTGGTGAAACGACATGAAATAATTGCATCTCACGACAGGTCACCGAAGATAATTGGATTTTTGCAAAAAGAGGAGTAGTGTATCGTCGAAGGATGTGTTATACTCAGTCCATGGAACAATTATGAACTTTATTGTTACTCGGCAGGGTTTGGGGCAGGCACGCCCCAACAAGAAGCACTTCGGAAACGCACGAGCGTTGCAGAAGTGTAGTCCCGGAGGAACACAGAATTTTCAAGAATTGAAAATTTGTGGCCACGGGACGGTTCTTGCTCTCCACTGCTGCGCTCAAAACGTATTTCCGAAAGTTGTTTCCGAATTGTTAAGACGCAAAAATAAGTAGAGAGTTCCACTGCTCATATATGTGAATCGCCGTTTGCCCCGAACGAAGTTCCTGCCCCTGTTTTGCAGCGGCGTTGGCCGAAAAGCCGGTATCACGCTCGGACGGCTCATGAAATTCTCAAGGTACGGCTTCCCCAAAAAGAAAATACCGCCCACGCAGTACAGGCGAAGGATTTTGTCGGGTGAAACAGACGGCAAAATGATCGGGTGTGTTGCGGGGCGGTAAATCTTCGCAGGAAATAAAACCGCACAGAATCGTTTCTTTACAGAAATCTCTGTGGATTTGTTGGGAATGATAACATAAGTATTGATGTGTGTCAACACTTCAGGATAATGAATACATCAGATGAATGAAACACACAAAGTACAAGCAAAAGCAAAGCAATGTTTTAGGAGAATGTTTTAATTTTCGCAGTTCAGGCGGACTTGGACGGTAAACACACCGTCTTTCTTTTT
>OHPW01000640.1_pt1 | contig 24551 bp, 18 predicted proteins | sample 1577771 | NCBI WGS metagenome assembly OHPW01 (sample SAMEA3879608, study PRJEB24766) | human gut metagenome | biome: human-associated habitat; feature: feces | place: USA | collected 1985/1987
CTAGCGTTCATCCTGAGCCAGGATCAAACTCTTCATTGTAAAAGTATTGTTAATCGGTATTGCTACCGGTTCTTGCTCTGTTCAGGACGCTCGGTCTATTAAAAGTTTTCAAATTACCTATATATATAAGTTACTTGACGGTTCTTTTTTTTATACCCAAGATTACTCCAAAAATGCAGTAACCTTGCTCTTGTACTACTTGTATTGTTTATGTAAATTCTTCAAAGATCGCTTCTTTTTTAAACTGATTTTCTTTTCAGAAAGCGGATGCAAAGGTAAGAACTTTTAAGCATATACTCCAAATAATTTCGGAAGTTTTTTTTCTTTTTTCTTTTTCTCGTCGTCTCTCTTTGCGAAAGGGAGGTAAAAGAAGAAGAGAAAGGAGTTCTTAGCAAACCGGTTTCTTAATCAGCAAGTCAATCGTCGATTGCATTCCTTTCGGAAAGCGGGTGCAAAGGTAAGAACTTTATCACATAACCTCCAAATGTTTCGGAAGTTTTTTTTTCAAATTTCTTTTCGACTGCCGCATTCTTGGTTGGAATTAAGGCAAAAGGAAAGAAAAACGTCAGAGTTCTTACGCCGTTTCTGTCAGAATGTCAATTGCAAGGCTTTCCGTCTCTTGGAAAGCGGGTGCAAAAGTAGCGCATATATCCATTCAATCCAAATATATCTATCATTTTTTCACAAGTTTTTTGGAACTAATTTGTAACTCGTTGATTGATAAGGATGTTGTAGAACATATTTTTGAAAGAAGGTATGGGTGGGCACGGAAGGATATACATTATATATATACGTGCACGCGAGAAAGGGAGAAAAGGTACTCAGTCATTGTTTTACCTACCATATCCCCTTAAAGGACACTCCACCCCTTCCAATTCCTCCGTTATCGGGGGAGAACAATTCCAACGATGAAGAAGAATTAAGATAGTATTGTTATAGGAGATATAAATTAAAGAGAGAACTATAAAAAAGAATACGGAGCTCATCACGGGCTCCGTATTCAAGAGATGAAAAGGATTAAAAAAAATGAAATCCACTGGTTAGGTGAGGTATTTATTCTTTTTAAAAAGAAACAGATAACGTAAAAAAGACCTAATTCCCATTTTAGCGTTTAATAGACCTTCATAATCCATGATTATTTGGCGATGCAAGGATATAACCTTGTTTGCAAGCTCTGTTATCTTAGTAAAATCATCATTTAACTCTTTCTCCCACTGAACATGCGAATAAATCTCTTCTCTCAAGTCGTCATTGATTTTTGCCAATCGGGCATTTTCCTGATAAAGCCAGTCTAAATGGCCTTTAGGAACTCGCTCAATGGTTTCATCATCAGGACAAGACTTAATGGAATTCGATTCAAGAACTTTATCAAGTTCATCAGTATCCACCATCGGATTGGGGTCATCACAAGGATCTCTTTTAAAAAAAGAAGAGTACGTCACATAATCGAGTCTAATCCATTCACGGATTTGTTCTTCAGGTACGCCGTATTTTTCGGCTGTCGATTGCATAGAAAGCCAATTAGCCATATAGTGTTTGATTATAAGTTTAAAATCAACCCTATACGGCTAATGTATATTAGAGGTACGGGGCCCTACCAATCCCAACAGTCAGGTATGTGGCGCACCCTTGACACAGGACGAGTAAGCCCGTACCAAAGACTGATACAGGCTACGCTCATCCGGGTACCAATTAAATTGCCACATTTAGACCGTTCCGGAAGAGGACATGACTATATATTAAGATATCATCATGTCAATTAGTTCAGTCACAAAGATATGTCTTTTTTTCACATTCAACAACAAAAACTATTATTTGTTTCGAATTAAACAGAAAAAAACATGCCCCAGAATGCTAAGTATCTGTCTAACTACTCCTTAACTCACTGTTCTTTTAAATGTCTTTATTATAAACATTTTCACCCCTCCACACTCGTGAAACGCCCTATTTATCAAGGTTAGCGGGTGGAAGGGTATTTTCAGGCAAGGCAACTACCGAATAGTAATTCCCGTAACGACTCCGCGAGCGGGGAAACCCTAAAGGAGCTAACTGTTGAGCAAACGCATTCGGATTATCTCCACGCATAGCTGCCGGATTCTGCTTTTTCAGAACTTTGAAAATATCAGCAGCAGAAAGGCGTTGTACCATTTCATCCTTATCTTCAGTCATGGCAGGGCGAAAACAAGCATAAAGAATTTCCTCCATCATACTGCGCCGCTGAAATTTCTTATTATATTCCTTCAACTCAGACTCTTCTTCCGCTGTAAACCAATACCGGACTCCTTCCAGAAGTTCATGTTTCAACTGGGCATAGATTTGTTTATGCTCGATATGCGAGCAATCTATCTTCCCTTTCACTTCCACACAAAGAAAACGGCGGCTCCCTGTAGGGTCGGAAAGCAAATCAAAACGATTGCTCGTACCGATAAAAGAAGCAATACGTGGCAAGTTGCGATAGTTCCTTTGATAGGCTTTGCAAAGATTCAGGTTCGCCATCTGCATCAGATTCTTCAATAAGGGCATTTTAGAAGCAGGATATTTATCAAACTCATCAAGATTCAGCAATCCCATTTCCGACATTTTACGGGTAACATTTCCCTTTGAAGTCAGTTCCACTTCATCTGAATAGTAACGAGCCAGAGTTTCAGGCATCAGACTTTTACAAAAGGTAGACTTTAAACACCCTTGCTCCGCACTGATAAGAATAGGCGCCACGCTGTTGGCATGCTTTCCCGTCATTCCCAGCCATTGTGCAGTGAGGGCCAATATCCAGATATGGAAATCCTTCATCCACAACGGATTGGAAGATACACGGCGGGCAAGCGCTTCAAGACGATCCACTCCATCCCAGGCAGGAAGTTCATCCATATAAAGAAGGAAAGGATGATAAGCAGGAACACAAGTGGAATAAAGATAACGGCTGATATCCTTGTCCCAACATGCAATTCCCCGTGCATGGGCCTCAAGGCAAAAGGTATTCAGTTCCCGCTTTCCAACAGATGAGAACCCCTCTCCCACTTTACCCGCCGGACGGAATTCGGTTTCTTCCGTCAACAGATTATAACGGAAATCATAAGCGGATTGCAGGAAGCGGTTTACTCGATCCGTCAGACTGACCGGCGAGGACTTCACAAGCTCCGCAGCAGGGTTAGCTGCTAAAGGAGTCGTTTCTGGCTGATTTTCTACTACTTGCTTCACTTCTCCCCAGCCTTCCCAAAGAGAAGCAATGAATTGCATAAATTTTGTCTTCATAATTTAATTGTTAGTTTAGTGATTGATGCCACAAAGTTAGCATCACAGATATACCTTTTGCAAGTATTTTGAGTGGTTTGTTACAAATTAATGCCGCTAACTAAATACATATAGTTTGTTGACATTATACATATAGTATTGTCATGTTTTAGATAAAGCATCTGGTAGTGTTGACAGCCGTCAACCATCTTGCTTTCTATCGTCAACATATTTACCGACATCTGTCAAGAGATCTGCCAACAACTATCAACACTACCAGATGCTTTATCTAAAATTTGCTCTTCCTATATATAAATGGTACATTTGCACCTTTATCTACCTATAAAACGACAAACAATGGCTATACTTTTTGAATGGTATGAGAATCCGGTACCTAACGATCAAACGGACCCAAAAACAATCCATGCACGCATCACCCTCAATGGAAAAGTAGGAACAGACGAAATCCGCCACAAAATACAGGCACGCAGTTCGCTGACAGAGACGGATGTGTCGGCAGTGCTCGATGCACTATCGCATATAATGGGAGAAGAATTGGCGGAAGGACGACAAGTACATCTGGACGGCATCGGATACTTCCATCCTACACTGAAATGCGAAGAAGGAATCACAATGGAAACGAAACGAAAAAATGAGAAAGTGAAACTGAAGGGCATCAAGTTTCGCGCCGACCAAGCGTTGAAGAACGAGATAGGCAATGTTAAACTGAAGAATTTCAAGCATAGCGGGCACTCCAGCAAGCTATCGGACGTGGAGATAGACATGCGACTGAAGGAATACTTTGCCGAACATCAACTGATGACACGCCTGGACTTCCAGCATATATGTGGTTTCATGAAATCAAAGGCAATGGAACACCTGAGACGACTGAAAGCAGAAGGAAAAATAGAAAACATCGGACGACAAATGCAACCGATATATGTACCCGTGGCAGGATACTACGGAGTAAGCAAAGACAAAATAGTAACAAGATAAAAGTAAAACAAGGAGCAAAAGCCCCCTTCCACACGCAAACCCCAATGAATAAGGGAATACAGCCGTGTGGAAGGGGGCTTTACTTTTCTCTATTTATATTCAAACAAGCCCACAAAATTCAACAAATAAATGACAGCTAAGTTCTTGCAGTACTTAGTGTTATGATTAGCGCAAAGATATAAATAAATATTAAAAAACAAACAAATCAAACGTTAAAATGCAAATGTTTATTTACTTCTGATATACGATTTATTTATTTATATTAGGTGATAATACAACTCATACCCTTCGAAGCTCTCTAATGATGTTATTCATGTTTAAGTACTGCAAGAACTCAAGAAATAAAAATACTAATTTTAAAAAGAGAGCTTATGAAAAGGAAACTACTATTTATCATGCTGGCCTATCTGTTTTTATGGACAAGTGCAACATTGGCCCAAGTCTCCAAAGTAACCGGAGTCGTGATTTCAGAAGAAGGCAATGAACCAGTGGTTGGTGCATCTATTCTGGTGAAAGGATTCTCGCAAGGAGTGATTACCAACGTAAACGGAGAGTTTACACTCACCAATGTCCCCAATGATGCCAGAACCTTAATTATCTCGTTTGTTGGCATGAAAACGCAGGAAGTTGCAATCAAGCCTCAACTCAGGATCATCATGTCAAACGATTCTCAGATGTTGGATGAAGTGATTGTAACAGTAGCCTACGGTACAGCAAAAAAATCATCGCTGACAGGAGCCATTTCATCCGTCAATCAGGATCAGATTGAAATGCGACCAACCTCCAGCGTAACTTCAGCATTGGAAGGAACGACATCGGGCGTACAGATTAATAGTACTTACGGTGCACCGGGTAGTGATCCGTCGATCCGCATTCGCGGTATCGGAACTGTAAACGGTTCGAGTACTCCGCTTTATGTGGTAGACGGTGTTCCTTTCGGAGGAAATATTTCGGATATAAACCCGGCCGATATAGAGAGCATTTCAGTTCTGAAAGATGCAGCTTCAGCCGCACTATACGGTAACCGCGCATCAAACGGTGTGATTCTGATCAGCACAAGAAAAGGGACTTCCAACAAAATCAGTTTCGACCTAAAAATCAACCAAGGAGTCTATTCACGCGGTATCAAAGAGTATAAACGTACCTCGCCTAACCAATTTATGGAAGCAAGTTGGCAAAACCTGAAGAATGCACGTATGTCTGCAGGTGATGATGCAGCCACCGCGGCCAAGTATGCGTCGGAAAATCTGATTTCGGAACAACTATATCTTAATATATATAATAAGGCGGACAATGCTTTGTTCGACGCGAATGGTAATCTGGTTTCGGATGCACAAATCCTTCCGGGATATGCCGATGACCTTGACTGGTATTCGGATGCCATCCGCAACGGATACCGGCAGGAATATTCCTTTAGCGGAAATACCGCCAACGAAAAGAGTAACTATTACTTTTCCATCGGCTATCTGGATGAGAAAGGTTATGTGACAAACTCGGATTTCAATCGTATCTCAGCCCGTACCTCCATGAGCTTCACCCCTAAAAAATGGTTCAAGGCAGGCATTAACCTATCCGGCACGCACCAAAATTCTCATGCAACCAATGGGGACAGTGACGCTGGATATACCAATGCATTTATGTATTGTCGACAGATAGCCCCCATCTATCCCGTGCATCTGCATAATGCCGATGGTTCTTATCGCCTGGATGCCCTGAACAACAAACAGTACGATCCGGGATACTATAAAGATGACGAGGGAGTAACGATCTCTACCCGTAACCAATATGTAGACCGTCATGTAATCTGGGAAAACGAATTGAGTACGGACAAAACCATACGCAACACACTGCAAGCTATCGCTTTTGCAGATGTCAAGTTCCTGAACGACTTCACATTCACAGTGAAAGGCGACCTCAACGTGCGAAACTCCGAGCAGACCTCTTACGACAATGCCACTATCGGTGACGGTAAAGGAAACAACGGACGTACCAAGCGAGTGACTTACCGCTATAAGAATTATACCTTCCAGCAGCAACTGAACTGGAATCATGTATATGGCAAACACTACATAGATGTACTGGCAGCACACGAAAACTACTCCAACAATTATGATTATGAGTATGCATTCAAGACGACCGAGACATTTGCCGGAAAGCCGAATCTATCGAACTTCACAGATATTACCAGCCTGACCGGCTACGAGACAGACTATCGTACAGAAAGCTACCTGGGACGTATCCGCTACAACTACGCCGAGAAATACAATCTGGAAGTTTCGTTCCGCCGTGACGGTTCATCCCGCTTCTCCAAACAGAACCGCTGGGGTAACTTCGGTAGCATCGGTGCAAACTGGATTATATCGGAAGAGGACTTCATGCAATCTCTCACCTGGATAAACTCTTTGAAGTTCCGCGCCAATTACGGACAAGTGGGAAATGATGCCGGAACCGGATATTATGGCTACATGGGACTTTATGCCGGTAGCCAGAATGCAAACATCGGGGCATATTATTTATCTCAGAACGAAGCTCTCGATCTGAAGTGGGAGACCGGAGAGGCTTATGGTATAGCACTTGAAGGCCGTTTGTTCAACCGCTGGAACATTAGTCTTGAGTATTTTGACAAACGGAACAAGGATCTTTTGTTCGATGTTTATCTGCCGTTGTCAGCAGGAGCCACTTCCACCACATCCGCACAGGCCACCATTGCAAAGAATCTGGGAACCATCTCCAACAAAGGTTTCGAAATCAATACGGACATCGATATCTACAAAGATAAGAAATGGAAAGTGAACTTTGCAACGAATGCCACATTCGTCAAGAATAAGATTGTGAAGCTGCCTGAACAAAATAAGGATGGGATCATATCGGGAAACTACAAGATAGTAGAAGGTAAAAGCCGTTATGAGTTCTTCCTGCCGACTTATGTCGGTGTCGATCAACTCACCGGTAACTCCCTGTACACACTCAATCTGGAAGACTATTTCATCACACTGCCCGATGGCAGCAAATTGGGAAATGCAGAAGGTACTGACATCAGCGACAATGAAAGCCTGACTTCCATCAACGGCACTTATTATACCAACAACACGACTTACGCCCTGAAAGAATTCCACGGTTCGGCACTACCCAAAGTCTACGGCAGCTTTACCGGTACGGTATCTTACAAATCACTTACTTTCTCCGCCTTGTTCACCTACTCGTTGGGAGGTCAAACCTATGATGGGGTATACCGTTCGTTAATGACTACAGGCACTTCACCCGGCAACTTCCACTCCGACATTATGAATGCCTGGAAAGCGGCTCCCGATGGAATGTCAGAAAACTCGGCAGACCGCATCTGGATAGATGGTATTCCTCAGATAAACAGCACGATGAGTGCGAACAATAATTCCGCTTCTTCCAGATGGCTTGTCAGTTCGGACTATTTAGTAGTTAAAAACCTCACACTGAGCTACCGGCTACCGGCTTCCTTTGTGAAACGACTGGACCTGCAGGGAATAAGCGTGAGCGCAAACTGCGAGAACTTATGGACATTCACAGCCCGCCAGGGCATGAATCCCCAGCAATCATTCGGCGGTTCGCAATACAACTACCTGGTAACTCCGAGAGTATTCTCCGTTGGTATCAACATTAAACTATAATAATAAAACGCTCACTTATGAAAAAGATATTATACACATTAGGACTCACAGTTCTGTTGGCCTCGTGCGGCAGCAACTATCTGGATACTGTACCCCAATCATCTACGGGTACGGCCACTATCTTTGAAACCACTCAGAATGCCAAACTCGCAATAAATGGTATTTGCAGGTTAATGGTCAACCAATATCTCAGTTCACAAGGATTCAATGGCGAAGGAACTATCAAGACGTGGTATGGCAACTATCCGGGAAACGATTTTCAGAAATCAAACCTGACCGGATGGTCTTCCATCATCAATTCGCTTTATCACGAAAGAAATACTTCAAGTTATTGTTATTACCCCTGGTTCTACTATTATAAGCTGATAGGTAATGCCAATGCCATCATTGAAAACATAGACAATGCCAGCGGTAGCAATGAAGAAAAGCAGTTTATAAAAGCTCAGGCACTGACATTCAGAGCATACAGCTATATGATGCTGAGCCAACTCTATTGTCATCGCTGGTGCGACAGTAATAATGGTTCCAGCCGCGGACTTCCCCTGCGCATAGACCTGAGTACGGGTGAGCTGCCAACTTCTACACTGGCAGAAGTTTACGGCCGGATTTATGAAGATTTGAATGAGGCTATCTCCAATTTCACAGCATCGGAACTGGACCGCGCGAGCGGGGACAATTACAGTCCGAACCTGGATGTGGCTTATGCCACCTATGCCCGTGCGGCCCTGACTCGTGAAGACTGGGCAACCGCTGCACGCTATGCAGTATTGGCACGTGCCAATTATCCGTTGATGACAAACTCCGAATATGTGGATGGCGGTTTTAATACCCCTAACCAAGAATGGATATGGAGCAGTTACAATGCTACGGACCAGAATTTACACTATTATTCATTCTTTGCCTATCAGGGCAGCAACTCCAGCGCCAGCATTTGCAGAACTTACGCATGTTCCATCAGCAAAGAACTGTACGATCAGATTCCTGAAACCGATGTACGTAAGAACATGTTTCTGGGGCCCAAAGAAGGTGAAACATATACCACATCTACCGGACGGGCTTCGAAAGGTGCCCTGTATGATCGGGCTATGAAAGATTATGCCGACAAAATTTATAGCACCAGTTATATCTTTGCCTATATGCAGTTCAAAATATTATGTGCCGACCAACCGGGTATAGGGCAATTGAATAATTTCCGTTCGGCAGAGATGTATCTGATTGAAGCCGAAGCCAACTGCCACATAGGCGGCAAGGATGCAGAAACACAAAAATTACTGGTTGCCCTGAATAAGGATTCAGGCCGCAACCCCGCCTATACCTGTACGAAAACAGGAGATAACCTGCTACAAGAAGTGAAACTGTATCGCAGGATAGAGCTCTGGGGCGAAGGTTTCGACTGGTTCGACTACAAACGCTGGAAAGAGCCGATCGTGCGCAAGGCATATCCGGAAGGCAGTTTCCATGTACAGTTTGCTATAACCATCCAACCTTCGGACAACAATCAGTGGACTTGGGTATTCCCGGCCAAAGAAGTCGATTATAATGATGCACTTTCTTCATATATAGAATAAGCATAAACTCTCTCTGACAGTAAGCGGAAGGGAATGTGTCAAAACTGAATAAAAGAACGCAAATTACACAAATAACGCAAATTAAAAATCAGATAAGCTCTGATTATCAAAAGTATAAGAAAACATTATTTGTATAATTCGTGTAATTTGTGTTCTAATCTTTATTTTGATACACTCCTCTTCCCTATTTCTATCATTTTCGTTACCTCACGAAAATGATCATCAACATTACTTGTTCCTTTCTTACTATTTTTATCTTTCAAATTCAAAAATACGATAACCACTGTTGTAGTAATATCTCCCGCCACCACCGCAAGCCAGATTCCCGTCACGCCGAACCATGCAGGCAGTATAAAGAAGAACAAAACCGGCAAGATACCACGCAGCAGTGTAAGCCTCATCGCCAGATTAATACGTTCAATACTGGTATAGTATCCTATTGTGATTACATTGATCCCGAAGAAAATGTAATCGACAGCAAACAGAGGCAGACCGGCAACCGCATACTGCCAGGCATGGCTCGTCCGATCCGGCAAGAATAAGGAAACGATATCGCCGGAGAAACAGACAAACACTCCGCTAATCAGCAAAGCGAACACAACAGCAGAAATGATGCATAAACGCAACGCCTTATTGGACCGCAATAACTGTCCGCAACCATAATTGTAGCTGACAATGGGCTGTGCCGACTGAACCATAGCGTTAAACACCATGAAAATAATAGGGAACAGATAGCAGACAATGCTATAAGCCGCTACCCCATCTGTTCCCAGATGGCTCATAAACACATAATTGCCGGCAATAGCCATGACGGCAATCGTTATTTCACTCAAACAGGATGAAACACCCAGTTTCAGCATATACCATGTATTCCTCAGTGTCAGGCGGATACTCTTGATACTCATCTTCAGCTTGGCAAAACGAACCGATACGGAGGGACGAAGCAGATAACCCAAGAGTAAAAGTGTCCCCACCAATTCTCCCAAATCAGTAGCGATAGCAGCACCGAACAATCCCCACTCAAAAATAAAGATAAAGATATAATCGAGCAAGATATTGACAACAGTAGCCGCCAGCATGGCCCACATGGCAAAGTTAGGATTCGTCAGGCGTACAAAGAACGGCAATGCCACCAGCAAGACCGTGGACGGAATGGATATGGAGAACCAAAACAGATATTCCGCCGACAATTCCGTCAGATGCCCTTCGGCTCCTAATAAGGTTACTACAGTTTCGGGGAACACAGTCAATAGTATTCCCATAATGATACTGACAATCGTCAGCATAACGATTGACTGCGTAACATTGATATTGACGACCACCAATTTGCCACGAGACAGATTAATGGAAGCAAGAATTCCTCCGCCCATACCGAACATCAGTCCCAACCCGGCCGCTATCATAAAAATAGGCGCCGCAATATTCACCGCGGCAATAGCATCACTACCTATTCCGCGTCCTACGAATATCCCGTCGACAACAGTGAACAATGCGGATGATACCATACCCAGCAACGTGGGGAAAAGTTGTTTTGTAAACAACTTACTCACACTCATGTTTTTGAAGTCCAAATTATCCCTTTGCATATCTCATTGTTTTTAAAAAAGCGGTGCAAAGGTAGGTTTCATTAATTTGTTGATACTTAACAAATGGTAATTAAAACATTTGCATTATCTTTGTCTTTCAATATATAAGTAGCTGAATTATGAAAACTTATCTCAACATTTTCTTCCTGTTCCTGATTCTGTTTGCCTCATGCGGCAGCCGGAAAGCAAATGACAACAAGGGAACAACACTTCAGGCAGACACCGTGAAAAAATTCACGCTTCCCATTATACCAGCCATGCTGAATACCCCCGAATTGCGTGCAGATTATCTGGTACGGCACTACTGGGACAATATGGATTTTACCGATACCACTTATATTAATCTGCCGGATGTTACGGAACAAGCATGGGTGGACTTTATAGATATTATGAAGGTAGTTCCGGACACTACTGCGATAGCTGCCATAAAGCAGATGTATAAGATGGCAGATCAAAAGAAAGTAGTATTCTTCTATTATACAGACTTAGCTGAAAAGTATTTGTATGACCCGAACTCTCCGATGCGGAATGAGGAACTTTACATTCCGGTGCTGGATGCCATGCTGGAAAGCAAGGTGTTGAATGATACGGAGAAAATACTTCCGCAAGGACGCAGGGAACTGGCAGAACAGAATCGCATCGGAAGGCCGGCAAAAGATTTCACCTATACATTGCTGTCCGGGAAAGGCGGTACGCTCTACGGAGTGAAAGCAAAATATACGCTGCTGTTTATCAACAATCCGGGATGCCATGCTTGTGAAGAAGGTATAGAAGCCTTGAAACAGGCACCCGCCATCAATAATGAGTTTGCCGCAGGAAACTTAAAGATACTGGCTGTTTATCCGGATGAAGATAAGGAAGAATGGGAAAGACACTTACCGGATTTCCCAAAAGAATGGATAAACGGGTATGATAAAAAACTCGTCATAAAGGAAAAGAATCTGTATGATCTGAAAGCAATACCTACCCTGTATCTGCTGGATAAAGACAAGAAAGTATTGTTGAAAGATGCAACGGTGGCGCAGATCGACCAGTACCTGCAATAAGTGATTAGTGGTGAGTGATCACTAAAAATATCCCCTCTCACCACTCCACATCGTGAAGGATAAAAGGGGATGAAGAAACGAGAGAAGAGAGAGTATTGATTTATTCTTTATTCCCTGCCACCACCTAAAGCCTGGTAGAGATTGATAATTCCCTGTATCTCATCGAAGCGGTCGGCTATCTGCGTCAGTTGGGCAGAGAGCAACGATTGCTGGGCGGTAAGTACTTCCAAATAGGTGGAGTTACCATGTTTCATTAACAGTTGCGTGCTGCGGACTGCGGTTTCCAATGAAGTAATCTGTCCGTCGCGCAACTCCGTTTTGCCACGAGCCACCTGCACTTGGGTAAGGGCATTGTTCACTTCACTTCCTGCATTCAGCAGAGCCTGCTGGAAAGAAAGCTTAGCTTCTTCCTGTTGGGCTTTGGCTATTTTCAACTGTGCCATGTTCAATCCTTTATTAAATAAAGGTTGTGTCAGTGAACCGACTGCGGAGAGTAACAGTTTGCCCGGATTGATAATCATGCTTCCGGCAGAGTTTGTCCAACCTGCCGTACCTCCCAAAGTAATGGAAGGATAAAAGGCCGAACGAGCCGCATTGGTACTATAAAAGGCCTGTGCCAACGAAAGTTCCGCACTCTTCACGTCGGGACGACGGGAGAGCAACTGCAAAGGAACGCCAACGGTAAGTTCTTCCGGGAAGCTTTGTCCCTGTAACTTTCCACGTTCGATAGCGTCAGGCACATCACCCAGTAAAATAGAAAGCGAATTCTCGATTTCACGGATTTGCTGTTTAAGGTCGAGCAAAGAAGCTTCTACCATATAACAGTTTGCTTCGGTCTGGGCTACTCCCGCCTCATCCGTCATACCTGCTGCTTTCATGGCACGCATTGTCTTCACGCTCTCACGCCATTTGGCGGCAGTTTCGGCAGAGACGTTGTATTGTGCATCGAGCATTAATAAGGTATAATACATATTTGCCACATTGGCTATCAACGAAGTAGTGACAGCTTGTTCGTACTCCAGGCTCTGAAGATACAAAGCTTTTGCACGGCGTTTCGCATTGGTCAGTTTACCGAAAATATCAATTTCCCAACTGGCGGATGCTATACCGCTATATGTCCAGGAACCTTTTGATTTATCAAAGCTACTGACACCTCCCTGCGGAGTCAACATAAAAGAAGGCAGATAGGCCAGACGGGCGGATGACAGAGTGGCTTCCGCTTCTTTGATGCGCCACTGAGCGGACTGCAAGTCGGTGTTGCCTTGCAGTGCATGCTCAATGAGAGATTGTAGTTGCGGGTCGGTAAACAACTCGCGCCAGGAGAGAGAGGCGATAGAGGTGGTGTCTTCCACCTCTACATCCTGCCCGTAAAGTCCGTCGGTCTTGATTTCGGGACGTTCATATTTGGTATAGATGCCGCAACTACTCAACAGCAAGGTTGCGACAGCTAAAGTGATGATTTGTTTCTTCATTTTTCTTTTGATTGATGTTCTTCTATTTCTTTCTTACTCACTTCCATCTCCTCCTCAATCTGCCAGTCTTTGGTAGGCATGGACTGAGCCGGACGAAGACGTTCCTGTAACCACTGGAAGGTGACGAACAAAGCCGGAACGATGAAAAGCAATGCCAATGTACCGATGGTCATACCACCTACTACACCCGTACCCAACGAACGGTTACCGTTAGCACCTACTCCGGTAGCTACCACCAGCGGGAACAGACCGAAGATCATGGTGAGTGCAGTCATCAGGATAGGACGAAGACGTGCTTTGGCTGCGCTGACTGCGGAAGCAATCAATCCCATGCCTGCTTTTCGGCGCTCGGCAGCATATTCCGTCAACAGAATGGCTGTCTTGGCAAGCAAACCGATCAACATGATAAGCCCTGTCTGCAAATAGATATTGTTCTCCAGTCCGAATATACGGGCAAAAAGGAAACTACCCATCAGACCGCACGGCACACTGAGCAACACGGCAAACGGAATGATGAAACTCTCATAAAGGGCACTCAGAATGAGATAAATCATCAGGAAGCAAATGGCAAAGATGATAATTGTAGTACCGCTCTGCTGATTTTCCTCACGGGTAATACCTCCATAGTCATAGCCATATCCCTTAGGCAAGGCTGTTACGGCCGTCTCCTGTACGGCACGCATGGCATCACCCGTACTGTATCCCTCGGCCGGCATGGCATTCACTGCAATAGAATTGTACATATTGAAACGGCTCAACGTTTCGGCGCCATACACACGGGTTAAAGTCACAAACTGACTGAGCGGTGCCATCTCTCCATTAGACATGCGTACAAAAGTATTGTCCAACGATGCCTCATCCAGACGATATTTAGGATCGGATTGTATCATCACTTTATAAACCTTCGAGAAACGATTGAAGTTGGATACATATTGTCCGCCGTAATATCCTGATAAAGTACTGAGTACCTGATCGGCAGTGATGCCTGCACGTTTACACTTGGAAGGATCTACCTCTACCATCCACTGCGGATAGCGCACATCAAATGTGGAGTAAGCCATAGCAATCTCCGGACGCTGGTTCAAGGCACCTAAATATTGCTGTGTAGTCTGGAAGAAAGTAGTCACATCACCTCCCTGTTTATCTTGCACATGCATTTCCAAGGCATTACCCATACCGTATCCCGGAATCATACCCGGAGAAATGGCAAATACGGTAGCATCCTTAATATCCATCGTACTTCCATAGACTTGCTCGATAACCGCTTGTACGTTATCCTCCTTCCCCGGACGTTCGTCCCAAGGTTTCAGTTTCAAGATCAACATACCGAACGAACTACCCTGCCCGGACAATAATCCGTAGCCGGCCACCTTCTGTACATGTTTCACCTGCGGAATTGCTTCCAAACGCTTTTCGATGCGTGTAATCACATCATCGGTTGTTTTCAACGAACTACCGGCAGCCGTACTTACATTGACAAAAACAACCCCTTGGTCTTCATCGGGCACAAGACTGGTTTTAGTCGTATTCATCAGGAATGCCAGCAGAATAATGGAACAAACCAGCAATGACCATGTCAGCCATCTGCGTTTGATAAAGAACAATACAATATTCTTATATTTCTCTACCACCACGTTAAAAGCAGCATTGAACGCCTTACGGAAACGGGCGGCAAAGTTATTCTTCTGTGTTCCGTCTTCATTAATATAAGGTTTGAGCAATAATGCACAAAGTGCCGGGCTCAATGTCAGGGCGTTCACAGCCGAGATACCTACGGCCACCGCCATTGTCAATCCGAACTGGGTATAGAAAGTTCCGGAAGTACCACTCATAAACGATACCGGAATAAATACCGCCATAAACACCAGTGAAGAGGTGATAACTGCATTGCTAATTCCCTTCATGGCATCGATACTGGCCATATAAGAAGATTTGTAGCCTACATCGAATCGCGCCTGCACGGCCTCGACGACGACAATGGCGTCATCCACCACCGTACCGATCACCAAAACAAGAGCAAACAAGGTTATCAGGTTGATACTGAAACCGGCCAATGCCATGAAAGCAAACGTACCGATAAGCGATACAACGATTCCTACCAACGGAATAAGTGTAGAACGGATATCCTGCAAGAACACATATACCACCAGAATAACCAAAATAATGGCCTCGATCAGTGTCTTAACCACTTCATGAATAGATGCATAAAGGAAGTCATTGGATGACATCAGCTGCGTCAGCTCTACCCCTTTCGGCAAATCCTTCCGTGCCTCTTCCAAAAATTTATCAATATTGTTGTTCACCTCCGTCGCATTGGAGCCGGCCGTCTGGAAAACCATACAGGACACACCATTGTGTCCGTCCGTGGTACCCTTGTAGGCATAACTTTCCTGTCCCAGTTCCACTTCGGCAATATCTTTCAGTTTCAGTACTTCACCATTGTCTGTAGAACGGATTACGATTTCACCGAATTCCTCCGGAGTAACCCTACGCCCTTTGAACTTCATGGTATACTGATAAGTCTCATCCGAATTCTCACCGAACGAACCGGTAGCCGATTCGATGTTCTGCTCGGCCAACACGGCAGTGACATCCGAAGGAATCAGTTTATACTGTGCCATCACATCCGGTTTCATCCAGATACGCAAACTATAGTCACCACCCATAATCATCATATCACCCACACCACTGATACGGAGAATCTCCGGTTTCAGGTTAATACTGATATAGTTGGCAAGAAATGCCTCATCGTAAGAGTCGTCCGGGCTATGCAGAGAGAACATCTGAAGAATACTCGTCTGACGCTTGCTGGTGGTAACACCCACCTGAGTCACTTCTGCCGGAAGCTGCCCGGTGGCCTTAGAAACACGGTTCTGCACATTCACCGCTGCCATGTCGGGATCAGTACCCTGTTTAAAATAGACCGTAATGGTAACCGATCCCGCATTCGTAGCAGAAGAGGTCATATAAGTCATGTCTTCCACACCGTTGATGGCCTCTTCCAACGGAGCAATCACACTTTTCTGCAAAGTCTCTGCACTGGCGCCGAAATAGCTGGTGGAGACCATAATAGTTGGCGGCGCAATATCCGGATATTGTTCTACGGGCAAGGAGAACAATCCGATGATGCCGACAACGACAATCGTTATGGAGATGACGGCGGATAGTACCGGCCGCTCAATAAAAGTTCTTAAATTCATATAATCGTTCTATCTAAATTATTATTTAGCACATTATCCAATTACCACATTATCCCATTGCCATCACATCGATTCATTATTAATTCTTTCACTCTTAATTCATTAATTGGCACATTGGCATATTGGCAAATCAGCGCATTATTTATTATTATTCTTTGCCTTGATCGCTGTCCCTTCACGGAGCAATCCCACTCCTTCGGTCACAATGACTTCACCGGCTGTAAGCCCCTCATCAACAATAAATTCTTTACCACCGTTCACACGGGTTACCTGCACAGGAGTTGACTGTGCTTTGCCGTCTACCACTTTATAGACATAAACTTTGTCCTGTATTTCGAATGTCGCTGCCTGCGGAATGACCACCGCACCGTTTTTCTGAACAGGGATAACCACATTACCTGCACCACCGCTATGCAATAATCCCTCCTTATTGGGGAATACGGCACGCAGACTCACAGTTCCTGTCGAACGGTCTATCACACCACTGATCGTTTCGATTTTCCCCTTTTGCGAATAAGCCGAATTGTCATTCAACATCAGATCGATTTCGGGCATCTGCTTCAACGCTTCCTCTTTGGAACCGTAACGCCGGATAAGATTGAGCAATTGATTTTCCGTCATAGAGAAATACACGTACATGTCGGAATTATCCGAAACGGTAGTCAAAGGTTCCGGAAGGCTGGCACTTACCAAAGCCCCTACCCGGTAAGGCAACGTGCCCACTACCCCGTTCGACGGGCTTTTCACAACTGTATATGACAAATTGTTACGGGCACTTACCTCCTGTGCTTTCATCTGCGCCAATTGGGCTTTAGCTGTCAGCAATGAATTATGCGCCGTACTAAGATCGAATTCCGAAACCACATTCTGGCGGAAAAGTCAACTGTGCCGTAGCAAGTGAGGCCTCAGCAGCCTTCACATTGGCTTGGGCTGTCTGCAAAGCAGCTTCGTAAGCCACTTGGTCAATGATAAAAAGAGTCTGCCCCTGACGTACGTGTTCTCCTTCGGTGACACACACCTTCGTAAGAAAACCGGATACCTGCGGATAGATCTCAATGTCTTGCCGTCCACGAATGGTGGCAGAATAAACACTTGTCAGCGTTCTGTCCGCCGGAGCGATGGTCATTACTTCGTATTCTGCCTCTACCTGAGCGGGAGGTGCCTGCTGGCAACTTGCCACTACCAAACAGCAAACGGCCAATGCCGTTTGCAACAATCTGTTTACCTGATTCTTCATGTTCTAACTATTAAAAAAACTATTTATATGATGTGTTCTGAAAAAAAGTATGAGAAGTCGCCATTAATAAAAGCCCTACCAATCCGCACGTTGCACAACTGGCTATGACAATTACCCAACTTGTAGCAACCGAAACCTCGCCCAGTCCCACTAACGGAGCTACCAAACCGGCGAAAGTAAATTGAAAGAATCCCAACATCGCCGAAGCATTCCCCGAATTCTTTCTTTCCAATGCCAATGCCAGCGAGGTAGAGGTGGGCAGCACCATGCCCACACAAAAAAGCAATACCAAAAATCCTATTTCTATCGCAACCACGGACCAGCCGCCCATCAGGCAAACGGCCAATACAAGCGAAGCTATCAGCAGACAACAGGCTCCTATACCCAATGCCCGTTCTTCGCTTCCAAATCTCGGAACTATCAAATTTCCCGTCATAATCGCCAATCCGTTGAAAGCAAAACAAACGCTGTACATCACCGGAGTTAACCCGTATTCCGTCTGAAAAATAAACGGGGATGAGGAAATATATGCAAACAATACTCCCATTGCAAACGACTGTATCAGCATGTAGCACACAAAATGCTTATTACCCAACACCGAACGAAAATTTGCAAAAGTGGCCAGTACACTCCCTGTTTGCCTGCGTTCTTCGGGCAACGACTCGCGAAAACGGAAAGCAGCCGCCAAGATCGCCACACCAATTAAAAGAAGTACTGCAAAAATTTTCCGGGCCGTGTCGGTCCATTCCTTTAATGTTCTGACCGCATCCGTCATAAAAATACCCCTCCAGTCTGTTATCCCTAACAATAATCCACCGGCAATAGGAGCTACAATCGGTGCCAACCCCTGCACAGCACTCAGCATGGCAAAAAAACGAGTGAATTCTTTTCCTTCATATAGATCGACAGCTATCGAACGGGAAATCACTACTCCTCCGGCAGCAGCAATACCCTGCAAAAGACGGAAACAGATAAATGTAATCACGTCCCGGCATAATAAGCAAATAAGCGTGGATACTACAAACACCGTCAAAGATAAAATCAACGGACGACGACGCCCGTACTTATCACTCAACGGACCGATAACCAGCTGCCCGGCAGCCAAACCGATCACGCCAAAAGTCAAACTGAGTTGTATCAGGGAAGTAGTCGTACCGAAATATTCCATCAATTCCGGAAAAGCCGGCAGATACAAATCGGTCATAAACGGGCCGAATGCCGACAGCAATGCTGCAAATACAAGGACAAACCTTCTTGAATTATATTTCCTATTCTCCATTTTTCTACTTTTTTTGATCGTGGCAAAGGTAACGGCTTTCTTCGGATGAAAACTTTTCATACTGTTTACAGTTTTGTTCATTTTTGGAACAAATTAGCGTAAATTCCCTAAAAAACTCTACTTTTGCAGGTGAAATAAAGAACTACTTATGGAATATAAAAACCCTCTCATCCTTTCAAGGGAACGCCCGTTCGTAGCCGGCACAAGCAATCTGGCAGTTTTTCACCGTCGGCTGTATAAACTCGACTGTATGATTATTATTTTCTGCCACAGTGGTTGGGGACAGGTACTTATCGATCTTGAACGACATGAAATAATACGAAATACCCAAATGATTCTTCTCCCCGGCACAGTCATCAGTCTTGCCGGACAAAGTAACGATTTTCGTGTTTCTTATTTCGCAGCCCACAGTGATATGTTTCGTGAAGCTTGTCTGCGTCTCGAACCCTCTTTTTTTCATTTTCTGAAAGAGAAACCTTGCTTCACACTGCCCGATGAATTTACAGCTAATATCAACCGGTTACTGGAAGCCACTATCTCCCTTTATGCCGATAAAGACCATAACTTCCGCTATCAGATAGCCCGCAATCACCTGCAAAGCTTTCTGCTCGATGTGTATGATAAAGTTCATCGTTTCTTTACCCGCGACGATATGGAAGGTCACAACCGCCAGGACGAACTTTTCAAAAAGTTCATCGCACTCATTCATGAAAACTGTCTCACGGAGCGTGAGGTATCTTTTTATGCCGATCGCCTCTGTATCTCCACCAAGTACCTCACCGGAATCTGCCGCAGTATTACCAATGGTGCCTCGGCCAAGCAGATCATCGATCAACATGTGATCCTTGAAATAAAAGTCTTACTGCAATCCACCGAATTAAGTATGCAGGAAATAGCCGATCGTCTGGGTTTTCCCGACCAATCCTATTTAGGACGTTATTTCAAACGGTATGAAGGAATGTCACCGGGAGATTACCGGAAAACAGCAGGTACATAACGACAAACCGGCCTGTTAATGAAGTCAGTATCGGAGAATCCAACAATCCGAAATAATGCATTGATAATCAATGCATATAAAAATATACCTTTTTTACAGAGTAAAGGTATAGACTTTTATATGGCAAAAATATAGACTTCTATATAGCCAAAATATAGACTTTACCATTCCTCTACATTATAATGTTGCATAAACCGGCGGTAACATAGAAAACAAATTCTCACGGTTGGCTGTTCTAATCGGCAAAAGTCACTTAACCCAAACTGTTTTAACTATGATAAAATTAAAATTCGGTATATTGCTGGCCATGCTGGCAGTTACCACCACCGCCTTTGCCGGATATTCACCGGCCAATGTACAGGCCGCACTCAAAAAGATGTATCCCGATGCCAAGGACATAGCCTGGTCGCAGGATGACGGTTATTACTGTGCCGACTTCATGATGAACGGCCTTGAGAAAAATGTCTGGTTCAACACACAGGCGCAATGGGTGATGATACAGACTGAACTGATAAGTACGGACCGCCTTACCCCTCCTGTATATAATGCCTTTGCAGCCAGTAACTATGCTGCCTGGGAAGTTCTGGATGTAACTTACGTAGAGTTTCCGAAATGGGAGCCGATCATCGTCATCAAAGTGGGACAGCCGAACGTAGACATTAAATATCAGCTTTTTTATGCCCCTAACGGAGAAATACTGCGTACCCGGAATGTAAGCGACATGTACGACATCCTCGGACCGAAAACATTCATACAGTAACTTTGTTATAAATATGCAATAAAGGCACGAAAAGAAGAAGTATCGTTTCTCTTTTTGTGCCTTTATGTTATTAGTTTAATAGAATTTATGACAGATAGACTACAGTTTCTAACTTTTATTCCTACATTTGCAGACAAATGATAACTTTTATTAAAACGCACTATCATGGCAAAAATAACGAAAGAAGCCGCTTTGCTCTATCACTCACAGGGCAAACCCGGTAAAATTGAAGTAGTTCCAACCAAACCCTACAGTACACAAACCGACTTATCGCTTGCTTACTCGCCCGGTGTGGCCGAACCATGTCTTGAAATTGAAAAGAACCCGCAGGATGCTTATAAATATACAGCCAAAGGCAATCTGGTAGCTGTTATCTCCAATGGAACAGCCGTCCTTGGTTTGGGAGATATAGGTGCACTGAGCGGCAAACCGGTAATGGAAGGAAAAGGCCTTCTGTTTAAAATCTATGCCGGTATCGATGTATTCGACATCGAAGTCGATGAAAAAGACCCGGATAAATTTATCGAGGCTGTCAAAGCCATTGCACCGACTTTCGGAGGTATCAACCTCGAAGATATCAAAGCTCCGGAATGTTTCGAAATAGAACGCCGCCTGAAAGAGGAACTCGACATTCCCGTAATGCACGATGACCAACACGGAACGGCCATCATCTCGAGTGCCGGACTGGTAAATGCCTTGCAAGTGGCCGGTAAAAAAATTGAAGATGTAAAAATCGTAGTAAACGGTGCCGGCGCCTCTGCCGTATCGTGTACCAAACTATACGTATCACTCGGCGCACGCCTTGAAAACATTGTCATGCTGGACAGTAAAGGCGTAATCAGCAAAGCGCGTACCGATCTGAACGAACAAAAGCGTTATTTCGCCACCGACCGTACGGATATCCATACCTTAGCAGAAGCCATCAAGGGAGCAGACGTTTTCTTAGGCCTGTCTAAAGGCAACGTGCTGTCGCAAGACATGGTACGCAGTATGGCTCCTTCTCCTATCGTATTCGCCCTGGCCAATCCGACACCGGAAATCTCTTATGAAGATGCCATGTCCGCCCGTCCGGACGTGCTGATGGCAACCGGACGTTCCGATTATCCGAATCAGATTAACAACGTAATCGGTTTCCCGTATATCTTCCGTGGTGCTCTGGATACGCAGGCAAAAGCGATCAACGAAGAGATGAAAATAGCTGCCGTACACGCAATTGCCAATCTGGCCAAGCAGCCTGTACCCGATGTGGTAAATGAAGCTTATCATGTAAACAATTTCACGTTCGGCCCGGAATACTTCATACCGAAACCGGTAGATCCACGTCTGATAACGGAAGTTTCCATCGCCGTAGCCCGTGCTGCTATGGAAAGCGGCGTAGCCCGTAAGAATATCGAAGACTGGGATGGATACAAAACACATCTCCGCGAACTCATGGGACAAGAATCCCAGCTTACCCGCCAACTCTATGACACGGCACGCCGCCACCCGCAACGTGTCGTATTTGCCGAAGGCGGTCACCCGAACATGCTGAAAGCTGCCGTAGAAGCAAAAGCGGAGGGTATCTGCCATCCTATTATATTAGGTAACGAAGAACGTATCGAGAAACTGGCAAAAGAACTCGACCTGAGTCTGGAAGGTATCGAAATCGTCAATCTGCGCCATGACCGCGAAGCAGAACGCCGCGAACGTTACGCACAGATCCTTTCACAGAAACGTGCCCGCGAAGGAGCCACCTACGATGAAGCCAATGACAAAATGTTCGAACGTAACTACTTCGGTATGATGATGGTGGAAACCGGAGATGCCGACGCATTCATCACCGGATTGTATACCAAATACAGCAATACCATCAAAGTAGCCAAAGAGGTGATCGGCATCCGCCCGGAATACAATCATTTCGGGACCATGCACATCCTGAATTCCAAAAAAGGAACTTACTTCCTGGCAGATACTTTGATCAACCGGCATCCGGATGCTTCCACTTTAATAGATATAGCCAAATTAGCAGACCAGACTGTCCGGTTCTTCAACCATACACCGGCGATTGCCATGTTGAGTTACTCCAATTTCGGTTCCGATCAGGCAGGTAGCCCGCTTAAAGTACATGAAGCAGTAGCATACATGCAGAAAGAATACCCGGAATTGGCCATTGACGGTGAAATGCAGGTGAACTTTGCCCTGAACCGTACACTTCGTGACTCTAAATATCCGTTTACACGTCTCTACGGCAAAGATGTCAATACGTTGGTATTCCCGAACCTGAGTTCTGCCAATGCAGGATATCAGTTATTGCAGGCGATGGATCCGGATACGGAATTCATCGGCCCGATACAGATGGGACTGAACAAACCGATTCACTTTACCGACATCGAAAGCTCCGTGCGCGACATCGTAAACATTACGGCAGTAGCTGTTATCGACGCGATTGTAGACAAGAAAAAAGCAGGTAAATGAAACGTCCGCTATCCAGATCACAAATAGTTTGCATCATCCTGCTTTGGGTGGCGCTTTGCTATATAGTATTGGTATATGCCGAACGTATTGACGGCCCAACAATAGTAATGCTTATCATTTCGGCAGCATTAGTATTTATTCCTGTCTATAAAATACTAATTGGTTGCTATATAGTTAGTTGCGAATTTGGTGCTTGCGTCTCAATTTTGTAAGGGCATATTTGTCTGTAAATAATGTTCTACCTTTGTTCCGACAAAATAAATGAAATCAGAATATGAAAAACACATGTTTTGGGATGATAATAGTATTTGCTCTAACATCTATCATGAAATCTATCATATACGCAACGATGTAAATAGTGAAACAGATTGGGATTCTAAGTTGCAAAATTTAAATAGTATAAGATATTTTGATACTCCTCCTGATAATTTGATGAATTATTTAAGAGCATTACATATAGAAGAATACAACTCCTCACACTCTAGTGGAACGAGTTTGGATGAATATATTAAATATACAGAACTTATGGTTGCTACTACTTTGCCTCCGGAGTATTATTTAAATGATATTAATGCCTATACAAATGAAATTGAAACAGTTAAAAATGTTACGGATTCATATAGCATTGAAAGAGAGTATGGGTTGTGGTTACATCAACAAAAATATAAAATAGCAATAGAAGAATATAAATAAATTATAGATTATGAAATATATTATTTGCATATTAATTTCGTTCACATTTTCTGCTTTGTGTTTATCTCAAAATGAATTAAAAGTGGATGTGTCTTATTTAAAAGAGAAACAGTTTTTACTTATAAAAGTAAAAAACGAAAGTAGCAGCAAATCATTTGGACTATTTAATGGTCGTATTGGCACGAATGAGTTTGATGGCAGTATTATTTACATTAGGGAAAGCCCGCAAAGTCCTTTTTCTGATGACGCGATGTTTTTGATGTGGGAATATGATGAAAAAGCAGATACTTTAAAGAAATATCGTTCTATGAGTTGGATGAATCCAAATGAAGAAAAATGTTTTGGCATTACTCTAAAGAATAAAGAAAAGTGGTTGAATGCAAAAAGT
>OHPW01000666.1_pt1 | contig 23736 bp, 20 predicted proteins | sample 1577771 | NCBI WGS metagenome assembly OHPW01 (sample SAMEA3879608, study PRJEB24766) | human gut metagenome | biome: human-associated habitat; feature: feces | place: USA | collected 1985/1987
AAACAGGTACGAAGGTAGTTCCTATCAATCCGCTTTCTTACGATTGGGAAGAAGAAATGTTGAACATTGCCAAGGAATTGGTCGTTAAGAACTAAAGACATCGTCAAGCAGTAAACAAATGGGTACGCCTCTTATTGAAATAAAGAATCTCAGTGCCGGCTATGACAGCCGCACGGTATTACGCAACATAAACCTCACCGTTTACGACCGGGACTTTCTGGGCATCATCGGCCCTAATGGCGGCGGAAAAACAACTCTCATCAAATGTATACTCGGTCTGTTGAAACCTACTGGAGGGGAAATTCTTTATAGAGGTGGACGAGCACTCAAAATGGGATATCTGCCACAATACAACAGTATAGATCGTAAGTTTCCCATTACAGTGGAAGAAGTAATCCTTTCCGGACTCAGCTCGCAAAAGTCACTTATTTCACGCTTCACCGCAGCACATCGGGAGAAAGCCCGCCAAGTGATTGCCCGCATGGGATTGGAAGGATTGGAAGAACGTGCCATCGGTGCACTAAGCGGCGGACAATTGCAACGTGCTTTGCTGGGGCGTGCCATCATCTCCGATCCTCAACTCGTTGTCCTAGACGAACCCAGTACCTATATCGACAAGCGTTTCGAAGCCCGCCTTTACGAACTATTGGCAGAGATTAACCACGACTGCGCCATCATTCTTGTCAGCCATGATATCGGCACAGTACTGCAACAAGTGAAGTCCATCGCCTGTGTGAATGAAACACTGGATTATCATCCCGACACGGGGATAAGTGAGGAATGGTTGGAACGGAACTTCAATTGTCCGATAGAGTTATTAGGGCACGGAGCACTGCCCCATCGTATATTGGCAGAGCATAAACATGGCGACGAATGTGGATGCTGTAATTGCGAACATTAAACATCAAAGCTATAATATTTGAAACTTTTCTCTACAAAAAATCAATGTATATCTTTTAACCTATCCTAATAAATATGCATTACTTCCACAGTTTTAGCAGTTAAATCACTATATTTGCGCCCGTATACGCTAAAATACAGAGATATAACTTAAAAACATAACGAATTATTTCCGAATGAAACAGTACAGAACCATAAACAACCTCGTAGGTTGGATTACTTTCATCATTGCAGCAACGGTCTACTGCATGACTATAGAACCGACTGCAAGCTTTTGGGACTGCCCGGAGTTTATCACTACCGGCTACAAACTGGAAGTAGGACACCCACCCGGAGCACCTTTCTTCATGCTGGTAGCTAACCTCTTTTCACAATTTGCTTCAGATCCGAGCACCGTTGCTAAAATGGTGAATTATATGAGTGCACTGATGAGTGGCGCTTGTATCCTGTTCCTATTCTGGAGTATTACGCATCTGGTACGCAAACTTGTGGCTACAGATGAAAATAATATTACTAAAGGACAGTTGATTACCATCATGGGTTGCGGTCTGGTAGGTGCACTGGCATATACATTCAGTGATACTTTCTGGTTCAGTGCCGTTGAAGGTGAAGTTTATGCATTCTCTTCTCTCTTCACAGCCGTTGTATTCTGGCTGATACTGAAATGGGAAGATGTGGCTAACGAACCGCACAGCGACCGTTGGCTTATCCTGATCGCATATCTGACCGGATTGAGTATTGGTGTACACTTGCTGAACTTGCTTTGTTTACCCGCCATCGTGCTGGTTTACTACTACAAGAAAGTGCCAAACGCAAATGCCAAAGGCTCATTGCTGGCATTACTTGCTTCCGGCATTTTAGTAGCTGTCGTACTCTATGGTATGGTACCGGGTATTGTAAAAGTAGGCGGCTGGTTCGAACTGTTCTTCGTAAATACGTTAGGAATGTCCTTCAACAGTGGTGTAATGGTTTATATCATTGTGCTGGCAGGCTCCATTATCTGGGGTATATACGAAAGCTACACGGAGAAAAACAAGATGCGCATGGCCATCTCCTTCGTGTTGACTATCGCCCTGTTGGGTATCCCATTCTACGGACACGGAACAAGTGCTGTAGTAATAGGTATTATAGTTATCGCTTTCCTGTTCTTCTATCTCAGCCCGAAGATGCAGGCAAGCATGAAAGAGAAATATCGCATTTCCGCGCGTACGCTGAACACATCATTGCTTTGTACAATGATGATCGTCATCGGATATTCTTCTTATGCCATCATCGTGATCCGCTCTACAGCCAATACGCCGATGGACCAGAACTCACCTGAAGATATCTTCACGCTGGGTGAATATCTGGGACGCGAACAATACGGAACCCGTCCGTTGTTCTACGGACAAGCATTCTCTTCTAAAGTTGCCCTCGATGTAAAAGACGGTTATTGCGAACCACGCGTTTCATACAGTGGTACCAAATTTATCCGCAAAGAAAAAGCTACGCCCGATGAAAAGGATAGCTATATCGAAATTCCCGGACGTATCGAATACGAATATGCTCAGAACATGCTTTTCCCGCGCATGTACAGCAGTCAGCACGCCAGGGAATATCAAGCTTGGGTAGACATAAAAGGTAATGACATTCCTTACGACCAATGCGGACAAATGGTGATGGTGAATATGCCTACACAGTGGGAAAATATCAAGTTCTTCTTCACCTATCAGCTCAACTGGATGTATTGGCGCTATTTCATGTGGAACTTCGCCGGACGCCAGAACGATCTGCAGGGTAGTGGAGAAATAGAACATGGCAACTGGATCACAGGAATTTCGTTCATCGATAACTTCCTGGTAGGCGACCAAAGCCTGTTGCCACAAGAGTTGCAAAACAATAAGGGACACAACGTCTTCTACTGTCTGCCTTTGTTGCTCGGTATCATTGGCCTGTTATGGCAGGCATACCGTGGACAAAAGGGCATCCAGCAATTCTGGGTGGTGTTCTTCCTATTCTTTATGACGGGTATCGCCATTGTGCTCTACCTGAACCAGACACCGAGTCAGCCGCGTGAACGTGACTATGCATATGCCGGGTCGTTCTATGCCTTTGCCATCTGGATAGGTATGGGTGTGGCAGGTATTGTCCGTCTGTTGCAGCATTATGCCAAGATGAAAGAACTTCCCGCCGCAACGCTGGTATCTGTTGTCTGCCTGCTTGTCCCCATACAGATGGCAAGCCAGACATGGGATGACCACGATCGCAGCGACCGCTATCTGGCACGTGACTTTGGTCAGAACTACCTGATGTCTCTGCAAGAAACCGGTAATCCGATTATCTTCACCAACGGTGATAACGATACATTCCCCTTATGGTACAATCAGGAGACAGAAGGTTTCCGTACAGATGCACGTACCTGTAACCTCAGCTACTTGCAAACGGACTGGTACATCGATCAGATGAAACGTCCTGCCTACGACTCTCCGTCACTGCCCATCACTTGGGACCGTATGGAGTATGTAGAAGGAACTAACGAATACATCCCTGTACAGCCTGATTATAAAAAGAGCATCGACGCCCTCTATGCTGAGGCTGAAAAGCAGGCACTGAACGGTAACCCTGAAGCATTGGTAAATGTGAAGAAAGAATTCGGAGAAAATCCGTACGAACTTCAGAACATCCTGAAATACTGGGTACGCAGCAAGAATGATGACCTTAAGGTGATTCCTACAGACAGCATCGTGATGAAGGTGGACAAGGAAGCTGTACGCCGCAGTGGTATGATGATACCGGGTGACAGTATCCCCGACTATATGCACATTTCACTGAAAGGTAAACGTGCCCTCTATAAGAGCGAACTGATGATGCTTGAAATGCTGGCTGAAGCCAATTGGGAACGTCCTATCTATATGGCAGTCAGCGTAGGTACGGAAAACCACCTTGGCATGGGCAACCACTTCGTCCAGGAAGGTCTGACTTACCGCTTCACTCCGTTTGATACTGAAAAAACAGGTGTCAAGTTGGATAGCGAAAAAATGTACGACAACCTGATGAACAAGTTCAAATTCGGTGGAATTGATAAGGAAGGTATCTATATTGATGAGAATGCTATGCGTATGTGTTATTCTCATCGTCGTATCTTCTCACAACTCATTGGCCAGTTGATACGCGAAGGCAAGACGGATAAGGCTAAAGCAGCCTTGGAGTACGCCGAGAAGATGATTCCTGCCTATAACGTACCTTATGACTGGCAAAATGGTGCTATGCAAATGGCAGAAGCATACTATCAGTTGGGTGAAAAAGAGAAAGGCGACAACATCATGAAGGCACTTGCCGATAAAGCTGTGGAATACCTCACATGGTATCTGAGTCTGGATGACCAACGCTTTGCAATGTCCAGCCATGAAGTTGTTGACTATCAACTGCCTATCCTCAGCACAGAAGTTAAACTCATGCAGAAGTATAACTCCGAACTGGCTCCTGTATACGACAGCAAGCTGAACGAGCTATACCAAATGTGTGTTGACCGGATGAAATAAAAAACAGCGATTAGCGGTTAGTGATCAATGATTAGCGGTTGTGCCCTAACATTCACCCTAACCGCTAATCTCTTATCACTAACCGCTAACTACTAATCACTTATCACTAATCGCTAATCACTAACAATCGTGTTTATAGAACAACCTCCTGAGTTTGTCCGAAAGTTATACCCCGGTGCCATCTGGCGAATGAACCCTAACGAAAAAGCCGTTTACCTGACTTTTGATGATGGCCCCATTCCCGAAGTAACTCCTTGGGTACTTGAATTATTGGATAAACACAATATTAAAGCCACCTTCTTCATGGTGGGAGACAATATACGTAAGCATCCTGATGTATTTCAGATGGTAATAGACCGAGGGCACCGCATTGGCAACCACACTTTCAACCATATTCGCGGATTTGAGTATTTGTCTGATAATTACCTTGCCAATACAGACAAAGCAAACGAACTGATGAAAACAGACCTCTTCCGCCCGCCACACGGGCATATGCGTTGGGGACAATATTTCGTATTAAAAAGACGCTATAAAATTGTAATGTGGGATTTAGTAACCCGTGATTACAGTAAGAAGTTACGTGGTCCGCAAGTACTTGCCAATGTGATGAGATATGCAAGAAATGGCTCTATTATCACTTTCCATGATTCATTAAAATCCTGGAATAACGGAAACCTGCAATATGCATTGCCACGGGCACTTGATTTTCTGGAAGAAGAAGGGTACGAGTTTAAGTTATTGTAATCCTAATTACATAGTTATATAAAAAAATGCCCTCCGAATAGAAAATATTCAGAGGGCATTTTTATTCTATACAGTATCGATTACTTAATTGTCACCGTCAACGGATTGCGTACTTGCTGAGCATAATTTGCCATATATGCATTCCATGCTTCCGGAGTCTTGATGTCAGCCTTATCCCAAGCTGCACCCCAGTAGTAAACATATTCTGAACCCGGCTCGTAATCGCTGATAGCCAGTACATGACCATCGGCACCACCGCGCAGTTCATTCTTCTCCTTTTCAGGGAAAAGCAACGATTTAGCTTCTTTTACAGTAGCCGGGAAAGCAGCACCTACGAAGATCTTACCATTGTTATTATTCACATTATCCGTAGGATCTACATAAGTGATATAACCGTTAGCAGCATCAGCTACTACAGCACCATCCGGTTCGTGCAATACGATACCAGCAACTACCGGAGTAGTTTCTTTCAGGTTATCATAAACCACAACTGTTTTATTCAAATGAGAACCTGCATCCAACGTGATAACACGTGTTTCAACTACTGTAGAGTCTCCCTTGATGTTCAGCGGATTATAAACCAGCTTCACAGTGAAACGCAGCGGACCATTGTCCAGAATATCCTGTGTTGCATAGCAATAAGGATATACGATTTCACCATCGGGCATCAGAGCAGCAGTACCACCACCCAGTGTAGGACCTACTTTATAACAGTCCAAGCCGTTTCCATGATCTACGTGATAAGAAACTGATTTATACAATTCCTGTGCAGCTTTCGGGTCAGTCTTCTTCAGTTCAGCAATCTTAGCTTTGGTCTCCGGGTTCAATTCGCTTGCATAACGAGCTTCTACAACAGGTTCAGTAGTATTGTACTTTGTCCAAACATCATAACCGAAAGCACGTTCACCACTCTTTTGCAAAGCAGGGCCATAGGTACGGAAAGCAACCAGGTCGTTTTCCCATGCTACATCGTCCACACGTTCAGGATAATATCTACCACAAGCCTTTACAGCGAAATTCTCAGGTGTTCCTGCCTGGATAGTATAGACAGCTGTACCATTCGCAGCTACGCTTGCAGGGAAAATTACTTTTTCATCGTAAGTAATCTGATAGGGGACTTGTTGTCCGTCAGCATTCAGAACCACAATCTGAGCTGTGTCAGCCAGTTTCAGTTGGTTAGAGATGTCACTCATAGCCACTTCAACCATTTCATTGGAACGCTCCATTGCTAAAGGATTACTTACCGTTACAGTAACCACATCCTTAGTGTTGGTGCAGGCAAAACATACAAATGCTGTTGCCAGTAAAAGGAATAACTTTTTCATATTGCTTAATCAATTGATAATTGAAAACGGATAATGAAGATATAGATAATGGGAAAAATGGATAACTGACAGCATCAATTATCCATTTCCCATTATTTATTCATATACTTATTTAGGCTGTTTGCCAATGTAAGCCAAGATACCACCGTCAACGTAGAGTACGTGACCGTTTACGAAGTCAGAAGCGTCGGAAGCCAGGAATACGGCAGGACCCATCAAATCTTCAGGAGTACCCCAACGTGCAGCCGGAGTCTTAGCAACGATAAATGCATCAAACGGGTGACGAGAACCATCAGCTTGCGGTTCGCGAAGCGGTGCAGTCTGCGGAGTAGCAATGTAACCCGGACCGATACCATTACACTGGATGTTATATTCACCGTATTCAGAAGCGATGTTACGAGTCAGCATCTTCAAGCCACCCTTAGCAGCAGCATAAGCAGATACAGTTTCACGGCCCAACTCACTCATCATAGAGCAGATGTTGATAATCTTGCCGTGACCTTTCTTTATCATAGAAGGAATAACGGCTTTTGATACGATAAACGGAGCATTCAAGTCTACATCGATCACCTGACGGAATTCAGCAGCAGACATTTCGTGCATCGGAATACGCTTGATGATACCTGCATTGTTTACCAGAATATCAATCACGCCCACTTCTTTCTCAATCTGGGCAACCATAGCATTCACCTGCTCTTCATTCGTTACGTCGCATACATAACCTTTAGCGTCGATACCTTCAGCTTTGTAAGCAGCCAAACCTTTGTCTACTAATTCTTGTTTAATGTCGTTGAACACGATTTTGGCACCGGCTTGTGCGTAAGCAGTTGCCAAAGCGAAACCAATTCCATAAGAAGCACCGGTTACAAGTGCTACTTTGCCTTCTAATGAAAAGTTTACCATAATTTATTTACTTAGGTTTAATAGTTATTTGTTTCTAATTTACGATTCAGAGTCGTGATTTACTCAATATATTACTTCAGGTCGGTAATCAAAGAGAAATCCTGATCTCCATAATCCAGGTTTTCACCGCCCATACCCCAAATAAAGGTATAGTTGTGAGTAGCGGCAGCAGAGTGAATAGACCATTCAGGAGACAATACAGCCTGATCGCCCTTCATCCATACATGGCGAGTTTCATCAACTTCACCCATGAAATGGCAAACTGCATGGTCTTCGGGCACTTCAAAATAGAAATAAGCTTCCATACGACGGCTATGAACGTGTGCCGGCATTGTATTCCATACACTACCCGGAGCAAGTTCTGTCATACCCATCTGTAACTGGCAGGTCGGCAATACCTGATTAACCAACATCTTATTAATATTACGGTGGTTGGAACCTTCCAAGCTACCCATTTCAGCAACTACTGCATCAGCTTTCGTCACTTTCTTATCAGGATAGTTACGGTGAGCAGTCAGTGAGTTGAAATAGAATTTAGCAGGATTCTTTTCGTCCTTGCTTTCAAAGGTCACTTCACGGTCACCTGAGCCCAAATAAAGAGCTTCTTTATAATTCAATTCGAATACAGCGTCTCCGGCTTTTACTACACCAGGACCACCTACGTTATAGATACCCATTTCACGACGAGTCAGGAAGAACGGAGCTTTCAGCGGATCGATAGCTTCCAGCTTCAACACTTCGCCTACCGGCATTGCACCACCCACAACCATACGGTCGTACATGGAATATACCATATTTACTTCGTTAGCAGAAAATACTTTCTCAATGAGGAAATCACGACGGATGCGTTTGGTATCGTAACTTTTTGCATCTTCGGGATGCGCTGCATAGCGAATTTCATAGTTCGTTTTCATAATCCTATTACGTTTTAAAGTTTATAATAATCGGTTATTGGCATACTTCGTTTACGTACACGATGCAAATGTAGCAAAAGAAAACGGAGAAACATTGTGTTTTTGTCCCAATTATGTAGTATTATTGTTCAAATGGATAAAAATAGGAAATCTTTAACAGAAAATAATACAATAGAGAGAGCCATCAGAGTAATTCTAAATAAAAAGCCCCGAAAGATTTCTCTTTCAGGGCCTTCTTTGGTTGGACTACCAAGATTCGAACTTGGACAAACAGAACCAAAACCTGTTGTGCTACCATTACACCATAGTCCAAACTTATGCGCTTTCTGTTAAAAAGCGGTGCAAAGATAGAAGTATGCCCCGAAATATCCAAATATTTCGGGGCATTTTTTCATATCTGTTATTAATTAACCGTTTATTTGGCAATAATCAGATAGTAATTCTTCTTCCCGCGCTGTACAAGCAGGTATTTTTCATCCAAAAGATCAGCAGAAGTAATCACTTGGTCAAAGGCTTCCAGCTTCTCTTTGTTAAGAGAAACACCACCACCCTGCACCAGTTTACGCATCTCACCTTTGGAAGCAAAGATAGCCGCGTTCTCAGTGAACAGATCGACTGCTTTCACTCCAGCCGCCACAGCATCCTTAGACACTTCGAACTGAGGCACACCTTCGAATACAGCCAACAGAGTATCTTCATCCAATTTCTTCAAAGCATCAGAAGTTGCATTACCGAATAATATATTGGATGCATCCACTGCTGCATTATAATCTTCTTCAGAATGAACCATAATAGTCACTTCTTTTGCCAGACGCTTCTGAAGAATACGCAGATGCGGTGCAGCTTCATGTTCTACTATCAGAGCATCTATTTCTTCTTTGCTCAAAGAAGTAAATATCTTAATGTAACGTGCAGCATCAGCATCGCTCACATTCAACCAGAATTGATAGAATTTATACGGAGAAGTATAGCGAGGATCAAGCCAGATATTACCGGACTCAGTCTTACCGAACTTACCGCCGTCAGCCTTCGTAATCAGAGGACTGGTCAGTGCAAATACCTCACCACCGTTTGTACGACGAATTAACTCGGCACCTGTTGTAATGTTACCCCATTGATCGGAACCGCCCATTTGCAGTTTGCAACCTTTGGTTTCATACAGATGCAGGAAGTCATAACCTTGTAATAACTGATAAGTAAACTCAGTGAAAGACAAACCGTCACGAGCTTCACCATTCAGGCGCTTCTTTACAGAATCTTTCGCCATCATATAGTTTACGGTGATATGCTTACCTACTTCGCGAGCAAAGTCAAGGAATGTGAAGTTCTTCATCCAGTCGTAGTTGTTCACCAGTTCTGCACGGTTGGGAGCATCTGATTCAAAATCCAGGAACTTGCCCAACTGCTTCTTCATACCATCCATATTGCGTTGCAGAATCTCTTCTGTGAGCAGATTGCGCTCTGCCGACTTGCCGGAAGGGTCACCAATCATACCTGTAGCACCACCAATCAATGCCATCGGCTTATGTCCGCAACGTTGGAAATGACGCAGTATCATTACACTGCAAAGGTGTCCAATGTGCAACGAGTCCGCCGTAGGGTCAAAACCTATGTATGCGGTCACTTGTTCCTTAGCCAGAAGTTCTTCCGTACCAGGCATCATATCGTGGAGCATGCCACGCCATTTCAATTCTTCTACAAAATTCATCGAATGATTAACTATTTAAATATTTGATATACTTTGTAATTGCAAAAGTACGACTCTTTATCTGAACTAACAACTCTTATCGCCTAAAAAAGATTTCCTCCACATTCTTCCGAACCGTTTCCCTGAGTTCCCCAGAGGGAATTTTACGAATCATAGCTGCTCGTTCATAAAGCGTATCAATAGAAGTCATGCTCTCATCCGTTTCCAAAAACAGCCTGTCAGATGGTACGATTCGCAATGCTTCTTCCTGATACCTTTCTCCGAAAGAAAGGTGAAAACCATGTCGGAGATATTCTTCTGCCAGCACTGCTTTTCCGCGAAATCCATGAATAATCCACGGTTTCACCGGACGTATCTTCTGCTTCAATTTTAAGAGTTCATCCACAGCCTTCACCAGATGAATAACCAGCGGCTTATCAGTTTCTTCAGCCAGCCGTGCCTGATATTCGAAAACTTCCCTCTGTAAAGGCAGAGAAGCATCAGCCAATTTATCCAATCCAGCTTCACCCATAGCCAAAACCTGAGGATGATACAATAGCTCCTCCAAGCATCTCTTTTTTTCAGCCAGAGATACAGTGGAAGAAGTTATATACCACGGATGTATTCCCACAGAATACCACCCTTCCAGTTGCGGAACAAATGTTTCGGGAAAGCAATTCACAATAGCTTCTCCAGGCACTTCCGGTTGGCAATGAGTGTGTATATCAGCAGGAATTATCATACAGTAAAGATATTATGTCTTTATGGAACAGGATCATATCCGGAACCTCCCCAGGGATGACAACGCAGTATACGCCTGATTGCCAAATACAATCCCTTAAAAGGACCATGTTTCTTGATCGCCTCAACGGCATATTGTGAACATGTGGGAGTGAAGCGGCACGAAGGAGAAGTCAGGGGTGAAATGCACTTCTGATAAAAATAAATAGGAAGCAACAGCAGGTATGAAAGCAGCTTTTTCATAAGGAAGCTACTTTCTCCGTGATACGAGCCAACGCAATCTTCATCCTTTCTTCAATTTCCATCGAGTCAGTCAACCGGTCGGAAAGATAAATGAAAGCCACAGCAAGTTGCTGCTCCTTATCCTGGAGCGCCTGCAATAGTCCGTGCTTGTTTTTCCGATACGCCTCACGTATCTGACGTTTCACACGGTTACGTTTCACCGCCCGTTTAAAACGGCGTTTTGATACACTGACCAGTATGGAAACAGGAGCCTCCAACTCCTCCACCGGCAGATATACCACACGCAAAGGGAAGACGGAAAACGAACGCGCACCGCCTGAAAACATCTTATCGATGACTTTCTTCTTATCCAGCCTTTCGGTCTTATGCAGGGTATTAAGCATTCTTAGCTACGAGTTACAGGCTAAGAGCTACAAGTAGCTCCGCAGTAAACAAGTTACGAGCTACAAGTTAAGCTATAAATGGCATGCTATTCCGCATGGCACTCGTAGCCTGTAGCTTGTAGCTCGTAACTCTAAATTTATTTTCCTTTATTGTTCTCTTTGATGAACATATCCAGCGCTGCCGTCATAGACGGAGCTTGTACGCTGGGAGCTTCCAGATCGAGACGGAGTCCGGCATCGCGTACAGCTTGTGCTGTAGTGGAACCAAAGGTACCAATCTTGATTTCCTTCTGTTGGAAGTCCGGGAAATTCTTCTTCAGAGAAGTTACTCCTGCAGGACTAAAGAATACAAGCATGTCATAATCAAATTCTTCTTCTGCAGTAAAGTCATTACTTACCGTACGATACATAACAGTTTCTGTATGCTGTATCTTGCTTTTTTCCAAGAGATTTTTGATCTCGTCTGTGTGCACATCAGACATCGGAACCAGATACTTCTCAGTTTTATGCTTGATGATAGAAGGCAACAAGTCTTCAAACTTTCCTGTATTACCAAAGAAGATCTTACGCTTGCGGTATTGAATATACTTTTGGATATACAATGCAACAGCCTCTGTCACACAGAAATACTTCATAGTTTCCGGAATGGAAACGCGTAATTCTGTACACAGGTGAAAGAAGTGGTCGATGGCATGACGCGATGTAAAGATAACAGCGGTATGATCCAGGATTGACACTTTTTGCTGTCTGAATTCTTTAGCAGACAGACTTTCCACCTTGATAAACGGGCGAAAATCAATTTTCACGCCGTACTTCTGGGCGATGTCGTAGTAAGGAGATTTCTCTGATGCCGGTTTCGGCTGCGACACAAGTACTTTCTTAATTTTCAACGTCCTAAAAATTTATTATCAAATAATCATTTACTTGTAACACACCTCGATATACAATAAAACAAGGTATGATTTCAAGGGCACAAAAGTACAAAATTAAAAGCAAAACGCCATATAAATTGTTACAAAAAAGCTTTATCCACTTATAGAACATCAATATTTTAGTAAAAAACATCAGAAATAAACCAATTATCACAGTTGCAAGTAAACTCAAATCGAAGTAAACAAGGAATAAAGCAAACGGGAAAAGGGCAAATCCAAGGTAATAAAGCAGTGTAGAATAAGACTCCATCCAGAGGCTTGTACGGTTTCCGTCAAAAAAAATCCAACCCAGGAAAGAGTAAGTCACCCACTTCCAGAAAAGATAAAGTAAAGCTATCGCAAGATATACTCCAAGCAGGATATAAGGAGGAATGCGTTCTCCCAGTTCCGGACGGACATCTATAAGATAGTTGAAGGTACAGACAGCTCCCAGTACACAAGTCTGCAAGATCAACAGTAACATATAACGCATATCCGCTGCCGTGGTGGCTGCAAAGATACTGGTCCGCTCACGGTTGAGCAGAAAGTCTTTCATCAGTTGCACTAAGAACTTACGACTACGGGATAAGACATAGGCAGATATGAAAAAGCAGCACAACAGGAGTATAGTGATTCCGTCATCCAATTTAGGAGAATAGGGAATAGGCATTCCCTTGAATCCCGTAATCCATGTCAACAGTAGCCTGATCATATTGCCGCAAATTTACGTATGGAACTATCCCAGACAGGTATGGTATGAATCAGTTCGACAGCTTCCTGCGGTGTACTTGCCACATGCCAGATAGCACCGTGTTGCTCGCGCATAAAGTTCTCATCCATCGCATGCTGCAACATAGCCAAGAGAGGATCGAAAAAGTTGTTGGTGTTTAAGATAACAACAGGATTCAAGTAGAGACCCAGTTGTTTCCAAGTAATAATTTCCAGCAATTCTTCCAAAGTGCCGCATCCACCGGGCAGTGCGATGACCGCATCACTCAAATCCGCCATCTTTTGCTTGCGCTGATGCATGTTTTCTACTTCTATCATTTCCGTAAGCCCTTTGTGTTGCCAGCCCTGTTCCACCATAAAGTGAGGAATAACGCCGGTCACCTCTCCACCTGCCGCCAGTACTGCGTCGGCAGTAGCTCTCATCAGTCCGATGCCTCCCGCACCATTTATCAAACGGATGTGGCGCTGCCCCAACAAAGTACCCAATTCGCGGGCTGCTTCAAAATAAGCAGAAGCAATCTTGGTGCTCGAAGCACAATATACGCATACGGAAGTTATCTTATTCATGGAAAATTGCTATACCTTATATTATTAATGCGCACAAAGGTATGGATTTTCAACGATATCTTAAAAATATCACTAATTTTGTGAGCACAAAGCATTACTTTAATAAGAAACCGGAATTCTCAAAGTTCCAAAGAACAATAAACCGAGTTTACCATCACCTATAAAGACGATAGATAATTATGATTAAACAAGATTACCTGATACGAATGATTCAAGAAATCATTTCTTTGATTGTGAACGCCCTACTCAAAAAAAAGAAGTATCGTTGGAATGAATGGACTGAATATGACGGTCTGACCCGACAGATACTAGGCTTCCCTACTGATGAGTTGTTGAGCATGAATACACAAGAGTTAATAGACCGATATAAAGGCGATCCCAATGAAATGGGAAAAATAGAACTTGCCGCCATGACTATGCTGAAGATATCCGATGATATGGAAGCAGAGGACTTGCTACGGAAATCCAAGCTTCATCAGGATGGGCTTGAATTATTGAAGTATGTACAGAAAGAAAGCACCAGTTTCTCTATCCAGAGGGTGCAACTGATTAATATGCTGGAAACGTCGCAATTATTATAAATGCAAAACCTGATATACCCCTTTCTTTTTCCCCTAAAGTTTTAAGATTAATGTCATTATGCTATAAGCAAAACCTCGTTTTCCAGTTGAGGGCTGTATAGTCCACAGTTGCGGGATGCACACCCCCATATGAAAAACGTAGAGCCCGCAACTGTAGGACAAAGTTTTGCTATAGGCAAAAGAACAAAAACAATAAAGCAAAGCATGATTTTTATATGACCTTCTTCCGATCCTGCTTATTGTTCCTAAGTTTGGGGTGTAGGATAAAACTTACCTACGCCATCCTACATCTTCTTCAAACCATATATTTATCTGACAATCAGATTAAAAAGATTATGATATAGGAAAGAAGAGGATTTTTCTTTCTATCCGGCAGACGAATCTTACCCTCCTAAAAAAATCCTCCCCGAAAGCAAAATAGTAATCCAGCACGAAGCATTAGCAGAGTAATTTTATGCTCAGTATCCACTTAAAATAGGAAGTTCACTGAGTTGTTAATTTTATATCTAAATTTTATTCTAATGCTTATGAAAAATGTATTAAAACTTATTTTTTCTTCTTTGTTAATGTTCCCATTCACTATGAATGCCCAACAGCAAGATTTTCCGGCAGGAACCACTCCCAATGAACATAACATCAATGGAGCTGATTATCCCCGTATAGGTGAAGACAGACGTGTACACTTCAGAATACACGCTCCCAATGCCCAGAAAGTAGAAATCAGTTTCCGAGGTGAAATGACTAAAGAGGCAGACGGATATTGGTCGCTCGTATCAAAAGAACCTGAAGTAATAGGCTTCCACTACTATCAGGTAATAATAGACGGAGTAAGTGCCGCCGATCCCAATGGTAAACCATTTTTCGGTATGGGCAAATGGGTAAGTGGTATTGAAATCCCGGAGAAAGGTGTGGACTACTATTCCATCAAGAACGTACCTCACGGACTGATCAGCCAAAGCTGGTACTACTCTGATATCCGCAAAGAATGGCGCAGATGTATCGTCTATACTCCGGCGGAATATGACAAGAACCCTACCAAGAAGTATCCGGTGCTCTATCTGCAACATGGTATGGGAGAAAACGAAACGAGTTGGGCAAACCAAGGCAAAATGAATTTTATTATGGATAACCTGATTGCTGAAGGTAAAGCCAAACCAATGATCGTAGTCATGGACAATGGAAATATTGAAGTATTCAAGACCAATTCGGGTGAGACTCCTGAGGATGCGAGAAAAAGATTTGGCGCAGAGTTTCCTGCTATTTTAGTGAATGAAATCATTCCTCATATCGAATCCAATTTCCGGACACTGACCGATAGGGATAATCGCGCCATGGCCGGACTTTCCTGGGGTGGACTTCTTACTTTCAACACCACACTGAACAATCTGGATAAATTTGCTTATATCGGCGGATTTAGCGGAGCAGGCAGCATCGATCTGAAGCAACTTGATACCGTGTACGGCGGTGTATTCAAAAATCGCAAGGCATTCAACGACAAGGTACACGTCTTCTTCCTGGGCATCGGTTCGGAAGAACATCCGGAAAGGACCAAGAACCTCAGCGACGGCTTGCAGGCCGCAGGAATCAATACGATCTATTACGAATCGCCGGGCACTGCCCACGAGTTCCTCACCTGGCGCAGATGCCTGAAAGAATTTGCTCCCCTATTATTTAAAACGAAATAATGTATAATCCATAAAACAGACTATAACAAGATGAATATCTTCCATCTAAAATCATTCCTGGCGGCTTGTATCGCGGTTATGATGGGTATACATGGCTATGCTCAAGAAAGTGAAGCGTCCCCCCGGTTGTCAGACTACTTTTCTCCGGCAACCTCGAATACAATATCTCCGGACAATGAAGGCTTTATCCAGCGCTGGCTATTGCTGGAACCCATCGACAAGCCCAACCGTTCCAATACGGTATTTACCGACAGTTACATTCGCGAAGCATTTGCAACCGAGTATTTCTCCAATCAATTCACCGTCCTGCCCAAAGACGGGGATAAAGTGAAAGTAGGCAAACAGAAGCTGGCTTGGCATGCGTTGGACAGCAAACTGTTCAACGTGAAGCTCTTCCGTTTTGCCTCCGGCCTGAAGAAGCAAGTGTACGGAGTGCTGTTCTGGGTAGTCACAGTCATCGAATGTCCCGAAGACATGGAAAACATCCGGATGTCAGTAGGTTCCAACTCCGCATCCATGTGGTGGCTGAACGGTGAGGAAGCCGTAATCCTTTCGGGCGACCGGCGTATGGTCAAAGATGACTGCCTCTCACGCCGGCTGACCTTAAAGAAGGGCAAGAACATCATTCGCGGAGCCGTCATCAACGGTCCCGGAATGAGCGATTTCTGCGTTCGCTTCCTCAATGAGAATGGAACACCCGTTAAAAACATTACTATCAGCCATAAATGATCATGAAAACAAAAGCTATACTTCTGGGCACGGCAGCCCTGATGTTTACATTGACATCTGAAAAAGCAATTGCACAAATCGGCACTCCATACATCCACGACCCGTCCACTATCATGGAGTGCGATGGTAAATATTATACTTTCGGCACAGGTGGAGGCGGATTGATATCTGAAGACGGCTGGACATGGAACGGCGGCGGAGTAAGACCCGGCGGAGGCGCCGCGCCCGATGCCGTGAAAATCGGCGACCGCTACCTGGTTGCTTACAGTGCCACGGGAGGAGGCCTCGGCGGAGGACACAGCGGCAAAGTATTGACCATGTGGAATAAAACCTTGGACCCCAATTCTCCTGATTTCAAATATACGGAACCCATAGAAGTGGCCTCCTCCGCGTATGATGAAGATTGCGATGCCATCGACGCCGGGCTTCTGCTCGACCCGACAGACGGACGCTTGTGGTTGTCTTACGGCACGTACTTCGGCTTTATCAGGCTTGTGGAACTCGACCCCGCAACCGGCAAACGGATGGAGGGCAACAAAGAAATAGACATCGCCATCGACTGCGAAGCAACCGACCTGATCTATCGTGACGGCTGGTATTACCTCTTAGGGACGCATGGCACCTGCTGCGATGGTCCCAACTCTACCTACAACATCGTAGTCGGCCGCTCGCGCAAAGTGACGGGGCCGTATGTCGACAATATGGGACGGAAAATGCTGGAAGGCGGCGGCAAAATGGTAATTGCCGCAGGCAACCGCCAAACCGGCCCGGGACACTTCGGGCTTTTCAAGGTGGCCGACGGAGTGGAGAAGATGTCATGCCACTTTGAAGCCGATTTCGACCGGGGTGGACGCAGTGTGCTGGGCATACGCCCGCTTTTATGGAAGAATGGCTGGCCCGTTGCCGGTGAAGTATTCAAAGAGGGAACGTATGAGATTGAATCCGAGCGTAGAGGTTATGCCCTTGAACTTGCCGTCGATTTTGTACGTATGGAATATACCAGACACCGCTTCTGGGAAAAAGATGACACGCCCGTCGTACCTTTGAAATCGCAGACGTTGGAAGATGTGATCGGGACCTGGCCACAAGGAAAAATCAACGTAAGAATCGGTGATTATATGTTCCGTCCTCATCAGAAGTGGACCATTACTGCCGTGCCCAATGGGGGCGGATACCTGGGCGGCCCTTATTACAAGATTGTGATTGAAGGAACCAATCGTGCACTGGCCGCTACAGCAGGTGCGGAAATCGTGACTGTTCCTGAATTCACAGGAGCCCCCGAACAACTGTGGCGAATCGACCAGTTGACAGACGGCACCTACCGAATCATGCCCAAAAAAGTGCCGGGAACAGACAAGGAACTGGTTCTGGTGTCCGTAGGCGACAGCACTCCATCTCTCGACATATTCGATATGAACAGTGACAATGCCAAATGGAATTTCCGCGACCATTAGCAACAGGCTCATTCCCCTAAAGTGCTATTGCCGGGCAATCGCACTCAAACGTGACGAACCGGCTCAGACAGCTCCATTTGAATCAACAATGCAAATCAACAGTTGGCTTGCCGATGCGGAATGAATGGCTTTTTCCCTGTGCCCAAAAAGGGCCAAAGCCGGAGTTGGGCAATAACCGAACCGTACCAACTCCGTATCATCTTCGGTCAGAGGTACCCCTGTCTGGGGATGATACGGAGCAAACAGGGGGTTGCCTCCTCTCTGGTATGGCTCCGGCAGAATGCCGGACAGCCCCCCCTGATTTCGCCAACAGGCCTCAAATAATTAAATAATTAAAAGCTATGAAATATATGTATGATGACGGTCATTAGCTATTGTAGCAATAGCTAATGACAAAAGAAAAAATGTGATTATTAACTCTTAAACTAATTATGATGAAAAATGTAGTCAAAAAAAATCAGAAGATTCCTTTTCTGTTTATGCTTATGCTTTTGGCATGTATGTCAGCATCGGCGCAATTTCAAGTCAAGGGTACTGTTGTCTCGGCCAATGATTCTGAGCCGATGATTGGGGTGACTATTCTGGAGAATGGAACCCACAACGGTTGTATTACCGACCTCAATGGTAATTATTCTATATCAGTTGAAAGTAGTAATGCTACCCTTGAAGTATCTTTTATAGGGTACAAGTCACAGACTGTAAAAGTGAGTGGTCGTAACGTAATCAACTTCCTTCTGGAAGAAGACACCGAAGTACTTGACGAAGTAGTGGTTGTAGGTTATGGCGTGCAACGCAAGAGTGACCTTACCGGTTCGGTAGCTTCAGTAAAGGCCGATGAGCTGAAAGGTTTGTCTACCACCGATGCTGCCGCTGCTTTGCAAGGTAAGGCATCGGGTGTACAAATTCTGAATGGTTCCGGTAAACCGGGTCAAGGCGCATCAATCCGCGTTCGTGGTTATTCTTCAAACTCAAACAACATCGGTCCTTTGTTGATTGTTGATGGTTTGCAAGTCAGCTCTATCCAATACCTCGATCCTTCTATGATTGAATCAATGGAAGTATTGAAGGATGCTGCTTCGGCTGCTATCTATGGCGCTGAAGCCGGTAACGGTGTTGTTCTTATCACTACTAAATCGGGTAAAAAAGGACGAAGTTCTATTACTTATAGCGGCAAGTGGACTAACCAATCACTCGGTGACGTACCCAGTCTTCTTAACGCTACTCAATTCAAGGACTGGATGACTATGCAGCTTGGCGCTGAATCTGTGAATGCCGCTTTGGCTGATGCTCAAACGCAATACGGATGGGATCCTAATACCAATACAGACTGGTTGAAGGCTTATTTCGAAGATACTTGGGCTCAACAACACACCCTTACTTTAGAAGGTGGCAACGACCGCGGTTCATATTTCTTAAGTGTGAACCATGTGAACCAAGACGGTATCGTTAAGGGTAGCAAAGATAAGTACGAACGTCTTACTGCTCAAATCAATGCCGATTATATGATTAAGGATTGGTTGAAAGTAGGTACCAACACCTCTATTGAGAAATGGAGTACTCGTGGTATATCCGAACAAGGTTATGGTTCTTCCTTCGAGATGCTTCTTTTGATTGACCCGCTGACTCCGCTCTACTGGACAAAACCGGAACAAATGTTGGGTGAATATCGTGACTACTACAATAAAATTCAAGCAGGTGATTCTAACTACACTCTCTTTGGTGATGAAAACGGCTATTATGCTACTTCCTACTTCAACCAACGTCTTGCCGGTGGCAACCCCTTCTCGCAACGCGACCGTTCAGAATCACGCAACAGTGGCGTAAACGTTAATGGTACCGCTTACATGAACGTTACTCCTGTCAAGCAAGTGACTTTCACTTCTCGTTTGGGTTATCGTATCTCCTTCAACAACGAATCTGACTATCAATGCCCCTACTACCTCAATGGTCAAACCAAAGGTGACAACTACATTATCTCTGGCGCTAGTAGAAACTCTACTTGGTATCAATGGGAAAACTTCGCCAACTATAACGATACCTTCGCCGGCAAACACGCTGTAGGTGCCATGGCCGGTATGTCATATCGCCAAAGCGATTCAAATTTTGTCAGCGCCAATGCTTCCGGTTTGGACATCCTTAAAGCTTATTCTTCTAACTTCATCTACCTCGATTGTGTAAATGCTAATGAAGGAACAACGAAGAACATCGGCGGCATAAAGGGCACTACTCGAGCACTCTCTTACTTCGGCCGTGTAACTTATAGCTACGACAACCGCTATAGCGTTCAGGCTAACTTCCGTGCCGATGCATTCGACTCTTCTAAACTTTCGAAAGACAACCGTTGGGGTAAGTTCTTCTCTGCATCTGCAGGCTGGACATTCTCAAACGAAAGCTTCTTCAAAGATAACGTCAATCCAAGCATCATGTCATACGGTAAGCTCCGTGCATCTTGGGGACAGAATGGTAACGTAAACGTATTGAGTAACTATGCATATACAGCCGGTATTAGTACGAATTCACAATTCTATAACTATGGTTCAACAAGTGCCGTTACTTTTGGTTCAATGCCTAACGGTATTGCCAACCCTAACCTGACTTGGGAAACTTCAGAACAAATCGACTTGGGTGCTGACTTCCGTTTCTTAAACGACAGATTGAGCGTTGGTCTCGACTATTACAAGAAGAATACCAAGGACTTGCTTGTAAGTGCTCCCACTATGCCTGAATCAGGTGTTTCTTCTATGACAATGAACGCCGGTAAAGTTGAAAACAGCGGTTTCGAAGTAGAACTTAGCTGGAAAGACCATATCGGTGACTTCAAATATGGCATATCTGCTAACATGGCCACACTTCACAATGAAGTGACTTACCTCGATCCATCTATCGAACGTATTTCCGGCGCAACTGTTGAAGGTGCATCTCCCGAAGTTGTTCGTTGCTACTTCGAGCAAGGCGAACCCATATGGTACATGCGCGGTTTTAAGTATGCGGGCCGTGCTGCTGACGGTACTGCACAATACTACACCAAAGATGGCGAATTGACCAACGACCCACAAGCTTATGACATGACCAACATCGGTTCCGGTCTTCCTACTTTGACTTACGGTATTACCTTGAATGCTGAATACAAGGGGTTCGACTTCACTTTGTTCGGTACCGGTGCTGCCGGTAACGATGTCTACTACGGTCTCTATCGTTCAGGCTACAACAACTTATCAGAAGGTATTTATAAAGACTTCAAGTCTGGCAAACTTCCTGACGCAGCTTCTGTAACAGGTAGCGGTACATTCTGGCGTTCATCTGCCATGGTTTACGATGGCTCGTTCTTCAAGATTAAGCAAATTCAACTTGGTTACACATTGCCTAAGAGGATCACCAATAAAGTATTCATCGACAACGCACGTTTTTACGTATCATTGGACGACTTCTTCACATTCACCAAGTATCCGGGTCTTGACCCTGAAACCTGTACAAATGAATACAACTGTCCGGGTCTCGACAAGGGTGCATATCCTATCATGAAAAAGATGGTATTTGGCGTAAGTGTTACATTCTAATTATAATTAATCGAAAGAGATATGAAAAAAATATTTTTATCAATCGCTTTGCTTTCAAGTATGATGTTTACTGCGTGTGAAGACATGCTTGATGTGGAACAGAAAGCAACCAGCAGTACAGCTAACTTCTACAAGACTGATGCGGATGCCGAATCCGCGTTGACAGCCATGTATGCTACTTATATCGGAGAAATCGGTGCTACTGAAGGTATCTGGAATGCATATATCATGGGTCTTAACTACTCTGCCGACGACGTGTTTGCAGCCGGTGGTAACATTGACGACCATGCAGATTTCCGTAGACTTAATGAGTTCCGTTATGATCCCAGCTATGCCCCTATCAGTACGCTTTATAATCACATCTATAAGGCAATCTATTCTGCCAACTTGATAATTCACTATTTTGGTGAAACAGCTGATACTCCTGTTAAGAAACAAGCTGTTGCCGAAGCTAAGGTGATGCGTGCATGGGCACACATGCTGGCTGCACAGGTGTATTATCAGCCCCCTTTGATTGATCACCTCATCACCGATGAAAAACCGGTGAATGCAGAGTCACAGAAGGCTATCTTTGATTGGTGCGTGAAAGAATGTGAAGAGGCTCTTTCTGACTTGCCCGAACGTAAAGGTAAGAATGATCAAGAAGGTGCTTGGGTTGTAACTCAAGGTTTCGCTCGATTCGTAGCCGGTAAGTCTGCTCTTTTTGCAGGTGACAATGCCAAGGTGATTAGCGTAATGAAACCCCTTGTAGAGTCTCAAAACTACGACCTCGTTCCGGGTGAACGTTTCCGTGACTTGTTCCACGTAGAAGGTGATGGTTGTGAAGAAAAGATTTTCGAATTCAACTATGTTACTAATACAGCGGCCGCAGGTGGTACAGACTCATGGAGAGGTGGTAATAATCGTGGCCGTTGGATGGTGGCCAACGTACTCAACTGGCGTGGTGATGATATTAAAGGTGGTGGTACGAGTCCACTTATTTGCTCAGCCGGTGGTTGGGGTGGTGGCTCTATCAATCATGAGTTTGCTCACAAAATGCTGGCAAACGATGGTGACAGCTATCGTCGTAAAGCTACTTTCTTGACTTCTGACGAATTCTTTTACGATGAAAAACTCTGCGGTTGGAAAAGCGATGCTACTTGCACTACTCGCGCAGATAAAGAATTTGACGAAAACCGTGGCATCACCAATACTTATGGTTCATTCTCTCGTAGTGACGTGATGGAAGTGAAGATGATGATGCATCCTAACGACGCTGATCTCTCTGTAGGTGACAACTGTAACAATACAAACCTCTGCATTGCCCGTTTGGGTGAAGCTTATCTGATTTATGCAGAAGCTTGTTTATCAAGTCAGCCGGATGAAGCTAAGAAGTATATCAACAAGATTCAGCAACGCGCAGGTTCAGCAACCGTATCTGCCACTGTTGACCTCGAAGTGCTTCAAAACGAAAAGCAATATGAACTTTGGTTCGAAGGCTGCCGTTGGTTCGACATCGTTCGTTGGGGTATTGCCAAGCAGTGCTACGACAAGGTGCTTGATAACGTTCCTTATCAAACTGACGAATATTGGACTTCCGGTGGCAGTAGACCTCACAAGCTTGTGTATGACATACGTCACCCCTATGCCGAAGCTAACATTACACTTAAATTCGTTGAGGGCAAGAACGAATACTGGCCACTTCCACAAAATATAATCGAAATCAACGACCAAATACATCAGGTACGCGGTTGGGCAAATTAATAAAAATGATATTCATTATTTCAATAGGACGATAGATATTATAGGTAAAGTTCATGAGGGCCATACTGAAAGAAATATTAGTATGGCCTTTTTGTCGTTATGAGTAGACCATCAATATATCCGCTTTTCAGCCCTCACATCCTTCACCTTATCTTTTATCCAATTGCCCGATAAGTTCTACTTTTTTATGGAAATGAGCTATAGAGAAAGGTTTATGTTACATGGGAAGTGATTTAAACCGCAAAAAAAGTCTTTCTTTGCAATGCACTTACTGCATTTGAAAGCAAACGAGTAGAAACCTTATAATTGAATAGAATGAAAAAGCTGTTATTATTTATCGCATGCTTGTTTTACGCACTCACCGGCAATGCCGAAAAACTTAGAGCAAATTATTATATTTATTATCAATATAAAATAAA
>OHPW01000715.1_pt1 | contig 22785 bp, 15 predicted proteins | sample 1577771 | NCBI WGS metagenome assembly OHPW01 (sample SAMEA3879608, study PRJEB24766) | human gut metagenome | biome: human-associated habitat; feature: feces | place: USA | collected 1985/1987
AACTTATTGATGAAGCAATTGAAAACAGTAAAAAATAAAGATTTTAAATATCTCTGTACTCTACCGGGCTCATATATCTCAGAGATTGTTTAATACGTTTGGTGTTATACCAAATGATATAATTATTAATTTAATCTATAAAATTATTGTAAAAGTAAAGAGCTATCAGACATCAAGTCCGATAGCTCTTTTATTATTTTGTTTTACTTCACAATTAATGTAAAAAATGTCGAAAATGGGTGAAAACAGGAAGAAAATATTGAAAAGAATAATAATCAGTCGTAAAAACGTGAAAAAAAATCACAAAAAGTGGAGAAAAACTATTGAAATTGGATTTGTTTTGTGATAAAATGTGGAAGAAATAAAAAAAGGGAGTTTTTATTATGGAAAAGAAATTAAAAGTGCTCATTGCAGATAATTCAAATCAATTTGCCACACAGTGTCAAAAAGAGTTGGAAACGCAGGGCTACGAAGTTTCAACGATGGAAAATGACGGTGCTAAGGTGTTTGATGCTATAGCAAAGCAGAAGTTTGACGTTATTTTGATGGATGTTTTTATGACTAATGAAGACGCAGTCGATGTGCTTGAGTACTATCAAACCCATACTGTTGAAAAGCCGATAATTGCTGTTTTGTCAACAATCAGTAGTGAAGAACTTGAAAAACAGACAATGTCTTTGGGAGCAGATTATTTCTTTATAAAGCCGATTTCGCCTGCTCAGGTTGCGAAAAGAATTACTCGCTTAACTGCATGGAAAAATGAGCATAAGGCTGAAATTCAAAAGGGCAGAGCGATGTTTGAACAGGATATGGATGTTGTGATTTCAGATATTATGAGGCAAATCGGCGTGCCGGCACATATTAAAGGCTATCATTATTTGAGAACGGCTATAAAATATTGCCTTGACGACAGCGAAATGCTTTCATCTGTTACTAAAATTCTTTATCCAAGCGTTGCAAAGAAATATAAAACGACTTCCTCACGTGTTGAAAGAGCAATTCGCCATGCAATTGAGGTTGCTTGGGACAGAGGCGATGTTGATGTTTTGTCATCATACTTCGGTTATACAATTCAGTCGGAACGTGGCAAGCCGACAAATTCGGAATTTATAGCAATGATTACCGATAAAATCAATCTTTCAATGCGTAATTCAATGTAAAATAAAATCGACTTGTGTATATTATGTGTTTAGTGTTCGTTTACAAAATGTTCAAAAATATACAAACGAGGAGTTTTATAAAAGTTGCTATTTGTTCAAGTTGACAAAATTAGCGTAAAGCATTTGACAAATTAAAATTTTGGTATTACCATTAGTTCATAAATTAAACAGTCAAATGCAATGAACAGGAAATGACTTTGCGTACACCGTTTACAGAAAACTGTCGGTTGTGCAAGACAGCAACAAGGAACGTTTTGCCCTCACCTGCAAGCAGTTTCAGCGAAAGAAAACGAGTAACTGAAACCGGTTCTCACCGTTATATGAGTCGTTGTTAATATCTTTGATATTTGACGACGGTTGAGCGGTCGACTTTTTGTCGGCAAGCAAAGTGGTAACACGAAAGCGCAAGAAAATAAGAAGTTTATGCCTTCGCCTTTGCAAAAAATCGGAAACGGTTTTTGCTTGGCGGAGGTTTATTTTTTTGTTGGGCATCTTGACTGCTAATATAATAAAGAAAGAAGATGTATTTATGAACACGCTTGTAATTGTTTTAATTGCTGTTGTTGTTCTCGGTTTAGGCTATGTCTTGTACGGCAGACATATTGCTAAAAAATGGGGTATTGACCCTAAAGCCGAAACTCCTGCCGTAAAGTATAATGACGGAAAGGACTATGTTCCGACTAACGGTTGGACGGTATTTTCACATCAGTTTTCGTCTATTGCCGGTGCCGGCCCTGTAACAGGTGCTATTCAGGCGGCTGTGTTCGGTTGGCTTCCTGTTTTACTTTGGATTCTTATCGGCGGCGTATTCTTCGGTGCAGTGACAGATTTCGGTGCACTTTACGCATCAGTTAAAAATCAGGGTAAATCAATGGGTATGCTTATTGAAAAGTATATCGGTAAGCTTGGCAGAAAACTATTCCTGCTTTTCTGTTGGCTTTTCTCACTTTTGATTATCGCAGTATTTGCCGATATGGTTTCGGGCACATTCACTTCATTTGACGTTGCCACGGGCGCAAAGCTCGCAACCGCTTCAACAAACGGCTCGGCAGGTATGGTATCGATTATGTTTATGCTTTTTGCAGTTGTTTTCGGTCTTATTCAAAAGAAGTTTAATTTCTCAGGCTGGAAAGAATTTGTATTAGGCGTTGTATTTATTGTAGTTTCGTTTGCAATAGGAATGAAAGTGCCTATCATTCTTGGCAAAGACGGTTGGAGTTATATTGTATTTGCATATATTTTTATTGCTGCAATTATGCCGATTTGGCTTATGAAACAGCCTCGTGACTATATGACAACTATTATGTTTGTTTGTATGATTGCAGGTGCTGCGTTAGGTCTTATCATCGGTCATCCGACAATGAATTTACCTGTATTTACAGGCTTTAAAAATGAGCAACTCGGCACAATGTTTCCTATTTTGTTTGTAACAGTTGCCTGCGGTGCCGTATCAGGATTCCATTCACTTGTATCATCCGGTACTTCATCTAAAACAATTGCTAATGAAAAGGATATGCTTAAGGTCGGCTACGGCGCAATGATTCTTGAAAGTGTGCTTGCTGTTCTTGCTCTTTGCGTTGCAGGTGCTGCCGCTAAAAACGGTATTCCTGCCGAGGGTACTCCTTTCCAAATCTTTTCAAGAGGTGTTGCAGGTTTCTTTGAAAAGATGGGACTTTCGGTTCATTTCTCAACAGTATTTATGACAATGTGTGTTTCTGCTCTTGCACTTACAACTCTTGATGCGGTTGCACGTATAGGCAGAATGAGTTTCCAGGAATTGTTCAGCGTTGACGATATGAAAAATGCAAAGCCTTGGAGAAAACTTTTGTGCAACACATATTTTTCAACAATCTTTACTCTTGCTTGCGGCTTTGTTCTTACAAAGATTGGTTATCAAACAATTTGGCCGCTTTTCGGTTCGGCTAACCAGCTTTTGAGTGCACTTGTTCTTATCACTCTTTGCGTATTCCTTAAGGTAACAGGCAGAAGCAATAAAATGCTTTTCCCGCCTATGATTATTATGCTTTGCGTAACATTTACCGCTCTTATTCAGCGTGTAGTAGGCCTTGTTAAATCACTTGCTGCAGGACAGGAAATTTTTGCAAGCGTAATTCAGCTTGTGGTTGCAGTATTGCTTATAACACTTGCTCTTATTATTGCCGTTAATTCGTTTAAGAGTTATGTAAGAAGCAAAAAGGGCAGTGAGGTTGAAGAAACTGAAAAAACTATCGTTAATGAATAAATCTTAATATTTCAATAAAAATTAAGGATTAGATATTCGTATTGTTTTACGAATGTCTAATCCTTTTTTTGATGTTTAAGAGCTAAAGCTGTTTTTTACGTCTGTATTATATTTCATACCACTTGATTTCGTTTGAGTTTAAATGAAGGTCAAATGATGAGCCGTCGCCGATATAAACTGTTGTATCCTGCGGCTCGTAAGTGTTGTTTACTACGCAATATTTGCCGTTTTTAACATAAGCGTGAACCTCAACATTGTAGTTTGTTGAATACCACTTGTGAAGCTCGTTTTCAGAATTTGCACTCCAAAGAACCGCCCTGTAAAGCACACGGCTGTTTTCAAAGCTGTAAGGAAGGCCGCTGATGTAAACGCCTCTGCCTTTGCCGAATTGCTTAACTGCCATTTGAACCTCTTCTGCGTGACGAACTGCAAACGGAAGTTCTGTGGCATTTTGAACAAGAACTGTTGTTCCTTCAAGTGCAACAATATTTTTCTTACCCTCGCCGAAATCGACGTTGCCGCCGTTTGTATCCTCAAGAATAAAGTGGTTGCGGTGTTCCTCAGTGTTGTAGCGACGGGTGTTGAGAGTAAGTCCGTTTTCTCTTTCAACGCCCAAAATATCGTCAAGCTGGAAGAACTTGCCCTGCCATTGATGAGCAGCCGGCTCGCCGACACCGATAAAGCCGCCGCCGTTATAAACAAATTTTTTGACTGCGGTGATGATTTCCTCGTCTACCCAATATTCTCCTCCGCCTTGCGCTGTATCTGCATCGCCGACATTGATGATAACGTCGAAATTATCAAGCAAATTTTTGTCTTTTTTAATATCGTCAAAGCTGATGAATGAAACGTCAAACGGAGCACCGCTCAATGCCTCGATGACACCGAAGTATGAATAGTTTTGCCTGTAATAAAGACCGTGGTGCACCATATGGTTAGACCAAGCACGCATTTTGCCCCAGCAGTTGAGGACTGCAACTTTCTTTACACAATAAGGAGTAACGCCCTGAATGTTGTCATAAAGAGTTCTGAATTCATCACAAACAGATTTGATATATTCAACGAAATCGGGGAACTGAAGCGCAAGCTTAAGGTATCCGCCGTATCCGATACGCTGAATAGGGCTTCTTAAAATAGCACGTCTTGCAGTTACCCAATTGACCTTTGCCTCCTTGATAGGGTCGCCGCCTTCGCAGAAAACGTCAGGGAAGAAGTAAGGTAAAAATCTGCCTTCTGTGTATTTAACATTTTTAATATCGCTGAAAAGACGAAGCGTTGCGCCGTTGCCGACGCTGCCTACAACAGCGTCAAGTCCGATTGAGGCAAACTCGTCCATAAACGGCTCCATTCCAATCCAATGGTCGCCCATAAACATCATAGCTTCCTTGCCGTATTCGTGAACAATGTCAACCATTTCCTTGGCAAGTGCGGCAACTTCTCTTCTTTGGAAAGCCTGAAAATCTTTAAATTCCTTTGACGGAATTCTGTATGTATTGTTCATATATCCTTGGTCAATGATAAACTCGGGGCGGAATTTGTAGCCGACCTCTTTCTCAAACTGCTCAAGAATATATGGGCTTACCGATGCGCTGTAGCCGAACCAATCAACAAACTTCTCCCTTGCAAGCTCATCAAAAATCAATGTGAACTGATGGAAAAATGTTGTAAATCTTACAACGTCAACATACTCATGACTGTCAAGAAATTTGCGCAGCCTTTCAAGCGAATGTGCTCTTGTTTTCGGCTGACGAACGTCAAATGTTATCTGCGGCTCAACGTTCCATTTATTTACCACCGCATTATACATATGTACCGGGTCCCACATAATGTAAGCAAGAAAACTAACCGTATATTCATGGAAAGGAGTACAGTTATTAATAGTAACGTTGCCGCTTTTCTCGTCATAATCCCAAGAAGTCGGTGCAACTACCTCACCCGTAGTTCTGTCAATAACCTCCCACCATCTTGTGATATCGTCACGGTTATTTACTTTAAGCATATCAGGATAAAGATTATCCATAAGATGAATTGAAAGGGTGTCGCTTGTAGCGGTGTGAAATTTAGTCATAATATACATCTGCTGAATTTCATCAGGATTTGCCTTTGCCCAAGCGTTGTCCTTTCTTGTTGTGTAATAGGTTGCATAAACCTTTGCTCCTGTGTCACGAAGTTCTTGCGGAAATTCGGTTCCGTCGCAGTCACGTATTGCGTCTGCACCCCATTCGTTCATTATTTCAAGAGTTTCTTTGACAACGTCCATATCTGTCGGAATTGTTACTCTGCCTTTGCTTTTTGCCATATTTTACCTCCGAATTGTTATTTTTTGATTTTGATTATTTTATTGTTTTTAAGTGTCATTTTGCCGTGCATTCTCTTTCTTACAAAAGGAACGCCCTCTCTTACATAAAATGTATTGTTTGCAACATAAGCGTCGGGATTGCTTGCCGGTGTCATTGTTCCGCTTAAGTCATCGAAGCTTAAATTGTTTTCAAATGTGTTGTGTACTGCCTCCTGCAAGCAAAACATCATACAGCCGCCTTCGTTAAGCCGTGAGTAGTTGTATTCATATTTTGTGCCGTCACCTGAGTCTGCATCATAAGCCATACCGTCTTGATTAAGCTTTGTATCAACAACGTCATTATATCTTAAAAGTGCATTCTTGCATTTCCACGGCCAAATCGCAGCGGCAACCTTGCCTGCACGCTTTTTTGGATATTTATAATATCTGTCGTTCATTTCAGTTGCACAGGAGTCCGCAACATTATGCTCAACTAAAGGATTTAAAGCGTACATAGGAGTTATAGCGTCACCGCCGGCAAATTTAACATAGTTGTTTTTAAGTGTAATGTTTTCATTGCCGTATTTCTTGAATGTTTCCTCACTAAGCTCTTTGGTTGCAAAATCCTTGTGACGGTATGAATAGCCGACTGCAATGCCCCAACGGCTGACATTTTTAACAAAGCAGTTTTCGACTGTTACTCCGTCATATCTTGCAACACCTGTTTTTTCTTCATCATCAGGCTTAAAGCAGGTCATATAAATACCGCCGTTGTTCATATGCTTGTTGTAAACATTGCCGTTTATATCGTGGATAAAAAGGTTATCGAGTGTGATTGAATGAAGCGTGCCTCTGTTTTTTGCAACTGCGGCAACGCCTGTTCTGTCCATCTTGTCAGCGGCACAGTAGCTTTCCATATCCTTGAAATTTTCTTTATTTGTTATTTCAATATCTTTAATAAGTATATTTTCAACGTCATAAAGAAGAATTGCGGAAGAAACGTTGCCTTTATATACGTGACCGCCAAAGTCGAGTTCATTGCCGTAGTCCTGATACCAAACGCCTTTGCCGTTAGTGTTGATTTTCGGCAAATCGCCGTTATCGCCGTATGACGTAATTTCAATCATATCAGCGTTTATATCGCCGCAGTTTTTCAAATGTAAAAATTCATTTTCAAAAACAGAACCTTTTAAAAGGAATACCTTGTCACCGGGTGTAAGCTCAATCTCGTTAATTTTATTAAGGCTTTTAAACGCAGTGCTTTCGCTTAAACCGTCATTTTCGTCATTGCCGTTAAGCGAACTTACAAAGTATGTTGTTGATTTCTTCATCGTACTGCGCCTCCCTTATCTTTTTATAAATAACCGTTTTAACTTCAAAAAAGAAAAATCGGTCATTATTGTACCTTGTGAAAAGGTCCTTGTTTTCCTTATAATAGGCTTTCATTTGCTTTCTTGTGATTTCAGTAAAATTATATGCTTTTTTTACCTTTTCGCTTTCGCCTACAAAGTCAAGCTTTAATCTTGTAAGCTCAAAATTAAGAAAAGCCGGATATGAAAAATGAGTAAGACCGTATACGGTTTCACCGTTTTCAAGTTGTGCTTTTCTTTTTTCGTTTTCAGCGTCGCATCTCTTTTTTACTCCCTCAAGGCTGTCGTCATCAATCAGATTGAGTGATTTAGAGAATGCAAGGCAGGCAAGAGCATACTTTTTTTCTTCTTCATTTTCAAAAAGAAATGTATTCATAGCCATTCTCCTTTAAAAAGTGAATTTTGTGTCATTTGTTATATAATACTTATTTTTATATATTATTGCAAGCGTATTTACATTTTTTATTATTTTGTACTATAAAAAGTGAATATCGTCGGTTTAAAAATTATGTTCGACTTTTATATTGATTTGATATATAATTAAATTATCAATTTAAACGGGGTAATGATATGAAATTTATTCATCTTTCGGATTTGCATATCGGCAAGCGAGTAAACGAGTTTTCAATGCTTGAGGAGCAAAGATATATTTTACTTAAAATTCTTGAAATAATCGAGCAGGAAAAGCCTGATGCAGTGCTTATCGCAGGCGATGTTTACGATAAATCTCAACCGTCCGGCGAGGCGGTCAAAATGCTTGATGAGTTTATTTTCAGGCTTTCAGATATGCCCCTTTCCGCCTTTATTATCAGTGGCAATCACGACAGCGCCGAGCGACTTTCATTCGGCTCAAGAATTATGGAAAGGGCAAATATTTTTATCTCTCCCGTTTATGACGGCACTATTCAAAAGCATACGCTTAAAGACGAGTGGGGAGAAGTGAATATATTTATGCTTCCGTTTATTAAACCTGTTAATGTCAGGCAGGCATTTCCCGATGAGGAAATAAACGGATATACCGATGCAATTGCTGCGGCAATTTCCAAAATGGACGTTGACGAAAGCAAGAGAAATATTATTATCTCCCATCAATTTGTTACGGGTGCAATCAAGTGCGACAGCGAGGAAATCAGTTTAGGCGGTACGGATAATGTAGATGTCGCAGTTTATGATAAATTCGATTATGTCGCACTCGGACATATTCATTCGCCGCAAAAGCTTATAAGAGATACTGTCAGATATTCGGGTACTCCGCTTAAATATTCATTTTCGGAATGCAGGCATAAGAAAAGCGTTACGGTTGTTGAAATGGGCGAAAAGGGAAATGTTCAAATAAAGCTTATTCCGCTTATTCCCAAGCGTGATTTGGTTGAAATTGAAGGCAGCTATGACGAACTTATGAGTAAAGATTATTATGAAAAATTAAATCATAAAGAGGACTATTATCATATCACTTTGACTGACGAAAACGATGTTGTTGACGCACTTTCAAAGCTTAGGTGCGTTTATACAAATATTATGAAGCTTGATTATAACAACACCCGAACGAGAAGTGCGCTTACAGTTGAAAGTGTGGAAAATGTTAAGGAAAAATCACCGACGGAAATTTTCGGCGAACTTTATTATAAGCAAAACGGCAGTGATATGAGCAAGGAACAAAGCGAGTTTTTGCAAGGCGTTATTGAAAATGTTTGGGAGGCAGAGCAATGAGACCCTTAAAAATTACAATGTCGGCATTTGGCCCGTATGCAGGTGAAGTCACCCTTGATATGCAAAAACTCGGAAAGAGCGGAATATATCTTATCACGGGCGATACGGGTGCAGGCAAAACGACGATTTTTGATGCGATTTCTTATGCGCTTTACGGCGAGGCAAGCGGGAATTACAGGGAAAATACTACTCTTCGCTCAAAATATGCAAGTGCAGATACACCAACCTTTGTAGAGCTTGAATTTGAATATAATAACGAAATTTATAAAATTAACCGCAATCCGGAATATCCCAGACCGAATAAAAGGGGAGAGGGCTTTACCAAGCAGAGCGCCAATGCCGAGCTTGTTATGCCGGACGGCTCAGTTATAACGAAAATCAAAGAGGTTAGTGCTAAGGTTGAGGAGATAATCGGCATTAATAAAAATCAATTTTCGCAAATTGCAATGATTGCGCAAGGTGATTTCAGAAAACTTCTCAATTGTGAAACAAACGAGCGAAGCAAAATTTTCAGAAAGATTTTTAAAACCGAGCCTTATCATAATATTGAAATTAAACTTTCGAGCCTTTTTAATGAACTTAAACGTAACCGTGAAAAAGAAAAAAGCGGCATTGAGCAGTATATCAATCAGCTTAAGTGCAATAAAAACGACACGCTTTCTATTGAACTTGAAAGGGCAAAGAGCGGTGACGTGCTTATTGAGGATGTTATAAAACTTGCAGGCGAGATCATCAATAAGGATACGCTTGAATATACAAAAACTCAAAAAAACATTGAAAGTATTAATGAAGAAATCGAAAAAATAAATTCAAATATTAAACTTTACGAAAATCAAGAGGCAACAAAGAAAGCATACGCCAAAGCGTCTGCCAAGCTTGAAGAACTTAAAACAAAGCGCAATGAGTGTGAAAAAGCTTATAAATCAGCCGAAGCACAAAGAGAAAGGCTTGACGATTTAACGAGAAAAATCAATCTGATTAATTCTAAAATGCCTAAGTATGACGAACTTAAAAGTCTTGAAAACAGCTTAAAGGAAAAGAAACAAAGCTTTGAAAAAAACGACGGTTTGCTTAAGCTAAAGCAGCAGGAAATAACGCTTCTTGAAAAAGAAATTGATGAAAAATCAAAGGCTTTGGAAGAAGTCAAGGGTGCAGATTTGCTTGCACAAAAGCTGACTGTTCAAAAAGAAGAAATCAACAAAAAAGCAGAAACGCTAAAAGAACTTAAAACCGAAATTGACAGGCGCAAAACCGAACAAAAAAATCTTAAAAACGCACAGTCTTTTGCAAAATCCGCTTTAGATGAATACGGCGCATTGGAAAATGAATATAATCAAATATATGTCGCCTTTTTCAACGAGCAGGCGGGTATAATCGCAGATGAGTTAAAAGACGGCGAGCCTTGCCCTGTTTGCGGTTCAACTTCGCACCCGAATTTGGCGAGAAAAAGTGAAAATGCACCGAGCCAGGCAGACGTTGAATCGGCGCAAAACCTTGTTAAAAAAGCGCAGGAAAAAGCCGATAAAGCAAGGGATACTGCGTCTGCGCTTAAGTCAAGAGTTGATGAAATTGCCGCTAATGTAAAGTCTGCAGCAAAAAAGCTTTTCGGTACAGACGACAATGTTTTTGACGATTATAACAGCAATATTAATGCTTTAAAGAAAGAGTATGACTGCACTTTAGCTTTGCTTAAAACAGCAAACGAAAAGCTTAATCTTTATAAAAAATTAGACAAGGAAATTCCAAAAATTCAGGAAAAACAAAAATCTCTTTCAGATGAAATATCAACGCTCAATACCCAAAAAGCAAGTGATGAAGCTTTTATTTCGGAAAATACAAAGCGTGTAACCTCTATTAAAAGCGAACTTGATTTCGAAAGCGCCGACCTTGCTAAAGATAAGTTGAAGGAATATACCGACCTTTCAAGTGATATCAAAAATGCCATTGAAAAAAGCAAAAATGCTTTTGACGATATTAAATCAAAATATGACACGCAAAAGGGTACAAAAGCAAGCCTTGAAAATGCACTTAAAGAATTTAAGGAAATTGATTTAGCCTCTCTTAATGAAAAGTCTTTAAAACTTAATGAGTATAAAAAAGGCGTTGATAAAACGGCAAAATCGCTTTATTCCCGCATTGAAAGCAATAAATTACTTGTAGATAATATTCCTAAAAAAAGGGATATCCTAAAAGGATATGATGATAAATATGTTTGGCTTAAAGCGCTTAGCGAAACGGCTAACGGCGATATATCGGGCAAGGAGAAAATTACACTTGAAACCTTTGTTCAAATGACGTATTTTGACTCAATTATAAGAAAAGCAAATATCAGGCTTTTGACTATGAGTGACGGTCAATATGAATTGGTGCGCAGGAGCGATGCCGAAACACTTAAGAAAAATGAAGGCTTGGCACTTGATGTTATTGACCATTTTAATGGCTCATCAAGAAGTGTCAGCACCTTGTCGGGCGGCGAATCGTTTATGGCCTCTCTCTGCCTTGCACTCGGTCTTTCTGATGAAATTCAATCATCGAACGGCGGTATCAAACTTGATACGATGTTTGTTGATGAGGGCTTCGGCTCTCTTGACGGGGAAGCGCTTGACCGTGCTCTTTCTGCGCTTACCTCTCTTTCTCAGGGCAATCGCCTTGTCGGCATAATTTCGCACGTTGATGCGCTATGTGACAGGATAGATAATAAAATAGTTATCACTAAGGACAGAACAACCGGAAGCAATGCTCAAATTATTTGCGATTAAAAAAGACGGGCTGAAAATCGTTTCAGCCCGTCTTTTTATATATGTGCTTCTATGTTTCTTAGTGTTGTGTGAGTTGTATAAATACCGTTTTCGCTACTTGCTTTGTAATCGCCGCCGTGCTTTTCGGCAATTTCTTTAATGATTTTTGTTCCGTTGCCGTGGCCTTCTTGAATTACTTTTTTTCTGTTTATAAACGGATTTTTTGTGTCGATTTTAATAATCTTATCACTTGCAGTTATTGAAAAATAAATTTCTTTTTTATTACATTCCTTTGTAGCATTAATCGCATTGTCGCAAAGGTTTAAAAGTATTCTTGCAAGGTCGATATTTTTAATTTTAACATTATTTTGAATGTCAACTTCAACATTAAGCTCAATATTTTCAGCCTTGGCTTCCTTTGATTTTATGTAAAAAACAGTGTTTATAATATCATTGCCGCAAAGCTTTAAGCCGTCAATTTCAGTAAGTTCATCATTTGACTGATTTAAAATGTCAAGTGCTTGCTCGTTATTACCGGACAAAATAAGTTCTTTAACAGTTAGGTGAATGTTTTTAATGTCGTGCTTGATGTGTCTGAGTCCTTCTCTTTCGGCTTTGATTAATTCAAGGCTTTGATATTCAATTTCATTTTTAGTCGATAATATTAAAAGTTCCTCATTTTTATCGTCAGTTTTTCTTATTGAGTCAACAACAAATATAGTCGCAAAATCGATTATAGCGACAACTATAAAGGTGATGCAAATTATAATGTTTTGATAAAGTAAATCGCCGTTGCTTTCTTCCCAAAACGCCTTTGTTGACGCACAAATGATTAACGGTAAAATATTGGTTACAGGAAAAATATAAAAATAAAGATATTTTGCTTTAAAATCACTTGCTTTGATTTTGGAAAGCCTTAGGAAAAACGATACAATATATCCGCCAAAAAGATATGTCAGCGCATTTGAAAGGGTGAGCGCTATTGTTGATTTGTAGGTCGGAAGATTATCAATTAAATCCTGATATCCGACTTTGCTCCAAATAAAACTCAAAATTGCACTGCTGCCAATCCAAATAAAAATATACAAACCGAATATCAAAAGCGATCCTGTAATTTTGTTTTTTGTTTTTGTATCAATGCTTATTGCAAAGACGGCAAATATAAATAAAATCAGCGATACGTAGCTTAACATTACAAAAGCACTGTTATCCGCTTTCTCGGCTAAAAGTTTGGAATATTGGTTGACTAAGTTCCAAGCAGAAATTGATATAAGCGTTGTTATAAGCGTTATAAAGGAATTGAATTTATCTTTATAAAGTGTGTGAATAATCGTGAAAAGAGCAAAGCCTTTGCAAATTGAAAGAATTAAAAGCCAAATTGAAAAGTGACTTAAATCTATTATCTGTCCCATTTATTATCGCAGCCTTTCAAACTAAATGATATTTATGCTATATTTCCAAATATTTTTTGTAATTTTCTGTCAGCGTCTTGTAATTACTTCTCGAAATTGTTATTTGCTCGCCGTTTAGTAATATATATTTGTGCCATTTGAAGCCTAAAACGTAATCAAAATTAACCGCAAAACTTCTGCTGCATTGTTGAAAATTAATACTGCATTTTGAAAGCAAATCTGAAAACTTGATATTTGCCGTTATGCTTTTTCCGTCATTAAAATACAAAACACTTGCTTTATTTTGCGCTTCAATATAAGTAACGTCGTTTAGGTCGATTGTTTCGCTTATTTTTTCGTGTTCAATTATTATTTTCTGCTTTCGTCTGTTTTCAAGATTTTGAATACATTTATTCAGCGCATTTGAGAGATTTTTTTCATCTGACCTTAATTTGTCAAGATAATATGTCGGTGAAATTTTTGAAATATTATAGATTTCACCCGGAAATGACGTTAGTATAACAAGCTCGAAGTTAACGGCAACGTCCTCTTTGACAATTTGATTAATTGTATTGATATCGCCGAGTAAAACGTCAAGAAATAATATATCTATTTTACTTGAATTTTCCTTTAATTCTTCAAAAGTGGATATGAGCGAAAGTGTGTAGTCAATTCCGATTTTTTCGCATTTTTCCTTTAAATTGTCATATAGTTTTTGCCTGAATATTTTATCGTCATCACAAATATAAATACTGACCATATATTGCTTCTCCTCGAAAAATAAGTAACAAATACAATAATAATTATATCACAAATATGACTATGTGTCATTAATATTCTGCATTTCACACCGAAAAACAGTCATTTCACACCACATATATTTACTTTTCGTCAAAATAATGATAAATTAATGATGATTTAATGAAGTATTATTAATGAATTGGATGCCCAAAGAAATTCTGACAAAGAAAAAGGAACAGTGAGAATAAAATCTCGCCGTTCCTTTTTTGTTATATTTATAATCTCAAATCGTCCTCTTTGTGTTTTTTGCTTAAGTTGATTGAAATCGGAATTATTGCGCCTACACCGCCGCCGATTGCCAAGCCGATAAGTAAAAACAGCCACCAGAGAGAAAGCTTTGACTTCTTTTTATCCATGTCGCTGTCGCTTTTTACAGCTTTCTTTTTAATAATCGTGCTTGAAAGAGGAATGCTTTCGCTGTAGCTTTTTCCAAAATCGTCCTCGTAGCTCAGCGTTGCCGTGCCTTTTACGTCGCCGAGCTTAGATGAACTCACCTGAAAATTAGCGCTTCCCGTCTTGCTTTCGCCTGCCTTTATCTCGCCGATAAAGAGGACTCCTCCCGTTTCAAGTCCGTCAATGTCAAAGCTGATTTTTGCATTTCTTATTGCCGATTTGCCCGTGTTCATCAAATTTACTTCCATAGTAGCCGTATCGTCCTGCGTAAGCTTTTTGGGAAGAATAATGCCGTCATAATCAAGCGCCGTCTTTTGCTTGACATTAATTAAAATATTGTCTGAGCTTTCAAACGAAGTGAAATATTTGTCCTCATAAGTGCTTGCCAAAACGAGCTTGTGCTCTCCTATTTCAGCTGTTTTTGCGGCGGTTAATTCAATATTTAACGTGTAAGTACACTTTGGCTTTATTTCATCAACAAAATAGGTTTCTCTTTTGAATTTAATGTTGTTTTTTTCCTCGCTTATAGTAAGTTTCAAATTTTTAATGGATTTGTCCTTGCTCTCGTTTTTTAGAATTACGGATAAATTTGCACTTTTTGACGGCGATACGTATTTGCCGTCAAGAGAGTAGGAGGTGACGATTAATTGCGGACGGGAGGCATTTTGCGTTGTTTTCTTTTTAGCCGCCTTTTTTGCCTTCTTTTTCTTTGTAACATTTATTGATATTTGCGACGTTGACGTATATTGAGTATAATCATCGTCCTCATATTCTAAGCTGACAGCCAGCTTGTGCACACCCTCGCTTGCTGTTTTCGTCGCTCTTATTGTGGCGGTGTATGTGTAGGTAGCATTTGGAATGATTTTATCAATATAGCCTGAATTTACACCTATTGTGCTTATTTCGTTTGCCTCGTCACTTAGAGTGATTGCAATGTTGTTTATATTTTTCTTTAGGCTGTGGTTTTTTAGTTTTATTTCAAGTGTTGCGCTTTCGTTTGGCTTTAAATCAGGCTTTGAAAGGGTATAGCTTTCCACCATTAACCGTGGTTGCGATGCACTTTGATTATCGCTCGGTGCGGTGTCGTCCTCCCCTGCAAAAGCCGTCATACCAAAGCTAAAGCATAATATTATTGAAATAAATATACAAAGTAGCTTTTTCATAATTTTCCTCTATAATTCTCTTATATTTTCAACTATGCTGTTTTTCATTTCTTTTCTTACCTTAACCCATAAGTTAATTGAGCATAAAAGGAATAAAACAAGCGAAATGATTATTGCCGGCAAAGGATTAAATGTTAACGCTAAATTTATGTCATAAAGATATTTACCGATTATTTTTATTATGATAAAACTTAATATATAAAGTCCGAAGCCTATGCCTATTCCGAGCGTAAACATTGACGTCATTTGATTTATAAATGATTTAGTCAGCGCTCTTTCGTCTGCGCCTACTGCCCTGAGCGTGCCGATTTCTCTCTTGCTTTCTCTTATTCTTGCGCTCATTGCGTTGTTAATAATGCTGAGGCTTACCGCAAAACAGATTATTAATATACTTACAATCGTTACGATTTCAAGCATTTTTTGTTTTTCTAAGAACTGACGGCTTCCATAAACAGAGTTTAAATATCCACCGTATTTTTCGGTATAAGTGCTAAGTTCCTCTGTAATTTCCTCGTCAATTTTATCGTCGACCTCTTCGCTTGCATTGATATACAGCAAGTTGTATTTTAAATTTTTGTCAAATGCACGCATTCCGTCAATCGTGGTAGCTATTTGAAAGTCAGATGAAAAATTAACGCTTGTATTTTCATAAGAATAGGGGTGAATTATTGCGCCTATTTTAACCGTTTTTTCTTCACCGCTTTTTAATCGAAACGTTATTTTATCTCCTGCCTTGTACGGTGAATCGGCTTTTGCAAGCGTTTTTGAGCCGACTGTTTTTTTGCCAATATCTTTATCAAAATTTCGAGTCGATTCAAAAGTCTTGGTTACTCCGATTTTGCCTGTGGCTTCAACCTTTTTCGGCGCTATGAGGACTATTTCATCTCCCGATTTTAAAGCGGAGTAGTTGATTTTTCCGTCGGCAACATATTTTTCCGCCATTTTAAATTGCGCCTCGTCATAAGCATTAAGGTTTATAGAGCAGTATTCTTTGCTTATTTTTAAATCCTTTTTTTCTTTCTCGTAGTACTTGTTCGGCTTACCGTTTTTAATCTGTTTTACAAGGTCGTCGGTGTTGTTAATCTCCTCGTGATTCATAAATACGTCGTAATTTATAGCCCTGAAAAAGTCCGTTATCTTGTCAAAATAAAGATAAGCGTTTGCGGTTTTTCTGCCCTCGGTTTCGCCGATATAAGGCAAAGCCTCAATATCCTGCCTTTCAGCCTCATTGATTCCCTGTTCTCCGCTTTCATACGTAGTAAGAAGCTCATAGTCATAGCTTACGCTGTTTAAATGCGAATCATTTGAACTTATTACAGAAGCCCAGCCGTAATTGGAAAGCAAAATTGTTGCTGTAAGAATAATGCAAACCGTAATCTTGCTTCCTTTGTAAAAGCCTAAGTTTCTTTTTGCAATCAGCTTTTCGGGATTATATTCTTTCTTTGTTTTAATTTTCTTTTTATTAAATTTTCTTGCCGTTTCAACATTTCTTATTGCCTGCATAGGCGAGGTTTTGGAGGCTGAAATAAGCGGAATTAATGCCGCAAGCATAACTACGGCTTCGTTGATTACTGCCGCAACCGGCAGCACAATAAGGCTTTTTGACATAACGGCGTCTTTTATCGCAAGCTTTAATAAAAGGCTTACCGTGAAATAAGAAATTGCCAAGCTAATCGGAACACAGATGAGCGAAATTATAAATGCCTCACGTCCGAAAATATTTATAATCTGCCTTTTCGTTGTGCCTATAGCCCTGAGCATACCTATTTGCTTTCGTCTGTCCTTAAGATTGTTGTTAAACGAATTTACAATGGCAACGCAGGAGGCTAAAATAAGCACAATGAGAAGCAAAACGGCGAGGTCGCCTCTCGACATTAAATCGTCAAAGCTTGCCGAGTTGTTTGATGATACATAATTATCGTTTATTTCGGAAGTGGCTTTTTGCGAAACCGATTTACGGATTTCATCAAAATTTTTATTCTTACATTTTATATAAAATGCAAGCATTTCTTTACCGCCTGCATCGATTTTTTCCTTGTTTGATACAAGAATTGCAGGAATAAGTGTGTCATATTGGTCAGGCTCGGAATATACATAGCCTATAATCGATTTTTTATCCTGCAAAATTCCGACAAGCTTGTATTTCTTTTCCACTGTTTTGTAATAATTTGAGCAGTCATTTTGAATATCAAGCTGAAATGTGATTGTATCGCCGATTTTTGCTTTTTTATATCCTAATTTTGAAAGCGCTGTCTTTTCAATCGCAACCTCGCCCTTATTTTGCGGATATTTGCCGTCAAGAAGGATGGGATTTGCAAGTGCTTTGCCGCTTTCGTCAAAGTATGCAATGTTTGAGCCGAGCGTTTTACTGTCGTTTTTGTTATATGCATAGCCTAAGGTGTGCGCTGTGCCGAAGCTTTCAACGGTTTTGTTGTCTTGCAAAGCTTTAAAATCACTTTCGTCAATCCCTGCGGCGGATATAATCATAGTTTCATATCCGTGACTTTTGTAGTAATTTGCATTGCTTGTTTCCTGCGCCGCCGAATATAAAAATACAATACTGCTTGAAAATACCATTGCAAGGATAATACCGATAATCATTATTGTATATTGTTTTTTTCTATTTTTTATATTTCCGAGCGCAAGGGTATTAACTGTCAATTTCTTTTTCAATTTTCAGCCACCGCCTTCGTGTCGGCAACTATTTTGCCGTCCTCAATGGTGAGTATTCTGTCTGCCTGCTCGGCAACGTGCAAATCGTGGGTTACAAGTATGAGTGTAATTCCAAATTCCTTTGCACAATATTTTAAAAGTGAGAGAACTTCTTGACCGCTCTTTTTGTCAAGATTACCCGTAGGCTCGTCTGCAAAAAGGATTGACGGCTTGTTTGCAAGTGCTCTTGCTATTGCAATTCTCTGCTGCTGGCCGCCCGAAAGCGCAGACGGCAAATGTGAAAGCCTGTCCTCAATTCCGAGCATAGAAATGATTTTATCAATATATTTTTCGTCAACTTTTTTCTTATCAAGCATAATGGGCAAAATTATGTTTTCGTATCCCGTCAGCTCGTTTACAAGATTATAAGCTTGGAATACAAAGCCAAATCTTCTTCTCCTCAAAATCGAAAGCTGATTGTCACTGTAGTCGCTGAGTCTTTTTTCACCGTAAATTACATATCCGCTTGTTGCATTTTCAAGGGAAGAGAGAATGTGCAAAAGCGTAGACTTTCCCGAACCGGACGGACCTGTCACGGCGCAAAATTCTCCCTGCTCAAACGATATGCTCACGTTGTCAACCGCCTTAACGGTGCTGTCTGAGCTAATATATTCCTTTGTGAGGTCTTTACATTCGATTATTTTCATTTTGCTTTTCCTTTCAATGTTAATCTTTTTCTTTATCTTAATAATACAGCACCAATCTTTAATTAAACTTACTTTAATCTTAAGATTTCGTAATGTTTTGAAATAATGATAAAAAATCCGCCCGATTTATTCAAAAGGGCGGTATTTTGATTTCTTATTTACAGCGCCTCGTAGCCGTCGATTTTAGGCAGGCATATTGTAATGCATAAGCCGTCGTTTTTGTTTTGCGCCGTGATAAGAGCGTGGTGGCGCTCAATAATTGCTTTGCTTATTGCAAGCCCTATGCCCGTATTGCTTTTTGCAGAGTTTTCAGCCTTGTAAAAGCGGGTGAAAAGATTAGGTATTTCCTCCTCTTTCATTCCGCCGCCGTCATCTTCAATCTCTATTGTTGCCGAGCGTTCGCTGTCTGTTATTGTAATTTTAATATTTCCTTTATCGTCTGTGTGTTCGCAGGCGTTTTTTATTATGTTTGAAAGTGCCTCGTAAAGCCATTCTCTGTCGCACCTGATTTTGCTGGTGCCGTTTAATTCAAAATTTTTCTCCTTAAAAAGTGGCTTGAAATCTAAAATGAGCTTTTGGCATATTTCGTTAAGGTCGTTTAGTTCAAAATTCATATAATATGTGTCAAGCTTGACCTTTTCAAGCTTCAAAAGCTTATATATCAGTTGCTCCGTTTTGTCGATTAATTCAAGCTCCTTTTGTGCGTGTGCGTTTTCACCGCTTGCAAGGTCCATTTCGCAGTAAAGCCTGAGCGCCGCAATCGGAGTTTTAAGCTGGTGCGATATGTCGGATATAAATTGAACGTTTTTCTTGTTTTCGTTATACAGCTTGCCTTTTTCAAGATTAACTAATTCTTCAAGGTCACCCACGGCATTTTGAAGCCGTGCAAAATCGTTATCCCAAAGGCTTATTTGCATTGTTTTTCCCTGATTTGTAAATTCATCAATACTCTCTGTCAAGGCCCTTGCGTCCTTTTTTAGCTTGTAATTTTGGATTAAGAGGATAAAGGATATCAAAAGCAATATACCGCATAAAATTGAAAGGATAATAATTTTCATATATTTTCCTCCCAACGATATCCTATTCCTCTTACGGTCGCAATTTTATCTGCTCCGATTTTCTCTCTTAGTCTGCTTACGTGAACAGATAATGTGTTGTCGTCAATAAAATTTCCGCTGTCGTCCCAAATGCTTTGCAAAAGGCTTGACCTTGTGACTATTGCACCATTGTTTCTTATAAGCATCGAAAGAATTTGAAATTCCGTTTTCGTGACAAATATATTTTGATTGTTCTTTTTAACCGTCATATTATTTGTGTCAATTACCAAATCACTGCTTACAAAATTTTGAAAAGCATTTCTTCTGATAAGCGCACGTATTCTTGAAAGAAGCTCTAAAAGCTTAAACGGCTTTGTAACATAATCGTCACCGCCGGCATCAAGCCCTCTTACTATTTGGTATTCCTCATCGCAGGCAGTTAAAAACAAAATAGGCGTGGTCACTCCCTGCGCTCTAAGCCTTTCGCATAAATCAAATGAAGAGCCGTCGGAAAGCATGACGTCAAAAATAAGCAGGGAAAAGCGTTTTTCTTTAATGATTATCTCTGCCTTTTTGATACTTTCGGCACTTTCAACTTCATAATCTCTGCCTTGCAGCATTTCTAAAAGCCCGTCACGAAGATAAGCATCATCTTCAAGTAAAAATATCTTCTCTGCCATAACCTTTTTCCGCCTCTTTTTTGTTTGTATATATAATTTAGTTTATAATATCATAATTTTTTATATTAAACAACAAACCTTACGATAACTTAAGAAAAAAGATGAGTTGAAAATTAATCGACCCATCTTTTATTTTACATATTATATTATTCCGCCGTTTACACCGAGAATTTGGGCGGTGATATATTTGTTTTGCGTGAGATAAAAGATTGCGTCTGCAACTTCCTCACTTGTTCCCAGCCTGCCTAAAGGCACTTCCTCTTCAAGCTCATTTTTGTCAAACATATTGTTCATTCTTGTGTCAATTATTCCGGGGCATACGCAGTTTACCGTTATTCCGCTTGGTGCAAGTTCCTCTGCAAGCGAACGTGTTAAACCTATAACTGCCGCCTTGCTCATTGAATATGCAATCTCGCACGAAGCACCCGTTTGCCCCCACATTGATGAAACGTTGACTATTGCGCCCTCGTGATTTTTGAGCATAAGCTTGATTGCTTCTCTTGAGCAAAGAAAATACGACCTTGCATTAACGCTCATTATTTTGTCGTATTCCTCTGCCGTGGTGTCGTTAATTTGCTTAATAAGGCTTATTCCCGCATTGTTTACAAGAATGTCAATTCTTCCATATTCAGAAACTGCGACTTCTGTCCTTACCAACGCATTCCGGGAGTCAAAACCTTCTATCTGATTTATATCCAAAAACAGCTTTAAGAATGAGTTATGTAATCCGTGTGTTCCTTCAGGATTCAAGAGTTCTGCCAGAATAGTAGAATGAGTATTTTCATAATGGCTCACTCCTAAAATATGAAATATATTAAAACGAGTACCCATTATTTCCAAAATCTCATTATTCTTTTTTGACAATAAAGATATTTGAGATAAGAGGGTTTGTATTTTGTCCATAATAATAATATAATGAAGGGAGATGTACGAAAAACAACCTTACCCCCACGCTTGACCATACATAATAAAAATCCTATGTACGCTGTGTACTTGGCAAATATACAATAAAAAAAACTATCTTGCCTTATCTCTCATAAGCAAAACGTGGTTTTATAATTCAATGTTGCCAATGATCATCCATAATCAGCCATTTCACCCCCTCCAAACAGGCAAAAAACAGCCGGAGAGCAGCTTGAAAAAATTAAAACAGCTTCTAATTAATAAAAAAGCAAGCCACCAAACAGAAATATCCATTTATATTATCTAACTTTACGGATTCAAATATATTGGAGGTTTTATCACCATAAACCCGCATATCCGATATATCAGAGACGATAAAAAAGAAAAAAACAATATATAATGATTACAAAATGGAACTTTCAAACCCCATCAGAAGAAGAGTTACATAAGAGAGACAGGCTGGCAAGCCAACTGGGACTCAGTCCGGTCGTATGTCTTTTGCTCGTTCAGCGAGGACTCACCACTGTTGAAGAGGTGAAGAAATTCTTTAAACCCAGCTTGAACGACCTGCATGATCCATTCCTCATGCCAGATATGGAGAAGGCGGTCAAACGCTTGAATAAAGCACTGGGTAATAAAGAAAAGATTTTGATTTACGGAGACTACGATGTAGACGGTACGACTGCCGTCTCATTGGTCTACAAGTATTTGCGTCCTTATTCATCGGCATTGGATTATTATATTCCGGACCGGTATGACGAAGGATACGGGATTTCGTACAAAGGGATCAATTACGCCCGGGAAAACGGGATCACGCTAGTGATCTCGCTCGACTGCGGCATCAAGGCCATCGAAAAGATCGAATATGCCAAGCAGTTGGGGATCGATTTTATTATCTGCGACCATCACATGCCGGACGACACATTGCCCGATGCCGTCGCCGTACTGGATGCCAAGCGGGTGGACTCGGTCTATCCGTACGAACATCTGTCGGGATGCGGCGTCGGGTTCAAGTTCATGCAGGCATTCGCCAAAAGCAACAACTTCCCGTTTGCCGACCTGGAGAAACTGCTGGAGCTGACGGCGGTCAGCATCGCCTCGGACATCGTCCCCATCACCGGCGAAAACCGCATATTGGCTTACTACGGCCTGAAGCAGCTTAACAGCAATCCGAGCCTCGGCCTGAAAGGGATCATCGATATCTGCGGCCTGTCGGGCAAAGAGATCACGATCAGCGACATCGTCTTCAAGATCGGACCTCGCATCAACGCTTCCGGCCGTATGATGAACGGAAAGGAAGCGGTCGAACTGCTCCTGGCGAAGGATGTCGACGTGGCCCGCGAAAAGAGCGAGAGCATCAACCAGTATAACGAAGAACGCCGCGAACTGGACAAGAAGATTACAGACGAGGCGAACGCCATCATCGACGAATTCCAGAACATGGAAGACCGTAAGGCGATCATCGTCTACAATCCGGGATGGCACAAAGGGGTGATCGGCATCGTCGCTTCCCGCCTGACGGAAAAATACTACCGCCCGGCAGTCGTCCTGACGAAATCG
>OHPW01000727.1_pt1 | contig 22641 bp, 19 predicted proteins | sample 1577771 | NCBI WGS metagenome assembly OHPW01 (sample SAMEA3879608, study PRJEB24766) | human gut metagenome | biome: human-associated habitat; feature: feces | place: USA | collected 1985/1987
CCCCCGCGCCACCAGCTCCCGGGGGGAGAAAGGTTTTACCACATAGTCGTCTGCGCCGCTTTCCAGCCCGGCCAGCTTGTCGTATTCCTCGCCCCGGGCGGTCAGGATGATGACCGGGGTGTTGATGTGGCGGGCACGCATCTCTCGCAGGCAGGTCATGCCGTCCATAAAGGGCATCATCAGGTCTAAGATCACCAGATCAAACCCGCCGCCGGACAGCTGTGCCAGCGCCGCAGAGCCGTCCCCGGCTTCCTCGCAGATATACCCGGAATATTGCAGATGCTCGTGGATCAGCTCCCGGATGCGGGGCTCATCGTCAACGATCAGGATCTTTGCCATAAAACAGGACTCCTCCTATCATTTATCAGTATACAGCTCTATTTTAATGCAAGAATTGGAAAAAGCTGTGAATTTTAAGTGAATGGTTTGGAAAAACAAAGCCGTCTGCACCCAGTATACCACACAGGGCGGCGGGGCGGCAATCTTTTTGCGGGAAAGCGCAGAAAAAGGCACTGGGGAACTTGACAAGAAAACGGGCGTTTTTGTAAAATAAAGTCGTAAAGACTGGGGAATTTGCGGAGAAAAGGAGAAGTGATCATGAGCATCCCCAAGATCATCCATTATTGCTGGTTCGGCGACGGACCCATCAGCCCGGAGAACCGGAAATGCATGGAAAGCTGGAAGAAATACTGCCCGGATTACAAGATCATGGCGTGGAACGAGCAGAATTTTGATATCAGCACAAATCGCTACGCACAGCAGGCGTATGCGGCAAAGAAATATGCCTTTGTATCGGACTATGTGCGGCTGGCGGTGCTGTACGAGTACGGCGGCATCTATCTGGACACGGATGTGGAGCTGGTGCGCCCGCTGGATGAGCTGCTGGAGCACAAGGGCTTTATCGGCATGGAACACAGTATGCCAACACCCTACGGCCGCACGCTGCTGGTGAACACCGGCTCCGGCGTGGGCGCAGAGCCGGGCTGCGGGATGATCGGCAAAATGCTGGCGGCTTACCGGAATGCCGCCTTTATTCAGGAAACCGGCGAGCCGGATCTGCGCACCTGCACCCAGCGGGATATCCCGCTGTTTACCAAGGCCGGTTTGCAGCAGAAAAACGAGCAGCAGGAACTGGACGGCTTTCTGGTGCTGCCCACCGACTGCTTTTCCCCCTTTGATTATGTGACCGAGCGGATGCACCGGACACCGCGCACCTTCGGTATCCACTACTATCAGGGCAGCTGGCAAAGCGGCGATAAGGCAAACCGCTGGCGCAAGCGCTTCAAGTGTACAAAGGTCGGGCGCTGGTGTATGTGGCTGCGGCAGTGTTCGCCCCGCTGGCTGCGGGAAAAACGGCGCAGCCTGCATAACCGCTGCCGCCTGCAATGGAAACGGTGGTTCAGCTGCCGCGGGCTGCAATTTGGCAGCGGCATCCTGCTGGACAAAGAGCTCAAGCTGCGGCTGAACAGCGGCTCCCGGGTGACGCTGGGCGACCGGGTGGAGAGCGATGGCAGAATGTTTATCACCACCGGCTATTCCAGCCGGCTGAACATCGGCAGCGGGGTCTACTTCAACGACGGCGCGGTCATCAGCTGTCTTGGAAAGATAACCATCGGCGAGAACACCCTTTTCGGCCCCGGAGTGAAGATCTTTGATAATAACCACCGCTTCAGCCGGGAGGAAGGAGTCAGCCGGGCGTGCGCTGCAGGCTGCATCACCGTGGGACGCAGCTGCTGGATCGCTTCGGACGTGGTGCTGCTCAAGGGCACGGATATCGGGGACAACTGCGTTATCGGCGCAGGCTGCATCATCCGGGGCAAAGTGCCCGCCGGTTCCCTCGTGACCCGCAGCGGGGAGCAGAGCACCCGGCCAATCGAAATAAGATGAGAATCTCCTTCTCGTAAAAATGTGTTCATCGCGGCCCGCAGGCCGCGATGAACACTCAAATTTAAAAAAATCATTCCGCTGTGCATGGCCAGAGCAACGCGGAGGCCATTTAAAATCGTTGTTCTTAGAAGAGCTGCTGCACAATGCTGTGCGGCAGTTCTTTTTTGTCCCGCTTGCCCTTTTTGCGCAGGAATGCTATACTTTAGCGATAAAGGACAGTGCGCTGTCCGCAGGTTTTTCAGAGATAAGGATAAGCGCTTATGCGAATCGGACTGATCGAATTTTTGCTCATACTGGCTATAGCGTCCCTCACGGTGGGGCCGCGGGTGGCGTTGTTCGTGGACCGGTGGATGCGGCGTGCCAACCGCGCCAACGCCATGGCGGCGCGCCGCCGGGCAGAGTATGCCGCCCAGATGGCCATTGAACGGGACGCCATGCTCAAGCGGTTCCGCACCGCCAGCACGGTGTTCGGGGTGGGCATCCTGCTGGTGCTGGTGTATGCGCTGGGCTTCCGCCCCATCGCAACCCCGCCGCAGGCTTATAAAGCCCCCGACCTCCGGCAGGAGACGGGCGCGATGCAGACGGCAGTTTCCACCGACCGCAAGACCCGGCTGGAGCTGGGGGAGTATCAGGGCGTGGACTGCATCCGCGCCAAGGACGGCCTGCTATATGCCGCCGCATGGAACGGTGCTGCGCTGAAAAAGCGCACCAGCGACCTTGTGCGCACCGATGGCGGGCACGCTGCCGCCATCCTGAGCGTGGAGGGCGAGCTGACCGGCTTTGCCTTTGATGCCGCCGGGGATGTGTGGCTGACCCAGCTGACCACCGCCGGGGGTACCTTGTGCCGCGCCAAGCACGACAGCTGGGGCGCAGCGGTGGAGCAGGTGGTCACCCAGCTGGACGGTGCGCCGCTGGGGGCGGTATCTGCCGTGGAGGTAAGCCCGGCGGGCAAGGTGTACTTTGCAGTGGCAGCGGCGGCAGGCGCGGAGAACGGGCTGGAAAGCGCCCTGCGCACTGAACTGCTGGCGCACACCGCCACCGGCTGCGTGTATGTGTACGACCCCGCCGCCCGCACGGTGGAAAAGGTGCTGGGCGGGGTGGCAGGCGCTGCAGGTCTGGCGCTCAGCCCGGACGGCAGCACCCTGTATGTCTCCGACCTTGGCAGCCGCTGCATCTGGGCGGTGGATGCCGATGCCCGGGAGCTGACCGCCGGGGGACGGGGCTGCACCGCCGCCTTTGCCGGTCTGCCGGGCTATCCCGGAGCGCTGGCGGCGGACACGGACGGCACGCTGTACATCAGCTACCGCTGGGTGCGCAGCGGCTGGCTGGAAAAGAACGCGGACAGCACCCTGCTGCGGGGCATTGCCCTGCGGGCGGGGCAGAATACGCAGGAGCGGCTGTTCCGATGCACGGCAGACGCCCCCTGCGCCGAAGCAGTGAGCCTTGCCACCGGGGCTTGGGAACAGACCTTTACCGGCCTTGCACAGGACAGCTGCGCGGCGGTGTGCCCGGTGGAAAGTAAAGTATATTTCGGTGCAGCAGGGGCAAACAGCCTGCTGGCTGCAAACCGATAAGCGAGGTGTTTTTGTATGACCGAAGCATTTGCAAAACAGATCGAGACCGAAGCGCGGCAGGCCATGACCGAGCTGGTGGCTGCGGCAAAGCTGAAAAAGGGAGATGTGCTTGTGGTGGGCTGCTCTTCCAGTGAGATGGTGGGCGGTCACATCGGCAAGGATTCCAGCATAGAAGCCGCCCGGGCGCTGTACGCGGGCGCTGCGCCGGTGCTGGCGGAAAAAGGCATCTGGCTGGCAGCGCAGTGCTGCGAGCACCTGAACCGCGCCATCATCCTTGAGCGGGAAGCCGCAGAGAAGTACGGCTGGGAGGAAGTGTGCGTCGTGCCCCGTCCCCATGCGGGCGGCAGCTGGGCCACTACCTGCTGGAAGAACTTCAAAGACCCGGTGGCTGTGGAGGAGATCCGCGCCAACGCGGGCATGGATATCGGCGGCACCCTGATCGGGATGCATCTGAAGCGGGTGGCTGTGCCGGTGCGGCTGAGCCTTAATAAGATCGGCGAAGCAAATATTCTGTGTGCCTACACCCGCCCGAAACTGATCGGCGGCGAACGTGCCCGCTATACCGAGGAGGATTGAGCGAGATGGCAGAAAAAACGTTGGAAGAAATGCGGCAAGCTGTCGCCGAGATCCGGGAAAAGATGGCAGCCGCCGCCCGGGAGGCCGGGCGCGACCCGGCGGCGGTGCAGCTGTGCGCCGCCTGCAAGACCCGCACGGCGCAGACCATTGCAGCCAGTGCGGCTTTGCCCATTGATGTGTTTGGCGAAAACCATGTGCAGGAGCTGTGCGCAAATTACGATGCCGGAGCTTACTGCGGCAAGCCCAGCCATTTTATCGGCCACTTGCAGACCAATAAGATCAAAAAGGTGCTGGGGCGGGCAAGCCTGATCCAGAGCGTGGACAGTGAGCATCTGCTGCTTGCCATCGAGAAGGAAGCCGCCAAGGCCGGCATCGTGCAGGATATCCTGCTGGAAGTGAACATCGGCGGGGAGGAGAGCAAGACCGGTGCCGCACCGGAACTGCTCTGGCCGCTGCTGGACACCGCCGCCGCACAGGAGCATATCCGGGTCAAGGGTCTGATGGCGATCCCGCCCGTGAACGATGACGATGCCCAGAACCGCCGCTATCTGGCGCAGGTGTATCAGCTGTTCGTCCGGGCAGGGGAGCGGGGCTACCGCAACGTGGAGATGCAGACCCTTTCCATGGGCATGAGCGGCGATTTTGAGAACGCCATCCGGGAGGGCGCTACCCTTGTGCGCATCGGTACCGCCATCTACGGTGAGCGGGATTACAGTAAAAAATAAGAGAAACGCGGAAATAAAAACGGTTTCAGGGCAGCGTCCTCGCCCTCTCAGGCGCTCTCGCGCCAGCTCCCCCAAAGTGGGAGCCCTTGGCAGTCCACGCAAACTTCATCTCTTTGCCAAGGCCTCTCCCTTTGGGAGAGGTGGCACGGCGAAGCCGTGACGGAGAGGGCGAGCCCGCTGAAAAATATCTGCAACACCCTGAATCGGAAAAGCCTGATGGAAATCAACAAAAACGGAGGAACCATGCCGAAAACCAAAACCAACGACCCCGGGGCGCACCACGCAAGCAGCGGTGCGCTGATCCGGCGTTTTCTGCCGTATCTGGCAAACTATAAGATGGTGCTGTGCCTTGACCTGTTCTGCGCAGCGCTGACGACCCTGTGTGATATCGTGCTGCCCAAGATCATGAGCATCATCACCAACTCTGCCATGGGAGTGGGCATCACCCTGACGGCGGGCATCGTGCTGAAACTGGCGGCGCTCTACTTTGTGCTGCGCATCATCGACGGCGCAGCCAGCTACTATATGTCCAGCATCGGTCATATCATGGGTGTGCATATCGAAACGGATATGCGCCGGGATGCCTTTGACCATCTGCTGCAGCTGGATCACACCTACTACAACAACACCAAGGTGGGCACCATCATGGGGCGCATCACCAACGATTTGTTTGACGTGACCGAGTTCGCCCACCACTGCCCGGAGGAGTTTTTCATCGCGGGCATCAAGATCGTGGCGTCCTTTGTCATTTTGTGCCGCGCCAGCATCCCGCTGACCTTGGCGGTGTTTGCCTGTGTGCCGCTGATGGGCGTGGTATCGGTGTACCTGAATGGCCGTCTGCGAGCGCGGTTCCGCCAGCAGCGTGTCCAGATCGGCGAGCTGAACTCCACCATCGAGGACAGCCTGCTGGGACAGGGCGTGGTCAAGGCCTTTGCCGCCGAGGACGAGGAGCGGGAAAAGTTCGCCAAGGGCAACCGCGCCTTTGAACAGATCAAGACCCTTGGCTACTATGCCATGGGTGCCTTCAACACCTCCACCCGCCTGTTTGACGGCCTGATGTATCTGGTGGTCATTCTGGCAGGCGGCCTGTCGCTGGTGTACGGTAAGATCACCGCCGGTGACATGGTGGCGTATATGCTCTACGTCACCACCCTCATCGCCACCATCCGGCGCATCGTGGAGTTTGCCGAGCAGTTCCAGCGCGGCATGACCGGCATCGAGCGCTTTGCCGAGATCATGGACACCCCGGTGGCCATCAAGGACGCACCGGACGCAGTGCCATTGCAGCCCGGCCCCGGCGAGATCCGGTTCGAGAAGGTGTGCTTTGAGTACCCGGACGACCACAACAAGGTGCTGCACGACGTCAGTCTGGACATCCGCGCCGGAGAGCGTCTGGCGCTGGTGGGTGCTTCCGGCGGCGGCAAGACCACCCTGTGCAACCTGATCCCCCGCTTTTACGAGGTGACCAGCGGCCGCATCCTCATTGACGGGCAGGATATCCGCCGGGTCACCCTGAAGAGTCTGCGGCAGGATATCGGCATTGTGCAGCAGGACGTGTACCTGTTCAGCGGCACGGTGGCGCAGAACATCGCCTACGGCAAGCCCGGTGCCACCCGGCAGGAGATCGAAGCCGCCGCCCGTCTGGCGGGCGCGGAAAAGTTCATCCTTGCGCTGAAGGACGGCTACGACACCTATGTGGGCGAGCGCGGCGTCAAGCTGTCCGGCGGACAGAAGCAGCGCATCGCCATTGCCCGGGTGTTTTTGAAGAACCCGCCCATCCTGATTCTGGACGAAGCCACCAGCGCACTGGACAACGAGAGCGAGATCCTTGTGGGACAGAGCCTTGAAAAGCTGGCGCACGGCCGCACCACCCTGACCATCGCCCACCGCCTGACCACCATCAAGGACTACGACCGCATCCTTGTGCTGGGCGAGGAGGGCATCGTGGAACAGGGCACCCACGCCCAGCTGCTGGAAAAGCAGGGCATCTACTACCGCCTGTGGAACCAGCTGCCCGCAGAGGATGGGGAATAAAAGCGCCTGAAATACAAAAAAGACACCCGAAAGGGTGTCTTTTTGTCTCTTGTCAAGGGAAGTGAACGGGTTTCATCTCTAGGCACCCACCGATTCATCTTGTTTGGCGTTTTGCATCCACCGCACCAGCGCTTCGGCGTCCTGTTTGCCTTTGGCGTACATTCTTTCAAGGCCGGCGCGGTTCTTGGTCAGGGTGGACATTCCCTCGGTGCTGTCCGGGGCGATGATGCAGACAAGGCCCTGTCGCTCCAGCTCCCGCGCCCGCTGGACAGCCGTGTTGTACCGCCATGCCCGGCGGCGCAGCCCCTCGGCTGCAGCGGGGTAATGCGACTGCAGCAGGTGTGCCAGATGCTTGTCCCGGGCATCACTACTCACCTGCCCGATAGGCTTGGTCAGGATGAGAGCCACCCGGTCGCAGCCGTGGGCAAAGGCCCATTCCAGCGGGACGGGATCGGCCAAGCCGCCATCAAAATAAGGCACGCCATCGATGACGCAGGGCTGGTCGATGACCGGGATGCAGCAGGACGCCATGAGGATGCGGTAGTCGTCCGGGTGGAGGTCTGCCTTGGTGAAATACTGCGCCTCGCCGTTCTGTGCATTAGCGGCCACCACGCAGAGCTCTGCCGGGCTGCGGGCAAGCGCCGCGTAATCCAGCGGATTCTCGCCGCCTGCATTGCTGAGGGTGCCGTAGACATAGCCCAGATCGAGATAGGAGTGCTTGCGGATGAGGTTGTGCACGCTCATGTACTCCCTGCGGAAGGAGTATTCATCGTAAAAGGGCTTGTTCCGCCCATGCTGGCCTGCCAGATAGGACGCCATATTGGCGCTGCCCGCCGAAACGCCGATGCAGAGATCGAAGCGGAGGTCCTCCTCCAGGCAGCGGTCCAGCACGCCAGCGCCGTAAATGCCCCGCAGGCCGCCACCCACATCGATGACGCCGTATTTCATGGTTTGTTCCTCCATCGTTTAATTCCATTTCCCTCCCAGTATAACGGGACGGCAGGAAATACTCATTGAGCAAACGGCGGGATCTGATGCAATTTGCGGCAGAAAGCAGGATCTGCCGCAATGGGGGCAAACAAAAACGGCCAGCGTATCATGTGCTCTGTGATATGTACCCCTAATCGAGAAAATCCACCCGTATATGTTCCGGTACACCTTCGTCAGCATTTTGTTGTCGAACCCTAATATCGGTGTGGCAACGGTAGCCGCAGAAGCCGGACACGCACAGCCCAGTACCACTCTTGCAATCTACACGCAGGTCTATGACAAGCGGCGCAAAGAGATTCGCAACCAAATGAGCAAGGAACTGTACGAATGAGAAAAAAAGAAGCACGAAGGCCGGAACCTTCGTGCTTTTTTGGTGGGCCAGGCAGGACTTGAACCCGCGACCAAGCGGTTATGAGCCGCCAGCTCTGACCAGCTGAGCTACTGGCCCGTATGTGGTGCTGCATTGCTGCAACACGCACTAGTATAACAAAAACCGCGCAAAAAGGAAAGCATTTTCCGCAAAAATCATTTGGTGCGGTGGGCATCCAGCTTTTGCAGCATAAATTCGTCCAGCATGGCGGGCGGGAACAGCGGCTCTTTGTAGCCAAAGGCCTCCCGGATAAAGATCAAAGTCACCACGGTCTGGCGGCCGGGGTCCAGCCGCAGGGTGTACAAGGTGTCCAGCGGCTGCTGGCTGGGCTGGTGCAGCGTCAGGTGCAGCAGAAAGCTGCCGTCGTTCTCCCGGCGGCACTCGTAGGCAAAGAGGTCGGTGTCGCTGCAGGTGTCCAGACGGTCAAAGCACTCGTCCAGCGCAAGGCCGGTGCGGAACTCGGACAGGCCGGCGGGGCCGTACTGGCTGCGGCGGTTTGTCTCCCGCCGGGAGAGCAGGTACACGATGATGCCCAGCGCACAGGCTAAAAGACAGACGGAAACGACAGCGTTCATGGAAAGACCCTCCCCAAAAGAGTTTTCCTTATTGTAACACAACCTGCGGGGGTTTGTGCTATAATATTTACAATTCTTTTTTAAATTTTTCTGCAAGCCGGGCGCAAACGCCCGGGGGAGGGCTTCATGAAGCTTAAATTTACGCGCAAGACATGGTATTTCTTTTTGCTGGCTGCAGCGGCGGTGTCCATGCTGGGCGGCTTTGCCGTGCTGGGCGGGATGGATTTTTCCGGGCTGGAAATGATCGTGTTCTGCCTTACCGGCATCGCGGTGCTGTTTCTGGCGGCACAAAAGGGCGCACCGGCAAGGGAAAAACGCAACTACACCGGCGTGTTCGTGGTGCTGATGCTCAGCAAGCTGGGTGCCAGCGGCTGGGCGGGCGATATCTGCTCGGCGCTGGTGTGGCCTGCTTTGCTGGCAACGGAGTATGAGCGCGGCAGACCCATCCAGCGGCAGCTGCAGCTGGTGAGCGCCGCCGAGGTGCTGCGGCTGGTGTTCTGGATGCTGACCAAGTACGCGGGCATGAGCGGCCTTGCCTTCTGGACGAATTTGATGTTCATGCTGCTGACCTGCGCCCGGGGCTGGGCGGGGCTTACCCTGTATAAGACACAGGAGGAGACCCTGTGACCCAGCGCCGCAGGACGTCTAAAGCCAAGGCAAAACGCCGCTTTGGTCGCAGAGCCTTTCTGGCAGGGGCGGGCGCAGCCGCCTGTGCTGCGGCGGGGTGGTATCTGCGGCAGAAAAGCGATGCAGAAAAGACTGCTGCTTCCGGGCAGGATACGCCCCCGGCACCCAACCCCGCCCTGCCCGCCGGGGAGTGGCGGGCGGTGTGGGTGAGCTATCTGGACTGGGCGCTGCTGGATTTCTCCACCGAGGACACCTTCCGCGCCGGGGCAGCGCAGCTGCTGGACAATTGCGCCGGGCTGGGACTGAACACCGTGCTGGCGCAGGTGCGCCCCTTCGGGGATGCGCTGTACCGCAGCAGTTTGTTCCCGTGGAGCCATCTGTGCACCGGGGTGCAGGGAAAAGACCCCGGCTTTGACCCGCTGGATGTCTTTCTTACCGAGGCGCACCGCCGGGGCATCGGGGTGGAAGCGTGGGTCAACCCCTACCGTCTGCGCTCCTCGGCGGCGATGCCGCCGAATCTGGCAGAGAATAATCTGGCAAACACCCACCCGGACTGGCTGTGCACCGCCGGGGAGGGGCTGTACCTGAACCCCGCCGTGCCTGCCGCCGCAGACTATGTGGTGCAGGGGGTGGCAGAGCTTTTGCAGAACTACCCGGTGGACGGCATCCACTTTGACGATTACTTTTATCCCACCACCGATGCCGCTGTGGACGCAGTGCAGTTTGCGGCAAGCGGCGCAGCCGACCTTGCCGCGTGGCGGCGGCAGAACGTCACCGCGCTGGTGGCGAAAGTGTACCGCACCGTGAAGGCGGCAGACCCGACCTTGCGGTTCGGCATCAGTCCGCAGGGCAACCCGGACAACGACCTTGACCAGCAGTACAGCGATGTGACCGCGTGGCTGGCGGCGGGCGGGGAGGAAAAGGTCATCGACTACCTCTGCCCGCAGGTGTACTGGGGTTACGGCTTTGCCCTGCACTCCGGCAGCACCCGCTTTGCGTTTGAAAACATCGTTCCGGCGTGGCTTGCCTACCCACGGGCGGGGGATGTGGCGCTGTACTTTGGGCTGGGTGCGTACCGGGTGGGCACCGGGGACGGCGGCGCGAACCCGGACAGCGTGTCCGGCTGGAGCACCGGCAGCGCACTGGCGGCACAGGTGGAGGACCTGCGGCAGCAGGCGGCGGGCGGCTGGGCACTGTACCGCTACGGCAGCCTGTTCGGGCCGGAGGCTCCCGCGCTGGCCGAGGCCGAGTGCGCGGCGCTGCGGGCGCTGAATAAGTGAAAATTCGTGCAGAAACAGGCGGCAAACCGCACAAAATAAACACAGGTATCTTGTGCAGAGCGGCAAAATGCGGTATACTTACCCTGTATCTGCCCGTTGGCAGAGACGCACGAAAAAGAAAAGTTTCTTTGTTTCTATGAGGAAAGCTATGAAGATGAAAAAACAGCTTTTGGCACTGCTGCTGGCGGCGGTGATGGTGCTTAGCCTGACCGGCTGCAAGGAGACCCTGAAAAAGGTGGCGCAGAAGGTGACAGGCCACTCCGAGGAAGTGCAGGAGGAGGACACCACCCGCTGGGCAGAAGCCACCGCCGACCCGCTGATCATTCAGGGCATTGCGGATGCCTCGGCAAAGTATGCCACCGCCACCGCAGACGGCTGTCTGTACGCGGTGTTCAACGGCATCTGGAGCCGCAACACCGGCTACTTTACCGTGCCGGGCGGCAGTGTGAACATCATGGCCTGCGGCACCGCCGAGGGCACCCAGAAGTTCAAGGTGGCACTGTGGAAAAAGGTGGACGGCGGCGCAGCGTATGTGCCGGACAGCACCTACTACGTCAAAACCGATGGCACCGACTACCGCTGCACCATTTCCGGGCTGGACCCGGCGGCGCAGTACCGCGTGACCATCTCCTATGATTCCAGCCGGTACTACCTGTACGGCCTGATGAAGGTGGAGGGCATTGCCGGATGACGAACCAGACGAAAAATTCAATGCTGCTGATGCTGTGCGCCCTGATCTGGGGCACAGCCTTTGTGGCGCAGAGCGCCGGTTCCGGCATGGGCGCGTTTTCCTTTCTGGCGGGGCGCAGCTGGATGGCGGTTCTGGTGCTGCTGCCCACGGTCAAGGCGTTTGACGCCTTGCACCACCGGCAGGGCAAACCGGACGGCAAGCCCAAAACGGCGGCAGAGCGCAAGCTTCTGCTGAAAGCCGGGCTTATGTGCGGCACGCTGCTGTTTCTGGCCAGCGCAGCGCAGCAGCTGGGCATCACGCTGGACCCCTCCACTGCAAAGGCGGGCTTTCTGACCGCCATGTATGTGGTGCTGGTGCCGGTGTTCGGCCTGTTTCTGGGGCGTAAGGGCAGCGCGCAGCTGTGGGTGAGCATGGCCATTGCCGTGGTGGGGCTGTACCTGCTGTGCATGAAGGACGGCTTTGGCAGCATCCAGAGCAGCGACTGGCTGCTGCTTTTGTGCGCGGTGCTGTTCAGCTTCCAGATCATGGCGGTGGATCATTTCTCCCCGCAGATGGACGGCGTGCGCCTGAGCCTTGTGGAGTTTTTTGTGGTGTCGGTGGAAAGCACCGTGGCGGCGTTTTTGTTCGAGCAGCCTGCCATGGCGGAGTTTGTCACCTACGCCATGCCCATCCTGTACTGCGGCATCATGTCCAGCGGCGTGGCTTACACCCTGCAGATCTTAGGTCAGCGGGACCTGAACCCCGCCGTTGCCAGCCTGATCATGTGTCTGGAAAGCGTATTCAGCGCCTTGGGCGGCTGGCTGCTGCTGCACCAGAACCTCTCCTTCCGGGAATCTACCGGCTGCGTGCTGCTGTTTGCCGCCGTGGTGCTGGCGCAGCTGCCCCTTGGCCGCCTGATGCGGAGCAAGGCCTGAGATGCCGGCAAAGCCGTGCGCCCAGCTGCGCAGCGTGGAGGGCATCCAGTACGAGCTGGTGCGCAAAAAGGTAAAGCAGCTGCATCTGCGGGTGCGGGACAACGGCACCGTGATGGTAAGCATCCCCCTGACGGCCAGTCTGGAGCAGGCTGACCGTTTTGTGCTGCAAAACGCCCAGTGGATCCGGGACACCCGGGTGAAGAACATCACCAAGCGGAACAAGGATAACGCCGACCTGCCGGATAAAGCCACGGCACTGGCCTACTTTACCGCCATGAGCGATAAGGTCTACCCGGCCTTTGCCGGGGTGCTGGGCGGGCAGAAGCCCATCCTGAAAGTGCGCAGCATGACAAGCTGCTGGGGCGTGTGCTGCCCGGCTAAGCGGCAGATCACCTTTGCCTTGCAGCTGTATAACCAGCCCCCTGCGGCGCAGATCTATGTGGTAGTACACGAGTACTGCCACTTTTTGCAGTTGAACCACAGCCCAGCCTTCTGGGCAGAAGTGGAAAAGCTGCTGCCGGACTGGAAAGCCCGGCGGGAGCTGCTGAAAAGATAATCTATCGTAAAAACGGAGGGAAATTCCCTTGGAAAACGAAAAAAAGACCGGCGATAAATATTCCAAACTGGCCGGCAATACTTTGATCTTTGCAATCTCCAGCTTTTCGTCCAAGCTGCTCACTTTGATCGTACAGCCCTTTCTGACCTACGCCATGGCGGAGATCTCGGATCTGGGTCTGTCCAAGATCCTGAGCCAGTACGCAAACCTGCTCATCCCCTTTGTGTCCATGGGCATGTCCAACGCCATCATCCGCTTTGGTCTGGACAAGGGAAACAGCGAAAAACAGGTGTTCACCAACGGTCTGCTGACCATTCTGGGCGGCTTTGGCATTCTGGTGCTGTGCTGGCCCATCACCCAGTTTTTGCCAGATATGGCGCAGTACGGCCTGCTGATCTACATTTATGTGCTCATGAGTTGCCTGCGCACCCTGTGCACCCAGTTCGTGCGCAGCCGCCAGTGGAACAAGCTGGTAGCGGTGGACGGCGTGCTGTGCACCGTAGCTACCATGGCGTTTTATGTGCTGTATCTGGTGGGCTTCAAGTGGGGCGCCAACGGCTATCTGCTGGCCATCATCAGCGGTGACCTGACCAGCGTGCTGTTCTTGCTGTTTACCGGCAAGCTGTGGAACTATGTGGAGCTGAAGGGCATCAACAAAAAGCTGTGGCGGCAGATGCTCAACTTCTCGCTGCCCATGATCCCGGCGCAGATCAGTTTCTGGATCATCAACGCGTCTGACCTGTTCTTTGTGCGCGAGATGTGCGAGGGACTGGACGGGCGCACCGGCAACGCATGGAGCGGCCTGCTTTCCACCGGCTACTTCCTGCCCACCATCCTGACCACGCTGGGTCTGATCTTCTACGACGCGTGGCAGCTTTCCGCTGTCACCGAGGAGGAAGGGCGTGCGCGGTTCTTTACCCAGATTTTCCGCACCTATTCCAGTGTGCTGTTCTGCTGCGCGGCGGGCATTATCTGGCTGTGCCGTCCGGTGATGCACGTCATGAAGTCCAACTATTACTACGCATGGCACTTTGTACCGTTCCTCGTGCTGGCTTCCACCTGCAGCTGCTTCAACCAGTTCATGAACAGCGTCTATGTGGTGACCAAAAAGTCGCAGCGGAGCATGGTCACCATGATGGCGGGTGCCATCAGCAACTGCATCATGAACTACTTCTTTATCAAGTGGTGGGGGCCTGTGGGCGCGACCTATGCGTCCTTCCTTGGCCTTGCACTGGTGTTCACCCTGCGTGCGGTGGATGCCCGCCGCATGATCGGGATGCACGTCCACCCGGCGCGGGTGCTGGTAAATGCGGCAGTGCTGGTATTTGAAGCCTTTGTGCTGCTGGCAGAGCCGCCGCTGTACGGACTGTGGACAGGGCTGATCACGCTGGTGATCATCCTGTACAACTTTGCGGGCGTATGGGCCATGGCGCGGGTGCTGCTGCCCCGCCTGCTGGGCCGCCGGGGCAAGGCGCTGGTAGCCGCCGTGGACGGCTGGCTGAAGCCGAAAAAGGCGTAAGCGGGACGATTTGGAATGGCCGCCGCGTGCGCTTTGGCCATATTCAGCGGAAAAATTATTTTATAGTTTCGGAATACCGGAGCGTCTGCGGACGCTCCGGTATTCCATTTTCACGGGAGGGGTTTGGAACGAACTCCCTCAGTCAAAGCCTGACGGCTTTGCCAGCTCCCTCTAGGAGGGAGCCTCTGGCGCGCCCGGACACTTTGCACTTTAGACGGAAACTTTCCCGCCATGCCAAAGGCCCCATCTCAGAGGGGGCTGTCGCCGTAGGCGACTGGGGGAGTTCAGCGGCGTGACTGAGAGGGTTTGCTTCCAAGCAATGTTTTTTACAATTTATGGAACTTGCTCAAGTTTTTTCCTTCTGGCGGTTGACGGTATCCCCCTGAATCCGTATACTATAAATATATCTTGTACAAAAGTGTACAAACAGGATACAGACGAAAGGCGGTGGACATCATTCTCAGACGATCACTCCCCAAGCTGCGGGAAAAGCTTTTGGAGGCGCTGCAGGCGGTGCTGCCCATTGTGGCCATTGTGCTGGTGCTCTGCTTTACGGTAGCACCGGTGTCGCCCAGCATCCTGCTGTGCTTTTTGCTGGGCGCTGCCATGATCGTGGTGGGCATCATGTTCTTTACTCTGGGTGCAGAGATGAGCATGACCCCCATGGGCGAGCGGGTGGGTGCAGTCATCACCCGCAGCCGTAAGCTGCCCCTCATCCTCGTGCTCGGCTTTTTGCTGGGATTCCTTATCACTATCTCCGAGCCGGACTTACAGGTTCTGGCAGATCAGGTGCCCTCCATCCCCAGCGGTACGCTGATCCTTTCTGTGGCGGCGGGCGTGGGCCTGTTTCTGGTCTTTGCCTTCCTGCGTATGCTCATCGGCATCGCGCTGCCAAAGCTGCTGGTGCTGTTCTATGGGCTCATCTTTCTGCTGGCGGCCTTTGTGCCCAAGGAGTTTCTCGCCGTGGCGTTTGACTCCGGCGGCGTGACCACCGGCCCCATGACCGTGCCCTTTATCATGGCGCTGGGCGTGGGTGTTTCCGCCATCCGCAGTGACCGCCACGCGGCAGACGACAGCTTTGGTCTGGTGGCCATGTGTTCCATCGGCCCCATTCTGGCGGTGCTGACGCTGGGCATCGCCTTCCGCGCAGCGGACAGCACCTACATCCCGCCTGTTCTGCCGGAGGTGGCAGACTCGGTGGAATTGTGGAAGCTGTTCCGGGAGGGTCTGCCCACCTATCTTGCCGAGATCGCCCGCTCGCTGCTGCCCATTGTGCTAATGTTCGGAGCATTTCAGCTCATCGCCCTGCGGCTGGACCGCCGCACGCTGGGGCGCATCGGCGTGGGCCTTGTGTATACCTATATCGGCCTTGTGCTCTTTTTGACCGGCGCAAACGTGGGCTTTATGCCCGCCGGTAACTATCTGGGTCAGGTGCTGGCAGGCAGTGGGATGCGATGGGTGATCATTCCCATCGGAATGCTCATCGGCTACTTCATCGTCAAGGCCGAGCCTGCGGTCTATGTGCTGAACAAGCAGGTGGAAGAGGTGACCGACGGTGCCATTTCGGCGCAGGCCATGGGGCTGGCGCTTTCCGCAGGTGTGTCCATCTCGGTGGGGCTTGCCATGGTGCGGGTGCTGACCGGCATCTCCATCCTGTGGTTCCTTGTGCCGGGCTATGTGTTCGCCATCAGCATCTCCTTTGTGGTGCCCAAGCTGTTCACCGCCATCGCGTTCGACGCGGGCGGCGTGGCTTCCGGCCCCATGACCGCTACCTTCCTGCTGCCGCTGGCGCAGGGTGCCTGTGTGGCGGTGGGCGGCAATATCGTCACCGACGCCTTCGGCGTGGTGGCGATGGTCGCCATGACTCCGCTCATCACCGTGCAGATGATGGGTCTGGTGGCACAGCTGCGCACCCGCAAGGCACGGACGGCGCAGCCCGCTGCGGTGCTTGCCACCGTGTTTGCAGACCTGCCGGATGACGCCATTATCGAGCTGTAAAGGAGGCAGAACGTGAGCAGTTTGTTTTTGATGATCACCATCACCGACCGCCGCTCTACCGATGGCTTTTTGCAGCTGTACAAAAGCCACGGCGTAACGGTAAGTATGCGCACCGTAGGCTCCGGCACGGCGGTGCAGGAGACGCTTTCCACCCTTGGGCTGGAAAAGACCGAAAAGGCGGTGCTGCTGGCCGTGGTAACCGCAGAAAGCTGGCAGAAGATCCAGAAGGATCTGCGCCGCAAAATGCAGATCGATGTGCCGGGCACCGGCATTGCGTTTATTGTGCCGCTGAGCAGCATTGGCGGCAAACGGGCGCTGATGTTCCTCACCGAGCACCAGCCCATTACATGGAAGGAGGAGAGCACCTTGAAGGATACCCGCTATGAACTGCTGCTGGTGGTGGCAAATCAGGGCTACACCGGCTCCATTATGGACGCTGCCCGCACTGCCGGTGCAGGCGGCGGTACGGTGATCCACGCAAAGGGCACCGGCATGGAGGGTGCAGCCGCCTTTCTGGGCGTGGAACTGGTGAACGAAAAGGAGCTGGTGCTCATCGTCAGCCGCACCAGCCAGAAAAACACCATCATGAAAGCCATCATGGAGGGGGCAAACCCCAAGGCGGGCGCCATCGTGTTCTCGCTGCCGGTTACCGATACCGCCGGTCTGCGGCTGATGGAAGAGGACGAAGCCCAGCCGGAAGCTGCCCTGTGACCCCTTAAAAATTGATCCCGATATCCGCATTTATCGCCGAAGGCTTGATAAATGCGGATATTTTCGTTATCATAGTAGAAGATACTTCAACTATAAACAAAGGAAGATGAAGATGACGCAATTAACACGCAAGCAACAGCAGCTCTTCAACGCACTGTCCATCGTGGTGGGCAACGCGATGTATGCGCTGACTGTGGTATTATTTCTGATGCCCTCCGGCCTGATCACCGGCGGTGCCACCGGTATCGCACTGGCTTTCAACAAGGTCACCGGCCTGCCGGTGTCCGCAGTGCTGTTCGTGGTCAACGTGGCCATGCTGCTGCTGGGCTGGTGGGTGCTGGGACGCCGCTTTGCCCTGAATACGATGGCGAGCACGGTGCTCAGCCCCTTTTTTATGGCCCTGTGGGAGCGGCTGCTGGGCAATCTTGTGCTGACCGATGATCTGGTGCTGAACACCGTATTCGCGGGCTTTGGCATCGGCATCTCGCTGGGCATCACTATTCGCGCCGGTGCCTCCACCGGCGGCATGGATATCCCCCCGCTGGTGCTGAACAAGTGGTTCCACCTGCCGGTGTCCAGCACCATGATGGCCTTCGACTTTGTCATTCTGGCGGCGCAGGCGGCGTTCAGCCCGGTGCGGCAGTCCCTGTACGGCGTGGTGATGGCGATCATCTACACGGTCGTGCTGGACAAGGTGCTCATGCTGGGCACCACCCGCACCGAGGTAAAGATCATCAGCGCCAAGTCCGATGAGATCTGCGCTGCCATCTTTGCACAGCTGGACCGCGGCGTGACCATTCTGCACGGCGAGGGCGGCTACCTGCGGGAGCCGGAGTCGGTGCTGCTGAGCGTCGTTTCCAACCGGCAGCTGCCAAGGCTGGAAAAGCTGGCGCACGCCATCGACCCCACCTGTTTTATGATCGTGAGCCACGTTACCGAGGTAAGCGGGCGCGGCTTCTCGCTGGAAAAGGACTATCAGGCGGAGGGGTAAGCGGATTTCCGCAAGGCTCTTGCAAAACTGCCCCGGTTTGGGGTATAGTATAGAGGAACAGTAGGTTATACTGTATCTCACCCAAAACAGAAAGGAAAAGCTATCATGTTTGATATTTTCAATATGCTCAAAAAAGAGGAACACTCCGCACCCAAGCAGGTGACCCGCGATACCATCATCGGCGACATTCTGGACATGGACCAGACCACCGCACCCTACTTTATGGAGATCGGGATGCACTGTCTGGGCTGCCCGGCTTCCCGCGGCGAGACCATCGAGGAAGCCTGCGAAGTGCACGGCGTGAACTGCGATGAGCTGCTGGAGAAGCTGAACACCCATCTGGCAGCCAAGAAGGCCTGAGTGCTGCCCACACTGGATGCGCGTCTGACCGCAGCGGCCCAGCTGGTGCGCCCGGGACAGCCGGTGGCAGACATCGGCTGCGACCACGGCAAGCTGACGGCGGTGCTGGCGGCTTCGGGCAGGTACCCGAAGGTCATCGGGGCAGACCTGCGCCCCGGCCCGCTGGCAAAGGCAAAACAGACGCTGGAAAATGCAGGTTGTCTGGACCGCGCTGAGCTTCGGCTCGGCGACGGTCTTTCTGTGTTGTCTGCCGGGGAGGTGGGCAGCATCGTGCTGGCGGGCGTGTCGGCGCAGACCACTTGGGAGATCATCGAAAAAGCGCCGTGGGTGTCCGCCGTGGGCGGGCCGCGCCTTGTCATGGTGCCCGCCACCCGGCACAGCGAGCTGCGCCGCTGGCTGTGGCAGCATGGCTTTGCCCTTGTGGCCGACCGCCCGGTGCAGGCCGCAGGCCGCTGGTACGCGGTGATGGCGGCAGAGTACACCGGCGAGGTGATAGAACCCACCTTTACCCAGTGTCTGCTGGGGGATACCGGCCGCTGGCCGGAGGGTGCGGGCTATGCCGCATGGCAGCGGGCAAAGCTGCCCCGGATGCGGCTGGGCGTGCCGGACGGCAGTGCGCTTGCCGCAGAGATGGATGCCATTCTGAAAGAGGGAAACTGAAATGACCACGGTACAGCAGGTATACGAAGTAATGCAGCGGCTTGCCCCGCCGGAACTGGCAGAGCACTGGGATAACCCCGGCCTGCTGGTGGACTGCGGTGGCGAGGTGCGCCGGGTGCTGGTGACGCTGGACATCACCCCGGAGGTGGTGGCAGAAGCTGCGGCAAAGCAGTGCACGGTCATCGTGGCGCACCACCCGGTCATCTTTGACCCGCTCAAGCGGCTGTGCCCCGCCGATGTGCCCTATCAGCTGGTGCGGGCGGGCATTTCCGCCATCTGTATGCACACCAATCTGGATGCCGCCGAGGGCGGGGTGAACGATGTGCTGGCGGATCTTTTCAGTATCCGGCAGCGCACCGCCTTTGCAGACGGCTGCGGCAGGGTAGGGGACATCGAGCCCATCACCGTGCCGGAACTGGCCGCGCTGGCGCAGCACAAGCTGGCTGCGCTGTGCAACGCACCGGACACCGGTGCAGCGGTGCAGGTGAAGTTTGCCGACACCGGAAAGCCGGTGCACCGGCTGGCAGTCATCAGCGGTGCGGGCGGCAGTCTGTTTGCCGAAGCCATCGCCGAGGGCGCGGACTGTCTGCTGACCGGCGAAGCCAACCACCACCATGCACTGGACGCCAAGCGGCTGGGGCTGTCCCTCATTGCGGCGGGGCATTACGCCACCGAGTTCCCGGTGACCGCCGCCGTGGCAGCTGCCCTGCGCGCCGCCCTGCCGGAGGTAGAGGTGCTGGTGAGCACCGAGAACCGCGACCCTTATACTTATTTATAAAGAGAGAACCCTCTCCGTCATTGCTGCGCAATGCCACCTCCCCCGAAAGGGGGAGGTCTTTCAGCATAAACCGAAAAACTGGCAACGCCGCAGGCGACTGAGAGGGTTATAGATAAAACGAGGTAACATTTATGGCACTGGATGCCGCGACACTGGCGCTGACGGCAGCGGAGCTGAAAGCCACCCTGACCGATGCCAAGATCGCAAAAATTTTTGAACCTACCCGGGATGAGCTGGTCATCACCCTGCGCACCCGCACCGATACCTACGCTCTGCTGCTGTCTGCCCGCAGCGGCTCTGCCCGGGTGTGCCTGACCGAGGAGAACTTTGAAAACCCCGAAACGCCGCCCTCCTTCTGTATGCTCATGCGCAAGCACCTGACCGGCGGCAGACTGCTGGATGTGCACATGGAGCCGGGCGACCGCATCGTCTACTTTGATTTCCAGTGCACCAACGAGATGGGCGACCTTGTGCGCAATACCCTGTGCGCTGAGCTGATGGGGCGCTACTCCAACCTTGTGCTGGTGCAGAGCGGCAAGATCATCGATGCCCTCAAGCGGGTGGATTTTGAGGACAGCGACGTCCGGCAGCTGCTGCCGGGCTTGCCCTACACTACGCCCCCCAAGCCCGCCCGCCCGGATTTTCTGCTGGTGAGCAGTGCGTCCATTGTGGCAGCGGCCTGTCAGCGGGAGCTGCCGGTGGCGGACGCGTTGAACAAGACGGTGGCCGGCGTAGGGCCGGTGGTCTGCCGCGAAGCCGCATGGCGCGCCTTTGACGGCGAGCACCTGCCCGCCAACGAGCTGACCGATGCCCAGAAACGCAGCCTGATGGCGGCGATCGATGAGCTGAAGGAACTGCACGCGCAGGGCGGCTGTCCCTGCAGCGTCACCGCGCCGGACGGCAAGCCGGTGGAGTATACCTTCTTCCGTCCGCAGCAGTACGGCGAGCAGTACACCATCCGGGAGTGGCCGTCCTTCAACGCGATGCTGGAGGGCTACTACGCCGAGAAGGACCGCGCTGAGCGGCTGCGCACCAAGAGCAAGGAGCTGCACAAGGCGGTGCACAATATGTACGACCGCGCTCTGCGCAAGCAGGCAGCACGGCAGGAGGAGCTTGCCGCCAGCGGTAAAAGCGAAAAGCTGCGCCTGTACGGTGAGCTGCTGTCCGCAAACCTCTATCTGGCGCAAAAGGGCATGAAGAGCCTGACCGTGCCCAACTGGTACGACGAAGGCAAAGAGGTGACCATCCCGCTGGATCTGCGGTTCAGCCCCAGCCAGAATGCCCAGAACTTCTTTAAGAACTACAAAAAGAAGCAGACCGCTGCCCGGATGCTGGTGGACCTGCTGGCAGAGGGCGAAAAGGAGATCGCCTATCTGGAAACGGTGCTCTACGAGGTGGAAAGCGCCACCGGCGAAGCCGCCCTGAACGAGATCCGCATGGAGCTGAAAAATCAGGGCTACCTGAAATACTACAAGCAGCGGGACAAAAAGCAGAAGCCTGCGGACTTTTTGCGCTATACCTCCAGCGATGGCTTTGAGATTCTGGTAGGCCGCAACAACGCCCAGAACGACAAGCTCACCCTGCACACCGCCCGGGGCAAGGACTTATGGTTCCATGTGCAGAAAGCCCCCGGCAGCCATGTTGTGGTCATGAGCCACGGCGAGGACATCCCGGACACCACCAAGCAGGAAGCGGCGGAGCTGGCGGTCATCCATTCCAGCGCCTACAAGGCGGGCACCGGTGCCAAGGTGGCAGTGGATACCACCGAGGTGAAGAACATCTGGAAAGCAAACGGTGCCAAGCCCGGCATGGTGCTGTACGAGGTGTACACCACCGTCTATATCACCCCGCGCGAGGGGCTGGAAGAGCAGCTGAAGAAGAAATGATCTGAACTGCGCGCCGCGTTTGCTTTGCGCATGGTTCAAGGAAGAATTATTTTAAATTTGCCAATCGGGAAAATCTGCGGATTTTCCCGATTGGCTTTTTCACGGGTAGGGTCGTGGAGGAAAACGGCATTTGCAGCGCCTGCTTCCTGCGGAAGCGGCGGCGCTGCGGGGAAGGCTTCTGCTTGTCGCAAGCGTGCAGGGACGCTCCGCTGGGCCAGAGGCAGGGAGGGGTGTTCCGACTCCCCCCTCCCTACCTCTGGACTCCACCCACCCCGCAACGGGCCAAGGGCTGCTCGCCCTTGACAATCCTAAAGAAGAAGTCGAAGCACAAAAAAGCTAGCGCTGCGCCAGTCGGCGCTATCGCTTTAACGCTTTTTTCGCTTCTCCATTAAAAGCCCCTCAGTCGCTGCGCGACAGCTCCCCCGAGGGGGAGCTGGCACGCCCAGAAGCTTTACACTTCAGCTGGAAACTTTCTCGTCATGCCAAAGGCTCCCTCCCCGAGGGAGCTGGCAAAGCCGACAGGCTTTGACTGAGGGAGTTCTCTTATATAATAGGTATAACCCCCGCCTTTCCCGCCCATACTGATGCTGCAAAGGGACGCGGGGGAGTTTTCCACCGGCAAAAAGCGCCGGGATTGTGCATCTTGCACAGAAAATGCGGCCATTGACAAAACAGAGAAAATAAAAAAGAAAAATCGTAATTTTCTGCAAAAAACACTTGCCAAATAGACGAAGATGTGATAAAATATCTCTCGGCTGCAAAAGGCTTGTGCGATACAAGTCGTGCAGGCCAGCGATATGCGTTGATGCGGGAGGTTGTCATCCGGCGATAGCTGCGATGGGTTATTTCCGCGGAGTATGTCCGATCTTAGAACCGGGCGAAAAAATTACTGACAGCGATGGAATACGTTCCCTCGGCAGGGCGACCTGCGAAACGGAA